>Ga0181561_10005854_pt1 | contig 10444 bp, 7 predicted proteins | sample 011ome_19_FD_133760 | JGI IMG/M metagenome (GOLD analysis project Ga0181561, IMG submission 133760) | Coastal salt marsh microbial communities from the Groves Creek Marsh, Skidaway Island, Georgia - 011510BT metaG (megahit assembly) | ecosystem: Environmental > Aquatic > Marine > Intertidal zone...
ACGTCGCCCCTTGCTCCGTGAGCTTGAGATACGCCGCGCCGAAGTCCTCGAAGAACAACCCCTGGTCCTCCGCGTATTTCCGCACGTACTCCAGACTCGGCTCGTCCGTCGCGAGGTTCTTGTCCGACGTCAACCCGATGTGCGACGCCATGTCCAGCTCCTCCTTACTCTTCGTCGCGTCTGCCCACGGCCGCGCGAGCAGCGTCTTGTAGTACTCGTTATCGAAGACGTACGGCTCGCCGAACCCTTTCCCGCCGATCGTGTGCGCGCCCGCGATTGCGACCATCTCTCTCGTCGAGAACCCCGCGCGCGCGAAGTGCGCGCGCTGCTCCTCCCCGGTCAGCGTCTCCGCGGGCATCCGGTTCTCGGGGTCCGCGCTCACCGCGTCGACGCGACCGAGCCGGACGCGAATGATCGGCCCGCCGGTCAGCTCGACCGCGTACGCGCCCGCGGCGGCGATCACGTCCGCGAGCGACGCCGCCGCCGCGGGCGTGTCTCGCAACGCGTCCATCGTCGCGAGAACTGGTCCGAGGCCGCGCTTCAGGCCGAAGCTCTCCGGTCGCGACAGCTCGTACTTCACGCTGCCGTTCATCCCGCCGTCGTTCGAGGCGACGCGGTAGGTGCCGGCGTCGTGGAACACGAGCCGGAGGACCGCGGGCGCTTTCGTCTTGACGACGTTCGCGACGAGCGCCTCGCGGAGAGCCGCGCGGATCTCGGGGGTGTCGACGAACGCGGACGACGCCGTGACCGACGCCGTCGAGGACGACGGCGCGACGAGGGTTTTCGACGCGAGGAGCGCGGTCGCGGCGAGCGCGAGGACGTCGCGTCGCGATGTCGCGACGCGCGGCGTCCCGGGTGATGGCGCGGTCGGCGATGATGATCGCGTCGTCGACGACGACGACGACGACGACGCGTCGGACGAGGACGCGCGCGCGGCGACGGCGCGGCGCGATCCTCGACGGTCTCGGGCGACGCCGAGGACACGAGGCGCGCCGCGCGGCGGCGCGAGGGCGCCGACCGCCGCGGCGGACGACATCGAGCGCGCGTCGACGGTGTGACGGCCGCGGCGTCGCGCCGGGCGATGGAAACGAGAGGATGCGGCGCCTCATCATCAGTTTCGTCGCCGTTCCTGTCGCGGTGCCATCATCACTTCTTCAGGATGAACATCGCCCCGACGTCGCCGCACTCCCCGGGGCGCGACGGACGCGAGCGCGTCCGCGACTCGATCGTCGCGCGTCACTCCGCGCGCGCCAACGTCCGCGCTCGACTCCAGGGACGTCGGCTCGGACGCTGGACGCGCGAGGAGGCGTCGTCGTCTTCGGATCAGACTCGACGCGAGAGCGGTAAGTAGGGTTGCTGCGAGGCGTTCGTCGCGTTTGAACGGCGCGCGCGCGTCATGGCGAAGGAGCTCACGGAGCTCGTGGACACGCTCATCAGCGTCATCACCAGCGACGGGCGGAACATCGTCGGCGTGCTGCGAGGGTTCGATCAGACGACGAACCTCATCCTGGACGAGTGCTTCGAGCGCGTGTACAGCGCGAGCTCGGGCGTGGAGGAGGCGCCGCTCGGGCTGTACATCATCCGCGGCGATAACATCGCCGTCATCGGCGAGATAGACGACGAGATGGACGCGAACTTAGACTACTCGCAGATTAAAGCGCCGCCGTTGAAATCGATCGCGCATTAGCACGCGCGGGGAGGACGAGAGAGGAGGCGATAGATCCTTCGGGGCGACCCTGGAGCGGAGCGACCCGCCGGGCGGCGGCGTGAGGTATCTCTCTTTCAGTTTGAAGCGAAAGAAAGCGCGCGCGCGTCGGCGTTCGAACGCTCTCATCAGTCGTCGCGCCGCTCCGCGAACCGATCCGCGAGGTCCATCCGCGCGACGTTCCCGGACTCCCCGTCGTCGTCGTCGCCGCCGCGGCTCCGAGCGATGAACCGCGTCTTCGTCTTGCTACCCCGGCCGCGTCGCCGCGGCGGCGTCGTCGCCTTTTTCGCCGCGTCGTCGTCGTCGTCGTCGTCGTCGTCGTCGTCGTCTTCGCTCAGGACCAACACCGGGCTCTCCGCGAAGAGGTACGACCAGCTCTTGTCCTGCGCGAACGAGATCTCCTCCCACGCCTCGGCCTCGAGTTTCAAGATCCACCTGCCCGCGGGGTTGACCTGCGCGGGAGAAGAGAATACCCGGGACACAGCTGTCACAGCCGCGGCGAAGAAAAACAGAGGGAGGGTTCGGAAACGAGAAACGAAACGCGGCGCGGCGACGCGTCGACCGAGACGCACGTCGTAGCGCTCCAACGCGACGCCGCAGACGTGCATCGCGAGGAGCGTGACTTGAAACGCGGTCAGCAGCCACGAGCACATCACCGCGTGCGCGACGATGACGCTACGGATCGCCGTCACCGCCCCGAGCGCGGTCGCTATCGCGGGCAGCGATATCGCCGCGTGGAGAAGAGGTCGCGACGAGCGATACGCGCGCGTCGCGAGCTCGAGCGCGAGCGCGACGGACGCGACCGCGGTCTTGGTGAGGCCCGTCGGTCGCGACGTGACCGACTTCGGGAACGACGTCTCGAAGAGCGTCGGCATGCGCGGGTTCGGTCGCCGATGCGGAGAGGGCGGCGGAGGGGAGTGGAGCGACGGAGAAGCGACGAAGGACGGAAGAGGGCGACTGCGGGAGTTTGGCTTTTTCACGGGACGTGGAGAGAGAGGCGTTTGGTTTGGCGACGGCGCGGCGGCGATGGTTCTCTTCTTTCTGCGTATTTTAATTTTTTCTTTACAGCGCACGTCGCCGTCGCGACGACGACGACGCGCGAGCGGCGCTATTCGCGCGAGTGAGTGCAGGGTTTACGTACAACGAGCCCGTCGCGCCGCCGAGGACGTTTTCTTTTTTTTCATCTCCTCGGCGGCGACGCTCCAACGACTCGAACAAAACGCTCGGCGAACGTCTGTTACTTCTTCTTCGTCATCTTATGCGCGCTCGCCGCGGATGCGCCTCGCGAGCTGAATGTCCTTCGGCATGATCGTGACGCGCTTGGCGTGGATCGCGCACAGGTTCGTGTCCTCGAAGAGGCCGACGAGGTACGCCTCGGACGCCTCCTGGAGCGCGAGAATCGCGTGGGACTGGAACCGAAGGTCCGTCTTGAAGTCCTGGGCGATCTCGCGGACGAGCCTCTGGAACGGGAGCTTGCGGATGAGCAGCTCCGTGGACTTTTGGTACTTCCTGTGGGATGGGGGAGGGCGCGAAGAGCGCGGAAGGTCAGATCTCCGCTCGGGCCGCGAGACTGGGACTGGATGGAAAAAAAAACCCCGAGACCGCCCGGCGCGAAAGGACCCTCCCGTGAACAACGCGGAAAATGCGGGGACGCCGCGGCGCGGAGAACGCGCGTCGACGCGCGATGCGCGCGCGGTTCGCGCCGCTAAATCCGCGAACCGTCCCGCGCGACGCCTTCGCGAGACGAACCCGCGCGCGTCTCGCGACGTCCGCGCCGACGACGGCGTCGGGACGCGAGATCCGCGCGCCCGCGTCAACGCCGAAACCAACCCAACCCCCGCGATAGAGCGAATAATGCGCACCTGATCTCGCGGAGCGCGACCGTGCCCGGGCGGTAGCGGTGCGGCTTCTTCACGCCGCCGGTCGTCGGCGCGGACTTCCTCGCCGCCTTCGTCGCGAGCTGCTTCCGGGGCGCCTTGCCCCCGGTCGACTTGCGCGCGGTCTGCTTCGTACGAGCCATGGTGGAGCGCGCTGCGGTGTGAACTCCGCGAGAGGCGTCCAGCGGGGAAAAATACACTCCGAATCGATTAGCGCGCAGCGCGCTCCGGGAGGGCTGCCGAGCTGCCCTGCGCGGATCGAATACGAAATTATTCGATGCAGCCGTCGTCGCGCACCTGGGAAGCCGACCAAACACGCTGCCGGCATCTGAGTCTCCGCGCGTCACTCGAGCGCGAGCGTCGCGCGTCGAGAGGGAGGTCTCGCGAGCGGACGATCGCGTCGTCGCGCGGAGGCGGTCGCGAGCGCGGAGGCGCCGCGAGGCGCGGGCGAAGAGGCGGGACGCGGAAGGAACAAACGCCGCGTCCATCCATCGCTCGCCGAAAGCGAGCGGTCGCGTCGTGACCTAGCCTGACGTAGGAGCGTCTCGCGTATAATCGACGCGAGATTCGCGGTCGCGCGGCGACGTCTCGACGCGCGGCGCGGCCCGCGATACGCGCGGAGGGGTCGCGGGAAGAGGTCGTCGTCGCCGCGAGGCGCCTTCGCGTCGTCGCGTCGTCGCAATCGCGCGTCGCCGGGCCGACGCGCGACGCGGGGTTTTTCCTAAATTTTAAACCACAGCGAAAGTCCGGACGATGAGCGCCGCGCCATCGGACGCGCCCGAGCGCCGGTCGAGGTCGCGGCAGGTGGCGAAGCCGGCGAGATACCTGGAGAAGGAAGAGGACGAACCGACGACGTCGCGCGGCGCGAGAACGGGCGCGAGCGAGGTGCGACGCCCGTCGCTTCCCGGCGTCGTCGCCGCGCAATCGTCTCGACAATTTCATACCTGTTATCGCTCCGTCCGCAGCGTCGTCGGGCGAAGCTGGAAAGCGAGCGCGTTTTCGTTCGTTTTCTTCCCTTCCCGTCCTTCTTCTTCGCCCCGCCCCGTCGATCGATCGCCGCGTCGTCCGTCGTCTTCTCACCTCCTCTCCCGCGCCCACCCGCCACCTCGACCGACGAGCAGAAGAAGAGAGGCGCCGCCGTCGCCGCCAGCCCGCTCGGCCCGCGATGGAGCGAAGACGAGTGCGCGCTCTTTTTCGAACGGTTCAAGACGCGCGGCGGGACGAGCGCCGACGCCGACTGGAAAGACGTCGCGGCGGGGATAACGAACCGCACGCCGGCGATGTGCGAGGCGCTCTACAACCAGAACAAGACGCTCCTGTCGGCGGTCGAGTCGATCAGCGCGGTCGCGCTGTCCGCCGCGGTGACGGACTACTACAACGACTTCGAACGGAGGGCGCGGCTTGCGGCGAGCCAGAGCCAGAGCCGGAGCCGGAGCCAGAGCCAGAGCCAGAGCCAGGGTCAGGGCCGCGCGTCGCCGTCGACGAACCAACAAGCGATTCGCGGCGGCGGTGGAGCGGGCGGCGCGGGGCTAGGGAAGCCGCCGATGTCGCCGATGTCGCCGAGGGTGGGGGCCGGCGCGGCGGCGAAAGGACGCCGCACGCCTCGCAAGCCGCACAGCCGCGAAGACCGGCTCGAGATCGACGTCCTCGAGATGGGCGCGTCCGCGCTCGTCCTGATGTCCCCGGCGAAGAAGGCCGCGGGCATCGGCGCGATGTCCGGCGAAGACGACGACGACGGCGAGCCGGGGGGGGTGTCCTCTCACGCCGCGTTCGCGTCTCCCTCGGCGTCGCCCGCGAGGGCGACGAAGAAGAAGCCCGGGTCGAGCCCCGGAGGGCGCGTCTTGTTCCCGCCCGGGTCCCCCGCGGCGAAACTCTCCCAGCAGGTTGGCCTCGACGGCGACGAAGACGCGCTCGGCGCGCTGGACGGGCTCTTCATGCTCGCGGACGCGTCGCAGGAGCAGGATCGGGTCGTGAAGCCGGCGCGGGGGAAGTCGCGGAAGCCGGACAAGGGCGGCGGCGGCGGCGCGACGCCGAGAGGAGGGAAGCCGCCGAGGGCGCCGCCGTCCGTGCCGTCGTCCCCGGGCGGAACGGGGAGAGGGGGCGCGGGCGGAAGCGCGCGAGGACGGGCGTCGCCAGCGCCGCTCGTCCCGGGCGCGGCGAGGTACGGCGGGTCTTTGGAGTTTTTAGAGCCGCTCGGGGGGATGGCGGGGAAGCAGGGCAACACCCCGGGGGGGAGCCGACGGAACGCGATGAAGGCGTCGCCGCCCGTGCGGCTGCGGACGCCGCTCTCCGCGAATGAGAAGAAGAAGAAGAAGATTGACGGGGGCGGGGGCGAGGGCGAGGGCGAGGGCGGCGACGGCGCGGGCTTGGACGGCGGCGAGGGCGGAGAGACTAATGCTGCCGAGGCGTGGACGCACGCGGCGGCGCCCGGACAAAAAGCGATGAGCGGCGCCGAGGCGTTGGACCTCCTCGGCGCGGTCGGCCCGAAGCACGTCGGGACGCTGACGGGGTTGGGCGACGTCGTCGGCGGCGTCGGGGACTGGACCGCGTCCACGGGGGGCGGGCCGCTGTTCGGGTCCATCGCAGGCGTGTACCGCGGCGCGCCGTCCGCAGCGCGCAGGCGGTGGTTTCTCGCCGAGCACTTTTACTCGTCCATGGACCGCGCGTGGTTCGAGAAGGGCGCCGCGCTCGGGTTGAGGCCGTTTATTGAGCATTGCGGGCTTGGCCACGTCGAGAAGTTCCCGAGGAAGGAGTGGAAGCGCGTGCGCGCGGCGATGGGGACGCCGCGGCGGTTGAGTTTGGGGTTCCTTCGAAGCGAACGCGTCTCGCTCGAGATTTGGCGCGCGAGCGTGCGCGAGAAGCAGAGGCTGATGACGATCGAGGCGATAAAAAACGCGCCGCCGCCGTCGCTCGGCGGCGTCGCGCCGGACTCGACGACGACGACGCCGAAGAAGGAGAAAAAGGAGAACGCGGGAGGAGGCACGCCGGCGTCGACGAAAGCCAAGGAGAAGAAGCAAGCCGCCGCGGCCGCCGCCGCCGCCGCCGCCGCCGCCGCCGCCGCCGCCGAGACCCCGGAGGTGAAGAAGGAGAACGACGCGTTCGACGACGTCGGCGACGAGGAGGACAAAAACGACGGCGACGGCGACGGCGACGGCGACGGCGACGACGACGGCGAGTGGGTCGACCTGATCGACATCCCCACCGAAGAAGCGCCGCCGCTCATCATGGTCGGCGACCGCGTCCTCGCGCGTCACCCGCGCGTCCTCGACGTCTTCACCGGCACCGTCCTCACCGTGCAAGGGAGGCAGTGCCTCGTGCAGTTCGAGCTCGCGGACCTCGGCGTGGACTTGGTCCGAGATATTCACATGGCGGGGCTGCCGCGGCTCGAGGACGAGGAGGAGGACGAGGACGAGGGGGAGGAGGCGGGCGAGGGAGAAGACGACGACGACGAAGACGCCGCCGCCGCGACGCCGCGCGGCGGGGGGGTCGGGGTCGGGGTCGACGACGGCGCGCCCGACGGACGATCGCTCGCCGAAGCCACGGTGGCGGCGAAAGCCGCCGCCGCCGCGGTGGCGTCCGCCGCCGCCGCGTACGCCGCCGCGGTCATCCGAGGCGAGGTCGATCTCCGATGGGTCGACGTCGACGACGACGACGACTTCCTCGACGCGCCGAAGACGCGCGCCGCCGTCGCCGACGCCGTCGCCGCCGCGCGCGCGAGCTTGGACGCGGGGTCCGAGGCGAACCCGCCGACGAGCGCGTCCGCCGCGCGCGTCGCGGAGTGGGTCCAGGAGCGCGCGTTCGCCGCGGACGTCGCGGAGGGTCTCCTTCTCGCGAAGCGCGTGCTCGTCGAGCAGCTCGCGCGGCTGAACGCGGCGGCGGGGGCGCACGACGCGGCGGCGGGCGACGAGAAGCCGAAGCCTCCGGAGGAGGAGAAGCCGCCGACCGACGCGCCCGCGGAGGAACCCGCGCCGAAGCGCCCGCGTCGCGGCGCGGCGGCGGCGGCGAAATCGAAACCCGCCGCCGTCAAAGCGGACCCCTCCGCCGTCGCGAGCCCGTCGACGCTCGAGCCGAAAAAGGCGGCGATCGTGCTTCGGATACGCGAGTGCAACACGGCGATTCACGCGGCGTTGACGCGGCTGCGCGACGGCCCGGAGGATCGCGTCGACGCCGGCGACGCCGCCGCGAGCGGCGACGCGTGGCGAGAGTACCTCAGCGGGACGCCCGCGAAGCAGCAGCGGCAGGAGCGGTCGGACGCCGCGACGGAGGGACCCGCGGCGGCGACGCCGTCGAACGTCGGCGGGTTGAACGCCGCCGCGGAGATTGTCGCCGCGTGCGCGTTTTCCGCGCGGCTCATGTTGATGGAAAACATCGCGGCCAAACGCGTCGCGGCGCTCGAGCAGTGCGCGGCCGAGCTCTCCGCGAGAGAAGAGAAGGTGATCGGCGGGGAGGCGAGCGGCGGCGGCGGCGCGGTTCCGATGGACGTCGACGTCGACGTCGCGGCGAAGACGGAACCCTCGGACGCCGCGACAGCGGTCGCCGCCGCCACGTCTCCGCCGTCCACCCCGCCGGACGACGACGACGACGACGACGACGACGACGGCGATGAAGACCCGTCCGGCGGCGACGGCGTCGCGGACGCGCACTCCGCGGCCGCGCTCGGGTCGATGCTCGCGCTGAAGACGTGCCAGGATCACCGCGTCGGCGCCGCGACGACTTTCGACGTCATGGATCGGTGCGTCGCGGCGTTGAAACCTTCCCACGCGGAGAACGAAGACGCGCACGCGGCGTTGAAGCGGACGTTCGAGGAGCTGAAGGCGGAGCTTCTGGACGACATGAACGACGAGGAGGACGAGGGCGAGGATGAGGAGGATGAGGGAGAGAACGCGGGCGGCGGCGGCGGCGGCGGCGGCGGCGGCGCGGCGGGGAGGGAGCCGCCGGGGGAGTCGCCGGTGGAGCGCGTCGCCGCGGGGCTGTGAGGGCGGGACGGGATTCGCGCGAAGCGCGATACTAGTACATCGACCAACATCGGTCGGCGAAAAAGTAATACGAACAGTTAGAAAGGTAGTATTCAGTTCGCGGACGACGGGACGCGACGCGGGCCATGTAGGTACAACATTTCGTCGTTCGTCGCCTTGCGCGCCTCGTCAACAGAAAGTTTGTTGGGGATCGGATCCCGTCTCCTTCATCAGTTCAGCTCGCGCGCGCTCGTCGCTCGCGCCGGCCGCTCGCGATGCGTCGACGCGCGGGGTCGCTCGCCCGCGCGCTCCTTCGTCGCGCCCGCGGCGACGGCGCCTCCGTCGCGCGCGCCCCCCCGCGCGCGCTCGCGCCCGCGTCGTCCCCGTCGCGGTTCCTCGTCCCGTCGTCGTCGTCGTCGCGCGCCGATCGAGGCGCCTCCGCCTCGGCGTCGTCGTTCGCCCCCCGGCTGCGCGGGTTCGCAGCCTCCGCGCGCGCCCTCCTCCGCGAGCACCGCGACACCCGCGCGCGCGTGCTCTCCCCCGAAGCGCGCCTCAACCAGGACATCAAGGCGTGTCGAGCCGCGGACGACGTTCTGACGCTCGTCGCGCGCCACGGCGATCGATTCAACCACGTGAACGTCGCCACCGCGGTCAACGTCCTGTGCAAGGTGACGGACGCGAGGCGCGACGCGCTGAACGACGACGCGCGGTACGCGCGATTGCTAAGCCTCGTCCGCGCGCGATGCCGCGAGTTTCGCACGCGCGAGGCGGCGAGCGCGACGCACGGGCTGGGCATCTTATTCGCGGAGAAGGGCGCCGTCGTCGACGCCGACGCCGCCGACGCGCTCGTGAAGGTGGTCCTCGCCCACAGCGCGTCGAAGCGAGACATGGTCCCTCAGGCGATCGCGAACGTCCTGAACGCGATCCTGAAGACCGACGCGTTCCTCCGCGCGGTACGACGCGCGAACGCGAACGCGGTCAGACCCGGCGGGGGCGGCGCGTGGGCGAAACTCGCGCGCGCCGCCGAGCGCGTCGCGCCGGCGTTCAACGCGCACGACGTGAGCAACGTTACGCACGCCTACGCGGGGCTTCGCAGAGTCGCCCCCGAGGCGCTCGAGGCGGCGAACGCGACGGGGTTGTGGCGCGCGGTCGCGGACGCGACGCGGCGATGTCGCGACTGGGACGCGCAGTCGATATCGTTGACGACGGACGCGGCGAAGAAGGTGGACGGGTTCGCGCGCGCGTTGGACGTCGGCGACGCAAACGGTGACGACGACGCGGACGACGCGAACGACGACGACGGGTGGCTCGCGCTCGCGCGCGGCGTCGCGCGCCACGCGCCTAGGTTCCACAACCAGCACGCGGTCCTCGTGCTCTCCGCGCTCGGGTGGAGGCCGCAATTCGCGAGGGCGATGTCGCGCGTCGACGGGGGGTGGGACGCCGCGCTCGCGTCTGTTGAGCGGAATCTGGACGGAATCGAGAGCGGCCGCGTGGAGCGACCGCGCGACTACGTCGTCGGGAGGAAGATTAAGAAGAGGACGCACGAGGTGATGAAGACGCTCGACGCGATCGCGCGCATCCAGGCGCAGCGGCGTCACGAGCGTCAGCGTCGGGCGGAGGAGGATGAGGAGGAGGTAGTGGGGGGGTCGATGACGCCGCCGCGATAGCCGCCGACCTGCCGACGCGGCTGGTGAAGTTGAAGGACGCGTTGGAAGAGGCGCTGGCGAAGCGCGGCGGCGTCGGCGGCGGAGGGGCGTAGCGCCTGCCTGCCTCTTGTTCGGCGGTCGGGGGCGTAGATTGTCGGAGTCGCGCGCGCGGGCGGTCGCGGCGCTGCTAGGTAGTTCGTAGGAGTTGAAGATCGTGTAGGGTTTAGGATTTAGGATTTAGGATTTAGGGTTTAGGGTTTA
>Ga0181561_10005858_pt1 | contig 10440 bp, 10 predicted proteins | sample 011ome_19_FD_133760 | JGI IMG/M metagenome (GOLD analysis project Ga0181561, IMG submission 133760) | Coastal salt marsh microbial communities from the Groves Creek Marsh, Skidaway Island, Georgia - 011510BT metaG (megahit assembly) | ecosystem: Environmental > Aquatic > Marine > Intertidal...
GATTAACCCTTATTTTACTTGCACCGAACTTGCGCAAACTCACTTTTTCGATGCTGACATACGCAATGGCGCCATCAGGCAGGTCAATTCCTGTTGCAAAATCCAAACCATGAGCCAAAACGCCAACCCGCCCAGCCGCACGATCATCCCCTTGGTTGCCGAGGGGCTGCATCGATCTGAGCTGGCGCAATCGGCGCCATTGGCTGTATCGCCTGATTTGATAGACCAATTGGGGCGCCCGCTTCGGGACTTGCGCATCAGCGTGACCGACCGCTGCAACTTTCGCTGCAGCTACTGCATGCCCAAGAGTATTTTTGGTCGGGACTATCGGTTTCTACCGCAAAGCGACTTGTTGAGTTTTGAAGAGTTGACCCGCGTGGCCAAAGCTGCCACTTTGCTCGGCGTCAAAAAAATACGGATCACCGGCGGTGAACCCTTGCTCAGGAAGAACCTTGAAGCGCTCATCGAGCAGCTTGCTGAATTGCGCACCCTTGAGGGCGCACCCCTAGACATCACACTCACCACCAACGCCACCTTGCTAGCAAAAAAGGCGACCGCCCTAAAGCAAGCTGGGCTCAAGCGCGTCACAGTCAGCTTGGATGCACTCGACGACACCATCTTTCAATCCATGAACGACATGGGTGTCCCCGTCAAAGACGTGCTGCATGGCATCCATGCAGCGCAGGCGGCAGGCCTGGAGCAGATCAAGATCAACATGGTGGTCAAGAGAGGTACCAACGACCAAGAAGTGCTGCCGATGGCCAAGTACTTCAGGGGCTCGGGTATGGCATTGCGCTTCATTGAGTACATGGATGTTGGACAAACCAATGGCTGGCGCATGGATGAGGTGCTGTCATCCGATGCTGTGAGACAAATGATTCACGCCGACATGCCCCTCGTCGAACTCCCAGCGACATCCAAGGGAGAAACGGCTCAAAGATGGGGCTATGTTGGCGCCGATGGCGAGCATGACCCCGCGCTGGGAGAGGTCGGCTTCATTTCTAGCGTGACGCAAGCCTTTTGCCACGATTGCAATCGGATGCGCCTCTCGACGGAGGGCCGCATGTACACCTGCTTGTTTGCGACTTCAGGCCATGATGTGAGAGATGCCATTCGCTCTGGCATGAATGAACGCGAGCTTGCCAGCGTGCTGGCGGGCGTGTGGCTGCAGCGCTCAGATCGCTACTCATTGCTGCGCTCACAAGGGGCGCCCATTGAGGGCCAACGCGTCGAAATGCATTACATCGGTGGCTGAGCCAAACTGCGACGCGCTGATTTTGGCGGGTGGCGCGTCAAGGCGCATGGGCCAAGACAAGGCATGGATGCTTTGGCAAGGTCGCCCTCTGATTGCCCACATCGTGGCCGCCGCGCAGTCACAGTTCCCCATCCGACCCCAAAAAATATGGATCAACGGCCGTGCCAGTGACATCGAAGCCTGCCATGAGATATCTGAATATGTCGCCCTCGACATGAACGCATTCGCAGGGCTGGGCCCGCTTGCGGGGATCCACACGGGCTTGTTGCACAGTGATGCGGAGTGGTTGTGGATCCTACCCTGCGACGCTTTGCACATACCCAGCGACTTGCTGCAGCGTCTTATGGCCGTGGCACTAACTGACCACCCATCAACCTGCGACGCGGTCATTGTAGAAACACTGCCCACACCTATGCAGCCGCGGCGCACCCACCCTGTGTGGTGTTTGCTGCATCGCCGTGCGGCGCCACACGTGGCGTCAGCCTTAACGCAGCGCGAACTCAGGCTGGCCTCATTCTTTGAGCGCTTGTCCACACGCAAGCTGACGCTGCGGCAAGGTGAAAGCATTGAAAACATCAACCGACCAGAAGATTGGCCGACTGAGCTCACGCAACGTCCCGTCGATTAACCGTTGCGCTAGCGCCTGGCTATCCAGGGCATCTCGACCAGCCAAACTTTGGCCTACTCGCGGTTGATCAAGTCTGAACGCTAACCACGCCTCGGTTGGCCAATGCATCCGCTCGTTCGTTGCCCGGCACGCCTGCGTGCCCTTTGACCCAGTGCCACTCAATGTCGTGGGGGCCTGCATAAACCAGCTTATCCAAGCGTTGCCAGAGGTCCGCGTTTTTCACAGGTTGCTTGCCTGCGGTCTTCCACCCTTTGGCCTTCCAGCCATGAATCCATTCGGTGATGCCTTGACGAACGTATTGGCTGTCTAACCACAGGGCGACTTTGCACGGCCGCTTCAAAGCCTCCAGCGCTTGGATCACCGCCATGAGCTCCATGCGGTTGTTGGTGGTGTCAATCTCGCCGCCAAAAAGCTCACGCTCGTGTCCCGCAGACATGAGCAACGCGCCCCACCCTCCAGGTCCGGGGTTGCCCTTGCAGGCACCATCTGTGTAGATCACAACGGTATTGGCTTCGTCTTGTTCGGTATTCATCATGGGTTTTGCTAGCAGGCTGCGTCGTCAATGGGGCTGCCCTGTCGGGCGGGCTGCGGAGGCCCCCATTGTCGTTGCAGTTCGAGCGCCGGCTGGAACCCTTGCGCGTCGATAGGCTTTTTTAGAAATTCGCCGCATCGCAGGGACCTTTTTTACAGCGACGACGACAAAACCAGCACCCAAAAATGGCCACCATTTTGCGCCCCACCTCTCCATGAAACTCCAGCGCTGAATCCACTTTGGATCTTGTACCGCTGGCCGGTATAGGCCGTGCCGAACGACGATGATCTCCATGCCCATTAAACGCAGCCAATCCTTGACTCGGCTGGGGTTTAAAAACTCACCCTCTTCCGGCAAAAACAGCTGCCCTATGCCCCAACGGCCCAGGCCCATCTTGGCCAACTGCCGGCGCAATGCCTGACTCGCCCCCCACCAACTCCAGGCGTTGAACCCGGTGACGACCAGGGTCCCTTCGGGGCGCAAGACACGATAGGCCTCTCTGACACAGCCGTGCGGGTCGGCACTCCATTCGAGAGAATGCGGGAGAACCAAGAGATCCATGCAGTCATCTGGCAGCGGCAAAGCACCATCGTCTACCCAAAGCTGAGTCGCCTCATGGGTCGCCGAGCCTGACTCGACTGCCTCGTCAAGATGCGCAACGCCGAAAAGCCAGCGGTGGGGCATCCGATTGCTGCGAAGCGCGCAAATGGCAGGCGACCCCAGTTGAGCTGCATGAAAGCCAAACCGGTCGGCAACCAGCCAGTCCAGTTGTGCCTGCTCCCATTGAATGGTTATTTCGCCTGCTGGCGTATTCCACCAATCATTCACGATGACAATCCCCTGCTAATTTTAATATGAGACACTCGGACGCGTCTCTGTCACATTAACCGAGCTCTGAACATGAATTTATCCGCTATTCCTGCGTTCCAAGACAACTATATCTGGTTACTGACCCACGCAGGCCGAGCATGGGTGGTCGACCCAGGTGAGGCATCGCCGGTCTTGAGCGAGCTGGCACGGCAACGGTTGGTTTTAGAAGGCATTTTGATCACCCACCACCACGGAGACCACACCGGCGGCGTGCCCGAATTGTTGGCAGAGTTCGCGCAGGTACGAGTGTATGGTCCAGCCAACGAAGCCCTGCGCTTTGACTACCACCCGCTTCAAGAGGGCGCCACGATTGAGATTTTTGACACCGCAGTTGAGATTATTGACGTACCAGGTCATACAGCAGGACACATTGCCTACTGGCTCAACCCGTCCTCACAATCGCCGATTCTTTTTTGTGGTGACACCTTGTTTTCTGGCGGTTGCGGGCGCCTGTTTGAAGGCACCGCGGCACAAATGCACGAGTCACTGCAAAAGCTGGCGTCGCGCGCACCGCAGACCCGCGTATGTTGCGCACACGAGTACACCTTATCCAACCTGCGTTTTGCGGCTGCAGTAGAGCCCGAAAATACCGCGCTGCAAGCGCACATACAGCAATGCGAGGCACAGCGCGCGCAAGGCCTGTCGACGCTGCCCTCTAGCATCGACATCGAACTTAAGATCAACCCATTTTTGCGCTGCGCCGAGCCTGAAGTCGTCGCCAGCGCAGCGGCACGGGCAGGCAAGCCGCTCGCCGCCCCCTCTGAAGTATTGGGAACACTGCGCGAATGGAAGAACGCATTTTGAACCAGATGAATCCACGCATGGGACTGGCCCGCTTAGGGGTCACGCTGAGCCTATTTGCCCTCTTGGGAGGGTGTTCGACTGTGCAAGAGCTGGTCAGCGACATTTCGCAGCCAACCCAAAATCGGGTTGAGCCGATCAGCCAACCCCAACTGGGGCCTCTGGCTGAGTTACAGCCATTGACCATCAGCGAGGACATCGGCGGCAATGCCGTTGCACCTGCTCAGCCGTCTGAGGACCTGTGGGTGCGCATTCGCAAGGGCTTTGCGATGGCCCCTGCCGACAGCAGGCGAACCGAACAATTCATTGCCTTCTTCGCCAGCAAGCCTGAGTACATCGCGCGCATGACTGAGCGCTCGCAGAAGTACTTGTACTACATCGTCCAGGCCATCGATGAACGCAATATGCCCATGGAATTGGCGCTTTTGCCTTTCATTGAGAGCGCGTTCAACCCAGAGGCCAGTAGCCGGGCAAAGGCCGCTGGTATGTGGCAGTTCATGCCGGCCACCGGTCGTCACTTTGACCTGAAGCAAAACGTATTTCGCGATGAACGCCGAGACGTTCTTGAGTCCACCGAAGCCGCGCTTGACTACTTGCAGTCGTTGTATGACATGTTTGGCGATTGGCACCTCGCACTGGCTGCTTACAACTGGGGCCAGGGGAATGTAAAAAAAGCGATTCGACGCAACAAGGCCAGAAACAAAGGCACCGGATACACCGACCTGCGCATGCCTCGGGAAACCCGCAGCTACGTGCCACAGCTGATGGCCTTCAAAGCGATCGTGCTTGACCCCCAGCGCTATGGCATTGACCTGCCTGCAGTCCCTGACCACCCGTTCTTTGATGTCGTTGAAATCACGCGAGACATCGACGTCAAACTCGCAGCCGAACTTGCCAATATCTCTGAGGCCGAGTTCAAATCACTGAACCCGTCGCTGCAGCGGCCAGTTATCTTGGCTGCCGGTCTTCCTCGCATTCTGTTGCCTTGGGAAAATGCAGCACTGTTTGAAGCCAATCTAGAGGCCCACCAAGGGCAGCTGGCTACTTGGACAGCTTGGCGGGTTCCTAAGACGGCTAGCACTCGACAGCTGGCAAAGATGTTGGGGATGCCAGAGTCAGAGCTTCGCGCGGTCAACGACATACCAAAACAAAGAAGCGTGACGGCTGGCTCTGTGCTGTTGGTCAAGCGCACCAAGTCCTTAGACAAAGACGCATCGGCGAAGCTTGCGGATACCGCGCAAATCAGCTTGCGCAGAGAAGTCAGGTACAAGCGCACCACCCTGCAATTCAAGGCTGGGGAAACCGTCGCTCAGGTGGCCAAGCGCTACCGCATCAGCGCCAAGTCTTTGGCCAAATTGAACAAGTTGTCGGTGAATACGCGCCTGAGCAGCAGCAACCGCCTGATTGCCTGGTTGCCCGTGAAAAGCAACAGTCAGAGCAGCGGCAAAAGCATTCGGGTTCGCCGCGGTGACACACTCAGCGGCATCGCCAAACGGTACGGGGTGTCTTTGCGAGCGCTGATGCGCACCAACAACCTCGACAGCCGCAGCATCATTCGCATCGGTCAACGGCTTCGATTGCCCTGATCAGCCCTGGGCTTGGCGCTTTCGATCGACCATCGCATGTGCCAATGTGCTCAGGTCCACGTACTCCAACTCGCTGCCAGCGGGCACCCCTTTGGCCAAGCGGGTAACCTTGACACCACTGCCCTTGAGAGCCTGTGCGATCACGTGGGCGGTTGCCTCTCCTTCGGCCGTGAAATTGGTCGCCAATATCAACTCTGTCACACTCCGCGTGCGTGCAGGCTGAGCGCTATCGCTGTGCTGAAACACCCGATCGAACAATCGCTCCAGACCGATGTCTTTGGCGCCCACGCCATCCAAAGGGCTGAGGCGCCCCATCAACACAAAATAATAGCCATCGAAAGCTTTGGTGCGCTCCAACGCATCTTGATCAGCAGGGGTCTCCACCACGCACAACCGAGAGGCGTCTCGGTGTGGATCTGAACACACCGAACAAATCTTGCCTTCACTGAGGGTGTTGCACAACTCGCAATGTTGTACGCACTCCACTGCATGGGAGAGCGCCTGGGCCAAACGCAAAGCGCCTGCACGGTCACGTGCGAGCAGTTGATACGCCATGCGCGAGGCCGATTTACCCCCGACACCAGGTAAGACGCCCAGAGCCTCCACCAATTTGTGGAGCGCTTGATTGGTTGCCATGTTCAGAAAGGCAACTTCATTCCGCCGGGTAATCCTGGCATACCAGCGGTGATTTTGCCCAATTTAGCTTCGCTGGTGGTCTCAACTTTGCGCACGCCGTCATTGAATGCGGCAGCCACCAAGTCTTCGAGCATGTCTTTGTCTTCCCCCACCAAAGAGGGGTCTATCTCAACCCTCTTGACCTGGTGCTTGCACGTCATGGTGACTTTGACCATTCCGGCTCCGGACTCTCCGGTGACCTCCATCACGGCCAGCTCTTCCTGCGCCTTTTTCAAGTTGTCTTGCATGGCCTGCGCCTGCTTCATCATTCCGGCAAGTTGACCTTTGTTGAACATCAAAAATTTCCTATTCAGGTTGAGGTAAATGAAAACGAATAAGTCGAAGCAATCAACATCATCATTTGGGAATCAAAGTCGACGTCAGTATTTTGCCCCCAAACGAATCGAAGGCCAGCGCCAGTTCGGGGTCGCTTCTTAAACTGCGCGCCGCATGCTCAAGCCGTCGGCTCTGCTCTTCTTGAATGCGTCGTCCAGGCGCATCGGTGACGCGCCCCACTTCGACGCTGATGGCAATGTGGTGACCCGCATCGGCCAACGCACTCAGCAAGCGATCTCTCGCCCCAGGCTGATTGAGAGATGCCTGCTCGACACGCAGCAACCAGTGCGGCGGTTGAACTTGATCGTCGCGCGCGACCAGTTGGGACTGCAGCGCCAGCTCACGCACCAAAGCAGAGATGGTTCCCCGCTCGAGTAAGTCTGACACCACACTGAACCAAAAATCACCCTCGGCACTGGCTTGCACAGCCGGCGCTGCTCGTCCGGGCTCTTTTAAATCCAACCGCTCCGAAGTCTCCGCAATGCCTCGCGCCGCCAGCTCCTGAAGCGGGCTGATGGCACTCGGATCCAGCCGTTCTGCGGGCATCCGCCGCGCGGCCATATCTGAACTTGAAACGGGCACTCGAGCAGCCTGCGCATCTCGGAATGCGGCAACCGGCTCTGTGTGATTTGAAGCAGATCGGGTTTGAGGCCCTTGCTTGGCGGCTGAAGGCGACGCCCGCACACCCTGGTCCACTGAGGGGGCGGGCTGGTCTGCGTCATCCGGCGCTTCCCACGGAGGCCTCACGGCTGACCCTTGGCTGACTTGCGCAGCTGATGGCGCAACGCTGTCTGTGGGGCCGACCCCATCAGACTTGTCTGACCTTTCAGAGAGCGGCTCTGGCTCGCTCATAGGCGCACTCGCCGCACTGGCCAAACTGGCTACGGGCATCGCACCTTGTGATGTGCTGGGTGTAGAGCCGTTTGATTGATGGGTGGCGCTTTGATCTGCGTACCCAGCCGAAGATCCAGACTGTGTTGGGTTACTCAGGGGCTGCTGAAGGCTTTTTTTTTGAGCCTCGCCCCATGCCTGTGGTTTGAAGGCGAGTAACCGCAACAGCACCATCACCAAGCCTGCGTACTCATCCACCGCAAGCCCAATTTCTTGGCGCCCTTGCAGGCAGAGGCTGTACAAGAGCTGCGTCTCGTCTGGAGGCATCAAGCTGGCAAGCTCATCCACTTCGGCGGCGTGATCCCCGGCATCTGCTGATGACCCACCAGCCAATTGCGCCACCGCCATTTGCTGCAAGACCTCAGCCATCGCCTCTAGAGTGGGCCCGGCAGGGTGTCCCTGCTCTCTCAATTGGTTGACAAGCGCGACCACATCAGCCCCTTGGGCTTGAGCCAAGGCACGAATCAACTGAATCACGTGCTGCTGATCACTGACCCCCAGCATGGCTCGCACGCCAACCTCTTGAAGCGAGCCATGACCAAATGCGATGGCCTGATCGGTCAGACTCAAAGCATCGCGCATGGACCCCCTGGCCGCCTGACTCAGATGGCGCAAAGCACCAACCTCAAAAGCAACCGACTCTTGGGCGAGCACGTGCTCCAAATGATGTGCAATGGTCTGTGGCGCCATTGGGCGCAAATTGAACTGCAAACAGCGCGAGAGCACCGTGACCGGTACTTTTTGCGGATCAGTTGTGGCCAACACAAACTTGAGGTACTCAGGCGGCTCTTCCAAGGTTTTCAACATGGCGTTAAAGGCCGTGTTGGTCAACATGTGGACCTCGTCCACCATAAAGACTTTGTAGCGCCCCTGAACGGGCTTGTAGACGGCTTGCTCAAGCAATTGCTGGACTTCATCAACCCCGCGATTGGAAGCCGCGTCGAGCTCGGTGTAATCGACAAATCGCCCCGCATCGATGTCGCGACACGCATCGCAAACGCCGCAAGGCTCAGCCGTGACTTGGCCTTGTCCATCTGTTCCGGTGCAATTGAGCGACTTGGCCAAGATCCGTGAGACTGTCGTTTTACCCACGCCTCGGGTGCCGGTGAACAAGTAGGCATGGTGCAAGCGCTGAGTGTCCAGGGCGTTGGTTAGTGCCTGCACAACGTGCTCTTGCCCCACCATTTCGGAGAAATTATGGGGTCGGTACTTGCGTGCCAGAACGGTGTATGCCATAGCCACTTATTCTAGTGCCAGAACTGGGCCAGATGCCCCAATGGCCTGAGAGTAGAATAGACGGCGACGGGCCTTCCCGCATGGTGAAGCGGCCAACCGGGTCAGGTGGGGAACCAAGCAGCCCTAACTGTGAATCCAGTGCCGGGGTCAAGGCTCGTCACCCCTCTTCTTGCAAGTCTTTGGCAATCAATGACTTAGGACGGAATGGGACTGGCGATTGGCGGTTTTGGGTCACTTTTTGTTTCACCTTTCTTGCGCCCTTGCGCATGGCAACACCCGCCGGTCACTTCCTTCAATCTCAAATAGCTGGCATTCCCCCAAACCTATAGACACTTTTCATAGCGCAGTTTGACGCTTGCGCTCGAACTCATGGGGGCTCAGCTGATCGAGATGCTTGTGACGTCTCACTCGATTGTAGAAACCCTTGATGTAATCGAAGATTTCTGACTTGGCTTCAGCCCTTGTTTGGTAAATCCGTTTTTTGACCTGTTCGCTCTTCAAGCTGCTGAAGAACGACTCAGCCACAGCGTTATCCCAACAGTTGCCCCGACGGCTCATGCTGGGGCTCAAACGGTTGTCTTTACACCAGCGATTGAACTCGTCACTACCAAATTGACTGCCTTGATCCGAATGAATGATCACCAAGTCCTTTGGCTTTCTGCGCCAAACCGCCATCGTCAGTGCATCCAGCACCAAGCTCGTTTGCATCCGTGCGCCCATGCTCCAGCCAACGACTGCACGCGAGTGCAAGTCCAGCACAGCCGCCAAATTCAACCAGCCCTCATGCGTGCGGATGTAGGTGATGTCCGTGACCCACGCATGGTCTGGCTCGTCATGCTGAAATTGGCGTTCCAGCTGGTTTGACGCCACTTGTGCAGGCCTGCCCACCTTGTACCTGGGCCGCTTGTACCCCCGCACCGATTTGATCTGCGCTGCACGCATCAACCGGGCAACACGGTTTTCGCTACACGCCACACCCGCTTCCTTGAGATCAAAGAAGATGCGGGGACTGCCGTAGATCCCCATGCTTTGGTCATAGAACTCACGAATCTGGCTGGTCAACTTTTCATTGGCTTTTGCTCTTGGGGAGAGCGGCTGACGCAGCCACGCGTAATAGCCGCTGCGGTGTATCTTGAGAACACGGCACATGCTGGTCAAGCGAAACTCACTTTGGTGCGTCTGCATGAACGCGTACTTCACCCGGACTGCTTGGCAAAGTACGCTGCGGCCTTTTTTAAGATGTCGCGCTCCTCTTTGGTTCGCCTGAGCTCAGACTTGAGCTTCACCATCTCGGCTAGCAAGGCCTTGAGGTCACTTGACTGTGGCGCCTCTGACTTTTTGAACTTGTTGACCCAGCTGTACAGAACCCCTTCCGGAATTCCCAGCCGCTTGGCCACATCGACGACGGCATGACCTTTATCGATGACTTGTTTGACCGCCTCGGACTTGAACTCCGGGGCATATTTCGTTCGTTGCATTTGCATGCCTCCTCTTCAGTTTTGACATCATTATTTGTCTACTGATTTGGGGGAATGCCAAGTCTCGGAGAATGCGTTGCTTGATTTTTGCAAAGTGCCGCTGGGTATCAAACACCCCAGGAGGGTTTTTGTGCTGAGTGAATTTCCGCGCA
>Ga0181561_10005863_pt1 | contig 10439 bp, 6 predicted proteins | sample 011ome_19_FD_133760 | JGI IMG/M metagenome (GOLD analysis project Ga0181561, IMG submission 133760) | Coastal salt marsh microbial communities from the Groves Creek Marsh, Skidaway Island, Georgia - 011510BT metaG (megahit assembly) | ecosystem: Environmental > Aquatic > Marine > Intertidal zone...
GTCAGTCCCACACCCCCCCGTCCAGCTCGCACTCGCCCGCGTAGTTGCAGTTGACGCTGCCGAACGGCGCCAGCCGGGTCGTCGTCACGTCGTGCGACACGACGAACGCCTCCGCCTTGGAGAGGTACTCCGTGAGGTGCGCGGAGGATTTGTGCTCGTCCAGCGCAGCCTGGTCCTCGTACGTCTCGTAAAGGTGCACCACGTCGGGCTCCTCGGTTGAGACGCCGTAGTCGAAGTACATGCACCGGTCGTTCGCGAAGCAGTTCACGATGTGTGCCTCGATGGTCTCCTTGTACGCGTCGAGTTGGCCGGGTTTCACCGACACCTTGACGAACAGCGAGACGCGGCCGTCCGCCGCCGCGCGCGCGCGGAAGGACGCGCGGGGGGCGAATCGCCGACGCGCGGGGGCGCGGCGCAGTGCGCGAGAGCCGGGGCTGAGGAACGCCCCGGAGGAAGGAGCGAGCGACGCCATGGGTGGTATGACACACGTCGCGATCCGACGCGGCTCTTATCGTAACGCCAGCGCCAGCTTGGGATGCTGACTCGGAGAGTCCCGTCGGGGCGACTTTTCTTTTGTCGGCAGACGGAAGTCGCGTCTTCATCACCGCCCGCGCGCGGCTGTCGTCGCGTCCATCGCGAGATGGTTCGGTTCAAGAACCGGTACCTCCTCGCGGAGTTTGACTGGCACGACGGGCGCGTGGACGACTCGATGACGGAGACCGCGCTGGTGGGCGTCATACGCAAGGAGATGGCTCTGAACTTCGGCGACGTCGGCGCGGGCGCGGCCCTGGGGAGCACGGCAGTGAAGTACTGGAACCCGACCGCGGGTCTGGCGGTCGTGCGGTGCGGGCGCGACGTGTATCGTAACGTGTGGGCCTCGATGACGCTCTTGCGAGAGGTTAAGGGCCGGTCCGTCGCCGTGCGCGTGCGCCACTGCGCGAGCACGCTGCGGAGCAGCCAGAGGGCGGCGATCGAGCGGATGGAGCACCGCTACGCCCGGGTCGCGAGACGAATGCCGGGGGGCGAGCGCTCCGCCGCGAAGGGAGCGGCGGACGCGTCGAGGGCGATACGCGCCTTGCAGCCTTGACGCCGAGTGAGATGTCGCACGCGCCACCTGGTTTGTGCCGCTTAGCCCTAGTAGCGATGAAGTAGGAGCACGGATAGGCGGGCGCACGCCGGACGACGGCGTCGCAGCCCTCATCAACCAAACGCACCGTGGCGTTTCCGTTGCGCACAACGAGAACAGTCGACAGACGACGACGAAATAATTCTTCGCCTGCGCCCTCTCGGATTGTCCATCGCCCACCCCAGACCTCCGCGCGTCCCGCCCGTGACGAGCTCGCGGTCCGATGCGGGACATCCGCAGCCGCGAGAGCGGCGCGTCCAGCAGCCAGACCGGCATTTCCCTGCTGGACGTGGAGGGGGGAAACTCCCCCGGGTACAGCGCGAAGAACTACGCGGGGAACAAGCACGCGCCGAACCCGATGGCGAGCGTGTCCGGCGCCGCGCTCCTGGGCACGCTCGGTCTCGGTTCCGGCGCTGGGTCCGGCGCGGGCGCGCAGCAGGCGTTCGGCGCGCACGTCGAGCGCCTCGCGCTCCTGCTCAAGCGGAACCTGTTCGGGTCGAACAAGTCCAACGCGGCGACGGTCTCGGCGGCGGTTTTCGGCGCGACGCTCCTCGTCAGCCTCCGCGTCTCCTTCGCGGTGACGTTCGTGCTGCTCGCGTGCGCGGGCTCGTTCGCGTTCGCCGCGTTTCTCGCGACGTGGGTGCTAGACAAGGACGAGGGCTCGCCGGAGATGCGCGACATCTCGGACGCGATAAGACAGGGCGCGGACGGGTTCTTCCGGGTGCAGTACGGCCTCATCGGGCGGCTCGCTTTCGGCGCGGCGGGCGCCATCTTCCTCGTCTACTCCTTCCGAAGACTCACCGACGCGCAGGTCGCCGCGGGGGTCACGCGCGGCTCGTTCGCGTGCCTCACTACCGTCGCGTTCGTGCTGGGCGCGGGGTGCTCCGCGCTCTCCGGGTACGTGGGCATGTGGGTGAGCGTGCGCGCGAACGTGCGCGTCGCCGGCGCCGCGCGGCGCTCGTCGCGCGAGGCGCTGCTCGTGGCGCTCCGAGCGGGGGGCTTCGCCGCCATCCTCGTCGTCGCCTCCGCCACCGCCGGCGTCGCGTCCCTCTACGCGGTCTTCGCGTGGCTCTACGGGGTCTCTTCTTCGGGGAATTCACAAACGGAGAATTCACAAACGGACGGCGCGTCCATCCACGACATCCCGTTGATGCTGGTCGGGTACGGGTTCGGCGCGTCCTTCGTCGCGCTCTTCGCGCAGCTGGGCGGCGGCATCTACACGAAAGCCGCGGACGTCGGGGCGGACCTCGTGGGCAAAGTCGAGGCGGGCATCCCGGAAGACGACCCGCGGAACCCCGCGGTGATCGCGGACCTCGTCGGGGACAACGTCGGGGACTGCTCGGCGCGAGGCGCGGACCTCTTCGAGAGCATCGCGGCGGAGGTCATCTCCGCCATGATCCTGGGCGGATCCATGGCGCGCAGAGCCGGCTTGCCGGCGAGCGTCGCCTCGGGCTTCGTCGCGTTTCCGCTCGTCGTGCACGCGCTGGATTGCGTCGTCACCGCGTTCGGGATCCTGTCGGTATCCGCGAGCGCGCCGCCGCGCGGAAACGGGAACGACGGAAACGGGAACGCCGAAGACCCGTACGAAGTTCTGAAGGGGGGGTACCACGTGGCGCTCGGCTTGTCGATGGCGTGCTTTTTCGTCGCCGCGCGATTCATGTTGGCGTCGGCGACGGCGCCCGGCGCGTGGTTCTGTTTCTTCCAGTGCGGCGTCATCGGCGCGGCGGCGGCGTACGCCTTCGTGTTCATCGCGCGCTACTACACGGACTACAAGTACCCGCCCGTGCGGGTAATAGCGGCGGCGTCCGCCACCGGACACGGCACGAACATCATCGCGGGCGTCGCCGTCGGCATGGAGAGCGTCGCCGCGCCCGTGCTTGTGATCTCCGTCGCCGTCGTCGCCGCGTACTGGCGCGGGCAAACCGCGGGCTTAGTCGACGCGGCGACCGGCGACGCGATCGGCGGCTTGTTCGGCACGGCGGTGGCGACGATGGGCATGCTGAGCACGGCGGCGTACGTGCTGACGATGGACGTGTTCGGACCCATCGCGGACAACGCGGGCGGCATCGTTGAGATGTCCGACCAGCCCGAGAGCGTGCGCGACGTGACGGACGCGCTGGACGCCGTCGGGAACACGACCAAAGCCACCACGAAGGGGTACGCCATCGGGAGCGCGGCGCTCGCGTCCTTCTTACTATTCAGCGCGTTCATGGATGAGGTGGAGGCGTTCACGGGGAAGCCGTTTCAAACGGTGGACATCGCCGTCCCGGAGGTGTTCGTCGGCGGTCTCCTGGGTTCGATGCTCGTGTACCTGTTCACGTCCTTCGCCTGCGCGGCGGTCGGGCGATCCGCACAGGAGGTGGTCGTGGAGGTGCGGCGGCAGTTCGCGGAGAAGCCGGGCATCATGACGCGCGAGTGCAAGCCCGACTACTCGCGGTGCGTGGCCATCGTCGCCGAGAGCGCGCTGCGGGAGATGCTCAAGCCCGGTTTATTGGCGGTGTTCGGGCCGGTGGTGATCGGCGTGGCGTTCCGGGCGGTCGGCGCCGCGACCGGGCAGGAGCTGCTCGGCGCGAAGGCCGTCGCGGGCATGCTCATGTTTGCCACCGTCGCGGGCATCCTGATGGCGCTGTTCCTGAACACCGCGGGCGGCGCGTGGGACAACGCCAAGAAGTTTATAGAGACGGGCGCGCACGGCGGGAAAAACTCGGAGGCGCACAAAGCGGCGGTCACGGGGGACACCGTCGGGGACCCGTTCAAAGACACCGCGGGGCCGAGCATACACGTCCTGATCAAGATGCTCGCCACGATCACGCTCGTCATGGCGCCTGTATTTCTGGATTAAAATCCGATCGCATGCATGACGAAAGGGGTGGTGACCTATAGTCGCGGAGACGCGCCCGCCGCCAGCGGCGTCCCGAGCGGAGCGCGGAAAACCCGAAAATCGTGTTTTTCCAGCATGATGTCAGCGTTGTTGTTGATGACATTGATTATTCAATAATCGAACAAAAGCACCACTTGGCACGTTGATTGCGTCGTTTCACGAAATAGAAGAGACCGCTCGTTACTCACTGTCTCGCGCGCACCGCACGAACACCCCAGTTGCCAAGCAACCTCGTCACTCGAGGTACGTGTTCGCCCGACGCGACGCCGCATCGCGCGTCGCCGCACGCCCCACGCCGCGCGCGTATCGCTCTCGTCAGCCCGAACATAGGAATCTTCGTGTCAACTACGTACCTCGTCGACGTCACGAATTCCCCCCGCGGACACGTCGGACGCGCGCGCGCCCGCGGCGAAGACCACGCGCGCTCGGATGCGCGTTCGCGCCCGCGTCCCCGTTTACGTTCGTCGGACCCGCGGCTGACCCTCGCCCCGTCCTTCCCCGCGCGCGACTCCCGCGTCCGTCCGTTCGTCGCCACGGTTCCTCGCGGTCAATTTCGATCGGTCTCCTCGCGCCGGTCTTCCACGTCCCGAAATATCTCGAAACTTTTTTTCCTCGTTCACTTCTCGCCGAAAAGCCCAAACAAACAAACCGACGCGCCAGAGCTACCATGTCTTGCGTGTGCTGGACCTGCGTCCCCCAGGGCACCGTCCAGGTGATCCAGGCGTGGGGTAAGTTCCTGAAGTTCGCCGAGCCGGGGTGCCACTGCCTGGTGCCTTGTCTCGGGCACGAGATCGCCGGCGCGCTTTCGACGCGCATCCAGTCGCTCGACGTCGCCGTCGAGACCAAGACGAAGGACAACGTGTTTGTCACGATCATCGTCTCTACGCAGTACATGGTGCTGAAGGACCCGAGCCGCATGTACGACGCGTTCTACAAGCTCACCGACCAACGGGAACAGATCCGGTCGTACATCTTCGACGTCGTTCGGTCCACCGTGCCGCGGATCAACCTGGACGACGTCTTCACCACCAAGGAGGAGATCGCGATGGAGGTGAAGTCCATGCTGGAGAAGGCGATGACGGAGTTCGGGTACGCCATCATCCAGACGCTCGTCACGGACATCGCGCCCGACCAGAAGGTGAAGATCGCCATGAACGAGATCAACGCCGCGCAGCGCCTGCGCGTCGCCGCGCAGGACAAAGCCGAGGCGGAGAAGATCATGGTGGTGAAAGCCGCCGAGGCTGACGCCGAGGCGAAGTTCCTCGCCGGTACGGGCATCGCCAGGCAACGGCAAGCCATCATCAACGGCTTGCGCGAGTCCGTGATGCACTTCCAGCAGGACATCGGCGACGTCAACTCGAAGGATGTCATGGAGATGATGATGATGACGCAGTACTTCGACACCATGAAGGACATGGGCACGCACGGGAACAACTCCACCATCTTCGTCCCCTCGGGGCCGGGCGCCGTCGCCGACGCCGCCGCGTCCATCCGCATGGGCATCATGCAGGGGAACGCCGCGACGAAGCACTAAACCCTAAAGCCGCCGTGTGAGGTGACGTCGTCGATGAAACGTCGATGAAAAGAGCGCAGAGCGATAGACTGATGAAATACATACAGAGAAGTGAAACAGACAGACGCGAGGGCTCGGTCCTCGGAGCGCCGCGGGTCTTTACGTCGACCGATGATGGATGAGGAAAACGCGCGTGTTCGTCCGTCCTTCAGTTCGAGCCGCGCGTTCGTCGCCCCCATGGCCGCCCGCATGGCGAAGGGGATGGACCCCCTCGGGGCCCTGCCCAGCGGCAGCGACAGCGACGCCGATTCCGACGACGCGGCGCCGTCGGAGGCGGCCGCGAAGACCGCGCCCGCGAATCCGACCGAGGCGAAGATCGACTACGAGGCACTCCGCAAGCACGGGATGAAGACCGCCCCGACGCTGGAGGGGATAAAGGACACCGGCGGCGGCGAGGGCGCCTGGGGCTGGTCGCGAGGCTCGCGAGCCGCCGGTCGCGATACGATGACGGGGGAAGAGCTTCACGAGGCGACGAACGCGGGCTTGGAGCGGGCGTGCGCGAGTTCCATCGAGGCGGCCGAGGCGAAACGAAACGCGCGCGCCGCGGACCGGGAGCGACGCGAGGCGGAGGTGGCGACGCGACGCCGGCGCGAGCGGGAAACGCGCCAGGCGCTACGTGATGACGAAAAAGCCTCGCGTACGCTCGGTACGGCACAGAAACGCGCGTACGCGCGTTCGGAACGGCCGGAGCGGGACTGGGTCCAAGATGAGAAACGCGCGCTGCGGGAAGGCACGGGCGGAGCGTTCGGTTTCGATTGATTCGATTGATTCGATCGATCGTCGTCGCGCCCTCTTCTCTCACTCGTCCTCCTTCTCCGTCCTCGGCATCGCGAAACTCGGCTGCGGCGTTTTCGGCGCACGCAGACTCTTTTGCCTGCTCGTCGCCACAGACGAAACGTCCGTCTCGCCCGCGCTCCTGTCAACAGACGCTCTCGATTTGGGTCCGGGACCGTTTGTCCGCGCGCCGCGCCCCGCGTCGCCGGCATTTTTTATGAACAGCGAGTCTCCCTTTTTGAGCGAATCGCGCTGCCGCGTCGCCGCAAACTTGTCGCGCACCTCCGGGTTGCGCACGCAGTCCGCCAAAAACGCCTCCGCGAGCGCGCACAGCGCCGCTCTGCGCGCGCGCCCCGACTTGCGCGAAACCTTCGGGGGCTCGAACCGGGGCCGATCGGGAACGGAACCCGCCTCGGATTTGTCTTTTTTGTCTTTTTCGTCCTTCGCCTCTCGCAGCGCCGCGCTCAGGTCGCGCACGCCCAGGCGGGACTTTTCGTTCTCGCGGCTTCCGTCGCGCTCGGCGCCGACACCGGGGTCCGCCGGCGTCGGCGACGCCCCCGCCGCGCGCGGGTTCTCGTGCAGGTCCTCGCCCTTGAGGAACGCCTCCATCTGCTGTTCCGGCGTGAGCGCGCGCCGCGTCATCGTCCAGCTGTTGGCGGGACCGAGCTGCCCTCGAAGCGACGCTCGTCGCAAGTCGCGCGCGTCGCCGCCCGGGTCGTTCGCGCCGTCGTTTCCGTTCGCGACGAGCGCCGGCGCCGCGCACGGCAGCAGCTCGTCGAACGCGACGTCGAGGTCCCACTCGTGCTGCAGCGGCCCGACCATCCCGCCGTCGGTGAGCTTGGCGGCGGTGGCGCCGCTCCCGCTCGCGTGCAGGCGCCTAGGCTTGGCCGCCGCGGAGGGCTCGTGCTCCTTCGCGCAGAGGCTCTGGCTGGTGCCGATGCTGGAGTAGATGGCGGAGAAGTTGCTGCCGATGACGGTGACGGGGAGCGCGATGACGAGGATGCCCATCATCTGCGCCACGCTCGCCATGATCCAGCCCGCCAGCGTGCGCGGCGCGATGTCGCCGTAGCCCACCGTGCCCATGGTCGCCACCGCCCACCAGACGGCGTGCGGGATGCTCTGGAACGGGCTCTGCTCCGTCACGCGCTCGCACGTCTCGCCGACGGACAAAGCCGAGGGCACGTGCCGGTCGAAGTACGCGCTCACCACGGTGTTGGTTTCCGCGTCAGACGCGATCGCCGCGTCGTCGCCGCACGCCAAAAACGCCGGAGTGAAGTCCAGCGTTTTTTCCTCACACGGGACGTCGCACTCGAACCCCGTCGTGCGCATCCACAGCCCGCGCGTCGCGTCGTACTCGCCTCTCTCCGCGAAGTACAGCACGGCGGCGAAGGTGATCAGGGCCATGGTGAGCAGGAACCCCAGGATGTACAGCGGCCGCGCGCTGCGGCTCATCGTCCGCCCGAGCAGGTCGACGGCGGTTTTGCTGACGCGAAGCAGACGGAACACCCGCGCCAGGCGAAGCACGCGAAGGACGGACAACCCCGGGAAGGACGCGTTCCGCGCGAGCAGATCGACGTAGAACGGCACGATGGCCACGAAATCCACGACGTTCATGCCCCGTTTGAAGAACCCGTTTCGGTCATCCGTCGCCCAGAAACGCAGCGAGAGCTCAGCCGTGAACGCCGCGATGCACGACGCCTCGATCGCTAAAAACGGACCAGAATCGAAGGACGGTTCGGGGTCGTAGAACCACGGTAACGTCTCGACGCAAAACGTCACCGTAGACACGAGAATGAGGGTGATCATCGCGGCGCCGATCGTCGCCGCCGCGGGGCTCGACCCCGGGTCGTTCAGCAACACATCAACGCGCTCGCGCGCGGTGAGGTCGTCCAGGTTGGACAAAACGCTCGCGCGCTGCGCGAGAGTCTTCGCCAGGTGCCGCGGCATGTCGCCGCGCGCGACGTGCACGCGCCGGTGAGTGGGTCCGCTTTGCACGGCGGAGAGCGCGCCCGAGAAGGGCATCAAGTACCGCGCGAGCCCCCCCGTGCTTTCCGCGTTCGTTCCAACGCTTCGCTTCGCATCCTGAACGCCACGCGAAGACCCAGCGGAAAAGTCGCTCTCGGAAACGTCGTCAACTCCGGCAGACTGCCCAGTTTCCGAGTCAGACGCGGCGCTCGAAGGACGCGCGCGTTCTTTTTCCTCCGTCGCGGCGCTCTCCGCCTCATTGCTCATACGTTTCGCGGCTTTCGAGAAGGGCGCGGCCATGGGCGTCAGCGGCGGCAGGTTCTGGTCCGCGCGTTTGGTGCTCCTCCGTGAGCGCGCGGCGTCGCCCTCGCCCGCGCACAGCGCGAGCACGGCTTGCCACAGCGGGTCGCGCACGGACACCACGGATCCGTTGCGCAGATCCGCGTCGGGCCAGACGAGCGGCGCCGCGTCGACGTGGCCCTTTCCGCTCTCGCTGTGGAACAGGATGAACGGGTTGGAGTCGTTCTGCTTGGCGCGCACGTACACGAGGTCCTCCGGCGCGCCGAACTCGCGGCACACCAGCACCTGCAGGTCGCGCATCGTCCCGGTGGTCCAGTGCACGCGCCGGCACAATCGCCCGACCCGGATGAACACCACGCGCCTGGACGTCGTCTCCGCGTCCCAGTGGTCGGCGTCCACCACCACGGGCACGAAGATGCCCATCGCGCGCGCCGAGAGACGCGCGCGTCACGTCGCGCGCGCGATTAGCGAACCGAAAGAGACGCCGTGAGAGGTCCGGCCGATCGCGGGACAAGGGCCGAAATCGCGATCCCGCGCGGGGTACGCCCAACGACCACTTCGGCGCCGTGGCCCGAATCGAACGCGTTCGACCCGGGACGCGCGTAGGGCGAGCGCCCCACGAACCACACCCGGCGTGCGCGGCCTGCGCTCTACCGCGCGCCGCGACGGCGACGGTGCGCGAGAGCCGACCCTCGCGCGCGCTCCAGTATGGCCAGGGCCGCGTCGAACCAGCGCGACTCGGCGCAATGCTGCGCTGACGCGGGGCGGTTTTCTCGGATGCACTTTCGTAGCTACGATCAGGGTTCCAGCCGCGGTGCGAGTGGTCCGCGATCGATTTGGTTCAAAATATCGGCACCTTTCCAAATAGTCAACGAGGCGCGCTTTGGAAGTGGCGCGAGGCGCGCCCGCACGCACAGGCGCTCGCGCACGCGACGCGGGCGAGCTCGAGCGCGCGAGTCACCCGCCGCGCGTGTCGACGCGTCGACGCGTCGACGCGTCGAGCGGCCACCGGAGACGCGCGCGCGTCGCGCGAGCTTCGTTGCCGAATCGTCTCCGCCGAGAACGCGCGTAGACCGAGATCCCGGCATGGCGAAGGGAGGCGCCTTGTTCTCGGCGGCGGCGGAGCCTCCCCCGAAGCAGGCGCGCACGCCCACGAGGCGTAAGCTCGACATGCTCGCCGCGAACGACGCGGCGAGCGCGCGCGAGGACGACGCGGTGGACGAGGCTGTCGAGAACGCCGGCGCGTGTGCTACTCGAGCTGGGACCGACGTTTTCGAGAACCGTCCGGGGGGCGTCCGTCTCGCGACCGAGCGCGAGCGCGTGTGGCGTTTGCTGCTCGGGAACGTGGTGCGCGCGGTGGACGAGGTGTATCTTCTGTGCGAGATGGAGTGCGGCGCGCCCGAGATCGAGGGCACGACCAGCCTGCTCGAGGCGTGCGCGGCGGATTTTAAGAATCTGCTCGTTCGCGTGGGCGACCAGGAAAAGTTTCTCGCCGAGAGAGGCTCGCGCGAGGCTCTCGCGAGTCAGCAGAAAACGAGCATCTCGTGGGACGTGGGGCGCGTCGCCGCGCGCCCCAGCGACGCGAGCCGCGACATGATACGCGCGGTGGTGGACGCCGACAAAGGAAAGGATGCCGACAAGGATGTGGGCTGGCGCCAGAGCGGGAAGCGCGGGAAGCGGGGCGAGCGTCGCCGAGAGCGCGACGCCGTCCGGGGGGCGCGGCGGCGCGAGCGGCAAACTCGTCGTTTGAAGACGGAGGACGAGATCGAGAAGAACGATTCCGACGAGCAGACTCATCGTCTCACCACGTTCTCACCACA
>Ga0181561_10005864_pt1 | contig 10438 bp, 6 predicted proteins | sample 011ome_19_FD_133760 | JGI IMG/M metagenome (GOLD analysis project Ga0181561, IMG submission 133760) | Coastal salt marsh microbial communities from the Groves Creek Marsh, Skidaway Island, Georgia - 011510BT metaG (megahit assembly) | ecosystem: Environmental > Aquatic > Marine > Intertidal zone...
CGCAAAACGACGACGACGACGACGACGACGACATCAGCGCGGAAGAAGTGGCTCGCCCAACAAAGCCTCCTTTGTTCTTCGCGAGGAAGAAGGAGAAGAAGAAACGCGTCGTCATCGAAAATCGTTCTTCTTTCCCGAAAATGAGGAGAGAGAGGAGCCTCCAAAATCTGTTGTGGGATTAAAAACCTAAATATACAAAACCCTAAATTGAAGGCGTTTGTTTTTTGCGCTGCTTTTCGTCTAAAAAAGAAAAAAGAAAAAAACAAATTCGCGCGAGAAAAAGGCACAAGAACACACCCCTTTCTCTCTCTGGACGACGACGAAGACGCGATGTCTCGCCGGGTCGGGTTCGACCCGCTGGAGAGCATCTCTTCGTCCTCTTCGGAAGACGAGGAGGAGGAAGAGGAAGAGAAGGAGGAGGAGAAGACAACAACGGCGAGAAAAGTTTTGAAATACGAAGGAGAAGATGAATTTGAAGAAGAAGAGAACGACGACGGACGATTCGCGACGACGACGACGACGAGAAGAAGAGGACGAGTCGACGACGACGATGGTTTTGAGAGCAGTCGCGGGAGGAGAGAAAGTGCCGCCGCCGCTGCCGCCGCCGGGTGGTCGAAGATGGAGCAGCACGAGAGGAACGTTCGAGAGGTTTTGAGGAAAGCGATCGTTGAAGAAGAAGAAGAAGAAGAAGAAGAAGAAGAAGAGACGCGTCTGAGAAGAGGACGTCCGCACGTCGAGGACGAGATGGACGATGAAGAAGAAAAAGCAGCAGATGAAAATAACGTTGAAGTTGCAGGAGGAGAAGATGAGGAGGAAGAAGAAGAAGACGAGGTGATGCGGAGGATGATGACGCTGGCGCGCGCCGGGCGGAACGAGGAGGAGGAGGAGGCGCGGACGGGACCAAAACCGCCGCCGAGACGATTCCAGTCGGCGTTTGACGTCGCCAGAAGAGCTCTGAGAGAGGAGAATTTTGCGAACGACATACGCGGTAGAGGTGGTAGAGTAGTAGACGGATTGGTGAAGACGAACGTTCCTCTGGTCGTGGACGCGCACGCGTTTGGCGGGAAAGCCTTTCGCGGGTCGTGGGCGGGAACGTCCGGAAGGTTTGCGTTTTGCGACGGGTCGAAGATTGTAGAGCGAGCGGTCGTGCCGATTGAAGACGGTGAAGATGGTGACGATGTGTTAGACGAAGAGGAAGTTAAGAGAGCGATGATGTTTCAAGCGCGCGCGATTAAAAACGGTTTGAAATGCTTCGAGGCGTTTTCGGAGAAAGAGAACGATCCTCCTCGATGCCGTTTAGACGTTCCGGCGGAAGACGTGAAGGAGTTTTGTCGCGCGCACTGCGAAGCGTTGGCGAACGCTTTGATGTTGTTTAATAGCACGAGCGGCGATAGCAGTAATAGTAATAGAAACGCCGCTGGCGACGATTTTGGTGGTTGCAAAGCGAGACGACAACGAACGGCGAGCAAAACGAAACGAGCGATTGAGTTGTGGGACCTCATGGAGCTTTTATACAAGAAGGATGAACTCGGCGCGCAGAGAGGTTCCGCCGCGGATACGTTTCGACGCAAACAAAGTCTGAGCAAATGGTTGAAAAGATCTTTGAAGCGCGCGGAGAAGGAGAAGGCGTTGGAAATGGACGCGCAACCTATGGATTTTGACGACGACGACGACGACGACGACGACGACAATTATAACAACAATAACAACGAGAACAATAACGATCCAGTCTCTGTAGCGCTGTCGCGAAACGATATCGTTCTAGCGACACAGTTAGCCATGAACGATGGCGATATGCGATTAGCAACCATTATCGCGCAAAGTGGGGCGAGCGATAACATTAAAAATCTCGCCAACGCGCAGTTGAACACGTGGGAGGATGCGTTCGGCACGGCGACGAACAAGTTCATCCCGGCGGCTACTCGAAGCGTGATGGAACTCTTAGCGGGCAGAGTAGAGACGACATCGAGCGAAGACGGAACCTCGAGAAATGCGACGCCGGAGACGAAAGATTGGATCGAAAATCTTTCCAGACGTGTGTGGTTTTATCACGGCGTGGCAGAGACGACGGAGGGAATTTTAGAGAGGTACGAGAGAGACATTCGTGAGAGCGACGCTTCGGCGCTCTTTCCGCACCCGAGCGGCGTGAGCGAAGACGCGTTGGTAGAGTGCAAGTGCGAAGGCATCGTGAAGGATGCCAGATACGATGCTTTGCTTCTAAACTCTTCCTCTTTAGCCGCCGCTTCGAATAATCATATCGCCAACAGCTCGCACGGACATCCGTTCCATCAACTCGGCTTTGGCGAAGATTTTTTAGAGTTTTCAAACTCGTGGATGGCGACGCAGTTCGTCCTCTCGCAACAATCAACTTCGAACGAGTCGACGATGTTGTTATCGCGCAGAGGTGACCAGTACACTGAAAATCTCATCGGTCAAATCTCTCAAATCAACGCGTACTTCGCGAAGGAGGATGAGAGGAGTAACGAGCAAGAAAATAGACTGCCGAAGATTGAGTGCGAATGGCTACTTTTCGTCGCTTTATTCATTCGAGATGACTCGAAACGCGAACGCGCGTGCAAAAGAATTCTCACGGAGACTGTGAACGAGTGGAGAAAATCAGCGGTAAAAATAGACACTCTCGCGCGGAAGTTCCAAGTGCCTAAAAATTGGTTTGACGAAGCGAACGAGGCGAGAATGAACAACGAGAAGCCCGTGTTGACCAATTCGTTGTATCGTTGAGAAAGAGAGACGCGAACGGAACATTTACTATACTAGTCAAATAAGTGTTATACTGTAGTTATATACTTCTTTACTCAAAATCCAAAACGGCTATCGTGTTGTTGCTAAAGCAGGCTGCAATCTTCGACCCTTCCTGGTTCCAACACACCTCAAAGACCCCGCCGTCGCCTCGGTACGTCTTTTCTAACAATCCAGTGGCAATTTCCCAAACTCTCACTCGTTTATCGAAACTTCCCGAGGCGATGTGTTTCCCATCAGGCGAAAACGCGACCGAATACACCGGTTCCGTGTGCATGTTGAACGTGCGAATGCACTCTCCAGTCGACGCGTTCCATAACTTCACCGTGTGGTCGTACGAAGCCGTCGCCAACATCAAAGGAATATCTGGATTCTTCGTCCCTGGTCCCGTCGGCGACCATTTGATGGTGTACACTTCCTTCTTATGTTCGCTAAACGTAAAAAGGGCCTGATTTTGGTTCATTGACCAGATTTTTGCGGTGTAATCGTCCGAGCACGACGCGAGAAGGTTACCGGTGGGGTCCCACTTTATGCAGTTGACTTCATCCGTGTGTCCTTCGAATTTTTTCAAAGGTGCCTTTTTCCCGACTTCGCAGACGTAGATTTTCTTGTCCATACTGGACGTCGCGAACACGTTCGTGTCTCCCTTCCAGTCGACGTCCAAACACGGCGCTTCGTGTAATGCGTACGTTTGCTTCGCCTCCCCGGATTTCGCGTCCCACACGACGGCGGTTTTATCCACCGACACCGAAATCAACGAGTCTCCGGCTTTGTTCCACTTCAAGGAGAAAATTGGACCTTTATGCTGCTCGAGCCTGGCAACGAGCTTACCGCTATCGTCCCAAAGCCTCGCGTCGCCGTCGTACGATCCAGTGGCTAATATCGTACCGTCGCTGTTCCAATCTAAAGTCGTGACGTCTTTTGATTTCTTCTCGTCCTCCTCGTCTGCGTCGTTTTTCTTTTCTTTACTCTTTCCTCCTCCGTCATCGATGTCCATGGCGTCGCCGCCGCCAACACCGCCTACTCCGTTCTTATCTTCTTTGTTCTCTCCGTTTTTGTTCGTATTTTTCTCTTCGTTTTCTTTTTTAATCTTCTTCGTGTGCTCTAAAACAGCCGGCGGTTTCATCTTCGCCTCGGCGACTCTCCCGCTCGGCCCAGCCGGTAACGTCCAAATTCTAGCGGTCGCGTCGCCGCTTCCACTGGCCAGCATTCCCTCTCTCTTCGGATTCCACGCGCACACGAAAACCTCGCCCAAATGTCCATCCAGCGTCGTCACTTCGTCTTGGCTCACGTCGAAGAGTTGATTCACGTCGTCCAAGCCGCCATTCTTTCCGCCGGCGACAAACGTGCCATCGATCGTTTTCACCGCCATGGCTGCCCTCTTACGCTCCTCCAACTTTCGCTTCAACGCGTTCTCCTCGTCCTCGATCGCTCGTTTCCGTTCTTCCGCGGACATTTCTCTTCTCGACTTTACCAGCGCCTTCAACGCGTCCACCGGTTTCGAAAGCAAGTCCCTCGCCGTCAAGACCGAAAAGTTCGCATCGATATCATCCTCTTCGTTGTTGTTTCCTTCCGCGTTACCGTTTCCACCGCTGGTATCGTTCAAATTCGCTTCCAACTCTAAATACTGCAATCCTTTTTGTACGAACGCGACCAACGCGCCCGCCGGGATGTCCTGATCTTCATTTCCTGGGGCAATTCGCGTCCGATTGACGAACGATTCGTTCGCAAACGTAAACGCGGAGTGCGAAAACCCAGACTCGAGGAGGTATTTGTACACCATAAAGTTCACCTCATCGGAGGTGAGACTCATGCTTTTTTCAAATCTCTCACGCCCGCGAGCTCCAATTTTTTATGCTCCACTCTCTCTCTCTCTCTCTCAAACACAACCTACGCGCGATTCTTTCTCTTCCAAAGGGCACACGTACCCGGGGTGCGAATTCAAAAGAAAGGCTTGAAAAAATTAAACTCAATTAGGGTCAAACACACCCCCTTTTCCTCGCACCGACTGAAAATCTTCCCGCGAATTCAAACGAAAAAGAACGATTCGCGTTCGATCCGTTCGTTTCTTCTCGAGTTTACGCTTCGCGTCTCGTCTCGCGCGCGCGCGTGCGCTTTTTTTTATATCGTCTTCGCCCCTTTTTTTTATTTTTTTTTTGGGAAGGGGAGGGGAGTGGGAAAGGACTCTCTCGCTCTCTCTAGGTTTCTATTAGTGCCAACGAGAGTATGCATTAAGCACTTAACGCGGTCCGAGCGTGGGTGTATATTGTACGTTCTAAAAGTAAGGCGTTTGGACCGCGAGCACTTTGGACAGATTTAAACCAGCAGAGAGAGACGACGGTTTCATTTTTCCTCCTCTTTTCTCCCTCTCGCCGGGCGCGCGCTTTTAAAAGACGACCCGAAGAAGAAGAAGAAGAAGAAGAAGAAGAAGAGGTGAACAACGCGCGCGTCCCGATTTGCGCGCGCGCACCAGCCTCCTGTTTGAGTTGAAGAAGAAAAAGGATGAAAAGATACGCGCTCGGCGTCGACGGCGGCACCGGTGGCATTCGATGCCAACTCTTCGATTGCGAGACGGGAGCGTCCGTCGCGACCTCCGAACGCACGTACGAGACGACGTACGGCGTGCCGCATCCCGGGTACGCCACGCAAGAGTGCGAGGCGTGGTGGAGGAGCTTTTGCGGCGCGGTGAGAGAGCTGAAGAACTCTTTAGCGTTAAAGGAGAAGGAGATATCTTTGACGGAAGATATCGCGGCGATTTGTTTAGACACGACGTGCTGTTCGGTGGTGTTTATGGACGAGGACGGGCGAAGCGTGTATCCGTGCGTCATGTGGTGCGACATGAGAGCGGGCGCGAAGGAAACGAAGGACGTGCTGAATGCCGGGAGGAGGAGGAGAAGTGATGGTGAGAACGAGAAAGAGGAAGATGTAGTCGCGAAGACGTTGCGGGTGAACTGCGACGGGAACGGTCCGGTGTCGGCGGAGTGGATGGTGCCGAAAGCGCTGTGGATGAAACGGAACGAGAGAGAGGTGTATGAACGAGCGACGAAAGTCTGTGAGTATCAAGACTACATGAACTTTCGTTTGACGAAGAGATACTGCGCGAGCGCGAACAACGTGAGCGTGCGGTGGCATTTTCGAGAAGGGAAAGTACCTCCGAAAGAGTTGTTAGAAGCGTTAGAGTTAGAAGATTTGTTAGAAAAATGGCCGAAAGAGGTGTTAAAGTGCGGCGAGGTTGTTGGAAACATCACCAAAGAAGCGTTCGAGGAGCTCTTCGGCGAGAGCGCGGAAAAAAAGTTTAGAGACGTACCGGTCGTTCAAGGCGGCGCCGACGCGTTCATCGGCATGGTTGGATTAGGTGCCATTCATCCGAAAATGATGGCGTTAATCACCGGGTCCTCGCACTTACACTTAGCGGTTACGGAGAAGAAAATGTATGGAAAAGGGATGTTTGGTGCGTACGAGGGGGCGTTGGTACCCGAGGCGAAATTTATCGTTGAAGGCGGACAAACGAGCACGGGATCGATAACGAATTGGTTCAAAGAGCAGTTTAATTGCACGTACGAGGACATTTTCAAAGAAGCCGAACAGATTCCAATCGGATGCGAAGGCTTAGTCGCTTTAGACCATTTCCAAGGGAATCGAACGCCGTACGTTGACGCCGAATCGAAAGGCTGTTTCACCGGTTTGACGTTGAAACATTCGCGCGCGCACATGTTTCGGGCGATATTAGAATCGATATGTTTTGGCACCAAAGCGGTGGTAGATACCATGCGGATGAACGGAACGAAAATAGAAACCATAGTCATCGCCGGTGGAGCGACTCGATCGAAGTTTTGGCTTCAGATGCACGCGGACGTGACGAATTGCGAAGTTATCTTAACCGAGTGTCCAGACGCGCCGGCGTTGGGATGCGCGATTTTAGCGAGCGTTGGGGTGGGGATTTACAAAAACGCCGGGGAAGCTTGCGAACGCATGGTCAAGCGTTTGGAGACGATCAAGCCAAACAAGAAGAACACGATAGAGTACGAAAGAGTCTACGAGGAGACGTACTCGAAGCTGTACGGCTTGTGCAAAACGCTTCGCGAAAAAGAAGAAACAGACGCAATCGATACGAACGCGACGCCGACGAAGAAGAGGAAGACGACGACGACGACGACGAGTGACGACAGAGCAAACAATACGAGCGCGCTGAAAATTGCACCATCGCTCTTAGCTGCTCCAGATCACGCCAATCTCATCTCCGCGACCTCGATCGCTCTCGCCGCGTCGGCGGATTGGATCCACGTCGACGTCTTCGACGGTCAATTCGTGCCGGTGGTCACGTTTGGACCGTCCACGGTCCAATCTCTTCGCGCGAACTTCCCCGACGCCTTCTTAGACTGCCACCTCTCCTGTCAAAATCCAGACTTTTACATCGACAACGGTCTCGGCGACAGCGCGTCGCAAATCTCCTTCCATCCCGAAGCGGTTCGAACGTTTTCCGAGCGAAAAAAATTGTGCGAAAAGATAAAGCACAAACACAAAAAGCGCGCGTCGATGAGCATCAACCCGTCCACAAAGTTAGAGGACACCTCGGTTTTCGAACTTCTCGACTTGAACTTATTAGATTGCGTTAATATTTTAGCCGTCGAACCTGGTTTCGGCGGTCAAAAGCTCCAACCGGCTGCGCTCGAAAAAGTCAAGCTCTTGCGCGCGCGCTCGAAAACGCTCGACATCCAAGTCGACGGCGGCGTCAATTTACAGACGATAGGAAGCGTCGTCGACGCCGGTGCAAACGTCGTCGTTTCGGGAAGTTTTATTTTTCGCGATCATGAGGGGAAAGAGAGAGAAGCGGTGGAAACGTTGCGCGCGTTTAGCTCGGGCGAGTAGGTTGATTTTTTTTTTGTAAACTGCATTTTGGCGCTTTTTTGTATATTGATGTGAAGAACGCATTTCGTCACTGTTTAGATACCGCGCGCGCGCCAGAGCGGCGCACCTTTTCTATTCCATCGCACGAGTCACACTAAAAAGAAAGAGAGAAGAAGCATCATGTCCGACCAAGCGTCGTCGACGTCGTCGTCGTCGTCTCCTTCCTCCTCCTCTTCCTCGGACGATGTCATCCACGAAGACGACGCCAACGTCCTCGACGCGTTTTTGGAATCCCTCGACGCTCTCGCGGAAACCGCGAGAGCGAAACTGAGCGTCGCGTACGCCGACGCGCGCGATTTCACCAACGCTCAGATTCTTCTCCTCTCGTTCGCGCTCGCTCTGTTCTCGCTTTTTCTGGCGCATTTTATCGCCGCGAGATTGATGTCGATGATGACGTTCCTCGGCGGTCGCGAAAAGGGAAGATCGGACTTTTCGAGACGAAGGAAGAGCAAAAAACGAGATTCGATCTTGCTGTGCGGCCAAGACGGCGCGGGGTCGACGTCGGCGTATCTACTCTTGAAGAACAAAAGTCTAGGTCTAGGAACGGTGACGAGCATGATAGAGAACGAGAGCGAGGTGGAAATTAGCCGAGACAACGCGAACGGAGGGGTAAGCAAAGTGAACGTCATCGATATACCCGGCCACGCGAAAATCCGGAACCGCTTTTACGACCGCTTCTTGCCTCGAGCGAAAGCGATCGTGTTCTTCGTAGACGGCGTGGAGTTTTCGACGAATAAGAGAGACGTCGCGGACCACTTGTACAACGAAATTTTGATCGAATACGACAACGTTCGGAGCAAACGGATCCCAATTCTAATCGCGTGTAACAAGATGGACAAAACCGAGTCGTGTTCGCCGGCGTCCTTTGTCAAGAAGCGCTTAGAATCCGAAATCGAAATCATTCGAACCACGCGCGACGTCGTCCTCAAAGACGCCCAATTCGACGACGGCAGTCGCAAAGCCAGAAAACGCGCCAAAGAGATCGAACGCAAGCGCCAGAGAGAGGTAACCGGCTTAGGATGGAAAGACGAGTGGGGCAAGTTTTCCTTCGACAAGGCGTCCGAGAAGAAAACGCACGGCCGCTTTCTCTTTTGCGCGTGCTCTTGCGTCGGCGAAGACCGGGAGTGGAAAGAAAAGAAAGAGGGTGGTGGTAGCGCCGACGATGACGCCGGCGGGAATAACAGAAACTTGAGCGCGGTGAGAGCGTTCGCGGTCGAACACGGACGTTGATTTTCTTTTTCAAGTTTGTTCTCTTTTTAGCGGTTCGCGTAGTTTGTAGTAAGTAGAGTATTTTTCAGCACGTGTAGAAAGACCTGTTCCGAGGGCATTTTTTCGCACAAAAGGAGAGATAAAAAATCGCTCACGCACGCTTCATTCCAAAAACGCGCGTTTTTTCGTGTATACTCTAACACACACACGCACACAGAGAAAAAAATGTCCGCGTTAATCCAATCCTTCTCTTCCCTCTCGTTATCTTCCCGCACTTTGCGAGGAGATGCGAAGGTCGCGTCGCCGTCCACTCGAGCGATGCCGAAAAACAGAACGGCGGTCGTCACCGAAGCGGTGCGTTGCTTTTTCCTTTTTTTTTGGGCTCTCCCCCCAATTTTTTTTTGCATTTTGCCGTCGTCGTCGTCGTCGTCTTCTTCGTCGCGGCGGTATTACACTACGCGCGAATCGAGAGAACTTTCATTTTTTTACGCGAGCGAGATAGTTTTGCGTTCGATTCCGTCGCGAGACGACGTCTTTGTTCGTCGCGTAGGTATTGGTGGTGGTCGTCGTCGGTCGCGCGCGGAAATTTTTTTTTTCGCCCTCGGAAAATTTTATCCGAGAGAGAGAAGTTTTTTCTCTCTCTTCAGGTTTTTGCTGCGAAAAAAACCTCTCTCTCTCTCTTCTGTGTTTGTCAAAGACAAAAAATATACTGACATGCATACTCTCGCGTGTTTTATTACAACTCTTTCTCTCTCTCCCTCTTTCCTTCCTTATTGGAATTTACAGAAAAAGAAATGGGAAAAACAAGCGTTAAACCAAAACGGCAAACCGTTGCGAGTGAAGATGCACGTGAAAACGAACGACAAGGTCATCGTCATCGCCGGCGCGGATAAAGGGAAAGTCACCGAAGTCGTCGAGGTGTTTACGAAGAACGGACAAATTTTGTGCAAGGACGTGAACATCAAGACGAAACATGTTAAGCCGAGAAACGAAGGCGAGAGCGGGAGTATTATTCAAAGAGAGTTTCCGATTCATCACTCGAACGTGATGCATTATTCTGAGGCGGAGAAGAAGAGATCGAGAGTTGGTAAGAAGATGGAGGGCGACAAAAAAGTGCGCGTGTTGAAGGCGACTGGGGAAGTTTTGGCAAACTAAGAAATATTGTTTAGTCTTTTAGCAAGTTGTGCCCGTGTATGCGTACGTATATATGTATAACGATAACAACACGCGGTGCTTTGACATTGTGATATATATATATTAAGTTTTATTGTAGCTCATTCATGAAAAATTCATTACAACAACAATAGTTCGCGTTCAGTTTTTGTTGGTTTTTTTATTCGATTATCTCTTTTCTATTGGTTTCGTCAAGTACTATTCGCGTTAGTATATCCGAAAATGCGTGCTTTCTCTCTCTCTCTCTCTCTCTCTCTCACTCTCTCTCCCTTTGTCCACGGGAACGAACTTAAGAAAATTCGTCGTTTTTGAGTTTCCTTTTTCCTCTGAAAACTGTTTAGGGTGTAGGGTTTAGCATTGCCCGTTTTGAAAGGGAAAACACCAGGGGCTC
>Ga0181561_10005868_pt1 | contig 10436 bp, 4 predicted proteins | sample 011ome_19_FD_133760 | JGI IMG/M metagenome (GOLD analysis project Ga0181561, IMG submission 133760) | Coastal salt marsh microbial communities from the Groves Creek Marsh, Skidaway Island, Georgia - 011510BT metaG (megahit assembly) | ecosystem: Environmental > Aquatic > Marine > Intertidal zone...
CTCGTCGCCGCCCTCCTCTCTCTCCTTTTCCTCTCTCTCCTTTTCCTCTCTCTCCTTCGCGCGCTGCTTCACGATCGCGTCCTTCTCGAAGAGACCGCTCCCGACCCCGTCGCCGTCGCCGTCTAAGCCGACGTACGCGCTGCCGTGGTACCCGCCCAACGCGGTCGCGTCGGGCGCGTCAATCTTCGGGTCGTTCCGCGCGAGGCGACGAACGTCGGGGTGGAGTTGAAATGGTGCGTCAGTTGAAGTTGAAATGCGTCGAGGTGCGTCGGGGATTGAAAGCGTTCTCGGGGTGGGCGGAGAGAAACACACGCCGGACCCAAAAGTCCTTAAGGAACGGCTTTCACCACGCCAACGCGGTCGTATGGGAACCAGTGTGAGGAACAGAACAGAACGCGCCTTTTCCTCCAACGCGCGGACGTACTCGTCGATCTCTTTCGCGGCTTTCTCCGCCGCGGCGGCGCTGTCGCGCGCGCTCGGGACGTCCTCTTCCTCGTCCTCTTCGGCGCCCGCGCCCTCCGTCGAGAGGCGCGCGCGCGGCGTGTTCGCGACCGCGGCGGCGTCGACGTCCCACGGAAACGGCGTCGGCGCGTTCATCGCCGCGCTCTCGCGCGCGGCGTCTCTCCTCGCCGCCATCTTCTCGCGCTCCTCCTCCGTCGCCTTCGCTGGCGGCGGCCGCGCCGGCCCGTCGCGCTTCCGCCGCTCCTCCTCCGCGTCCGCCGCGTCCAGCTCAGCGAGGCGCGCGGCGATGGCGTCGCTCTCTCGGATCTGTGAGTCGATCTGCGCGTCCACCTGCTCCTTCTCGTCGAGCAGGAACGCCCACGGGTCGACGCCCTCCTCGGAGTGCCACTCCATGTTCACGTACAGCGCGACGTCCTTCGCGACCGCGCGCCCCAGCGCTTTGCTCTTGTACGACGCGTGCTGCTCCGCGGAGATGAGCCCGCCGTCGCGCAGGGTGTTCAGCGCGTGTATCTTGCCGTACGCGCCGAGGCTCTCGTCGTTCGCGATGAGGTCGAGCGTGTGCTCCACCTCGATGGCGTAGTCTTTCCCACTGATGGCGCCCGAGGCGAGTAGGAACGCCTCGTCGCCGAGGTAGCGCGCGAGTCGCGCGGGGTAGTTGGTCGCGTCGACGGGCTTCTTCATCTTCGTCTTCTTCGCGTCGTCGCGCGCGCCGCTCGTCGCGACGGACGCGGCGGGAGGCGCCATGGCTGACGACCGCGCGCGTTCGGTCGTCGTTGTTCGTCCTCCCCAACGACTTGATGAGAGATCGCCGACGACGCGACGTTCCGACGCTGCCTCCGACGCGAGATGGGAGTCGCGCGACGCGGCGGGCGCGGCGGGCGCGGCGCGCGTCTTCTCGAGCGACGACGGGCCGCGCGTGGGCGCGCGCGCGTCGGTCGCGCTCGCCTCTGGACGACTGCGCCCCGCGACGACCGTTTCTCCGCTTCTACAACGTTGTAGTAGTAGGGGCTGCACCACACGCGGGTACGGGTCTCGACCTGGTCTCGACGACCGACCGTCACCTCACAGCTGTAGGAATTCCAGCAGGGCGATCCCCTATCATTCTCGAAGCGCGCGTCGCATCGCGACCGTATCGCGCCCGTATCGCGCGCGGAACTTCTCGTGCGACGCCATCGCGACTTTGAATTAAATTTTTGCGGCGCTCTCGACGCTCGCGCGCGACGTTTCCGCGGCGTCACTCGCGCGATCGCGCTGTGAAAAAAAAACCTGCACGCTGCTGCACGCTGCCGAGATGACGCGCGAGGACGCGAAGCGGAAGCCGCTCGCGGAGGTGTCCGAGGACGAGTTCCTCGAGGATTTGGTGCGTCGCGCGCGTCTTTGAGATCCTCCGCGCGCGACGCGACGGTTTCGAGTCCCCGTCCGCCTCCCCCGCGCTCGCCTCGTCCGATATTAATACTTCCACGCACGCGACGTCGCGCTGACGCCCGACCGTGGCTCTTCGATCGCGTTCGCGCAGATCGCCTTCCTTCAAGCGAACGGCGGGGAGAAGCTCGCGCCGCCGGGATGCGGTACGTCGCCCGCGCGCATTCTTCTCGACGACGAGATCTCGCTCGAATGTTTTTTACCGGCGCCAGCGCGCGATCGCGCGCGACGCGCGCGCGTCGTCCGCGCGAGAGGTCACGTCGCCACAGCAGCGCCCACCACTTATAAGTTTCTCTCGAACGAAAACGAGGCGAGACCTCTCACGATCGATCCGATCCTCCTCTCTCGTCGACCGATCGCAGACGCGAACACGTTCCCGACGCGGACGCTGAACGGCGCGAAGCTCGACCTGTTCGGGCTGTACCGCGCGGTCGTCTCGCGAGGCGGATTCCCATCGTCGAAGGGCGGCGTTAACGGCGGCGGCGGCGGCGACAAGAGGGAAAAACTCAACTGGACGCGCGACGTGTTCCCGTGCCTATCAAACTACACTGAGAACCACCGCGCGACGTCCGTGGGGCACGACCTCATAACTCACTACCAGAACTACCTGTGCGAGTACGAGCTCGCGAACCCCGAGGACGTCGTAACGAGCGCGGCGGACCCGACGAGCCTCTCGTTTCGAACGGACCCGCGGCCGCCCGCCGTCTCCGTCTCCGCGGAGGGCGGCGGTCGCGGCCGCGGACGGCCGCGCGGCAGCGGGCGAGGCCGCGGCCGCGGGCGAGGCCGCGGCGGGCGAGGCCGCAGCGCGGGCGCGTCCGCGGGGGCGTCGCGGGCGGCCGGGCGCGCCGGGAAGATCAGGGTTCCGACGTACGCGCCGAGCGATTTCGCCGTCGGGTGCACGGTGCGCGTCTTTTGGAAACAAGGCGCGTTCTGTCTCACACTGGTCCCCATACGACCACGTTCGCGTGGTGAACGCCGATCCTTAAGGGCTTTCTCTCCCGGCGTTTCTCTCCGCACAGGGTCCCTCGCTTTCAATCCCCGTCCTCGGCGCCTTTCAACTTCAACTGACGCCTTTCAACTCCACCCCGACGTTCGCTCGTATAGACCGCGCGTGGTACACCGGCGTGATCGAGGACCAGCAGAGCAGCGCGCCGGAGGGTGCCGAGGAGGGTGCCGAGGAGGGTGCCGCCGCCGCCGCCGCGGTCGTCCTCTCGAAGGTGGTCTACGACGACGGCGACGTGGAGATCTTAGACCTCGTCGGCGGCGCGGAGAAGGTTGTCCTCGTCGCGCGCGCGGACGGCGCGCCGACGGGCGACGGCGATCGCGACTACCTCAGCGACTCGGACGACGACGACGACGGCGCCGCCGCCGCCGGGGGCGCGCCGCTGAGCCGCCGCGCGTCCGCGCGCGCCGGTAACGACGCCGGACTGCCGCTGAGCCGCCGCGCGGAGGCGAAGGAGGCCGCGGCGAGGGAGGCGCGACGCGCGCGCCTCGGCGGCGGCGGCGACGCGGACGACGACGACGACGACGGCGACGGCGGCGGCGGCGGTCCGCGGCGCGCCCCCGGCGCCCCCGGCCCGTCCCTCGCCGCCGTCCGCGCGCGAGACGACGCGGATGCGATCCGCGCGGGATTGCGCCGGAACCCCGCGAGGGCGGCGGCGGTCGCGGCGTTCGGCGGCGACGACGACGACCTTCCGCCGCCGTCGGACGAACGCGTGGGCGCGGTGCTCGAGGCGATGAAATCCAATGACGTCGCGCGCGTGCTCTCGGAGCTGCCCTTCGCGCACGAGGAGAGCAGCGAGGTGTATAAGCTCGGGTACGCCATGGGCGCGCGGCGAGCGATCGCGGTGTGCGCCGCCGTCGTCGCCGCGGCCGCGGCGAGAGCGGGCGCGGGCGCGGGAGAGGCGGCGGCGGACGCGGCGATCGCGAAGAAGAGGAAACTTTCGGGCGGACGCGCGGGGGGTGGCGACGAGAGCGGCGGCGCGGGCGCGGGCGCGGGCGCGTCGCCGCCGCCGTCGGGCGGCGGGCGCGTGCGGAAGAAGAGCGCGAGAGCCGCGGCGTGGGAGGAGGACAAGGAGAAAGCGGCCGCGAAGGCGAAGGCGGCCGCGGGGGAGGAGAAGAAGACGGACGGGTCGCCGGGGGGAGACGAAGAGGCGGAAGTCAAAGACGAAGCGGCGAAGAAGAGAGCCGATGACGTCGCGGAGGCGGACGTCAAGCTCGGCGCCGCGCTCGCGTCGCGCGCGAAGCGACCGCACGGCGCGTGGGAGGACGCGCTGTCCGCGGCGGCGCGCGACCCCGCGCTGACGGCGGTGCTCGCGCGCGTCGAACGCGTGCTCGAAAAAGAAACGTTCGACCCCGACGTCGGCGACTCGGACGACGACGACGCCGACGCCGACGGGTGGACGCGCGGAATAGACGCCGGCGCGGTCGCGGATAAGACGCGGGAGGGGATCAACGCGAACGTCGTCCGCGGCGTCCTCGGCGTGACGGCGGCGTTCGAGACGGCGCGAGGGTGGCGCGGGAGCGCAGCGGCGATTGCAGCGAGCAAGGCGAAATTCGCGCCGCCGGCGCCGGCGCCGGCGCCGGGCGCGGCGGTCGGCGCGCCGCCGAGCGCGTCGCGGCCGTCCCCGAACACTCAAAAAAACACTCCGAACGATCCGCCACCAAACCCGAAGCCGCCCTCGCGCGCGTCCGCGCTGGACCCCGCGGCGCTTGCGGCCAAGGCGGCAAACGCGCCCCCCGCGGCGAAAGCCGCCGCCGCCGCGAGCATGGGCGCGAAGATCGAGCCGCCGCCGACGGGCGTCGTCTCCGCCGCGGGCGGCGAGCACGTCGCCGCGGCGTACGAGGAGGCCGCCGCGAAGCGCCTCGCCGCGGAGGCGGAGCTCGCGCGCATCGCGGACCCGGTCAAGCTCGCGTTCGTGCAAGACGACGCGACCAAGCCGAAGCCGACGACGACGGCGGGGCGGCTGATCAAAGGTGCGTTCTATACACTGGTCCCCATACGACCGCGTTGGCGTGGTGAACGCCGATCCTTAAGGACTTTTGCCGTCGCATCTCTCCGCCCAGGGTCCCTCGCTTTCAACGCCCGCCCGCGGCGCCTTTCAACTTCAACTGACGCCTTTCAACTCCACCCCGACAATCGCTCGTATGGAACGACCCTCAAAGCCGCGAACAACGCCAAGGCGCGCGCGGAGCGCGTCGCCGCGGGCGGCGGGACGTTCAGGTCGCGCGGCGCGTCGGGCGGTCAGTACGGCGGCGGCGGCGGCGGCGCGGGGCGCGGGCCGGGACGCCCGCCGAGCGCCGCCGCCGCCGCCGTCGCGAAGCGCGTCAAGCCGACGGACCCCGCGAAGGCGGCGTTCATGGAGCAGACCGGTCCGAGCGGCCTCGGCGCGAAGGCGTTCGAGTTCCGCCCGCCGCTGGCGCCGACCGCGACCGCGGCGGCGGCGGAGGCGTTCGAGCGTGCCGCCGCCGCCGCCGGCGGCGGCGACGACGCCGACGCGATGGACTGCGCGCTGTCGCTCGACGGCGACGACGGCGTGACGCGATGGCTGACGAGGCGCGGATGGGGCGAATACGCCGCCGGCTTCGCGTCGTACGGCGTCACGATGGAGACGCTGCCGGGGCTGTCGATGCAGGACATGGAGAACATGCCGGCGTTCATGTCGCCGGAGATGCGCGCGAAGGTGCACGCGGCGGCGGTGGCGGTGGGGACGAAGCGGGGCGGCGCGGGCGCGGGGACCGCGGGCGCGAAAAGTCCGCCGAAGCGAAAGGCGACGGCGACGGCGACGGCGACGGCGGCGAAATCGGCGGCGGAGAAGGATGGCGCGAAGGTCGCGTCGCCTTCGCGCTCGAGGAAGTCCCCGAGCGCTTCCCCGGCGAAGCGGCAGAGGGGCTCGGAGTCGAGGAGCATACACTCCGGGCTATCCGGTTGAGGAGACGTGTGCGTAGGCGATAGACACTCACGGCGTCGTACTGTACTGTAGTTGACGAAAGATGAAGCGCGTAACAACGACGATCGACGTTTACGAATAACGATCAGTCGCCCCTCCGCGCTTCTCCCCCGCTCGAGCGACGCCCCGGAGCGGTCGCGCTCGCGCTCGCGAATGTCGTCGCCGCCGAGCGAAGAGGAGGAGGGCGGCGAACGGATGGAGGGCTATCGCACCGTCGAGCTCCCCGACCCGGACGCGACGGCGCCGTTCGAGTGCTCGTTCGATGACTTCGCGCGCGATCGCTCCGCGTCCGCCGACGCGGACGCGGACGCTTCCGACGCCTCCTTCGTCCCGCACGCGGAGTTCGCGCTCGCGACGAACGACCCGGACGACCCGGACGATCAGGAGATGCTCACGCGCAACGCGCTGTCGCTCCTGCGCGCGCTGATCCCGGCGTGGACGTCGAACGGATGGGACGACGTCCTCGACGTGACGCTGACGCCGATGACGGGCGGCGTGACCAACGCGCTGTGGCTCGCGTCGCCGCTGCAGGGGGAGGAGTACTACACGGAGAAGCTGCCCGGATACAGGGAGCCGCACGCGACGCACGCGCCCGTGGTGCTGCGCGTCTTCGGCGACGCCACGGCGCGGTTCTTGGAGCCGTTCCCGCGGACGACGGAGCACGAAGCGCTCGAAGAGATCACCGCCGCGGGGTTCGGCGCGAAGTGTTTGGGGACGTTCGTCAACGGCCGCGCGGAGGCGTACCTGCCGAACGTCCGACCGCTGACGCCGAGGGAGATGGCGGACCCGATCGTCGCCGCGGCGATCGCGCGCGAGGTGGCGCGGTTCCATCGCGTGAAGTGCGCGGCGCGCGGGTTCGACCCGGAGAGAGAGGAGGAGAAGGCGGGCGGCGGCGGCGGCGGCGGCGGCGCGGCGGGGACGTCGGAGAAGACTTCTTCTGGATCCGCGTTGTTCGCGCGGATCCGGTCCTGGCTCGAAAACGCGATATCGTGGAAGTTCGAGACAGAGGAGGCGGACGTGGAGATCGCGCTCGCGAACGATAAGGCGCGCGTCGCGATGCGCCTGGAAGAGCTCAAGGTTGAAATCGACGAGCTCGAGAGGGAGTGCGCCGCGGCGAATTCGCGCGAGGCGCTGTGTCACTCGGATCTACTCTGCGGCAACTTCCTCGTCCCGGAGTCGTGGAACGCGTCCGGCGCGGCCGTCATAACGTCCCCGCCGCCGTCGATGACGCTCATCGACTTCGAGTACGTCCTCCCCGCGCCCAGGGGGTTCGACCTCGCGAACCACTTCTGCGAGCACGCCGGGTTCGAGTGCGATTGGGCCGCGCTTCCGGACGCCGACTTTAAGCGTTCGTTTTGCGCGGCGTACTTGTACGGCGCAAAAGGCGAGGACCTCTCGGGCGGCGGGCACGACGCCGGGCCCGACGCGGTGGAGTCGCTCGTGAGGGAAGCGGACGCGTTCACGGCGGTGAGTCATCTGCACTGGGGGTTGTGGGGCGTGATGCAAGCGACGAGCTCGACGCGGAATAAGGCGTTCGATTACGTGGCGTACGCGAGGAAGCGGATCGACGCGTTTCGCGCGTCGAGGGCGACGGCGCGGAGCAACGCGAAGGAGCTCAGATTCGGCGACGGCGCGCGCGCGGGGGACTTTAAGGATCGCACGGGCGATTTCGTCGCGCTGCGGAAGGCGGCGAAGGCGAAGGCGGCGGCGGCGGCGGCGGCGGCGGCGAAGGAGGGAGGCGGCGAGTGAAAAAAATCAAACGTTTTTTTTTTTTACAGCTCGTACGGCGGCGGCGGCGCGGCGGCGCGTCGTCGCGTCGCCGCGCGCGATCCTCCTTCCGTCGTTCGCCGGCGCCTACTCCGCGGTCAGACTCTCCGTGAGGAAACTCTTCGTCATCTCCAGCGTGTCCCCCGCGATCTCTTCCTTCGTCACCGACTCGACGACGTCCCAGTTAAACTCCGTGTCCGCGAAGACGCGTCGCGTCTCGATGATTCGCATCGCGGTGATTCGCAGGTCGTTGTCCGGCTCTCGCATGAGCTTCGCGAGCCACTCGTTCCCGTTCCGCAGCGGGTTCTCGTTCAGGAAGTCGACCATCTTGTAGTACACCGGCGAGCGGTGCCTCGTGCCCGTGAACTGATCGAGGATGACGCGCGTCGCGGCCATCGTGAAGAGGTTTCCGAGCGCGACGCCGGCTTTCCGCTCGGGCGTCATCGACTCCCCGGTCGTCGCGTCGACGAACGCGTCGGGTGGGACGACGAACGTCTCCGGCTCGTCGACGTCGTCGCTGTTCATCGCGCGCGTCTGCGGCGCGAGGAGAAGGAGGAAGAAGGTTGGAAGGCGGAAGAAGGGCGTCAGCGGGGCGGGCTCGCGCGTCGCGTCGGACGGACGGACGGACGAGAAAGGCTGGATGCGCGGTTTGGTGATGTTTCATTCGCGCGGGAAGGCGCTCGCGCGCGCACCGTGGTGACGCTCCGCTTCGCCGCGCGCGCGCGTCGCGCCGCGACGCGCGCGTCGAGGCCGCGCGCGCGCGACGCGCCGAAGACTCGCGCGACGCTCGCCGCGCTCGCCATCGCGTCGTCCGAGTCACCGCGTCCGCGCGCGCGCCGTGACCTTTTGAAGCGGTCCTACGGTCGCGTCGGCGCGCGTGAGCCACACTCGCGGTCCACGCGGCACTGGCGCCAAAAACGACGACGACCGGAGTGGAGTTAAGTTCAACTTATCGGGTGCGTTCTATAAAAGTTTTTCACCCATCGCCCGGTTCAACACTTGATCGCATCCCCTTTCAACTGACCGGTGAACTGTTTTTGTATGGAACGGCCCTCAGAGCAATCGTAGCATCGCGAGTCGTCGACGCCGCGTCACAAAAACAGATGCGCGCGGCGCCGCACGCGGCGAGCCCCGGACGACGCTGCGCGTTCGTCCGACCTTCGGACCCGTCCTCCGCGCGCCGCGACTTCCTCCTCCCCGCGCTGATCGGCCCCGCGCCCGAGGGCGGTCGTCGGCTCGCGGGGCCCGCGGAGAGCTTGAAGTCCTACGCCGCCGAGCTCGCGCGGCGTAACGCCCGCGCTCGATTCGTCGTCGATCTCCAGGCGCGACCATCACGACGGCCGGGACGTCGCGCGTCGTCGCGGTCGCCGCGGTCGTACTTCCTCCCAAACATCGCGCGGCCCATGGGCTGCGCGAGCTCGACGCTGACGAAGACGCGGATATCGCCCGACGGCGACGCGGGGAGAGCGCGCGTCGCGCGCGACAGCGTCGCGAGCGTCGGGAGCGCGGGGGAGGCGCGGCGGGGTCAACGCGCGTTCAGGGAGCAGACGAGAAGGTCGACGACGACGACGACTTCGACGGTCGACGACGACTTCGAGACGCGCCGCGCGCATATCGACCGCGACGCCAAGGCGATTAGGACCGCGACCGCGGCCGCGGTCGCGGAAGCGCGCGTCGCCGCGCCGCCGATATGCGGACGCGCCGGAAGCGGCGACGACCGGACGATGATGCGGAGCGGGTGCGTTCTATCTCACACTGGTCCCCATACGACCCCGTCGGCGTGGTGAACGCCGATCCTTAAGGACTTTTGCCGTCGTCTCTCTCCGCCCAGGGTCCCTCGCTTTCATTCCCCGCCCTCGGCGCCTTTCAACTCCGCTTCTGACGCCTTTGAACTCCGCCCCGACGTTCGCTCGTATGGAACGCCCCTCAGCGGACGGCGCGGAGGCGGACGCGCGCGTTCCCCGAGGCGTTCCCCGAGGCGCGACGTCGTCTCGAACGCGCGCGCGCGCTTCAGCGCGTACGAGACCCCTCCGCCGCCCGCGGTCGTCGCGAGACCGGCGCCGGCGTCCGCGCTCGAGCGCGTCCTCGCGCGAGGCGTCGCCGACGGGCGCGACGCGGACGCGGCGGCGGCGGCGGCGGCGAATCCGCGGCCGTTAGGTGCGTTCTATACACTGGTCCCCATACGACCGCGTTGGCGATGTGGACGCCGATCCTTAAGGACTTTGCCCGTCGCATCTCTCCGCCAACCCCTCGCTTTCATTCCCCGCCCTCGGCGCCTTTCAACTCCGCTTCTGACGCCTTTCAACTCCACCCCGCCATTCGCTTGTATAGAACGACCCTTATTTCGCCGATCGCTCGAGCGCCGCGCGGCGACGCGCTCCTTCGTCGTCGCGCCCGCGCCCGCGGACGCCGCGACGACGGCGTCGAAGCCGCCGAGAGTCCTTGAGCATCGCGCGTCGGCGGCGGCGGCGGCGTCCGCGCGCGTCGTCGTCGTCGACGACGACGAAGAGCCGACGCTGCCCGACTACCCGGGACGCGTCCGCCGCGCGGCGCTGACCGAGTCGACGAACTCGATGAATAACGCGCGTCGCGCCGCCGACGCGCGCCCGCGGCCGCCGCCCTGCGACCCTCGCACGCCGCCGACGGATGAAACGGTTGAACACCGACCGTTTCAACCGACCGCGCCGACGGTGAAGCCGGAGGCGCTCAGGAAGGGCTCGCCGCCGCGCGTCGTCGCGCCCGTCTCGGAGAAGATGCGGTGCGTTCTGTCTCACACTGGTTCCCATACGACCGCGTTCGCGTTGTGAACTTCATTCCTTAAGGACTTTCTCTCCC
>Ga0181561_10005874_pt1 | contig 10431 bp, 8 predicted proteins | sample 011ome_19_FD_133760 | JGI IMG/M metagenome (GOLD analysis project Ga0181561, IMG submission 133760) | Coastal salt marsh microbial communities from the Groves Creek Marsh, Skidaway Island, Georgia - 011510BT metaG (megahit assembly) | ecosystem: Environmental > Aquatic > Marine > Intertidal zone...
GAAGAGTTTTTGCCCAAACAGTTGAGCGCGGATGAGATCTCTCTTGCGGTTGAGACAGAGATTTCAGACATGAACGCCAGTTCTATCCGGGATATGGGGCGCGTCATGGGCGTTTTGAAAAGCCAATATGTCGGTCAGATGGATTTTGGCCAAGTTGGCCCCTTGGTGAAAGAGAAGCTGACGGCTTAGAGAAAGCCCGAGTGGATTTTATCAAGCTGCGAGGCGCCGCCTATCTGGAACCGCTTCATAAAATCGTCTTTGAATTTGCCTTAGGTGAGGCGGCAGGCGATTGAAATTCCTCATCACGACAACTGACCTTCTAACTATTTTTCATAAAAGTGCGTTAAATACCTGATCATTAGATTATTAACCAACGCCAATTCTACCATACCGCTAACGCTAAGTGTAATGAGTGTGCCTTACAAACCACGTCGTTGAATTTCTATTTATGAAGGATACGCCTTCTCCCATCAAAATCTTATTTTGTTTTAAATTTTTTACAATGCCTCGAGGGTTCATTCGCATTTTTGCCATCTAGGTGTCTGTTGCTCAAGTATAGCATTGGAACTAGTCAATTGTAATTGCTCACAGGCGCAACTCTCGGTTAAAAAAAAGTATACCATGAAGTTGAGAGTTCGGATAAGCGAAGACGTCAAGTTTGAAGCATTTTGAAATTAATCAAGTTGAATAGGAAATATTTTAGTTATTTGCGTAAGCTCTCCAAAACGATCAAAACTAGACAAGAATGAATACAAGAGATAACGATCCCCTAATTGGAAAAGGTAGTTTTTGTGGCAATATATCCTGTTTTACTCGCTGGTGGATCTGGAACGCGTCTTTGGCCCTTGTCGCGGAAATCCTATCCTAAGCAGTTCTCTAACCTTATAGGTAAAAAGACGTTGTTTCAATCTAGTGCTAAACGTCTTACGTCATCCGACATCATTGAGTTCGCTTCACATATTACCCTGACAAACGCTGACTTCCGCTTTATCATTGAAGAGCAATTGCAGGAAATTGGTATTGATCCAGGCCCCATTTTGATTGAGCCGGAAGCAAAAAATACAGCCGCAGCCATATTAGCCGCAAGCATATTTGCACATGAAAAGGACAAGGACGCCGTTTTACTTGTTGCGCCGTCTGATCATGTGATCCCCAGCACAGATGACTTTCATACTGCAATTAAAGTTGGGCTATCACATGTCCAAAATCAAAAGATGGTTACTTTTGGTATCAAGCCAACGCATCCGGAGACAGGGTATGGGTATTTGGAACTATCAACAGATCCTCTTGATGATAACGGTACATCTGATATCAAGAACTTTGTTGAAAAACCCAATCTGCAGGATGCGAAGCAGATGCTGGAAGCTGGCCACTATCTTTGGAATGCCGGGATATTTCTATTCCACGCGCAGAACATGATGGGTGCCTTTAGTGCTTACGCACCAGAAACTTTAGATTTGGTCACACAATCCATAAATGAAGCCTGTACAGATCTAGGCTTTTTACGCCTGGCAGCAGAGCCTTGGTCCGAGCTCGAGGATATCAGTATTGATTACGCCATTATGGAGAAGGCACAGAACCTCGTTGCGGTTCCTTTTGCATCAAAATGGTCCGATCTTGGTGGCTGGGATGCTGTTTGGTCAGAAAGTGAGCCGGATGCCTTAGGTAATGTAACCTCTGAAACTGCGCATGCGATTGGATGTTCAAATAGCTTACTGCGCTCTGAGAGCAGTAAACAGCAAGTTGTCGGTATAGGTTTAAACAACATCATGGCGATAGCAATGCCCGATGCGGTCCTTGTCGCTCCCAAAGAGCGAGCGCAGGATGTCAAAAAAGCGGTTGAGCTGCTCAAGTCAAAAGGCATTGCTCAAGCAGAGATATTTCCTAAAGATCACCGCCCTTGGGGTTGGTTTGAAAGCCTAGCCATGGGAGATCGATTTCAAGTAAAACGCATTTGTGTGAAGCCTGGGGCGGCCTTGAGTTTGCAGAGTCACAATCATCGGTCAGAGCATTGGATGGTTGTTGGAGGTACAGCAACAGTCACAATTGACAATGAGGTCACACTGGTCACCGAAGGTCAGTCTATCTACGTACCACTTGGCGCCAAGCATCGCATGGCAAACTCTGGTAAGCAGCCAATGGTCCTAATCGAAGTTCAGATTGGGACTTACCTTGGCGAGGACGACATTATTCGATACGAAGATGTATACGCTCGTAATTAGAAGAGACATAAAATGAAGCGCGCATTAATCACAGGTATTACTGGCCAAGATGGATCTTATCTTGCAGAGTTTCTGTTAGAAAAAGGGTATGAAGTACATGGCGTCAAGCGCCGGTCGTCACTCTTTAACACACAGCGCGTAGATCATATCTACCAGGATCCACATGTTGAGAATAGCCGCTTTAAGCTTCACTATGGCGATTTGTCAGACACTTCAAATTTAACACGTATCCTTCGCGATATTGAGCCTGATGAGGTCTATAACTTGGGAGCGCAGTCTCACGTTGCTGTAAGCTTTGAAAGTCCTGAGTATACAGCTGATGTAGATGGTATTGGCACACTACGTTTGCTAGAGGCTATTCGGTTCTTGGGCTTGGAGCAGAAAACAAAGTTCTATCAGGCCTCCACATCAGAACTTTATGGTTTGGTACAAGAAACACCGCAGAAAGAGACAACCCCCTTTTATCCACGCTCTCCCTATGCGGTTGCTAAACTTTACTCGTATTGGATCTGTGTGAACTATCGAGAGGCATACGGCATGTATGCCTGCAATGGCATATTGTTTAATCATGAAAGCCCCCGCCGCGGAGAAACCTTTGTTACGCGCAAAATTACACGTGGCTTAGCCAACATTGCATTGGGGCTAGAAAGCTGCCTGCATATGGGAAACATTGACGCCTTGCGGGACTGGGGACACGCGAAGGATTATGTGCGCATGCAGTGGATGATGCTTCAGCAGGATGCAGCCAAAGATTATGTCATCGCTACAGGCAAGCAATATTCGGTGCGAGAATTTATTACTTGGTCAGCGAATGCACTTGGGATTGATATAGAGTTCAAAGGGACAGGTTTAGATGAGGTTGGTGTGGTAACTGGCATCTCAGGCGATCTTGCACCGAAGATCTCAGTCGGACAAGAAATTGTCAGAATTGACCCGCGCTACTTCAGGCCTGCAGAAGTTGAGACCCTTTTGGGTGACCCATCTAAGGCAAAAGCTGAGTTAGGGTGGGAACCCGAGATAACAGCGCAAGACATGTGTAAAGAAATGGTTGCAGAGGATCATAAGGCAGCGCGGCGCCTTGCACTTCTAAAAGAGAATGATCTTGAACTTCCTGTGTCGATCGAAAACTGAGGTTAAGTGATGAAAAAGATCTTCGTCGCAGGTCACAGGGGAATGGTTGGCAGCGCTATTTGTCGACAACTACAGAAGCAGGCGGACGTCGAGGTCATAACGCGCGCACGCGACGAATTGGATCTTTGTGATCAGCCAGCAGTTCGTGCGTTTATGAAATCAGAAAAGCCTGACGAAGTTATTTTAGCAGCGGCTAAGGTGGGAGGCATTCACGCGAATAATACCTACCCCGCGGAGTTTATTTATCAAAACCTCCAGATCCAAAACAATATCATCCACGCAGCACACATAAATGATGTGCAAAAATTGCTCTTCCTAGGCTCATCTTGTATTTACCCAAGACAGGTGCAGCAGCCAATGCGAGAAGACGCCCTTTTAACCGGGGTACTTGAACCCACTAATGAACCTTATGCGATTGCAAAGATTGCGGGGATCAAGATGTGCGAAAGCTATAACCGTCAATATGGCAGGGATTACCGTTCTGTAATGCCAACCAATCTATATGGACCTGGAGATAACTATCATCCGGAGAATAGTCACGTTGTCCCAGCACTCATCAGGCGTTTTCATGAGGCCAAGATAAACAATCTAGATGAAGTGGTAGTATGGGGTTCAGGGACACCAAAAAGGGAATTTTTGTTTGTAGATGATATGGCTAAAGCGAGCTTGTTTGTTCATAATCTCGACAGCAAAAGACTTATAGGTAAAATTAATTCAATGCTGTCTCATATCAATGTCGGCACTGGAACTGATGTAACGATCAAGGAGCTCGCTGAAACTATAAAGGAAGTTGTTGGGTTTACTGGAACCCTTGTGTTTGATCGAACCAAGCCAGATGGAACGCCAAGAAAACTGCTGGATACAGCATTATTAAAAAGGCTGGGATTTTCCAATACCATTAGTTTGAAAATGGGATTGGAGATTGCTTATGAAAATTTCACCTATTTAAATGGAGAGTGTCGGAGTAAAACATCGGATGTATAATGAGCCAATGTAAAGTTTTTTGTGAATTCAAAAAGATGACGGATATTGGATAAAACCCTAGCTTAATGATGCGCCTTACATTTAGCCCATGCGCTAGTATTTCTTTACGGTTCGTACAATAATTTCTCATAATGTTGTACTGGTGACGCGGAAATCCAGTGGAGATTAAGCTTTATTGACGATCTTTCAAATTTATTCACATTACGATCACTTCCTCGCTTTATTTGCGTCTTTATTCCGCCAAGTTTATTGCTTAGGCGGTAAAAGATTTGGTCAATGCTGTATGATCAAATGCAAATCGGCCAATAAAAAAGTACTTTACTGATTATAGGTTTAAATTGAATATTCTACTCTGGTAACTTTTGCTGACTTCTTTTAATTAAATAATTCCAACGGTTCGAGGGTTATAGGAATAGATGGTACAACGAGTGTTGGTAACAGGAAGTGGTGGAATTGTCGGAAGTCATGTAGTTAATGCACTTCAGTCAAGGGGGGAAGATATCGAGATTGTTTGCTTCTATGGCGATTTGACAGATAGCGCCAATACTAAGGCTTTCATCAATGAAGTGGGTAAACTGGATACGGTTATTCACTTAGCTGCTAAAGTAGCTTTGGACAAAGTAAAAAAAGATCCCTCGCATGCATATTTGGTGAACGTTGGTGGTACGATCAATCTTCTTGATGCAATCGCTGAAATTGAGCATAAGCCCAGTCTTTTCTACTGTTCATCGGCACATGTCTATGCTCCGCAAACTAACGCAATTTCTGAAGATTCTACAACTGAGCCTATTTCTCTTTATGGGCGCACTAAGTTAGTTTCCGAAACTATCGCCAGAGATGTTTGTTTGGCATATGATATTTGCCTGTGTATCGGTCGAGTGTTTTCTATCCATGATCCTAAACAAGCGGGGTCATATCTCCGACCTAGTATTTTAAGGCGTCTTGCTACACATGATTTCAATCGTTCTTTCGACTTATATGGCGCTGACAGTGTTCGCGATTTTTTAACTGCGCAGCAAGCTGCTGAGATTATCGTAGACTTGGCAATCAACAAATATGCAGGCACAATAAATATTGGGTCAGGCCAACCTACAAAGATCCGTGATTTTGCCCAATCATTTGCGACAGAGCCTTTGAATATCACGCATTTGGGAGCGCGAGACAATCTTGTGGCGGACACGACTCTTCTTGCGTCATTCATGGAGAAGCTTGTTGACTGAACTTAAACGTACAGGCGGCGACAAACCGCTGGTGAGTATTGTCATTCCGACTTTTAATCGTGCAAAGATTTTGCAACAAGCAATTGATAGCTCGCTTGCACAGAGCCATGATGTTGAGGTTATCGTTGTAAATCACGGATCTACTGATAATACAGATGAAATTGTTTCTTCTTATGGAGACCGTGTTTATTATATAAAACGGGACAGAGATTTTGGGCCTCACTTTTGTTGGCTTGATGGGGTCCTTCATGCCAACGGTGATTTTGTTCACCTACAATTTGATGATGATTGGATAGACGTTAACTTTATTAGAGAAAGCATGGCTGTTTTTGATGAAAAAGTTGGATTTGCATTTAGCGCAGTAAATCTTGTTGACGAAAACAAAGGTGGGCCCGATAAGAAAATGTTTTCTGATTGGCTGCCAAAAAGCGGTATCTATCCGAAAAGAAAAATTGAGCGTCGTATACTACAGACTTTGATTTCTCCTGGAGCTGCTGTTTATAGAAAACAAATCCTTTTGGATGCGCTCTACCAAGGGCGGTTACCTCTTTCCAAATCTGAATATCATGGGGTGGGGCCAGACTGTTTAGTTACTTTACTGTCAATGTTGCGATATACACATATTGGCTACGTGAAATTGCCCCTTGCAACTTTTAGGATGCATGATACTTCAATCACCATCGATGCGCATCAAGATGCCAGCAAAAAAGAGCAACTTAAACGTGCTTACAAAGAGGTGAAGCGTTACTATCGCGAGATGAAAGCCTTACGAATTTTACGCAAATTAACGGGGTTCAATTGATGCTAAGTGCACACAATGAAGTACTTTTAGCTGACGACACAATAACAAGGCCTGAATTAGAAGCATTATCGGAATGGATGCTGGATGGAAACAGGCTCACAAAATCTGAGCAAACAGTAGCGTTTGAAGAAGAGTTCAAAGATTGGATGGGATCTGGGCATGCAGTCTTCACCAACTCGGGTTCATCATCAAATCTGCTTATGATATTTGCCCTCAAAGAGGCAGGTCTTTTGCGAAATAACAAGGCAATAGCGGCGGCGGTTAGCTGGGTAACAACGGTTTCTCCACTGATGCAATTTGGCTTTGATGTATCGCTTTGCGACTGTGACTCAAAAAATCTAGGGTTGGACTTAAACCACCTTGAGTTTCTCTGTAAAACTCAGAAACCATCCATTTTAATTCTTGTTCATGTACTTGGTCATGCCAACCACCTTAAGGAAATCAAACAAATCTGCGATCGTTACGGTGTGCTAATGCTCGAAGATGCTTGTGAGGCACTTGGGAGCACATATGGCGAAAAAAAGCTTGGCTCACATGGAGTGGCAGGCTCATTTTCATTTTATTATGGACATCACATTTCAACTATTGAAGGCGGAATGGTCGTGACAGATGATGCTGACTTGCATCAAATTATGTTATCACTACGTTCACATGGGTGGTCACGCGATCTATCGGAGGATAGACGAAAAGTTTTAACAATGCAAAATGGCATCGACGCATTTCGTAATTTGTATACTTTTTATTATCCAGGTTTCAATTTACGCTCGACAGACCTTCAAGCATTTATTGGCCGATCTCAATTAAAAAAACTAAATGGTATTATTGAAAAACGAGAACAAAATTTCGAACTTTATAAAGCAAGCTTGCCAGATTTCTTTTGCCAGACAGGACCAACCAAAAAGCTTTCCTCTTTTGCCTATGGAACTTTGGTAACAAACCGTCTCGAAATATTTGAATTTTTGAAACAACAAAATATCGAGTGCCGACCATTAATTTGCGGTAATATAGGTAGACACCCATTTTGGTTGCGGGCGAATGGAATGTCCGAATTGCCTAATGCTGATAAAATACATGATTTCGGAATTTACCTTCCGAATCATCACAATCTTACAGATGAAGATATTATGCGGGTTACCGAAGCCTTCCTGACGGTTGCTTGTCCCTATGATGAAGATTGAATCTTAAAATTGCCTTAAAGAGATCCGTCTACCTGTGAGTTGAACTTTCTCGGACGAGATTTTGGTTTTTTATAAATAGAGCCGTAATCTGTAATTTTGAAGGAAATGGGATTTATCGGTGCAAGCTGAGGAACCTGATAATGCTTTTAAGTTTTTTCAGATCAGGAAATTTCGGACTGTGTTTACACAGCACGGTAATTTGGTGATCGTCCTTCTGCAATAGTATCTGCCGACTTTTGTATCTGTGCTAATATAGCTTCTCGTGCAAGGAGTGTTTTGGCGCGATATGCCTCAAAGTTTTGTACCATAGCCATGATTTTTAATGCAAAATCAGCACTATCTGTAGCCGCCTCTGCATTGCCGAAAATTAGAAACTCCTCCATCCCGATCCCATTTGTATAAACAATAGGTTTTTGGGCCAGTACACCATCGATGATGATACCCGATCCGCGGGCCTGATAGGCTTTTAAGTTGTAGGGAATAAGCACAAAATCTACCGAATGAATGGTAGCGACAAATTTCTCAGTCGATAATTCTTCAGGCAGGAGAGTGAGGTTTATTTTTTTTCGAGGCTGCACAGTATTTCGCCGACTACGACGCATTTTATAATCATGAATTACCTTTCGTAATCTTGTTTTGTGCTTTGGCGTTTGCATCACTAACTCAAATGACAGCTCTTTATCGAAATTGTTGAGCAAGTTTTTTAAATTCGCAAAAATTTGTGGTAATTTGTCTAAGCCTTGTTCTTTTCGTCCCCCTCCAAGATAGCCAATCTTAAAATGTGAGCCAATGCTTGCCTCATGGTGAGGTGTGTTATCTTTCGGGTCAACAGAGCAGGGCAATAAAAATTTATTTTGCGCATTGATTCGGTATTTACTTCGTAATAGCTCGGATAAAGCTTCCGTTTCGGTGACAATGCTGATTAATCCGGCTTCGACATAGCTTTGTAGGCTTGCTCGCTCAGATTTATTGAGTTTGTTGACGCACTGATAAGTAAGAACTCTTAGAGTGAAGACTATCTTGGTACTATTTTGAGCAAGCAGTTTCATGGAGACTAGGAGCTCATGTTTTTCAGCAGTTGGTACTAGGATGCGCAAATTTTTGCTATCATTTGATTGGCGAAATATATTTTTGAGAACAGAAACATCATGCTGAAGTGCTTTTACTTTTTTTTTCTTTTGCTCTCGTCGGGTCGATAATACACGTTTGATATTATAGGCGGGTGGCAAAAGTACATTCGAATTGCATGCCGTCAGAATGATCAAATCTTCATCTTTCGCAAGACTTTCTAAGGCCTTAATTTGCGACAGCCAATGTCCCCCAGTCTTATCAAGATGTTTTTCTATTATTGTTATCATTCAGAATTTACCTTATTTAAGTCGACGTGCTTGAAGCATTATTACTAAAAATTAGCCGCTAGAATGTCTATTCAAAGTGCTGACCTCTAGAAATTCAAATAGCTCAATAATTTAATACGGCTAATTAGCAAGTGACATAATCAATAAGAGTAGAATACTCTAAGAGCCGTGACATGATTGCTTGTAAGTGTACTTTTTGAGCTTATCATTTTCTAGCTTGGCGTCACAAGCTCACTCTATTTGTTTACAAGAAACACCTCCATGGCTTTTTATATTGCAACTAATTTATCGATCGCCTCACTAACACTATCTGCCGGATTTCATGTTTCAAAAATAGAGATCAGAAAGGAGATGCGGTATTTACCTTTAATAATTTTATAGACGTAACCAGTCGATTTATTAGGGATTACTGAAACGTTTGTACCGATCTTAAAAATGCGACTTCCGTTAGTGAACGAAAACTTATAACAAATAATGCCGAACTTACTACTTGGATGCCAAATGATTACAGAACTTGTTATAGCCACTTTCCAGAAACCAAGGTATTTGGCGACTGTTCTCCAATCTCTCCTAAACCAGCAATGTTTGCCAAGCGAAATTTGCATTGCCGATGATGGTTCAGATCGCGATACGGAAAATGTTATTCGAAACTTTCGGTATGCAAACCCCAGCTTAAAAATTCGCCATATATGGCATGAAAACCTAGGGTTTCGAAAAACCGTTATCCTTAACGAAGCTGTGTATTCCAGCCAAGCTGATTACATAATTTTTATTGATGACGATTGTGTAATGCATCCTCGTTTTATTTCAAGGCATTTGAAAAGAGCTAAAGAGGGTCACTTCGCAACTGGCTCGGTAATAAGACTAACAAAATGTTTCTCAGATAAGATACTTGATCAAAGAGAAATATCTTGGTCCAAACAAGGGCTACCAGTAGGATGGCAACCAAGGTCAATTTCAGAAAAATTAAAATCAATGCCGTTTGATTATCGAGTTATGGGTGTATTAGATTCTTTATCCCCGGTGCGCTGTTCTTGGGCAGGGGGGAATGCATCTACGTTTAGGGACCACATTCTGAAAGTTAATGGTTTCGATACAGAAATGGCCTATGGTGGAGAGGATAAAGAGTTTGGTGCAAGACTGATTAATTTAGGGGTCAAAGGGCGCCACTTGAGGTACACTGCTCCTCTCTACCACCTCTATCATGATCGGGGTTATGTGAATAGATCTCAGCTGCAAAAGAATCGTGCGATATTAAAACAGACACGCTCTTCAAAAAAAACTTTTACAAATAACGGAATTTTCACTGAGTAGCTTCATCACCTTTTTTTGTTGTATATAGTGTTAATGTTTAACTTATAACGGTACCCTCATTTATATATGGTCGGTAAAAAAGTGTGAAACTTTCTTCATTATGCGTAAAAAACCTTAAGAGCGTTGTAGAGAGCGATACAAATCCTTTGACCTTACACGGCATATATAACGCAGCATACCGAGCAGGGACCGCAATCAATATTTCTAAAACAACCGCAGCGC
>Ga0181561_10005877_pt1 | contig 10429 bp, 7 predicted proteins | sample 011ome_19_FD_133760 | JGI IMG/M metagenome (GOLD analysis project Ga0181561, IMG submission 133760) | Coastal salt marsh microbial communities from the Groves Creek Marsh, Skidaway Island, Georgia - 011510BT metaG (megahit assembly) | ecosystem: Environmental > Aquatic > Marine > Intertidal zone...
CGAATTCACTGTTGAACCGGGCTGGGCTGTTGCAGCCGGGCATGGATGCGATCAGCTTTGGCACGCTGCGCTTGGTTGCGGGGGCTGGTGTGCTGGGGGTGCTGTTCTGGCTGCGCCAACGCCGCCGCCCACAAGGCACGCGGCCAGTCATTGGGGTGCGCGGCGTCTTGCCCCTTCTTTTGTATATTTACGGGTTTTCTGCGGCCTATGGCGCGTTGGATGCGGGGCTGGGGGCCTTGGTGCTGTTTGGCTGCGTGCAATTGACCATGTTCATCGCCGCCATCGCGCAGGGCGAGGTGCTGAGCATGCGGCGCCTTTTGGGGGCGGCAGTGGCCTTTGGCGGGTTGGTTTTGTTGCTGGCACCCATGGGCGCTGGCGCTGCCATCAGCCTGCCCCATGCGGCAGCCATGGCTGCTGCCGGTATTGGCTGGGGGGTGTATTCGCTGCTGGGGCGCGGCGCGCCCGATCCGCTGGCGGCGACGGCCACCAATTTTGCGGGCGCTGCGGTTTTGGGGATGGGCGCCAGTTTGGGGCTGGCGCTGTGGCAGGGCCTGCCCATGCCACCGCCAGCCGGTGTGGCATTGGCGGTGCTGTCGGGCGCTGTGACCTCTGGTTTGGGCTATGCTGTGTGGTATCAGATTTTGCCACAGCTGCGCGCCAGCACGGCCGCCATTGCCCAGCTGACGGTGCCGGTTATCGCGGTTCTGGCGGGTGTGCTGCTGCTGGGCGAGGCGCTTTCGGCGCAGGCCCTGTTGGCCACCGCTGTGGTTTTAAGTGGGGTGTTGCTATCGCTCAGTGGTGCGCGCCGCAGCTGACAGGGCGATTGGGCTTTTTGGTAGCCGATGGTCTGCCAGCGACGCCATGTCGCGAATGGGCAAGACTGGGCATGGCAAACTTGGTCTTGCCCAAGACATGAGCGCAACAGTTACCCCCAGTGGCATGCCGCTAGACCCGCGGCGCAACCAATCTATCGGCAATTTGGTTTGCATGGCCTCCATGATGGTGTGGGCGGCGGGCTTTCCTGCTGCGGAAATCTTGCTGAAAACATGGGATCCGCTGGCGCTGATCGCGGCGCGGTTTTGTGTGGCAGTGCTGGTATTGGTGGTGGTGTGGCTGGCGCTTGAAGGCGGGCGCGCGGTGCTGGGCGCCCCATGGATAAAGGGCGCACGCATTGGCGGGCTGGCCTTTGGGTTGGGCGCATGGCTGCTTTTGGTGGCGCAGGCGGCAACCGATGCCGTTACCGTATCTATCATCGCGGCGGCTGTGCCGATTGCTGCGGTTTTGATCGAAATTTTCACCGAGGGGCGCCGCTTGAATTGGCGCTTGGGGGTGGGGCTTTTGGCTTCGGTTTTGGGGGGAATCACCGCCTCGGGGGCGGGCAGCGGCAGTGCCGCGCTTTCGGCCAGCGCATTATGGGGTGTGGGTGCGGCGGTGTTGTCGTGCTTTTTGTTTGCTTGGGGCAGCCACCGTTCGGTTTTGGGGCTGCCGGATGTATCGGCTTTGGGGCGCACCACGGTCACCTTGGCGGGGGGGCTGGTGGTAACGGGTGTGCTGTTTTGGCCGGTCATTTTGTGGGGCTGGTGCCCGTGCCGCAGGGCGCGCTGCAGGGGCAGGCGCTGTCGCTGCGGGGCATCTATGCCATAGGCGGCATGGCCTTAAGCCAATTTTTATGGATCATCTCTGTGGCGCGTTTGGGCGTTGGGCTGGCGTCGTTCCATATCAATGTCGCGCCCTTTTACGTGATGCTTATTTTTCTGGCCTTGGGCCAAGGGTGGAGCTGGCCACAGGCCATCGGCGCCGCCATCGTGGCGCTGGGCGTGATTGTGGCGCAGCGTTAGGGCTGGGCGCTTAGGCGTCGGGCAGCTCGTTCGATGCGATCATGGGAAAAAACTGCCCCCCCGACCACAGGCCAAACCAGCCCTCGTGGTGGCAGCCCAAATCGACCAACCGATAAAAGCTTTTGCGATCAATCAGCGCCTCTAGGTTGGCGCGGATCAAAATATAGGGCGCAGGTTCGCCGCTGTCTGGGTCGCGCGCCACGCGGATCGGGTGGTTGGGCCCTGCCTGCGCCTGATCGCCCACATTGGTAGAAAAAACCAGTTGCTGGGCGGCGCCTTGGCCCGTCACCTCGAAGTCAACCGCCACAAATGGTGCATCCTCGACCGTGATCCCCACTTTTTCGACTGGTGTGACCAGAAAATAGGCATCCCCATCTTTGCGCAGGATCGTTGAAAACAGCCGCACCAATTCGGGGCGGCCAATCGGCGTGCCCAAGTAATACCACATGCCGTTGCGGGCAATGCGAATATCCAGATCGCCGCAAAAGGGTGGGTTCCACAAATGCACGGGCGGCAGGGATTTGCCCGATTTTTGTGCAGCGCGCGCCGAAGCTGCGATACTATCTGCCGAAGGCTTCACGATGTTTTGTCCACTCATTGTTTTTGCCATTTCACCGCCGCGAGATATTATCAAATGCAACATAGAGCCCGAGGAAGGAATTTGCCATGTCGGATGCAGCCGATCTTGTCGCTGAGATTGAAAACCTAGAGCAGCGACTGGCCGATGCCAAAGCCTCGATTACCGCGCGCTTTATCGGCCAAGAAACGGTTGTCGATCTTACCCTGACGGCGCTGCTGTGCGGGGGGCATGGGCTGTTGATCGGGTTGCCCGGCCTTGGCAAAACCCGGCTTGTTGATACGCTGTCCACCGTTATGGGCCTGCAGGGCAACCGGGTGCAATTCACCCCCGATCTGATGCCCGCCGATATTTTGGGCAGCGAGGTGCTGGAAAGCGACGCCGAAGGCAAGCGCGCCTTTCGGTTTCTGCAAGGCCCGATTTTCTGCCAATTGCTGATGGCCGATGAAATCAACCGCGCCAGCCCACGCACCCAATCGGCGCTGTTGCAAGCCATGCAAGAACGCAAGGTCACAGTGGCGGGCCAAGACCGGGCCTTGGGCATGCCTTTTCATGTTTTGGCCACCCAAAACCCCATCGAACAAGAGGGCACATACCCCCTGCCCGAAGCCCAGCTTGACCGCTTCTTGGTGCAGATCGATGTGCCCTATCCCACCCGCCAGACCGAGCGCGACATTTTGTTGGCCACCACCGGTGTGGACGAAGGCCAAGCCCACGCAGTTTTCGACCCAACAACGCTGATGGCGGCGCAAAACTTGCTGCGGCGCATGCCCGTAGGCGACAGCGTGGTCGAGGCCATATTGGACCTTGTGCGCGCCTTCCGCCCCGATCAGCCCGAGGCCAGCACAGCCGTGCGCGAATGCGTGGCATGGGGCCCGGGGCCGCGTGCGGCGCAGGCGCTGATGCTAACGGTGCGCGCGCGGGCCTTGCTGCAAGGGCGGCTGGCCCCCTCGGTCGATGACGTGGCGGCGATGGCGCTGCCTGTGCTAAGCCATCGTATGGCCCTTACATTTGCCGCCCGCGCCCGCGGGGAAAGCCTGCAGCGCCTGATCGCCGAAACGGTTGCCAATGCAACCCGCACCGAGGTGGCCGCGTGACATCACCCCTTGCCCTGCGCGCCAAGGCGGAAGAACAGGCCGCCCTGCTGCCGCCCTTGTTGGCGCGTGCAGGCCAGTTGGCCAGCACGGTTATGCTGGGCCAGCATGGGCGCCGGCGGGCGGGGCAGGGCGATGATTTTTGGCAATATCGCGCCGCCCAGCCGGGCGACCCTGCGGCGATGATCGATTGGCGCCGCTCGGCGCGGGGTGACACGCGTTTTGTGCGCGAACGCGAATGGCAAATTGCGCAATCCGTGATGTTTTGGGTGGATCGCTCTGCCTCGATGCGGTTTGCCTTGGCCCCTGATCTGCCGGAAAAGGCAGACCGCGCGCGCCTTTTGGCGATGGCGTTGGCGGTGCTGTTGGTGCGCGGGGGCGAACGTGTGGGCCTGACCGGCACCGCCCTGCCGCCGCGCAGGGGCAACGCGCAGCTGCACAATCTGGCAAGCCTGTTTTTGGATGACGATAGCGCCGATTACGGCATCCCCGAGGCCCGTGCCATGCTGCCCCACGCGCGGGCAGTTTTTGTGTCTGATTTTCTGGGCGATATGGCCCCGGTGCAGGCTGCATTGACCAAAGCCGCAGATCGGGGCGTGCGAGGGCTGGTTGTTCAGGTGCTTGACCCCAGCGAAGAGGCCTTTCCCTTTAGCGGGCGCACGGTGTTTGAAAGCATGGGCGGCAGCTTGCAGCATGAAACGCTGAAAGCCTCGGACTTGCGCCAGCGGTATTTGCAGCGTTTGGCAGATCGCAAGGCGGCATTGCAGGCGCTTTGCCATGCTACGGGCTGGCAGTTTTTGTGCCATCATACCAACAGCCCCGCGCAATCAGCCTTGCTTTGGGCGTGGCATGGCCTGTCGCAAGCAGGGGGGCGCTGATGCTGGGCGCGTTGGGTTTTACCGCACCTTGGCTGTTGCTGGCGCTTTTGGCGCTGCCAGTGCTGTGGCTGATTTTGCGCGCCATACCGCCCGCACCCCTGCGCCGCCGGTTTCCCGGTGTGGCGCTGCTGCTGGGGTTAAGCGATGATGACACGGTCACAGACCGCACCCCTTGGTGGTTGTTGGCGCTGCGCATGCTGGCGGTGGCGGGTTTGATCGTGGGGCTTGCAGGCCCCGTGCTAAACCCCGATCCCAGCCGGCAAGCGGGCCGTGGGCCGGTGCTGTTTTTGCTTGATGGCACATGGGCAGGCGCGCCCGAGTGGTCGCAGCGGGCCGAGTTTTTGGATCAGGTCTTGGCGCAAGCGGCGCGCGATGGCCGCCCCGTGGCCGTGGCCCGCCTGACCACCCCCGAGCCACTGGTTTTTCAGCCCGCGGCTGCGTGGCAAAACCAATTGCCGTCGCTGGCCCCACAGCCATGGGCGCCCGATAATGCAGCCCTGATGGATTGGGCCCAAGATCTGGGCGATGCCCGTTTCGACACCGTCTGGCTGGCCGATGGCATCGACTATCCCGGCCGCGAGGCGCTGGTGACAAGGCTGGCCGCGCGCGGCGCGCTGCGGGTGGTGCAGGGCGACACTGACCTGCAGGTTCTGCTGCCCACCCGCTATGACGAGGGGGCGTTGCAGCTACAGGTGCGGCGCCTTTTGGCGGGGCCTGCCGACACCGTTACAGTGGTGGCCCACGGGGTGGACCCGGCGGGCGTGCCGTTACAGCTGGCCCACGCGACCTTGGCTTTTGATGCAGGCGCCACGCAGGCACAGGCGGCGTTGTCTTTGCCCGCTGAATTGCGCGCCCGCCTGACCCGGTTTGAAATTGAGGGCCAGCGCGGTGCTGGCGCTGTTGCCTTGGCCGATGACAGCCTGCAGCGCCGCGAAGTGGCCTTGGTGGCCGGGCGCGAAGACCGCGAGGGCCTGCAGTTGCTGGACCCGTTGCACTATCTGCGCCAAGCGCTGATACCCAGCGCTGATGTTCTTGAAGGGGCCTTGCCCGATCTTTTGCCAGCCAACCCCGATGTTGTGGTCTTGGCCGATGTGGCCAGCCTGTCGGGCGCCGAGCAGGCCGATTTGCTGGAGTGGGTGCAACAGGGGGGCGTATTGCTGCGTTTTGCCGGGCCGCGGATGGCGGCCTCGGATCTGGGGCGCACGGATATGGACCCGTTGTTGCCCGTGCGCTTGCGCGCGGGGGGGCGCACCGTGGGGGGCGCCATGAGCTGGGGCGCGCCCAAAACCTTGGCCCCCTTTGACGAGGCAAGCCCCTTTCACGGCCTGACCATTCCGCCCGATGTGGCCGTCAGTGCGCAGGTGATGGCCCAACCCGACCCTGAGCTTGCCGCGCGGGTTATTGCCCAGCTGTCAGATGGCACACCACTGGTCACGCGCAAGCGCATAGGCCAGGGGCAGGTGGTGCTGATGCATGTCACCGCCAATGCCGAATGGTCCAGCCTGCCGCTGTCAGGGTTGTTTGTGCAAATGCTGGAACGGCTGTCTGTGACCGCTGCGGCGCAGTCAAATATGGGCACGCAGGCCGAAGGTGTGGTTTGGCAACCGCGGCAAGTGCTTGATGGTTTTGGCCGCCTGCAAGAGGCGCAGAATTTGGCTGGCGTTGCGGGGGGCGATGTGCTGCAAGCGCCGCTTGGCCCCAACCTGCGCCCCGGGCTTTATGCCAGCGAAGACAGGCGTTTGGCCCGCAATGTGATCGGGCCAGACACGGTTTTGACCCCCGCTGCTTGGCCCGCGTCGGTGCCTGTCAGCGGCTTTGCCCGCCCGGCCGAGCGGCCTTTGGGCGGGTGGTTGCTGGCGCTGGGGCTGGTGCTGCTGGCGGCCGATGTATTGGCCACGCTGGCAGTGTCGGGGCGTTTGGCGGGGCGCGGCCTGCGGGTGGGCGCGGTTTTGGTGCTGGCGCTGGGGCTGCAGGTGCCCGCGCCGGGCGCATGGGCGCAAACACAACCCACGCCCAACCAAGATGCCTTTGCCTTGGCCGCCACATCCGAGCTGTCGCTGGCACATGTGCTGACGGGCGATGCCGCCTTGGATCAGATGGCCGCGGCTGGCATGTTGAGCCTAAGCGATACACTGTTTTTCCGCACCTCGGTCGAACCTTCTGCGCCCATGGGTGTTGATCTGGAACGCGATGACATCTCGCTTTTTCCGCTGCTTTATTGGCCAATCACCCCGCAGCAACCCACCCCCAGCGCCGAGGCCTATGTCAAGCTGAACCGCTATTTGCGCAGCGGCGGCATGATCTTGTTTGACACCCGCGATGCCGATGTGGCCGGTTTTGGGGCGGCCAGCCCCAACGGGCGCAAGCTGCGCCAATTGGCGGCGCCCTTGGATATTCCCCCGCTTGAGCCGCTTCCAAGCGACCATGTGCTGACCCGCGCCTTTTACCTGCTGCAAGATTTCCCCGGCCGCCATCAGGGCCGCGAATTATGGGTCGAGGCCGCCCCCGCCGATGCCGAGCGCGCCGAGGGCATGCCGTTTCGCAACCTCAACGATGGGGTAAGCCCGGTGGTGATTGGCGGCAACGATTGGGCCGCCGCTTGGGCCACCGATGACCGGGGCAACCCGTTATACCCGGTGGGACGCGGTTTTTCAGGCGAACGGCAGCGCGAAATGGCGCTGCGCTTTGGGGTTAATCTGGTGATGCATGTGCTGACTGGCAATTATAAATCCGATCAGGTGCATGTGCCCGCTTTGCTGGATCGGTTGGGTCAATGACGGGAACGCTGACATTTGTCCCGCTGTTGCCCCTGCCTTTGGTGCTGGCCTTGGGGGTATTGGCCTGTGCGGCTGTGCTGGTGGCGCTGTGGCGGGGTCTGGGTGGCTGGGCGCTGCGGGGATTGGCCGCGCTGGTGGTGCTGGCCGCCTTGGCCGGGCCACGCTGGCAGATCGAAGACCGCCAGTCCCTGCCTGATATTGTGTTTTTGGCCGTGGATGACAGCGCCAGCAACCGCCTTGGCAGCCGCGCCCAGCTGACCGCCGGGGCCGATGCCCAACTTCAGGCCGCCTTGGCCGCCCGCCCCAATACCGAACTGCGCCGCATCACGGTGCCCGACAGCCCCGATGATGGCGGCACGGCCTTGCTGGCGGCTGTGGCAGCCGCCATGGCCGAAGCGCCGCGCAACCGCATTGCTGGCATAATCGCCCTATCGGATGGTCAGGTGCATGACAGCGACTTGGGCCTCGATCTGCCCGCCCCTTTCCATCTGCTGCACAGCGGCCTGCCCGGCGACTGGGACCGCCGCTTGGTGGTGGAAAACGCCCCCGCCTTTGCGATTATGGGCGAACCTGTCACGCTGTCGCTGCGCATCGAGGATTTTGGCGCGGCCCCTGCCGGCGATGGCCGTGCCCAGCTGGAAATTTCTGTCGATGGCGCGCCCCCTCAGCAGTTTCAGGTGCCGCTTGGCCAAACCCTGCAATTGCCCATCGAATTGCCCCACGCCGGGCGCAATGTTATTCAATTTTCGGTGCCCCCAGCCCAAGGCGAACTGACCGAGCGTAACAACACCGCATTGGTTCAAATCAACGGCGTGCGCGACCGTTTGCGCGTGCTGCTGGTCTCGGGCGAGCCGCATGCCGGTGGGCGCACATGGCGCAACCTGCTAAAATCTGACGCCTCGGTTGATTTGGTGCATTTCACCATTTTGCGCCCCCCCGACAAGCAAGATGGCGTGCCCGTGACCGAGCTAAGCTTGATTGCCTTTCCAACGCGCGAATTGTTCATGGAAAAGATCGATGATTTCGATCTGATCATCTTTGACCGTTACAAAAGGCGCGGCATTCTGCCGGGTGTTTATTTGGATAACGTGCGCCGCTATATCGAAGAGGGGGGCGCGCTGCTGGTGGCGGCAGGCCCCGATTTTGCCAGCGCAGATTCCATCTATCGTTCGCCCTTGGCCGCGGCCCTACCGGCCGAGCCAACCGCGCGTGTGTTCGAACAGGGCTTTACCCCCGCAATCACCGATCTTGGCCAGCGCCACCCGGTGACAGCCGGTTTGGCCCCCCCGGGCCTGCCGGGCGATTGGGGGCGCTGGATGCGGCAGGTCGAATTAACGCCGCAGCGCGGGCATGTGGTGATGTCGGGCGCCGATGACAAGCCGCTTTTGGTGCTTGATCGCGTGGGCGAGGGGCGCGTGGCGCTGCTGGCCTCGGATCAGGCATGGCTGTGGGATCGCGGTTTTGAAGGGGGGGGGCCGCAGCTGGAATTGCTGCGCCGCTTGGCCCATTGGATGATGAAAGAACCCGATCTGGAAGAAGAGGCGATTTGGGCCGAAACCACGGGCCAATCTATGCGGATCATCCGTCGCAGCCTTGAACAGGGCTTAGGGGCTGTGCAGGTTGAAACCCCCTCGGGGGCGGTGGTGGATTTGCCCTTGGTCGAAACCCGCCCGGGCCAATTCGAGGCGCGCTTTGACGGGCCAGAGATTGGGCTTTACCGGCTAACCCAAGGCACGGCCAGCGCGGTGGTGGGGCTGGGCCCGGCAGCGCCGCGCGAATTTGTGGAAACCTTGGCCTCGGATCAGCCGCTGGCGGCGGTGTTGGCCGCCGGGCGCGGTGGCTATGTGGCGCTGGCCGATGGCGTGCCGCAATTGCGCGATGTGCGCCCGGGGCGCCCGGCTGTGGGGCGCGGGTGGATTGGCCTAACCCCGCGCGAGGCCTTTGAAACCCTTAGCCTGCGGCAGGTGCCGCTGTTGCCTGCTTGGCTGGTGCTGTTGCTTGCCACTGCGTTGATCACAGCCGCGTGGCTGCGCGAGGGGCGCAGGTCATAACGCGCCTGCGCCTGTTCGCGTCTAGCCCACTTGCTGGCCATGGCTCCATACGCCGCGAATGCAGGGGTGGCCATCCAGCCGCCGCACCCGCACCAGATCGGCATGCAGCCCAACCTGCAGATGCCCGCGATCTGCCAGACCGGCAGCCCCGGCTGGCGTGGCGCTGACGGTTGCAATGGCGCGCGGCAGATCCCCCCATAGATCGGCCAACAAAAACGCCGACGAAATCAACGATGCTGGCACATAATCCGACGAAATAATGTCCAACAACCCCGCTTCGGCCAGCGCATGCGCGGCCACATTGCCCGAATGCGACCCACCCCTGATCAGGTTCGGCCCCCCCATCATGACCGCAATGCCCGCATCCCGACAGGCCTGCGCCGCCTCAAAGGTGGTGGGAAACTCGGCCACTTTCACACCATAGCTGGCCGATATCTGCACATGCTTGGGCGTGGTATCATCATGCGAGGCCAAAACCGCCCCCAGCCGCGCCGCTTCGGCCACAGTGGCGGCCTCGTGGCGGGTGCCGTTTTCTTGGCGCAGCTGGCGCAGCGTGTCGACATGTTCGATGAATTGCGCATCGCTTAGCCCGCGCTTGCGCTGCACATAATCGCGCAGTTTTTCCAAATCGCGAAACTGCCGCTGCCCGGGGGTATGGTCCATCAACGACACCAGCCCCACCCGGTCTTCCACGCCAAACTCGGCCAGCTCTTCTTCCAATGTTTCCGAGCACACCTCGGCGCGCAAATGTAGAAAATGGCTGATCCGCAGCGCGCCTTTTTCACGCAGCGCCATCACCTCGCGCGATAACGCGCGCGCATAGCGATGATAGCCGGCATCCCCCCGCGGGATCGAGCCCACGCGCATGGCATCGAAAACCGTCGTAATGCCCACCGAGGCCAATTCGCCATCATGGGCCAAAATCGCCGCCGCATGGGGCCAATCCACCTTTGGGCGCGGCTCGATATGGCGTTCAAGATTGTCGGTATGCAGCTCAACCAAACCGGGGATCAGCAAATCCCCCTCCAGATCCAGCGCGCCTTGGGGCACAGACGTACCGCTCTCAATCTGCGCAATCTTGCCCGCACGCACCACCAAACTGCCGCGGATCACCTCGTTGGGCAAAACCAATGTGGCATTGGCAAAAACGCTCTCTCGCATCGTATCATCTGCCTTTTTCAGCGCAGGGGCTGCGGGGGTATGGGCCGCAATCA
>Ga0181561_10005886_pt1 | contig 10419 bp, 4 predicted proteins | sample 011ome_19_FD_133760 | JGI IMG/M metagenome (GOLD analysis project Ga0181561, IMG submission 133760) | Coastal salt marsh microbial communities from the Groves Creek Marsh, Skidaway Island, Georgia - 011510BT metaG (megahit assembly) | ecosystem: Environmental > Aquatic > Marine > Intertidal zone...
CAGCGATACCCATCAGAACATCGAACTTAAGCATGATTGGGCTGGATTAGTACTAGGCTGAGGAATCGCCCGGGAATCCCCAGTGTCGGAAGGTTTTTGCTGCGGACGATGGACGATGAGGACATGGATTGATCTTCGTGCTGTCATCTCTTTTTTTTTCGGGGGGGGCAGCCGGAGATGTGACACACGAGAGGGTCGTTCGATGCCTCCATCAGCCTCCGATGGCGTCCCAAGACCGCGCACTTTCGTTGTCTAAGCCGAAGTCTCGTCAAAATCTGACGTTCTGGACCTGTACGGAACCGACGCGCGGTGTATGCGGATTTGTAATAAATCTGCAGGAATCTCGGCCAGTCGGCATGGTCGGCTCGGCATGGATAAAAATAAAACGCCAAACGCATTTCGTCCCCCCCTTCTTGTCCACGTCCGAGACGGCGTCGCGATAGACCGGCGCGCGCCGAGACCATGGACGCGCTTCGGCTCGCCGCGGAGGCTGGCGACGCCGGGGCCATGAGCGACCTCGGCGCGACCTACACGCTGGGGTCCGAGGGGTTGCCGCAGGACGACGCCGAGGCGTTCCGGTGGTTCACCCGATCCGCGGACGCGGGGTGGTCGCTCGCGAAGCTTAATCTCGCCGGGTGCTACCGCGACGGCCGCGGGTGCGACGTCGACGACGCCAGAGCCATGGCCCTGTACGTCGAGGCAGCTTCGAACCCGTCGGATCCCGCGGCGTGCGACGCCATGGAACGCATCGGCGAGGCGTACCGCACGGGGACGTGCGGCGTGACCGTCGACCACGCCGAAGCCGCGCGGTGGTTCCGAAGGGGCGCCGAAGCGGGGAGCGTCGAGTGCGCGTACCGCCGAGGCGTCTGCCTTGCCACGGGCGAGGGCGTCGCGGCGAACGAGCGAAACGCCGTGGAGGCGTTCCGCGTCGCGGCGGCGTCCGGCCACGCGGGCGCGGCGCTGGACTACGGCCACTGCCTGATGCGCGGCATCGGCGTCGCGACCGATAAAAAGCGCGCGTGCCGCCTCTACGCCGCCGCCGCCGACGCCGGCCACGCGGAGGCCATGTTCCACCTCGGGATGGCGCACCTGCAGGGCCGCGGCGCGACGCAGCAGGAACGCCTCGCGGCGAAGTGGCTGCTCGCCGCGGCGGAGGCGGGGCACCCGGAGGCCATGTTGGAGTACGCGCGGCTGGCGGCGACCGGCGCCCCCCCCGGCGTCGAAAAAAACACGCGCGCGGCGACGGAGTGGTACGCGCGTGCCGCCGACGCCGGCGTCGCCGAAGCCGCCGCCGCGCTGGGCGCCGCGCACTGCGCCGGCATCGAGGGTCACGTGGTGCGGGACCTCGCCGAAAGCGAGCGCTGGTTCGAGCTCGCGCTCCGGCTGGGCATGCCCGAGGCGGCGGCCGCGCTGAAGCAGGTCGGGATCGAGAAAACGAAGGAAGCCGAGCGGCGAGACGCGCTCGAGGCGGCGAGGAGCTCAAAGGAGCTCCCGAAACCGCCACCTCGACCGGCGGTTTCAAAAGCCGCGGACGAGAGACCGAAACGAGCGCCGGAGGAGGCCCGGGAGACGGTCAAAAACACGCGCGAGCTCCCCGCGTGTATCGCGCCGGGGGGGGCCGTGAGCCGTAAGCCCCGGCCGCAGCCGCGCGCGGAGACGATGTCGCGGCCCGCCGCCGCCCCGATGAACCGTCGCGCGACCGTCTCCCGAACGGAGGCGCCGCCCCCGAAACCGGCGGTCGAGGTGAAGGCGCCGAGCCAGGGCGGTAGCGGGAAGAGCAAGAAGCCGAAAGACGCGACCGCGTCGCACCCCGACTCGCCGTACGCCGCGCCCGTCGCGCGGAGAAAAAAGGACCTCACGGTGAAGTAGTGTACAAGTATAGGATACCTACTACCTTCGGTAGGATTTGTTAGTTATGTGTCGTACACGTAGACGCTTACGGTGCTTGTATTACATGTACGCGTACACTCGCGCGTTAATGGTACAGTCGCGGCAGTCGCGTGGCAGTCGCGTGCATTCAATTCAGTCTATGTTGACGATCTTGATCACGGACGCGTTCCCGATCCTGTGCAGCGCGACGATGCACTCCCCCGCCTGGCAGTACCCCGCCTGCTTGGCGTGCTCGATGGCGGCGGACAAAATCTCATCCGTGGTGTCCGTGTCCGTGGCGCGCGCGCTCCCCTCCGCCAGCAGCGGGATGAGCCCGCGCGTCAGGTTCGCTTGCCGCGCCGGGTTCTCGCCTGAGCAGGTCCACGTGAGCGAGTCCGTGGTGAGCGTGGGCACGAACACCGTGAGCACGGGCACAGCCGGGCGGTACTTCGCGACTAAACGCGCGGTGGAGCCCCCGTGCGTCAGCACCACGATGAGCGCCGCGCGCACCTTCTGCGCGGTGCGCACCGCCGAGGACGCCAGCGACTCGAGCGGCGCCATGGGCGTCGGCACCGACGCCAAGATGCTCTTGAACAGGTTGTAGTGGTCGATGGACACCTCCGCCTCCCTGCATATCTTGCTCATGACGCGCACGGCGTCCACCGGGAACGCCCCTGCCGCGGTCTCCCCGGACAGCATCACGCAGTCCGTGCCGTCCAGCACGGCGTTGGCGACGTCCGTCGCCTCGGCGCGCGTCGGCCGGGGGTTCTTCACCATGCTCTCCAACATCTGCGTCGCCGTGACCACCGGCTTGCCCGCGGCGTTGCACTTCTCGATCATGAGCTTCTGCGCGAGGAAGATCTTCTCGGTGGGGATCTCCATCCCCAAGTCGCCGCGCGCCACCATCACGCCGTCCGAAGCCTCGAGGATGTCGTCGAAGTTCACCAGGCCCTCCTGGTTCTCCACCTTGCTGATGATCTTGATCTGCGCGCCGTCCCGGCCCAGGACGGCGCGGATCTTCTCCACGTCGCTCCCCTTGCGCACGAACGACGCCGCGATGAAGTCGATGTTGTTGGGCAAACCCCACTGCAGGATATCGGAGCGGTCCTTCTCCGTGATCGTCGGCAGGTCCACCACCACGCCGGGCAGGTTGACGTTCTTGCGTTCGCCGAGCGGCGCGGTGTTGGCGCAGACGCACACGACCGTCCCGTTTTCGGGGTGACACGACTTCACGACGAGCACGATGCTCCCGTCGCCGATGAGGATCTCGGCGCCCGGCTCGACGTCCTCGGGGAGCTTCTTGTAGCTCATGGCGATGTTACGCTCGTCACCGAGAAGCGAGTAGTCGGTGTGCAGGGTCACCTCCCTGCCCGCCTCCATCAAGACGGGCTTGCCGTCCTTCAGCATGCCGGTGCGAATCTCGGGGCCCTTCGTGTCCAGCAGCACCGCGCACATCAGGCGCGTGTTCAGCATGGCCTGCCTCAGCGTGTCCAGCGTGCCCTGGTGGTACTCGTGCGAGCCGTGCGAGAAGTTGAAGCGGGCCACGGACATGCCCGCGCGGAGCAGGTCCTCCATGATGGAGAGCTCCGCGGACTTTGGGCCGAGCGTGCACACGATCTGCGAGGCGCGCGGAGGATCGTCAGTTTCGCGCATTCCGATGTCATTTCCGGCGCGGCGCGAACGCGGCGGGCGCCGAGGGAAACGGAAGACGCACCTTGGTCTTGCACTGCACCGCGGGCGTGCCCGCGAGGATATCCTCCACTTGGATGTTCGCCATGTCGACCGAGGCGAGTGCGACTGCTGCCCCGCGCGCCTGTCGTCTGAAACGAGAAGAGCGACGACGCGCTTGATGCTGGATGGATTCATACGCTTCCCAGAACACGCGAAACCCGTCGCACCCGAAAAGCGAGGCACTTTGCCCAAGTTGTATGGGCGGAATGACCCAAAGATTGACGGTTCGTGAAATATCTCCCAGGGCTGCAAAAATCTCAAAAGCGCACTTTTCGAAGATTCGAGCATTCGAGATTCGACCTTTCGACCCGACAATCAAGATGATGTGTGTCACGTGATGAGGCGAAGGGGGCTTCCGTGCGCGTTCGGCTCGACACAACACCCCGCGCGTGCCTCTTCCACGAGCCCTCTCGCCCTTCCCCCCACCACCCCCCGCACCCGATACGATGTCCGCCCTCGCCCGCGCCGCCTCCGCGGTGACCGTGAAGCACGCGAACAAATCCGCTTTCTTCGGATCTCGCCGCGGGGCGCTCGAGGCTGCGCCCGCGCGCGCGCGCAAGGCCAAGGCGGTCGCCGCGCGCGCGGACGCCGCGGTGTGGGAGTCCATGTCCGGCTTCATGAAGAACAAGTGCAAGGAGGCCGCCGCCCTGGAGGCGACGGACAAGGAGGCCGGTCGCGCCGCCTGGATCGAGCTCGACAGGCAGGTCCCCGGCGCGAGGCTGGCGTACGTGGACAGCTCGGACGTCGACGCGGCGAACGGCTTGGAGTCCTTCTGCGACGGCAACGACGACGCCGAGGAGTGCAAGGTGTTCGACGAATAAAGTCGACGTCCCGAAGGACGCGACGAGAGTACGAGACACGTGACGCGTGTTCGACGCTCTTTCGCGCGTCGCGAAGCGAAGGCGGAGGCGAACGCCGCGCCCCGACGTCGAGAGGACGAAGAAAACTCCGCGAGCGACGTTTCGTCGGCGGCGTACACGCGCTTCGCGCTGTCGTTTTCTCGCGTTAGACAGGTCAGAGAGGTACAGAGACTACCGTACGGACGTGTGTGTGCCTTCGCATCAGCCCCCCCCCGCGTTGACGCTTCGCCTCCGAATCTCCGCGCGTCTCGCGGCGAGCTCGGCTTCCCACTTCTCGACATTCTCTCGCTTCTTGAGCTGCGTCTGCGCGCGCACCTCCCGCGTCCGCGCCAGGAGCTCGGGCGTGACGTACGCCAGGCGGAACTTGAACCCCTCCGGTTTGTCCGCGCTGTTGCACAGGTTGCGCCACTTGTCCTTCAGGTCCGTCGCCGAGCGCTTCGGGAAGTCCACGTGCTTGAGCCACACCGCGTCCAGGATGCGCGCCCACTCGCCCAGTCCGAACGCCGCGACGCCGTCCACCAGAGCCAGCGCTTCGGGCTCGGACCAGGGCTGGTTCGCCCAGGTCCTGGTTCGCCCGCTCGCGCTGTTGGCGCGCTGTTGCCCACGCGCCGCATCAAGGCCCGCCATCGCGGCGCGCTCGACGCCGCGCGCCGCCGCCAGCCGCGCCTTCGCCGCCGCCTTTGCGCGCGGGCTCAGGACGGGCGAGGGCGCCGGCCTGGCCGCCGCGCCCTTGGGCCGCAGCGTCAACCCGAAGCGCGCGCCCTGCACGACGCCGATGGTGGCGAGCAGCTCCTGGTTCGGCACCGACGCCAGCCTGGTGACGCCGAAGGTGAGCTCGCAGCGGTCCGCCTGTAGCTTGCCATCCGTCTTGTTCGAGATGAGCCAGGCGAGCGAACCCACCGTGGCGTCCGAGCGGATCTTGATGGGAAGCTCCTCGTCCCGCCAGCAGATGTACACCTTCCACATCTCCGGGGGGGCGTCCGCGGGGCCGCCGCCGGCGGCGGCGGCGCCGCGCGGCGACTTAACAGGCGTCCGCGCCGCTTCGGCGGCGCGCGCCGCCGCCTCCGCCCGCACCGCCGCCTCCCTGGCTTTCTGCTCGAGGTCCTTGGCGGCTTTCCGCGCGGCGCGCAGCTCCACCTCCGCCTGCTCCTTGGCCCGCTCCGCGCGTTTCCGCGCCGCCTCCGTCTCGAGGATCTTCCTCGCGTCCATGCGGCGCTTCGCCGCCGGCGACACGACGTCCGACAAGGAGCTGCTGGAGGAGTCCGACGAGGCGTCGCCGCCGCGCTTCCGCTTTGAACGCGTCGTCGCCGACTTGGTCGTCGCTGAGACGCTCCGGGTCGAGCGCGTCGGTCGCGCGGGAGCCGCCTTCGCCTTCGCCTTCACCTTCGCCTTCGACTTCGAAGCCGCCTTCGCGCTCCGTCGCTTCTTATCCGCCTCGGCCTCCTTCTTCTTCTGCGCGGCGGACTTCTGGTTCTTGCGCGGTTGCGACTTGGCCGCCCCATCCTTCTCCTCCTTCTTCTTCTGCGCGGCGGACTTCTGGTGCGTCGCGACCGCGGCCTCCGTCTTCTCCTTCTTAGTCTTCGGCGCGCCCTTCAGCAACCCCTTGGCCTTGCGCGAGGGCGCGGACGTGCCGGCCGCGGCCGCTACGGGGGAGGCGGGAGGCGGAACGAACGGGCGTCAGCGGACGGAATTACGCGCGGGGTGACCGGAATGAGAAATTCGCGAAGCGCCGGCGTGGGGCACGGGCGGCGAGGGGTCGCGCGTCGGACGCACAGGCTCGCGTGACTCTGGGCATGGTGCTCCTACAATACGGCGCTCGCGAAACCGCCGAGTGCGCGTTCGGCGTGCGTGCAGGTGCGCCCCCGCGGAACTGCTCGTTGTCACTGTCGTCTCTTTCCTCTCGTACCCCTTTTCCTTCTGAGCGCTCCTCAAGCTTTCGCCGCGCTTTTTAGCGCGCGAGTCGGGTCATCATCCGAGTCTCATCGATTTGTTGTGGCCACTTGACGGTCGCGCGCCGGGCGTAGGCGCCTCGACAACCTCGACAACCGCGATGCGGCGGGTCCGGCTCTGTCTGGTCGCCGCAGTCGTCGTGTTGGTGGCTGCGCAGGCGCCGCTCGCGGCGGCGGCGCCCTCCGCGCCGTCACCCGGCGACCCCGCGCGGCGCCTGCGCGACTCGCTGTTTCGCGACTTCGGGTCTGGCGAATCCGGAGACCCGCGCGACGAACCCCGAGGTCAGTCCGTGTTCCTCTGGGCCGCCGACCGGGGCGTAGCCCCCGACGCTTCGTCCTGGATCACGGAGTGCGCGTCCATCTCCCCGAACGCGACGGGAAATCTCTCCGACGCCAACGGCACGGGATGCGTGTTGCCCGCGAACGAAACGTCCGTCGTGCCGTCCGGATCTCGCATCGCGGGCGAAGGGTCGCTGGTGCTGCCCGAGGGCGCGGTGCTCACGTGCGGCGTCGGCGCCACGGAGTACTGCGCGCTCACCGTGGCGCTCGGCACCGACGCCCGCCTCGTCCTCGGCGCGAGCGCGCGCCTCTCCGCGGGTTTCCTGAACGTCACCGCGGGCGCGGTGGAGCTCGGCGAGGCCGCGCGCGTCGACGCGAACGGGCGAGGCGACCCGGGCGAGCGCCGCGGATGGAGCGGCGACGGCGGCGCGGGGTACGGAGGCGACGGCGCGGCGTGTCCCGGAGGTGACGGCACGGCGTTACCCCCCCGCCCCGGGGGCGCGGGATACGCGTTTCAGGAGTTCATAAACGTCGGACGCGCCTGGAAGGGGAAGAAAGGGTTGGCGCCGCCGCCGCAGGGAACCGCCGCTGGCGGCGCCGGCGCCGGCGCCGTCGTGGTCGTCGCGCGGACGCTCCGGTTCGGGCGCGGCGCCGCCATTTCCGCGGACGGTGCCGCGCCCGCGCCCGGCGCCGCGCACGCGGGCGGTGGGTCGGGGGGGTCCGTCGTCGTGCTCGCCGGCGAGGTGGTCGCGGCATCCGGGGACGCCGTGGCGGGGGGCATCGTGCGCGCGGGCGGCGGCGCGGGCGCCGCCGAGGGCGGCGGTGGCGGCGGCGGCGGCGGCGGCCGCGTGGCGCTCCTGGCCCCCGCCGTCTGGCCACCCTCGGTGCGCGTGGGCGCGGGCGGGGGGCGCAGCGGCGGCGCGTGCGGCGCGGCCGGGTTCCACGGCGCCGCCGGCACGACGCTCAACGCCGCCACCGGGCACTTGGTGGTCTCCAACGCCGACCCTCTCTCCGGGCGCGTCGCGCCGGCGCCGGCGGCGTGCCTGGCGGACGGCGCCTGGGGCTCGTGCGCGGTGACCCGGCTCCCCGGCGCGCTCCCCCTGCAGGGCGTCGCGTCCCTGCGCGTCGCGGACGCCGCCGTGGCGTGCACGGACGTGTGTGGGGCCTCCTCCGCGGTCGTTCAGGAGCCTCAGGAGGCGGGTTCAAAAGGCTGGTTCGCGCGCGGGCTCCTGGGCGGTGACGGCGGCGGCGGCGAGGCGCCCGGCGGCGGCGGCGTCGTGCACTTGGAGGTTTCGGAGAGCGTCGCGTTGACCGGCGACGCGCACCTGCTCCACGGGGGCTCCGCGAGCGCGCCCCAGTCTTTTCTGTCTTTTCCGTCTTTTCTGCCCACGTCTTCTGTCTCCGCAGCCTCGTCCACGCTGTGGATCGTGTCCCCCTCGGTTTCGGTGGCGGACAAGTCCACCATCCGCGTGGCGGGCGGCTTGAGCGTGGACGGCGGCCCCGCCGGCTCGGGGTCCCTCTCGGTGCGCGGCGGCGGGTCCGTCCGCGTGCTCCCCGCCCCCCCCGACGCCGCGTCGTACGTGTTCAACGTGGCGACCGTCCGCGTGGACTCGGGCGGCTCGCTGGTCGTGGATGGCGCGGGCGCGCTCACCGTCACCGGCCGCGGCGAGGACGCGGGGTCGCTCACCGTCGGGGACGAGGACGAGCCAGACGCGGCGACGGCGGAGGAGCGTTTGTCGGAAGCCGCGCCGGCGACGTCCTCCTCGATCGTCGCGGGACGACTCGTGCTCGACCGGTTCGGCGCGGTGCGCGTCCGCCGCGGGGGCGCCGTGCGCGCGACGAGCTACGTCACTGAGGGCGCGCAGGACGACGCGCAGTGCTCGTCGACGCGGTGTCCGGCGTACGTCTTCGGGGAGGAAGAGAGCGCGGGTTTCATCTTCTCAGCGGGAGAGGCTCTCCGCGGAAGAGGCTCTCTCCCGGGGGCGCTCGCCGCCGACGACGCGGTTCCGTGCCAGGCCGGCGCCGTGTCGCCCTTCGCCCTGCAGCTGTGCCACGGCGGCGCGGTGGACGTCGACGGCGGAGGGGTGGTCAGCGCCAGCGCCGTGCACGTGTACGGCGTCGGCGAGGTGCGGGTGGGGCGCGGCGCGCTGCACGCGGACGCCGCGGGGTGCCGCGCGGGCGAAGGCGAGGGGCGCGGCGAGAGCTTCGCCGGCGGCGCCGGCGCCGGCGGGGGGTACGGCGGCGCCGGCGGGGACGGGTTCACGCCTGACGGTTCAGGTTCGGTGTTGACGTACTCGAACGGGACCGTTGCGCGCGGCGGCGCGGCGTACGGCGACGCGGCCGCGCCGTGCGCCGCGTCCGCGGCGCGCGCGGGGAGCCTGGGCAGCGGCGGCGGCGCCGGCGCCTCCGCCGGCTACGGCGGCGCCGGCGGCGGCTTGGTCGTGGTGGGCGCCGCGCGCCGCCCCGCGGCGGCGCTGATCGTGGGCGCGGGAGGGCGCCTGTCCGCGAACGGCGGCGACGGCGGGATGGCGGTGGCGCTCACCGGCGGGAAGGACACCCTCGCCGGCCTCGGGTACGGCGGCGGCGGCGCCGGCGGGTCGGTGCTCGTGTTCGCCCGGGCCTTCGCGGTGGACGCCGGCGGGCGCGTCGCCGCCGACGGCGGCGCCGGCGCCGGCGCTGGGTCCGCCGCCGGGGGCGGGGGCGGGGGCGGGGGCGGGGGCCGCGTGCACCTGGAGTGGGCGAGGGACGGCGCGAGCGGCGCGAACGCCCCCGCCGCGCCGGCGGCGAACCGGACCGCGCCGGAAGGGACCGTCACCGCCGACGGCGGCGGCGGCGGCGCGGAGACGCGCGCGAAACTCGGAACGGCTCCGACGCTCGCGTCGTCGGCGGCGTCGGCGACGCGCGGCGCGGCGGGCACGGTCACCGCGTCGGCGTGCGCGCCCGGGTTCGCGGGCCTGCTGTGCGCGCCGTGCCTCCCTGGGACGTACAAGGAGGGCACGGGCAACGGCGCGTGCTCGCCTTGCGCGCCCATCCCCAGGCGCGCGGTGTTTGTGGATCCCGCCCGCGGCGCCCCGGGCGCCGGCGGCGCGACGTCGCGCGCCTGTCCTTACGAGTGCGTCGGGGGCGGCGAGCGCCTGGTGTTTCCCGCGTGCGCGACCCGCGCGGAGGCGGCGGTGGCGGCGGTGGGCGGCCCCGCCGCCGCGGGCGCGGCGCTCGCCGCCGTGGTGCTCTGCGCGGCGCTGCCGCTCGCCGCCGTCGTCGGGCGCGCGCGCGCGGCGGAGCGCCGCGCGCTCGGGCGCGGCGGCGGGCGCTTTTTTTTTAAACCCGACGGGTCGCGCGAGGGACGCTCCGCGGTCACCGTCGACGGGTCGCGTCTCGCGCGCGGCGCGTTCGCGAGCGCGTCAGCCGCCTCGGGTCTGGCGACACCGTTCCTGCGGCGTTCGCGCGACTCGCCGCGCGCGGGCGGGAGCGGCTCAGGGTCGCCGGGGGACGGCGACGCCGGCGGCGCCGGCGGCGGCGCCGGCGGCGTCCCGGGCGCGTTTCTCGGCCGGGTGTACTTTTCCGGCGGCAACGCGTTCGGGGACCCGTGGCGGCTGCCGCCCACGCCCCCCCCCGCGGTGCAGCCGCTGCTGCACGCGGAGGAATGGGCCAGACTCGTGCGCGCGTGCGCGACGGGCGCGCCCGCGAGCTGGGGCGCGGGCCAGCGAAGCGTGGGCCGCGCCGCGTCTCGG
>Ga0181561_10005891_pt1 | contig 10417 bp, 8 predicted proteins | sample 011ome_19_FD_133760 | JGI IMG/M metagenome (GOLD analysis project Ga0181561, IMG submission 133760) | Coastal salt marsh microbial communities from the Groves Creek Marsh, Skidaway Island, Georgia - 011510BT metaG (megahit assembly) | ecosystem: Environmental > Aquatic > Marine > Intertidal zone...
CGCCGAGCTTGTTCCTCGGCTGCCTTGACGAGTTCGGTTCGCAGCACCCGACGCTCAGCCTCGGCACGAACGGTTGCAATGAGCTGGTCCCCTTCGGCCTGCACCCTCGCAAGGAAGTTGTCTCGCTCCTTGAGCAACCACCGGGCTGCTCGCAGCTCACCGGGCAGACCTTGCGCAGCGGCCTGCAACACGGCCAAAACTTCTTCCTTGTTGATCATCGACGATGCCGAAAGCGGCATCGGCCTCGCCTGTTCGACGAGCTCGATGGCCTGTCGGATCAGCGCCTCCGCCTGGGGACTCCGATACTCGGGAGGACCACCGGTCGACCCCGGCTCCACCGCAGGCGGCTGATCACTCACGCGTATCGTTCCTTGATCCGGCGATTGACGCCGTCGGGCACCATCTTCGACACGTCACCGCCGAACTTTGCGATCTCTCGAATGAACTTCGAGGCGACGAATGACGACTTCGACATCGACGGAATGAAGATGGTGTGCACGCCGGAAACGGCGTTGTTCATCTGAGCCATCTGGAGTTCGTTCTCGAAGTCGGAGACGGCTCGCAGACCCTTGATGATGAACGATGCTCCCAGTTCGATCGCAAGATCGACGACCAGTGAGGAGAACATGGTGACCTCGACGTTGCCGAGGTGCTCGACGGCCTCCTCGATCATCGCTTGGCGCTCTCCGAGATCGAAGGCTCCGCCGCCTTTCTGGGGGTTGCGCATGGCGGCCACCACGACCTCGTCGAACAGTTCCGAGGCGGTGGAGATGATCTCGATATGGCCGTTGTGCACCGGATCGAAGGATCCGGGGTACAGAACACGGGTGGTCACGCTGCTTCTTCCCCTCGTGGGCTTGCCGTGGCGAGCGTCACCACGGTACCCCCGTATCTCTTCACCCTGTGAACAACCCACCCGAAAGGGAGGTCTACTGCACGGTCGGACTCGATGACAACGGTGCCGGATTCGATACTCGACAGCAACGCACTCCAGCCGTCGAAACCGTACGGCGGGTCGAGCAAGATCAGGTCGTAGTCGCCCATCGTCTCCAGATGCCGCAGAGCGTCACCGGCGATCACCGTGGTCTGCGATGCGATTCTCAACGTCTCGACGTTCTCCCGCAGTGCTGCCAGGGCCGCCCGACCCTGCTCGACGAACGTTGCGTGGGCTGCGCCCCTGCTCAACGCTTCGATACCGAGTGCACCAGAGCCGGCGAACAGGTCGAGCACCCGCGAACCGTCGATCGCGTCGAGAGAGAACAGTGCGTTGAACATCGCCTCGCGCACCCGCTCCGAGGTCGGTCGGGTGTCCTCCCCCGCTGGGGAAACCAGCTTTCGACCGCCGAACGATCCGGCAACAACACGCATGGTCGCCAGTGTGCCGCATGATCGGGCCGGTACGGTCGGACGATGCCCATACCCCGAACGATCACCTGCGTCGATTGCGGTGGCGAGTGCTCACTGATCAGCTACGAACCCGACGAGGGGTGGGAGCCGGGCGACATCGTCGCCTTCCGATGCCGCGACTGTCTCGATCGCTGGGACGTCGAACTCACCGCTGACGACATCGAGCCTTGACTCGGGTGCGCACTGCCGTCACCGATCGAGTGCGGCGATCGCCTCGGTGATCGGATCGAGGTGCTGATGCATCAGTGCTTCGATCACCGCCAGGTCGGCGTAGCGATCGGTGTGCTCGGCGATGGGCTCGAAGCTCTCCGCACGCTGGACGAGCAGGTCGACTGCCTCGTCGGGTGACGACCACACGCCGGCGAAGGTACCGGCGTGCACGGCGCAACCGATCGCAGCCGATGAACGAAGTCGGTTCCGGCTCACCGGGACCCCATGGACGTCGGCGAGGATCTGCAGCATGACGTCGGAGTTGGCACCGCCCCCACTCACGACCAGTTCGTCGAACGGCCGCCCGAGTTCGTCGGCCATCTGCTGCATATGGCGCCGCAGTCGCAGGGCGATTCCCTCGAGTATCGACCGGTACACATGGGCTCGGCCGTGACGGCCGTCGAAGCCGATCAACGCTCCTTTCCGAAATGGCGCATGAGGTGGGGCAGCCCAGTCGTGCACGGTCAGCAAGCCGTCACAACCGGGCGGCACCGTCTGCGCCTCGACATCGAGCTCGCGTTCGGACGCCCCCGCTGCGAACTGGTCACGGAACCAACTGACGCTCCACATGCCGCGACGAACGCCCCAACACTCGTAGAGGTACTGCCCCGCGATCGCGGCCTGGAATGTCCAGAAGGATTCGGCATCGGCGAGCGGCGCTGCGCCATGTGTCATGGCCGCGATGTAGGTACCGAGCGAAATCAGGCCGACCCCCGGGTCGAGCGCCCCTGAACCGAGAGCTTCGACAGCCTTGTCGTGGGCCGTTGCGATGACCGGGAGGCCCTCGGGCACGCCGAGTTCGGCAGCGACCGAAGCGGAGAGTCCGCCGATCTTCTCCCCTGGTTTCACGAGGTCGAAGACCTGGTCACGACGAAGTCGGCAGACATCCCATTGTGTCGCGTCGGTCGACCAGTCGAGCGCACGATCGTCGACGGGCCACCATCCGATCAGGTTCGCACACGTGTCCACCCGCTCTCCGGTGAGCCGGAATCCGATGTACCCCGAGCTCGTGGTGACGTGGCTGACGTCACCGTAGTGAGACTCGTGGGCGTGGGGATGATCCAGACGCTCGTCCATCCAATTGATCACGGGGTGGGCGAGTGATCCGTCGGCCCGAAGCAGGACCCGACAACAGCGAATGACACAAATGCCCATCGCGCCGATGTCGGCGGTGTCGTGCCCGGCAGCAGTGAACCCAGCGATGGCCTCACGGAACGCTGCAACGGTCCCGTCCCACAGGTCGTCGGCGGGATGGATCGCTCGGTTGGGAGACGGGATCACCAGTTGGCGGAGCTGTTTTCGGCCTTGGGCAACAACCTCGCCCGACTCGGCGAAGACGACAACCTTTGCGCTCTGGGTCCCGATGTCGACCCCGATCACGAACCGTTGTTCGGCCATGGCGGAGCAACCTAGCGGTCACGCTGCCCCTCCACCCCGGCCAGCCCCTCATCCTCACCCCTTCCGCTCGACACTCCAGCGGAGTCGCGCGGCGGAGGTGCCGTGCTGCAAGAACTACGCCGCCCCGGTTCGGGCGTGAGAGGCTCACGCCCGATGAGTGGAACGACCACGGCCGACGAGGCAATCCTGACGTGGAGGACGCTGCCATTCCTCGTCGGTGGGTTTCTCGGGCCATTCGGCACCATGGTCGTGATCTCGATCTATCCGGAGTTGCGCACCACCTTCGACGCTTCCACTGCCGCCGTCACATGGTCGTTCTCGGGCTATCTCTTCGCGATGGCGGTGTGTCTGCTGGTCTCGGGAACGATCGGCGAACGGTACGGCCGCAGGCGGGTCACCCGCATCACGTTCTGCGTCTACGCCCTGGCATCGATCGTCGCCGCGTTCACGCCCACGCTCGGCCTGTTCATCGCAGCCCGCATCGTGATGGGTGCCGCCAACGCCTTCATCACGCCGCTGTTGATTGCCGGACTTTCCGAGATCGTCGAGGAGCGCCGCCTCGGCCGGGCCGTCGGTGTCTACGCCAGCTTCCAGGCTGCCGGGTCGGCAGTCGCTCCCTTCGCCTCCGGACTCATGGCCGAGATCGACTGGCGATGGACGTTCATCCTCGTCGCCGCCGTGTCGATCCTGCTCAGCCTCCGGCCCGCCCCCGGCGAACCGCGGCAGTCGCTGAACGCACCACCGATCCGCCCGCTCTTTCGGCTTGCGATGACACGGCTGTGGCTCGGCGCGTTCACCGCTGCAGCCGGCCCACTGGGCCTTGCCGTGCTGGTCGGGGTTCGACTGCGCGATGAACTCGACGTCTCGTCGTCGGGTGCCGGGGCGATCCTGCTCACCTCCGGCCTTCTCACCATGGCGACGAGCCCGCGATGGGGCTCGGCCATCGACCGTCTCGGCGGTCGCCGGGCGTCACTGCTGAGCCTCGGGGCGACCGCAGTCATCGGCGCCACCCTCGGCATCTTCGGCGAGGTGACAACGTTCGTCGTCGTGTGGCTTCTGCTGTCGGTCGTCGTCGGTCTGATCCCACTGAACCTGCAGCGTCTCGCTGCGATCGCCGTGCCAGAGAACCGCGGTGGTGCCCTGAGCTCGGTGCTTGCGTTCCGCTTCTTCGGTCACGCTGCCGGTCCGCTCGTGTTCATCCCGATGCTCGAGTGGTCGAGTTCGGTTGCGCTGGCCGTCGCCTCGGGACTTGGACTGGTCACCCTCGCCGTCTACATGGCCGCTGAGCGGCCGGAGCATCACTCCTCGACCGGGTAGATACAACCGAGGTTCATGATCCCATTGGGGTCGAACTCGCGTTTCAGGCCCTGCATCAGGCGGTAGGCCGAACCATGCTCCTCGGCCGTCCACGCCGCGCGGTACTTGCCGATCCCGTGGTGATGGCACATCGAGCCCCCTGCCTTCAGCGCCTCCTCGACGAAGATCGCGTTCAGCGGGATGTGGTACTTCTCACGCTCCTCTTCGATCGTGCAGTCGACGACGTCGTAGTCGTAGACGAAGTACATGTTCGTGCCGGTCTGGTAGCTGTGCGAAGAGTGTCCACCGAGCATCGTGACATCGGCGATGTGGGGAAACTCTTCGCGTACTCGTCGGATGCCGTTCTCGTAGATCTCGTTGATGATCGACCAGTTGCCGGAGACCTCGGTGGTGTAGCCCATCCGCAGGTTCTCGCGGATGAACGCTCGCTCCTCGGCGAGTTTCTCGGGACCCCAGTTGAGATGCTCGAACCACGTCTTGATGATGGCGGTGTCGACCGGGGTGACCTCGGGGCGCGCGTCGACGATCTCGGCGATCCCCTCGGCGGTGGCGGCGGAAACCCCGGCCGGACCCTCGGTGGTGAAGATCAGCACGCACTGTCCGGGGGCGAAGGCGTCGAAGCCGTGCTGTGCTCCGTCCTCGGCGTCGTAGAGCCGAGCGACCGACGGTTTGAAGCCGGCGGCCATGACGTCGCGCAGGATCTCGAAACCCGGCTTCATCTCGTCGAGTCGCCACCCCAGGTACCGGTTGTGCTCGGGGTAGTGGGTGAACAGCTTGACGGTGACCTCCGTGATGTAGCAGAGGGCGCCTTCGTTCCCGATGATGACGTGACGGATGTCGGGGCCACCCGCTCGACGGGGAACGTCCTTGATCCGCACGATCTCGCCCGACGCCAGCACGGCCTCGAGACCCATGACCATGTCCTCGATACCGCCGTAGAGCGTGGAGAACTGACCGATCGAACGAGTTGCGACCAGGCCACCGAACATTGCGAGGGGCTTCGACTGGGGCGAGTGTCCGGTCGTGAGACCGATCCCTCGCACACGATCTTCGAGATCCTGCAACTTCACCCCGCACTGGACAGTTGCCTGCATGTTGAACTCGTCGATGTGCAGGATCTGGTCCATCCGCTTGCCGTCGATCACGACCGAGTTTTCTGCGATCGTCTCGAGACCACCTTCGGTGGCAGTGCCACCGGTCTTCGGTACGACATTGATCCTGTGCTCGTTGCAGAAGCCGAGCGTCGAGGCGACATCGTCGGTGCTCTCGACTCGCACGACGGCAGCCGGAATCGGGAGGCGGTAGATCCCGAAGATGTCCTCGAGTTTGCGGTAGCGGTCGAGACTGTTCTCGTTGAGCGTCTGAGCATCGGTGTCGACTTTTTCGGAGCCGAGCAGCGCGCGCAGCCCTTCGACGATGGCTTCTCGAGTGAGGGGCATGGTGGGCCGTTTCCTGGGGTTGTCGGGGGGAACGAGCTAGCGAACGAGATAACCGCCGTCGACCGCCAACACGTGGCCGTTGACATAGTCGGCAGCACGACTGGCGAGGAACACACAGGCACCCATCAGATCCTGGACCTGACCCCATTCGCCGGCAGGCACATGATCGATCACCGCACTGTCGGTCTCGGGATCTGCGCGGGTCTCGCTGGTCAGTTCGGTGGCGAAGTAACCGGGCGCGATGCCGTTCACCTGCACCCCGAACGGTCCGAGTTCGTCGGCGTAGGCCTTGGTGAGCCCGGCAATACCATGCTTGGTCGCCGCGTAGGCCGGTGAACGACGACCGCCGAGGAACGAGAACATCGAACACACATTGATGATCTTGCCGCTGCCCTGGTCGATGAAGATCGGGGCGACGGCATGGCTCATCTCGAATGCCGCAGTGAGGTTGACGGCGACCATCGGGTCCCATTTGCTTCGGTCGAAGTCACGGACGTCGTCGACGTTGAGACCGATTCCGGCATTGTTGACGACGATGTCGACACCGCCGAGGGTGTCGACGCAGGCCCGGACGACGTCGGCAGGAACTCCAACGGCCGTCAGGTCGGCGTATTCGACGATGCACCGGCGCCCCTCGGCCTCGACGAGTTCACCCGTCGTCCCGTCGTCGTCGGCAATCGTCGGGATGTAGATGTCGGCCCCGGCCTTCGCCATCGCCACCGCGTACCCCTGCCCGAGGCCGCGGTTTCCACCGGTGACGATGGCACGCTTGCCCTCGAGGGAGAAGAAGTCCAGCGAGAAGTCGCGAAGAGGGCGTTCGGTCACAGTCGTCCAAATCTAGGCGGTGCGATTTCGGGCCAGCACGGATCTCCGAAAATGGGAGCGTCAGAGCAGGTCGTCGTAGTGACGCCAGGAGCTGTCGCTGAAGCAAACGAAGAGGACCCGTCCGACGGTCGTGTCGGTGCTGCGGACGGCTGCGAGCGCCACCTTCGCCGCAGCGTCGACCGGGTAGCCATACACCCCGGTGGAGATCGCAGGAAACGCAACGGTGTCGGCACCGACGCCGTCGGCAAGCTCGAGGGAACGCCGATAGCACGACGCCAGCAGATCCGGCTCGCCATGGGTCCCGCCTCGCCAGATCGGACCGACGGTGTGCACGATCCACGGTGCAAGCAGACCAAAGCCCGGGCTGATCTTGGCGTCGCCGGTTTCACAACCCCCCAGCGTGCGACAGAACTCGAGGAGTTCGGGGCCCGCAGCGCTGTGGATCGCCCCGTCGACACCACCACCACCCAGCAACGACTGTTTCGCAGCATTCACGACCACGTCGACGTCGAGCGTCGTGATGTCAGCGGACACCGCTTCGAGGGTGGGCATGTGTCGCACCTTCCCACAACACAGCCGACGTCCGCCACGATCGGCACGTGCCCGAGACGTCGTTGCTGCTAATCCTTCAGCAGGTAGTCGGCATCGTCGTCACCGAGGAGCAGATCGAGCTCGTCGGCGAGACCGGGGTGGTCGTCGAGTTCCTCGTCGGCATCGATGATCTCGATCGCAACCTCTCTCGCTGTGGTGACCCATTCCCTGTCGCGACGAAGCGATGCCAGCTTGAGGTCGTTGCGGCCCTTTTGCCGGTCCCCCATGATCGTGCCCTCGCCGCGGAGTTCGAGATCGATCTCTGCCAGCTCGAACCCGTCGGTCGACGCCACCAGTGCCTCGAGGCGAGCCTCACCGTCCGTGGTGGTCGGGTCACCGACGAGGAAGCAACGGCTCGCATGTTCTCCACGGCCGACCCGGCCGCGAAGTTGATGGAGCTGGGCGATGCCGAATCGGTCAGCATCGAGAATCACCATCACCGTTGCATTCGCAACATCGACACCGACCTCGATCACCGTGGTGGCGACGAGGACGTCGGTTTCGGCTCGCCGGAAGGAGGCCATGACCTCGTTCTTTTCGGCCGGGGTGACCCGCCCGTGGAGGAGACCGACCCGCAGATCGGCGAGCTCGGTGGCTTGCAACGCACGATAGGTGTCCTCGGCGGACCTGACCTCGAGCGTCTCCGACTCGTCGATGAGCGGACAGACGACGTAGGCCTGGCGACCGTCGGCGACCGCAGCCCGAACTGCACTCCACACCGCCTGCTCGCCCGCTTCGTCTCGTGCCCACTCGGTCACGATCGGTGTTCGGCCCGGGGGCAACTCGTCGAGAACGCTCACATCGAGATCGCCGTAGACGGTCATCGCCGCTGTGCGCGGAATCGGTGTTGCGGTCATGACCAGCACATCGGGAGCGGCGATCGCGTCACCCTTGTCCCGCAGCGCTGCTCGTTGTTCGACACCGAAGCGGTGCTGCTCGTCGATCACGACTGCCCCGAGCGCCGCGTATTCGACCTTGTCCTGGATCAGTGCATGGGTGCCGATGACGATGTCGACCTTGCCCTGAACAAGGTCGGCCAGGATCGTTCGACGCTCCGCCACACCGACGCGGTTGGTCAGCAACTCGATCCTCAGCGGCCGATCACCCATGAGCGTCGTCGGGTCGGGAACCCACAGATCGCCGAGCATCGCCGTGACACCGGCATGGTGTTGTTCGGCGAGCACCTCGGTCGGCGCCATGAATGCACCCTGGTATCCGCCTTGGACGGCGACGAGCAAGGTGTGCACGGCGACCAAGGTCTTTCCCGAGCCCACATCCCCCTGCAGGAGTCGATGCATGGGTCGACCGAGCACAAGGTCGCTGTTGATCTCGTCGATTGCTCGTCGTTGGGCATTCGTCAGGGGAAACGGCAACCGCTCGACGAAACGTTCGGTGAGCTCACCTGCAGTTCCGTGCACGATTCCCGCAGTTGCTCGTTCGATGCGACGCTTCCGGCGAACGAGTTCGAGCTGAACCCGCAGCAGCTCGTCGAAGACGAGACGACGCCGGGCCTCGTCCCTGTCGGTCAACGTCTCGGGTTGGTGGATCCCGCAGACGGCGTCGGCACGAGCGACGAAATCGAACCGTTTGCGCACGTCCGCTGGCAGCGGATCGTCGAAGCCACGGGGCAAGCAGCGGGCCAGCGCTTCCTCCACGAAGGCTGCGATGTCTCGGGTGAGCAGGCCCGACTTCTCCGACTGCGGATAGACGGGCACGATCCGACCGGTCTGGTCACCCGCCAGGTCGACGATCGGACCTGTCATCTGCCGCTGGCCGCGATAGATCTCACAGGTGCCGTGCACGATCACCGTCATACCTGGTGTGAGCTGCTTCTCGCGCCAACGCTGGTTGAAAAACGTCAGCGTGAGCTGATTGCCGCCGTCGCCGATGATGACAGTGGTGAGTGTGCGTCGCCCTTTGAGCTGCCGGGTCGACGAACGGCGGACTTCTCCGAAGACGGTCGCCTCGTCGCCGGGGCCGAGTTCGCCGATGGATGCTTCTCGGGTTCGGTCGAGGTACCGGCGGGGGTAGTGGGTGAGAAGATCGAGCACTGATGCGATCTCCGCCGAGGCGAGTGCTGCGCCCTTCTTCTCACCGACGCCGCGCAATCGGCTGACAGGAATCGCCGCGAGATCCCGCAGCGTCAGGGGCGGGTCACCGGCCGGCACCCTTGCTCCTACTCCAGCCCGAAGTAGTAGGGATACAGGGGCTGCCCGCCCTCGTGGATCTCGACCTCGACATCGCTGTGATGCTCGTCGAGCCAGGCCTCGATCTGGGCGGTGCTGTCGTCATCGGCGTCCTCGCCGGCGATGATGGTGAGCAACTCGTGCTCGCGATCGAGCAGTGCGTCGAGCAACTCGATCGCAGCCTCGGCCATCGTCGGCTGCACGGCACAGATCCCTTCCCGACGGATTCCGAGCCAGTCACCTTCCGCGATCGGCCCTGCCTCGGAGGTGGACTCCCGCACAGCCTGCGTCACCTCCCCGGCAACCACGCCCGAGGCCGTTTCGGTCATGTTGGCTGCATTCGTCTCCGCCGTCGTCTGCGGGTCATAGGCCATCAGGCTGGCGATGCCTTCTGCGATCGTACGGGTGGGCACGACCCGAACGATTCGGCCGGTTTGCGCATCGACTTGCTCGGCGACCGGGATGATGTTCTTGTTGTTGGGCAGCACCACGACCTCGGAGGCCGGGACCGACTCGACGGCAGCGACGAGATCGGCGGTAGACGGATTCATCGACTGTCCACCGGCGACCACGGCATGCACTCCCATCGACTTCAGGATCGACACGATGCCGTCGCCGACGGCAACCGCAACCACTGCGGTGGGAACCGGATCGCCGCTCGGTCCGTTCGGTCCGTCCGCTCCGATCTCGGCTGCGACCCAGTCCTCTTCGCGCTGCGCCTCGAGCTCCTCGAGCAGGTCGGTGACGCGGATGTTGTGAGGTCGGCCGACGTCGATGCCGCACTCGATCGCTGCGCCGATGTCGTCGCAGTGAATATGGCAGTTGAAGATGCCGTCACCGCCGACGACCACGATCGAATCTCCGACCTCGGACCATGCAGCCTTGAACCCGGCGATCGTGTCGTCGGGAGCATCGAGCAAGAACATGACCTCGTAGCGCAGATCGGCGATCGACGGCTCATGATCCCCGCCGTCATCGCGCTCGAGATCGAACGTCGGCGGTGCTTGCACATCCGGTTCGGGTATGGGTCGACCGTCGGTGACG
>Ga0181561_10005897_pt1 | contig 10413 bp, 7 predicted proteins | sample 011ome_19_FD_133760 | JGI IMG/M metagenome (GOLD analysis project Ga0181561, IMG submission 133760) | Coastal salt marsh microbial communities from the Groves Creek Marsh, Skidaway Island, Georgia - 011510BT metaG (megahit assembly) | ecosystem: Environmental > Aquatic > Marine > Intertidal zone...
CGGCGGCCCCCGCGGCGGCCCCCGCGGCGACCCCCGCGGCGATTCCAGCGGCGACCCCCGCCAGGCCGGCGATGCCGGCGGCGACGCCGGCGACGCCGGCGACGCCGGCGGCGACGCCGGCGGCGCCCGCCGCGGATCCCACGCCCCCCTCCGAGTCCGCCGCGCCCGCCGAGTCCGAGGCGTCCGCGCAGGCCGCGGCCGAGCTGGCGGAGGCGGAGGCCAAGCTGGAGGCGTTCGAGGCGGCGAACGCCGCGATGCTGGACGCCGCGCAGGCGGAGGCGGAGGCCCAGGCGCGCGCGGAGGCATCCGCCGCCGCGCTCGAGCAGGCGCGCGCCGGCCGCGAGCGCGAGAAGCAGGAGGAGGCGGAGAAGATCGCCGCGATGCTCGAGCAGGCGGAAGCGGAGGCGGAGGCCCCGGAGGCTCCCGAGGCGCCTGAGGCGCCCGAAAAAAAAGCCGCCGCCCAAGAAGTCGCCGCGCCGGCGTCGCCGCCCGAGGGCGACTCGCCCGAGGCACGCTCGCGCGACGAGCAGGCTGCGCGCGACCGCGCGGCGGCGGCGGCGGCGCGCGCGGCGGCGGCCACCGCCGAGCTCGAGCGCCTGACCAAGGAGGAGGCTGCGTTCGAGGCTGAAGAGCGCGTCGCCGACGCGGAGATCAAGGTGAAGGCGGCGGAGGCTGCCGCCGCCGCCGCGGCGGAAGCCGAGGCGGCGGCTGCCGCCGAGGAGAAGGAGGGCTTCGCTCCGCTCTCCCCCGACGGGTTCGCCGTCCCCGCGGAGGCGGAGGCGGCGCCGCAGCCCGAGCGCGCCGCGCCCTCCGACGTAGAGCAGGAGCAGAAGGCCGCCGCGGACCTGGCCGCCGCCGCCGCCAAGGTGCAGGCGGCGGCGGAGGCGCGAGCCAAGGCGGTGGCGCTCGCGGACGAGGTGAAGCGCAAGGAGGAGGAGGAGAAGCGCGCGAAGGAGGAGGCGGCGCGACGCGCGGAGGAGGAGGCGGAGAGCGCGCGGGTCAGGGCGGAGGAGGAGGCGATGGAGCGCGAGCTCGCGGAGATCGCCGCCGCGCAGGCGCAGGCGCTGGCCGAGATTGAGGCGCGTCAGAACGCCGACCAGGCGGAGCTGGAGGCCAAGGCTAAGGCCAAGGCGGACAACGCCGCCGCCGCCGTCGCCGAGCGCGCGGCTGCTGCGCAGGCGCAGGCGGAGGCGGACGCTACCATCGCCGCCGCCGAGGCGGACGCACTCAGCATTCCCGGTTCGGGACCCGCCGACGAGACCGTCGCGGCGGCTCCGGCGGCTCCGGCGGCTCCGGCGGAGGTCCCCGTGGATCTCACGGCGGACGCCACGGAGGATGACGTGGCGGCGCGCACCCGGCGCCTGGGCGCCAACGTGACGTCCATCGGGTGCGCGTTCGGCGTGTGGGCGCCGCACGCGGAGAAGATGACGCTGCTCATCTACGGCGGCGCGCCCGACCCGCTGCGCGGGTACGACATGTCCGCGCCCCTGCCCGTGCCGGCGCGGTACGAGATGTACCGCGATCCGGGCAACAACGCCAACTGGCGCATGGAGGTGCAGCAAGTCGGCGCGGGGTGGCGGTACGCGTTCGAGGTGACGATGCCCGGCGGGTACGTCTTCACGCGGCGCGACCCGTGGGCGAGGGAGACGGATTTCGAGTCCGACGTGTGCTTCGTGGTGGACCCGAAGCAGTTTTCGTTCTCCGAGTTCAAACGGCCCGCGCACGACGAGCTGGTGATGTACCAGTGCCACGTCGGGACGTTCACCGGGCGCGGCGACCCGGAGCTCGGCACGGCGCCCGGCACGTTCGTGGCGCTCACGCGCAAGCTGGACTACATCAAGGACCTGGGTTTCAACTGCCTGCAGCTTTTGCCGCACACCGAGTTCGGGGGCGCGTGGGGGTACAACCCGCGCCTCATGCACGCCGTGCACGGCCCGTACGGCGACTCGCTGGAATTCGCCGAGCTGGTTGAGGCGGCGCACAAAAGAGGCATCGCGGTGATGGTGGACGTCGCGCTGCACCACGGCGCGGCGAACGGGAACTCGCTGTGGGAATACGACGGGTGGTCGCAGGATGACAACGGCGGGATTTACTTCGAGAAGGCGGACGATACCGGGTGGGGCCAAGGTTTCGCGTTCTGGAAGGAAGAGATCCAGGAGTACCTCAGCGCCACCATGGACACGTGGCTCGGGGAGTACAACTGCGACGGCGCGCGCATCGACAGCGCGCACTCCATGCCCCCCGATTTCGTGCGCCGCGTCGCGAACCGCGCTCGGCGGTTCGACGGGCGGTTCGTGGTGGTGGAGCACGCACCCGAGGGCGGGCACGTCCCGGGCGAGCTCGGCGCGGACGCGTGCTGGCTGTTCAGCAGCTGCGACAACTGCGCGGGGATGACCAACTACTGGAAGGGGAACATGGAGCGGCTCGAGGCGGTGGCGCGCGCGCCGGAGGGGTTCCACGCCAACCACGCCTTCGTCAAGTTCCCGCTCGGGTCGCACGACGTCATCGGGAAGCGCCCGGGGCACACGCACGACCTGGGGCACTGGGCCTCGCGCTTCGGCGGGCGCGGCGAGTGGCGCGCGCGCGCGTCCATGCGCCTGTGGTGGGGCGTCGCCGCCGCCGGCGTCGGCATCCCCATGCTGTTCATGGGCACGGAGACGCACCAGGACGGGCACTGGCACACCGAGGAGGAGGCGAGCATGGACTGGTCGCTCATCGCGCGCGGGGGCGAGAAGTGGGCCAAGGAGGGCATGGCGTGCGTCAAGGCGGCGAACGAGATGCGAACGCGGCACTGGGCGCTCACGCGGGGCACCGCGCGGGTGATCCAGGCGGACCACGAGAACGGCATCATCGTCGTCGAGCGGCACTACGAGGGCGTCGAGGAGGATGGCAAGACGAAGATGAACCAGCGCCTGATTGTCGTCGTGAACGACGGCGACGGGCAGTGGGACGCGGAGGGGACGTACGGCATCAACGTCGGCCCGCCCTGGGGCGAGGACGGGGGCGCCTTCGAGGAGATCTTCAACAGCCAGGACGAGGATTTCGGGGGCTGGCCGGGAAGCGGGAACAAAGAGAGGGGGGTCATCAACCAGGAGGGCGAATCGTTGCAGCTCGCCATCCCCAAGCTCGGCGTGGTGGTGCTGAAGCAGGTGACCGGTAAGTCGAAAGCGCGAGACCCGGACCTGGTCCTCGCCGAGCTCTCCGCGGGCGCGGCGGCGAGCATCTCCGCGCTCGGGAGGTGACCGATGCGGGACGCACGAGGTGAGCGCGTTGTGAATAGTGAGCCTAAAATGAAAGACGGGTATCGAGAAGAGACCGCGCGAGCGGCTCGCGCGTCGTAGGTCGACCGGAGCTTTCGGATGACACGCATCGACACTTCGTCGGTCGTCGTCGTCGTCGTTCACATCGTCTCGCTCGCTAAGATCTCGTCGCGGAGTGGCGTTCAAAGCTTCTAAGCTCCGCGCGGTGCTATACGCTGCTATCTTGCCCCATGACGTACCCCGCGTGCGCGAGCCCGACGGCTATGCCCACACCGTAAGCCCGGTTGCGCAGCTGGGGGTGATTTCGTAGCGCTATTCGTATGAGCGGCAACGCGGGCGCGTAAAGCAGAGGGAACAGGAACGTGTACATGCTCTGTTCTCTTCGCTTTGCATTCAGCTCGGCCCATCGGTTCGCGTTCGCGGTGGCCGCCGCGTTCGCCCCGGTGACAGGCGTGGGGGGCGCCATCGCGGACTGAGCCACGGCCGTGAAACCGCGAAAACAAAAACGTCTTGGAAATTTTCTTTTCGAACCCGCTCTCAGACCCACGCGCGCACGGGGGCGACCCCGCGGTGGCCTCGAGGGTGCCATCTCGAGCTTCCAGGCGGTACGCTGTGTCTGCGAGAAACGACGCGCGCGTTCGGACGACGAGGCAGTCACCGGTGGCGCGCGGAAGACACGCCGGGACGCCCGGAAGTACGCGCGAGAGCGATCCCGTGAGATCCCATGGGCGACCAGCTCGCCCCGACGAGCCGGCACGCGTTCACGCACGAAGGCCGCGTGGTGTACGAGTGGGACCAGACTTTGGAGGAGGTGAACGTGTACGTCGCCGTGCCTCCCGGCGTGCGCGCCGGCGCGCTCGACGTCGCCATCAAGCCATTGGACGTCGCCATAGGCATCAAGGGCAACCCCCCGTACCTGGCGCACGCGCTGAGCTTCCCGGTGAAGACGGAGGAGAGCTTCTGGACGCTCTCCTCGGATTCCGAGCTGCACGTCCAGCTGCAGAAGCGCGAGCGGGGCCGGAGCTGGCCCTGCGCGTTCGCGGGGCACGCCGAGCTGGACGCCGCGGCGGCGCAGGCGGAGAAGCAGAGGCTGATGAAGGAGCGGTTCCAGATGGAGCACCCGGGGTTCGACTTCAGCGGCGCCGAGTTCAACGGCGAAGCGCCCGACGCGGCGACGTTCATGGAAGGCGTGCCGCACAAGTAGACGTTCGTGATTTAATCTAAATTAGATTAGCGCGCTTGGCGGTGAACGTGCCCACGACGACGTACTCGGCGAGGATCCCGGAGTAGTCGGCGCCCATGAACGACGCCGGCACGTCGCGCTTGATCGTCGCGACGCCGTTAACGAGCCGGGTCTCCGAATCCACCGTCTCGATCTTCGCGTTGAAGTACACCGCGCCGGCCGGGACGCACGTCGTCCCCGAGAACGCGACGGGCGTCGTCGCGGGGAGCGCGAACTTGAAGAACCCCGGCTCGTCGGCGATCCAGTACCCCGGCGGCGGCGACGACGAAGGTGACTCTTCGGATCCGGGCGACTCTTCGGATCCGAAAAACCGGCTGCGCCTCGCCTCCGCGCCTCCCCGGGAGGGGTACGCGCCCTCGTCCCGGTCCCCGAACGCGCATTCGAGCGTCAACGAGGTCCTGTCCAGTTTCGCGGCGGCTTTCGCGTCCAGGGGGCCCACCGGCTCGCGCACGAACACGGACAGATCGATCGCCCACACGCCGTCGTCGACGATCCTCGAGATGGCCGCCTCGTCTTTATCCTCCAGCGCCATGTCCACGCGCTCCTTGAAGAACCCAAGCACGTTTTTCAGGCCCCTGCGCACCGCGTTCTCATCGTTTGAAGCGCCAGCGGTGACGTCCCCGCGGCGCCGAGACGCGCGAGGCGACGGCGGGTCAACGCGCGCGCGACCTCGAGTAGATGCGGCGCGTCGTGACGCACCGGGCGAGACGCGTGACCCGCCCGGGGTGGTCGCCGAGGCAAAGCACGTCGACGCCATCGCGCGACGAAGTGATGAGCTCATGTCGTAGGCACACGTGGGCACCTCCCTCTTGGTCGTGGAAAACGACCGAAGTTACGATTCGTCCGCTTCGAGGCGATCAGCGGACGCGGACGCCCCGCCAGATCTCCACGCCCGGCCCATGATCCTCGGCGCGGGGTTAAGTCTCGCCCGCGCCGCCGCCGTCGCGCGCGTCCGCCCCCCGCTCACCTCGAGGCGCGCCTCGAGAACGCCGCGAGGCCCCGCGGGCCGGTCCGCGTCCGGGACGACCACGACCGCGATGGAGGCTTCGACGTACGGCGAGCACTCCGTGCACTTCGCGAGCGGCGGCCAGACGGACGCGGACGCCGCCGTCGCGGCTGCCGTGGCGCGCGCGGGCGTCCCCGTCGTGCTGGGGAGCAAGTCGTTCACGCGCAAGGCCATCTTAACGGAGATGGGCCTTCCGTACCGCGTCGTGGTGGCGGACATCGACGAGAAGGCGATCCGCATGGACACCCCGGAGGCGCTCGTCGCCGCGCTCGCCGGCGCGAAAGCCGACGCGATCGTCGCGCGGCTACGAAACGGCACGGCGAAGTCGGTCGGTGATGTCGGTGATGACAACGTGACCGTGTCGAACGAAGTCTGGTCGACGCGATCGCTCCTCATCACGTGCGACCAGGTGGTGGTACACGAGGGCGCGATCCGCGAAAAGCCGGAGAGCGAAGCGCAGGCGCGTCTCTTCGTGCGCTCGTACGGCGACGCTCCGGCGACGACGGTGGGCGCCGTCGCGGTGACTGACGTGTTGACCGGCGAGCGGTTCGGGCCGATCGTCGATCGGTGCTCCGTGTTTTTCAACCCCATCCCGGACGACGTCGTCGACGCGTTGATCGCCGAGGGCACGTGTCTGCACTGCGCGGGCGGTTTGATGGTGGAGCACCCGAAGATGATCTCTTTGACCAAAAAAACAGAGGGCTCGACGGACGCGCTCATGGGTCTGTCGAAGGCGAGCGTCGGCGAGTTGCTTCTTCGCGCGCTCGAGAAGCGCGAGCGGTGTTGATGGGACGAAGACGGTTTGCCACGCCGATACTACCGTCGTCACCGCCGTCTACGCGTCTCTTCTCGGCTCACTCGTCCTCCGCGTTTCCGTCCAGCGGCTTGGCCGACGCGGCGAGCAGGATGAGCAGGAGCGCCAGGTTCATGTACGCGAAGAGGTCGCCGAACCACACGCCCGTGAGCTCACCCGTGACGAACGGGATGGGCGAAGGGCCCGCGAACAGAGCCTCGAGGGGGTTGCTCCCGTCGGGGTACCGCCAAACCTCCAGCGCGGACGCGGGGGACGCGCCGGTCACCGCGGCGAGGATCGCCGACGAGACGATCGGACGCGTCGGCTTCCACGACACCGCGCCGGCGACGTCGGGGCGGTCCACGTCGGAAGACGCGGACGCGCGAACGCGCCGCGTGTCCCTGGCCGCGTGGCGATCGCCGCGGAACGCCACGGCGGCCGGGGCGCGGAGCATGGCAGACATCGCGCGCGGAGGGAAGTGACTGGTCGTGTCGACACGACCCGTCAAACCAAGACGAAGTCTCTCACGTGTTGTTGTCGTCCGACGTCGTTTCTCAGCCCGCGAGCGACGACGTTCTCGTTTCGCGTTTCGAGTCACGCCGACGCACTGCCGCCCGCGCGGTTCGAGATGCGTCGCCTCCCTCCCGACCGGCACGTGGAGTGCCTCGCCGAGGACTGGGTGGACCTCGTGCCGCAGCGCGAGCTCCACCACCTCCACCCGTACGACGACGCGACCCCCGGTTACGCGAGCGGTCGGAGGTTCACGAACGTCGTCGCCTCTCCTCCCGCTCTGCCTTCGCCCCCCGCGTCCTCCCCCGACGCGTGGCTCGCGCTGGCGGAGGAGTCCATGCGTCCGCCGCGCGCGGACGCGCCCGCGAGACGCGCGCGCCGCGCCGCGCGGCTCGTGCGCGCGTGCGCGACCGCGCTCGAGCCTCGCCCTCGCGACGGCGCGCCGGGAGCGAAGACGACGACGGAGGGGAAAGAACAAACTAAAAAAGAAGAGCTCTTTGAAGCGCGCGCGCTCGCGTCGGCGAAAACACGCGTCTCCGCCGCGACGCGTTTTTACTCGTCAGGGGTTTCCGCGAGCAGCGCGTCTCACGAACGGAGACCCCACAGATTCAACGAGTGTCTTGGCACTCGTCACGCGCGCGTCGCCGTCGCCGTCGCGGCGGTCGCGGCGGTCGCGGCGGTTTTGTTTTTGTCATTCGTGTCACGTGTTGGTCGTATTCCGGCGGACGCGGAACGCGTACGCGTACCAGACGTCGAAGCGTATCGAAGCGGATATCCAGGATACGGCGGGCTTCCTTCTTTTCCCGCGTGCAAGCGTCACTCGCGCGCGACCGAAGACGCGATCGCGTCGCTGCGCTTGGCGCTGGCGCGGACGCGCGCGAACGAAGACGCGCTTCGGCGAAACGTCACCGCGGCGGACGCGGCGGCTGACGCCTGGCACCGCGCGAGCGAGGCGTGGTACGACGCCTTCACGAGGGCGGTCGAGACCAACGCGGCGTTGAGTGTGGGGCTGAAAGCGAAGCCGCTTACGCCGTTTTGGCCGTGACGAGAGCGTAGGTACTATCGATAGACGACACGACGACTCCTTTACGCGACGAAGAGTCTTCGCTCGCGCGCTTCTTTTTCGAACGTCGATTGTGTGAAAAAGCATCCGATCATTTTTTAGCCACGTAGACTTTGGTTTCGTCTCACGCCCGCCACGGTGTACATTCAAGAAATCGTGTATCCCTTTTAGTCTGCTATTTCTGTAAATGTGGAAGAAATAAGAGACGCGCATCGCTCGAATCTCGCGCCAAAAAAAATCCACACCGCGCGACTCTTGGAAAGGTGTTGAACGTGACGCGCGGCCGCGAGACGCGCCGAGGCGCACACCACGCCACGCGCGTATCGCTCGCGCGCGAGACACGCACCGTCGACGCTGGCTCATCTGGAGACCGGACCTCGCACGCGGAGTCCCGCCGCATCTGACGACAGACAGCGCGAGGACGCGGGACCGCGGAGGTTCACGCGCCACATTTCTCGCGCGACCGACTCTTCCCCGAAGCGTCGCGCGCTTTCTTCGAACGCGCTTTCGACTCGCGCGAGGACCGCGACGACGCGCCGGCGGCGATAAAATCCCGGCGCACCGGACCGCGCGAGCGGGCGTGTCGCGGGCGCGATGCTTCTCGGTGCGGTGTTTCTCGGTGCCGGCGCGACGCTCGCGGCGCTGAGGAAACGCGCGGCGCGCTCCAACGAGTGCGACGATTTCCCCGAGTGTGACCAACCGTCGGGTCTGGCCAAGTCCTGCTGCAGCAGCACCGCGTCCTTGACCGGCGTGCTGGAGGCGGCGGAGGCGGCGGAGGCGGCGGAGGCGGCGGCGAGCGAGGAAGAGACCACCTGCAAGTTCTGCGACGCCACCGCGAGCTGCAGGTTCTGCTTCGCCGGCCCCGAACGGGGCGAGCTCATCGCGCCGTGCGCCTGCGTGGGATCGCAGGTACGAACACGCTCTCACCTCGATTTTTTCTCGGTTGCGACGCCGATCGCACGATCGCACGATCCGTGTTTCTGACGAAAACGCCTCCGACGCCCGCGTTCGCTCCACCGCCGCGAACGTCATCGGTCGACCTCTTTTAACAAACGCAAAAAACCTTCCTTGACGAACGCAGGAGCTCGTACACACGGCGTGCCTCCGCCAGTGGCAGAAGGTGTCCATGCGCACGCGCGGCGTCCGCGAGAGCAGCTGCCGCGTGTGTAACGGTGTGTTCAAAATCCCGCGCGACGGGAAACCCCTCCTCGCGCGCACCGCGCTGTGGTTCTCGCTCAAGGCGCGCGACCGCCTGGACGCGTACACGCGCGCGTGGTGGCAGTCCATGGTGCACGTGTTCGCGGCGGAGCACCGGGAGGCGGCGCGGACCGGCGCCAGGCCGACGGTGCGAAACGCGCTGGCAAAATCGGGAAGCGCCAAGGAGCTGCTCGCGGTGCTCGCCTCCGCGGAAGCCTACGTGTGGGCGGGGCGCGAGCTGAAGCGCGGCGGCGAGGCCGGGCGGCTCTCCGGGGAGGCGCACGTCGTGCGCGCGATCGCGATGTTCGGCTCGGTGGTCTCGGTGATCAACAAGCTCAAGGCGTTCTCGGGGACGGGCGTCGCGGGAGCCGTCAAGGCGTGAGCCGCCCAGGAGCTCTTTCCGAAAGAGAGAAAAAAGAAAACGCCGCGCCATCGTGAGATTGAAATCCTCGCGCGCGCGTTCCGTCGACGGAACAAGAGACCACGCGCGAAGAGACCACGCGACCAGCGGAGGGAGTAAGGTTTGTTTTACGTTTCGGTGTATTTGGTTCGCATCATGACGTCGCGACGTTCGTTACGCCGCGCGACTGTTTGCTCACACGCGCGCTCGCTTTAACGTCCGCGTCGTCGCGTCGCGTAGAGCGCGCGTTTACGCGTTTACGCAATTTACGCAAATACGCATTTACGCGTCGTCACGTATCGATCTTCTCGCGTATCGATCTTCTCACTTATCGATCTTCTCGAGGGCGTCCCCCGGGAACGTCTCGACGTTGTCGAAGGGGAGCACGGACACGGTGACGGTGGCGCTCCCCGCCTTGCTCCACTCCACCTTCTTCACGGTGCCGGTCTTCCGCGCGCCGCCCTGGAAGAAGGAGAAGAATCCTTGGTTCTTGATGGCGACGTAATCACCCGGCTTCAGTCGCGGCGCGTCTCCGTTTTTCAAAGCCACCTCGCCGCCGGCCCAGCCGCCCGTCAGCAGGTTGTCGCGCCCCGCGAACTTCTTCGCGTCCGCCTTGACGAACTTGCCCTTGCCGAGGTACACGGTGTCGTCGCCGGCGACGTCCTCCGGCAGGGGGTTCAGGGCCGAGCTCTGCGCGGGCGTCTCGAAGGGCTCCTGGATGAACGACTCCTTCAAACCAACCTCGCCGCCGGGCCACCCGCCCGTGAACCAGTCATCGCGCCCCGCGTACTTCTTCGGGTCGTCCTTCACCCAGCGGCCCTTGCCGATGTACACGTCCGCGTCCTTATCGTCCGCGGCGCGCACCGCGACGGACGCGCGGCGCGCGGAGCGAGGCGCGCGGGCGGACGCGCGGAGGGCGCGCGTCTGCGGCGACGCAAAGA
>Ga0181561_10005913_pt1 | contig 10391 bp, 12 predicted proteins | sample 011ome_19_FD_133760 | JGI IMG/M metagenome (GOLD analysis project Ga0181561, IMG submission 133760) | Coastal salt marsh microbial communities from the Groves Creek Marsh, Skidaway Island, Georgia - 011510BT metaG (megahit assembly) | ecosystem: Environmental > Aquatic > Marine > Intertidal...
AGCAAAGGAAGAAGAGCCAGCAAAGGAAGAAGAGCCAGCAAAGGAAGAAGAGCCAGCAAAGGAAGAAGAGCCAGCAAAGGAAGAAGAGCCAGCAAAGGAAGAAGAGCCAGCAAAGGAAGAAGATAAAGAAGATCCTTCTGCAGCAAAAGAGGCTGAAATTAAAAAGATCAATGATAATATTGAAGCTGAAAGAGATAGAATCTCTAAATTAGACTCAGAATTAAAGACGGCGCAATCAGACTTGGAAAAAGCAACTGATCCAGCTCCATTTGAAGAAAAAATCAAGAAACTTAAAAAGGATATTGAAGATTCTAAAGAAGATATTGCAGAGTTAAAAAAATCTGAAGAAGCAGCTAAAAGAGAACTTGGCAAAATGACTCCAAAAGAATCATTAGTAATTAGAGCAACCAATTCTAAGTTAAATGAATTAGCAACTGAGATTTCAGAAAAAGCAGAATGGCAATTAAACGGTACTGTGTTATACACAAAGTACAATACGATTATTACAAAGGCAGAAAATGATTCAATCTTAACAGAATCATTAACATTAAATATTAAAGACAGATTTAAAAAATTAATCTAAATTATAAATTATGACAAACTACCAAATTTTTTATACAACATACCACAGAGTTGCAAAGAAAGCCGGTCAAGTTGCAATTGAAGGTGAAGCATCATCTAAATTAGATTTACTTTTATCTGAAATTAAAAAAGGTACAGAATTAGAAGGTGTTGATTTTTCAGATATCGATTTTACTGGCGCAACAATTAAAAATGCAATCCTGTACAACTGTGAATTTCCACAATTAAAGAACGTTACGTTTTCTGGTGGTATAAATTCTTCTAGATTAGGTCACGGAGCAACTAACTGTAAATTTATAGATAATATTGATGTAGCTTCTCTTAGCTTATTAGGAGAAGTTTCTAAATGCGACTTTTCAGGTGCAATACTTAAAGGTTCTAATACGTTAATGTTCGAACAAGCTACGGTGAATGATTGTTCTTTTACAGGATTTAAAATGGGTGCTAAATCATTAATTCAATTTAGTAATTCAACTATTAATAATTCTAATTTTAGCGCTATGAAAAATTTAAGAATTGATTCAGCAGACGCAACTTTTAATAATTGTGATTTTTCTAAAAGTATAATTACAGGATTTTATAAAAGAGGAAGCGCTAATGCTGTAAATAATCCAATAATCGATAAAACTAAGAATAAGTCCGGAGAAACAATTGATTTCTTAGGTGAATCTCTAACTAATAAAAGAATTATGCTATTTGAGGAATTTATTTCTTCTAGAGATTTAATCTAAGTTAGTTTTTGAATTTTTACGAGCATATTTTAAGAACTCCTTCTGTTGATTCAGTAGGAGTTTTTTTACGTGTTTTTGAAAGCGAATTGAAGACTCAACAATTCTGGAATCGATCATCGGTGCATTCAAAACATCTAGATATTCTGAGTGAATAAAATTGCTAGCACTAAAATCATTAATGTTAGATTGAATTGGTCTGCCACTGATTGCACATTCCCAATCAATCATATCATAACTCTCCTTTAATTCATCCATTTTTACAAATGAATCGGTGGACCAATCATAATAGAATTTATCAAGTCTATCCAATTGATGGTGTCGACAAATCTCAAACACAATATGTAAAAATTGATCGCTCTGTGCTCGTTCTGCGATAATAGGATGCTCCAACAATAACCTGCGTTGCTGCTTTGTAATTGAATCATATCGAACTCCATACCTATTTCTAGGGTATGGGCCATTTGTTCTCTTAATCTCTGGATACTTTTTGTTGAATGCCATATATAATATTTATCTGAAACATTATGGAATCCACCGGTATAAGTAACTAAATACGTTAAGCATGATTCAAGCACTATTCACTGAAAAGTATCGACCTAAAGATTTAAGTTCATTAATTCTTCCAGATCGAGTGATGAACAAATTTAAAGATGGCATCACACAAAATATGTTATTTGCAGGATCTCCAGGTACTGGTAAGACCTCAACTGCAAAAGCAATCGTTCAACAGTGGGATCTTCCATATCTCTATATCAATGCATCCACTGACACTTCGGTTGATGTAATTCGTACCCGTATCACAGATTTCTGTTCAACCATGTCGATTCTAGATGATCGCGATAAGTTTAAAGTTGTGATTCTTGATGAGGTCGATGGTGTATCTGATCAATTCTTCAAGGCTCTTCGTGCAACTATGGAACAATTTGCTTCTAATAGTCGTTTCATTGCAACTTGTAACTATGTGAACAAGATACCTGATCCAATTCTTTCACGCTTTGAAGTGATCAACTTTGATTTTGATAAAGCTGAAGAGAGTGAATTGACCAAAAAGTATATCAAACGAGTATATGATATCTGTGGTAAAGAAGAGATGACAATTGAAAAACCAGCCCTAGTTGAGTTTGTTCGTCGTAATTTTCCAGATCTTCGCTCGACCCTTAATAAGCTTCAAGGTTACAAAACACAAGGAACAACTAATATCACAATAGACGACGTTAAAAAGTTTAACTCAGTATACAAGGATGTCTTTGAGTTGATCTTTAATGAGACAGATCCTATTAAGAACTATCAGTACTTGGTTGGTGAATACTCAAATCGAGTTGATGATGTTCTACAAACACTCGGAGAAGAGTTTATTGAGTACATTCAATCAGAGAAGCCAAACGCAGTAAAGCACGTTCCGCAAATTGCAATTACAGTCGCAGAACACCAAGCCCAACGCAACTTGGTCATTGATCAAGTGATTACTCTACTAAGTTGTGTATATAAATTACAGGAAATAGTTCGCAAATAATTTTTTTATGTCGCAAAAAAGTGTTATATTTACATATAAAGATTAGCGATATGGAAAAAGAACTTACAGAACAAGAACGTAGAGCATTACGAATAAAAAATAGATGTGATAAAGGCAAACACACGCCATTTACAAATACCTTTGGTGTTACATGGTGTAAAGATTGCGGTAATTTAATGAAAGGTTAATTATGAAACTAGGAAAACATACACTACTCATCGACGGTAACTACTTTTTACACAGTCGTTTGTTTGTTCTACCTCGTAAAAAAGATGAACAACTATTAAGTACACAAGATAGTAAGGCGCAATTGATGCGTAAATTATGCATTGATTTCGCAAGTGAATTGCGTAAAATGAATCCTTTTATCGATCAGATTGTAGTTGCAGTTGATGCTAAATCATGGCGCAAGGATCTCTTCCCAGATGCACAATACAAAGGTACCAGAACACATGATGACTCTGTCAATTGGAATGGCGTATTTGAAGTATACATCGAATTTCAAAACTTGCTTGCAAAGCAGGGTGTTGTAATTCACCAGATCTCAGGTGCAGAAGCTGATGATGTTCTCTTCGGTTGGTCAACTCAATTAAATAATGAAGGTCGCAATTGTATTGTATGGACAGGTGATAGAGATCTTATTCAATTGGTTAATTATAACAATGCAACAGAATCATACACTCTTTGGTACTACAATTCTAAACGTAAATTGATTGCATTTCAAGGATTCAATAAGTTGATCAATGAAGATACAAGCGATGATTACTCAAATGATGATCTTCTGTTCAATATGTCTGCAAATTTAAGCACTGCTGGCCAATCTAAGAAAGATCTTAAATCTTGGGTTGAAAAGAATAAAGTAGAAGTAGAAGAAGTTAATTGCGATGACTTCATATTTACTAAAATTCTACAAGGCGATAAGAGTGATAATATCCCAGCAGTTGTAACTTGGACCAAGACTTCAAAAAGTGGCAAGGTCATGAATTACTCGATCACTGAAAAGCACGCTGATAAAGTTCTTACACAATACAAAAAAGAAGAAGGTCAATTCTATATTGATCACTTCTTTAATCGTGATAGTACTGAGAAAATCGTTGATATGATCTATCGAGTGGTTGGTACATCTACACCTGAAGAAATTAGAATCCGATTCAATCAAAATCTTGATTTGATGTTATTGCATTACAATACTATTCCAGATGCAATTCAAAAACAAATTTACAAGCAAGTTGAATCTGACTTAGGTAAATTGCCAAATACATCTAAATTGGTAAAGATGGAATACATTCTTGAAGGAACTGAATGGATGAAACAATCTACTGGTACACCATCAGGATACGATCCATTTGCAAATCTAAATATTTCAGAAACAAAGAAGGAGCAAGACAGTAAAATAACTAACGAATTATTCTAATATATGAAAATGAAATTAACCGTAAAAGAAGGAACTTACGAGGCAGATTCTTTATTCAATCTAATCATTGAAGTACTAAAGCATAGATTTTGGCATTTACGTACTCATGGAAAATGGATGGATTAAATAATTGAATATGTTAGATGAAACCAAACTATTTGACTTTGTAAAGTTAATGTTTACAAAGCCAAAAGAATATAGGGCTGTGAAACAGCACAATAAGAAGAGACATCAATTCATGATTAATCGATTCTTTGCAATTAAATTTCCAGCAAATGCACAGTTATTTAATCTTAACGGTATCAATCCAATCGCAGTGATTGATAGTTGGCAATTGGTTGCCCAAAGATTTAATGGTGTGCCAGGCTGGATCTATACTAAAACTAAAAAATCTACATCGGCAAATACCGATAAATCCAAATATATACCAAGTGATGAAGCTGTCAAACTCTTTATGGATAAGAACGAGATTGGTAAGCGAGAATATAAAGAGCTTGAAAAATTTGCTAAAGCTGATTTATATAAATCATTACAATCGATCGAAAGATCAATTCAAGTATATTAATTCAGTAAATCTATACAATGGATTTTAATCAACTACCGACCGCAATCGATATTACTCTATACAAATATAATTATCTAGATAATCAAATTTGGACAAGATTAAAAAACGATACAGATATAATTGAAATTGGCGATGATAGCATTATTGCGAGCAGAGAACAGGTGTTAGCGCTATTAGATGTATACTATTCCCGCGATATTAATAAGATTAAATCTATTGGCGCTGAGTTTTTACATAAAGAAGTAACAACACCATGGTTTTTGTATCATGCGTGTAACGAGATGATTGATCTTAAGTTTATTAAGTTCACACTCAATACCGACAAACAGTACACTAGAATGCTTGAGATTGACGGAGAGAAGATGGTCAAGTTCGACTTTAAGATTTTATCGATGACGGTCAATCTATTTGATTTTTTCACACAATCCGAATTAAAAAAGGTCAATAAAGTTTTGGTTGAACTTGGACTATTTGAAGAGGATACACCATACTCTAGATTAAAGATCGATAAATTTTTAGATACGATCGAAGTGTATATTAATGATGTCGATAATTTTGAGGATACTAATAATCAAGTAATCGATCTTTTAGTATCATTTATGGATCTAATTGATCCCAAACTTGATCGAGATAATCCATTAGTTCTCTTTGTTACTGACTATTGATTTATTTTATCTGAATATATAAGATAAAATAGATTAACATACATGCAATTATTTAGCAATTTTGGTAAAAGAGAAGGTTTAGTATACCTCATCGTATTTTTATGGGTAGTTATGGGAGTACTTGCAGCATGGAAGGGTGCTGACTTTGCAGACTTAGCAATTTACTTTGGATCCCTTACAGCTTACGCAGCAACATACGTTTGGGCTGAAAGTAAGAGACCAAGTCAAAAAACAAGCATATTTAAATCAGGCCCAAGCTCAAGAAGAGAAATAATGATATATGTTGTAGTTGGATTATGGCTAATTGCCGGAGTTGCAGCAATTTGGTATTTATCTAACCTAGAATCTTTAGCAATGTACTTTGTTTCATTAACAGGTTTTGTTGCATCTTGGATTGCAGGTGAAGTTTATACTCCACAGGATAAAATTAATAAAAAGGAAGAATAATGGTAACCGGATACACAGCAAATGAGTATGGTGATTATTTAATTGCATCCCTTAAAGATCCATATTACAATACAATTAAAGTATTGGATTGGACCATTGTTGCGGGTGTGCAGAGTACTAAAACTACTGGAACATTAAATGTAACTGCTGGATCATCTACAATCTTTGGAAGATTCACCGATTTTAGTCAATTTGTAGTTGGCGATGAAATTATTATTGGAAATACATTATTTGAAATCTCAGTAATTAATTCTCCAATTGAATTAGAAGTAACAGTCGCACCTGAATTTTCAACAACTGGAATCGAATTCTATATTCCAGTTAATGCATCAAATTATTTTGATTACGAATATAGATGGTCATACGACGGTACTCAATTTTCAGAATTTAGAACATTAAACAAGGGTCTTGCATTTGGTGATCTTTTAGGATTAACATTTGATCCAACAAAGCCACTATGGTTGGATATTAAAGCTGAAGTAGCTGCGCTTTCACAAGCACATACAATTTCACTAATTTCAGTTACATTTACATTAGAAACTGAAGCAGGTACAATTGAAAGTTGCCCACAATTTTGTACTGAATGTACTGATCCATTTGCAATGAATGGTTGCGCTAATATTGAAGTTTCTTGTGATGCAAACTTATTTAATCCATACAATTTAAATAAGAGTACTACAATCTATAAACAAATTGTGGGAATGGTAAGTGATATTTTTGGTCATCAAGTTCAATATTTTAGAACTGAACCGGATAAGAGAACTGAAGATGTTCATTTGATGGAGTATTCATTACATAATGTAGTTGCAAAACAAAACATTAAGATTTTGGTGCCAGATAATGAGTTCCCAGAAGAAGCGGCAACATTCGATATTTTCGGTATGGAATTTGCAGAGTTTGAGGTTCATATCACAGCCGAAGAATTTGAGAAAGTATTTGGATATGGTAAAAAGCCACGCAATAAAGATTATATGTACATTCCGCTTATTAATAGAATGTATGAAGTAAATACAGTTTCAATTGCTGACGAGTTTAATCAAACTAATTCTTATTGGAGGGTTATGTTAACCAAATACCAAGAAAGAACATCCGTTATTAAAGGTCAATTTGAAGTTGAGACCGACACATTAACAACAGGTGTTGAAGAAATATTTGGAGAGAGACAAAAACAGGAGCAGATTAAAGATACAAATCCAGCGCAATTCCAATCAGTTTCTACATCATACCGCGATGGAATTAGAGGGTTTGTTGATCGAGCATTAAGCATCGTTGATTATGATCTAAAGAATAGATGGACAGTTGTTAGTAAAAACTACTATGATTTAACAAAGTTAAATACACAAAGTACTGGGGTTGAATATTCAATTCAATCTAAATTAGCAACCGGAGATAATATGGCAATCACACTTTGGTTTGCCCCACAATTCCAATCAACAGATACAAATGAGTACGTTTTATTTGGTGACTTAGCTGCTCTTGGTGGATTCAAATTATTTGTATCAAACACTAAGTTTAGAATCAATGTCGCTGGCAATGATTATGAATTTATACATGGAGTTACCCTGCAAAAAGGAGAATGGTATGGTTTAGTATTAAACTTTAACAATATGTTCTTACAACTTGCGCTTTCATTATATAGATTAGATCTAAATAATAATAGAGGAATGACGCCAGGTAGCAGACCACAGGATAATAATAACAATCTAATTGAAGAATACAATAGTTTATTATCAATTGGACAACCTATTGTTTGGGATTCTGGTTCAAATTATCACCTTCGTGGAAATAAAACATATATGACAAACATTAGAGTGTTTACAAATGTTGTAGAATATGAACAACACCATAATGTATTGAATCAATATGTAGTTAGAGATAATCAATTAGCAATTCTTATAGATAATTCTATCCCAAGTTTAGGATATCAGCGTTTCAAGAACGCTAGATAAAACCGGGATAAATAATCTATAATAAAATTAACATTTATGTCAAACGATAAGAAAAGCATAAAATCACAGGCTGAAGACATTAGAAAAGAATTAGATGATTTGATTGGAAGTAATGATCCAATTGAAGATGTGATTGATACAGATCCTGCGTTACCGGCTAAAAACGATATCCCGGCGCTACCATCATATAGTCAATTAAAAACTAATTCAACAACAAAAGCTCAAAAGACTATTACGAGCTTAATGAAATTCTATCTTGATGAAGAAATCATCGAGCGCGATGAATATATTCAGGCTAAAAAGAAGATTGATGAGATGACAATGTCCTCCTTAATCTATCAATTACAAGCTGGTGAAAGAGCACTCACAACCCTATTAGAAGCAATTGAAGATGGTGATGTTGCCCCAAGAATGTTTGAAGTTCTGGCAACTCTTCAAAAATCAATGCTAGATATTATTAAATCACAAACAATGTACTTAATGGCAGCGGAAGAGGGTGCTAAACGCATCGCAAGAGATATTGAAATCTATCGCAAACGAGATGATATTAGAGAGATTGAAGCAGCTTCAGGTGGTGCACCGGTCGGAGACATGGTTCAAAGAGGTACTAAAGACTTGATGAGAATGATTAGAAATGGCATCAACGATAGTGAAATCGAAGATGTAGAAATCACAGAATAATATGTCAGATTACGTAGGAGATAATCGTTGGATTCCAAAGGGTGAATCTGTTGAAGATTCAGCTAAATTAATTTGGTCAACAAAAAGCATAAATGAGCTGGTTTTAGCGCTGGATCGAGGATACAGACCTTCGGTCCCAATGCCATTTTATGAGGGCAAGCAATTTTTACGTCGCGGCAATATCGTATTTGAATATACTGAAGAAGAGATTGCAGAACTTACAAGATGTGCTAATGATATTGTATATTTTGCTGAAAAGCATGCTGTAGTAATGACAGATAATGGTATTCAAAAAGTTAAATTAAGAGATTATCAAAAAGATTTACTTAGATCCTTTCAAGATAATAGATTTAATATTGTTCTTGCGTCTAGACAAATGGGTAAAACTGTAACGGCATCAATCTTTAATGCTTGGTATTTAACATTTAATTATGATAAGACCACTCTATTACTTGCTAACAAATCCGAATCAACAAAAGAAATTATTGATAAAGCTAAAGTTGTGATTGAAAACCTGCCATTCTTTATGAAACCAGGTATTATCAAGTATGACGTTATGAATGTTCGTTCAGATAATGGATGTCGTCTTGTGGGACAATCAACCACTGCAAAATCAGGTATCGGTTTTACAATTCACAACCTATATCTAGACGAGTTTGCACACGTTCACCCAACTATTGTGGATTCTTTTTATGAGAACGTTTATCCAACCCTCTCAGCATCTAAGATATCACGTATCAACATTACTTCTACCCCTAATGGTTTCAATAAGTTCTATGAAATCTATGCAGAGGCTGAAAAAGGCAATAATGAATATACGGCAACAAGAATTGATTGGTGGCAACATCCAGATCGAGACGATGCTTGGTATAAAAGAGAACTTGGTAATTTAGGTTCAGAAGATTCATTTAACCGACAATATGGTAATGAATTTACAAGTTCATCGTCCCTACTATTAAGCCCAGGTACGATGAAGCAAATTAGACAAGGTGCCAAGAAATTTGAGTGGTATGATTTTGAAGAGTTTGATAATATCCACATCGATACAAAAGGATATTTAGCGTTCCATCCTGATTTTGATCCAGAAGATGCAGGAAGTAGTAGCAAATATTATTTGTTTTCTGTAGATATCGCTGAAGGAAATGGCGGAGACAGCTCAGTTATTAATATCTTTGAAGTTGGACCAATGAACGATAAAGACATTGAAAACTTTGTCAGTCCAGGTGCGATGTATGATTTCTTTAAATTGAATCAAATTGGAGTGTTTCGTAGTAATGAACATCCAATTGAAGACTTTGCAAAGATCCTATACACTTTAGCAATTGACATTTTTAATTCTGAAAATACAAAATTAATCATTGAATACAACACATACGGCAGTATCTTAATCAAGTATTTAAGCACAGTTTTCCCAGGTCGTAACGACTTTGAGGATGAAATGATTTTGAGATTCAAACACAGACATGATGCTAGAACCTTGAATCCAGGTATTCGCTTAAAGAGCGATAATAAGTCAGTGTTTTGCCAAAACTTTAAAAAGCAGATCGAATTGAATCGTATCAAAATTAATGATATCGAAACAGTACAGGAGGCCAGCCTATTTGGAGTATTAAGAAACGGAAGTTACGGCGCTCAAATGGGACATGATGATACAATCATGACCGCTATTATTGCAACTGAATTTTTTGGAACAACCGATTACGCAGATTACGTCGAAGAATTATTAGATATCATTGAGCCAGAAAAGTTTGAACTAATGGAAAAGATCTTATATAAAGATAATGATATTCAAGGTGATTTACAATATGATATTTATGACCTCTTATAAATAAAGTCAAGAATAT
>Ga0181561_10005922_pt1 | contig 10384 bp, 6 predicted proteins | sample 011ome_19_FD_133760 | JGI IMG/M metagenome (GOLD analysis project Ga0181561, IMG submission 133760) | Coastal salt marsh microbial communities from the Groves Creek Marsh, Skidaway Island, Georgia - 011510BT metaG (megahit assembly) | ecosystem: Environmental > Aquatic > Marine > Intertidal zone...
CGTCCTCCGCGTTGTTCGCGAGAAGGAAGAACAACATCAACAAAACCATCGGCGGGAGGAGGAGAGATGGAATCGTCATCGCGAACGCGAGCGGCGACAGAAACGACCGCGTTGACGAGAAGAGGAAGAAGAGCGAGGGCGACGACGACAGAAAAACTTCCTCTTCTTCTTCTTTGCCAAATAAGAGGGAAAGTTCTAATTCACAACAGGAACTCGAACAGAACGCGAATAATAATCGAAGAAATAATAACCGGAACGGACCATCGAATATATTTGGATTTTCTGCTCTGAACGATTTAGCGCTGAAAGCGAAAGATATACTCGCCCCGGACGCGACGTCTTCGGCGCCGCCTCCGGTGGCGAAAGACTCGACGATGGATCCACTCGAGGCTATTCTCGCGTGGCATTTAGGTTCGTCCACGTCGACTACGCTGACGAGTCAGGAAGTTTCGGATACGATCGTGAATGAAGTGACGAGTTTTCCGGCGAATAAGCTGGTGAGAGGCCAAAGTCCGTCCGTGGCGATGCATTTGCCGATTCCGTTTATTCGAGCGCACGAGAGAAAGTTTCGAGGGAGGAAAGAGTTGGCGATGGGGAGGAAAGCGGTCATGGAGACAGAGATGATGACGAGTAGCGGGAATGGAAGCAGTGGTGTGAAAGATGCGACGACGATAATCGATATCGACGATAGCAACGATCCTTTGTTGGCGAATTTACGAGTCGCGCTCGAGAGTTGGCAGGAATGGTCGGCGCCAACCGTGGCGTTGGCGTTGCGAGGAGCGCTGATGTCCGCGAGCGCTTTGCGAGCTGCAAGTGGTTTGAGCGGGAAAGGTAGAAGAGAAGGTGAAGCGATGACTGTTCTGTTACCGAGCGAAGGTTTAGGTAGGAGCGATTTGAAGAAGTGCTTCGATTTGTTGTGGCCAGACGCGCCGTTTAATTTCGAGAGTTACGGCAGTAACATGGTTGACGCGTTGAACGACGAAGAAGACGAAGAGGGCGTAGCACCGATAGTCCAAATGAGTCAAGGCACAAAAGAGGCATTGAGTGAACGCAAACGAGGTGAAAAGAAAATGGTCGTGTTGGTACACTTCGCCGCGCCTGGGAACGATAACGCCTCGGAATCCGATGGCGAAGCGATGGTCAAATGCGCAGAGACGTTGTTGGAAAAGAACGTGCCTTTCGTCGCTTTAACGATTTGGCTCGACGACTCGTTAGCTAAAGCCGTGCAATCTGGAAGACCGAAGAAAGAAGAGAAGGAAAACTTGAAGCAACGAATGGAGAAGCGAACGCGCATTTTACTCGGACGGTCCGTCAAACGCGTCGAGGCGAAGAAGAAAGTCGATCGCGCATTTGCGTTGGCCAAGAACGACCCGACGGGAAGATCTCTCGTCGCGTTGGAAGAATCCATTCGCGAGGCGCAAGCAGTAGGAGCGGTCGCTGAAGACGGCGAGCAGATGTTGCGCGACGTTCGTTTGAAAGCCCTCGCGATGGAGGAAGTCAGTTTAGCGAACGCTTTGAAATCGCAGTGCGTGGCGGTGCCGATGGACGAACAGAGGTTAGTCGCGACGTTAGAACGCGCGAGAAAAATTTTAAGGCAAAGTTTAGAGTTGGAGAAAGAAAAGGCTCAATTGTCAAAAATGATCAAAGAGAGAAAGAGAAAACAGATGTTGAGAAACAAACGGAGGGAAGCTCGTCGCGCGGACCCATTCAGTAGCGATGATGACGATGAAGACGTCGAATTTTCCATCGATGAAGAAGACGAAGAGATGAGAGCATCATCCTCACCTTCCTCCTCCTCCTCCTCTTCTTCTTCTTCTTCTGCCGCATCGGTTACAGTGGACGTCAGTCAATCTGACGACGACGAAGATGACGAAGACGAAGACGACGATGAAGACGGAAGAGCGAAAGGGAAAACTGTGGTGTCGTCGTTTGATGCCGATCCGTTTGTGAGTAACGATTCATCCGTAGAGAGAGCGAAGGAGCAAGACGGCGTGATGGTCAAAGAAGGTTCGCCCGAACGCGAGCAGCTAGCCACGGCGATTAAATTAGCCGAATTTGCGCTCGAAGCGATCGCTTTAGAATCCGACATGCGGAAAACATTAGCCGACGAAGCGTCTCGAACGTACGATTCGATTCCAACTTTGGAAAATTTGCTACTCCGCGCGACAAATTTAGCCTCCTCGGGTTTACCTTTGACGCAAGAAGGTGCGGCAAAGTTGAACGCGTTAGTTTCTAGAATTCAATCGAGAACGACTGCGTTGCAAGAGATGGAAGGCGTCAAAGCCGGTCTCGTGGAAGCGCTGGAGTTGAACTTACGCGGCGGCGATTTAGCCTCTGGCGGCGTCGCTGAATTGGACGTCATGAAACTCGAAGAAGCGATACGAAGAGCGAAAGCGTCGGCATGGCCGTGGAAATTGGAAGAAGAAGTCGTCAAAGCGACAATTGTGTTAGGAAAATGGCAATCGTTGCGAAAAGTAGAGGATGCAATTGCGTCGAGATCGAAACGAAACATCAAACTCGCCATCGAAGAAGCCGAGGCGAAATTCACCGCCGAGGAAGATAAGATTGATTTGCGAAGAGCGAAAATAGCTCTCGAAGAACTCGAAGCCGAAGATGCGTTGGAAGGCGGCGATAAGCGTTTGAAAGCGTACTTCATGGCATCGAAAGTAGCGTGGCAAAGTGGATCGGTCACTCCTGAATCTGCGCAAATGCTCGCGACGTTGCGCGAGTCTTTGGAAATCACCGCGGCGGAGCACGAACAAGTACAAAGAATGGCGAACGCAAGTTCTTCTCTAGGTGCGGAAGAAAGCAATAAGAAAAAAGCTCAGGATCTCGCGACGTTGAATTCGATGCGACAAAGAACGGAACGCGTCCGCTTCGACGCCATGGCGGGCGTAGGCGTACGCGGTCCAGTTTTCGAAAGCAACAGCAAAGACGAAGCCGGAAGTTCGGGAGTGTTTGAAGCAATGACACAAGAAGAAGAAGAAGCTATTCGCGTGTGGGCATCTGCTATTCCAGACGACGACGGCGCCGGAGAAGCGGCAGGCTCATCCGAATTCAACGACGAAAAGACCAACAACAACAACAGCAGAAGCGGCGCGGATTCGTCCGCGACGACGTGGCGCAAAGTTGGAGACTCCATCATTTACAACGAAGAAGAGGTTATTGGCGTTGGTTCAGCTGGCACGTACGTTTTCAGAGGCTACGTTAGACACACGTCTCGCGCGAGACACGCGGTCGCGGTTAAACGCATCGCCAGACCCCCGGGAAAGAAAGGACGAGAATTGGTCCGATTAGTTGAACGCGAAGTCGAATTGATGACTGCGTTGAACCAATCGCCGAAAGTTCCGTTCTTCCACTGTTGGGGAATCACAAACTCAAACGTGTTCATCGCTTTAGAGCTGTGTCCAGAATCTTTGCGCGAACACGTCAGTCGACAAAACGCAACTTTAGGCATCGACAAACGCGTCGGATTATTGAAAGGCGTTGCCAGCGGCATTGAGTGGCTCCACGATGCTTCCAAACCACAAGGGTGCATCACACACAACGATCTGAAACCAGAAAACTTGCTGGTGACAGCGAATGGGGAGGTGAAAATCGCGGACGTTGGCTTAGGCGTCAAGTTATCGAAAGAATCGAGGAACGGATCTAAACACGATCAATACTCCTTGTCCACGTTTAACAAGTACGGCGTGTCCATTTTACTCGCAGGAAGAGCGCCGGAGATTTTACAACGTAAACCGTTAACGCCTGCCGCCGATATATGGGCAATGGGCGTGTGCTTCTTTTTCGTATTAACTGGGTTATCCTCTCCGTTTGGCTCAGATCCAAACAAACAACCCTCGGATGAAGACATCATCGCTGGGAAGCGTAACCTACAAATTCTCATGCGAACGCCTGGATTGAGCCCGCGACGACAGGTGGAATCGAGGCACTTATTATCTGCCATGTTGGACCCGAATCCGAGAGTTCGACCGACTGCCGCGGAGGTGTGCGTGCACCCTCTGTTGTGGAATAATCAACAAACCATGCTTCGCGTGCGCGCTTTACACGAACGCGGTGCGTCCTTGGGTAATCAATCTTTGACGAGCGTGTTGGATAAACTCGCGACGTCGGCGATGTTACATCAAGGCAGTTCCGCGGGTAGTAGCGATCGCGGGGCGCTTTTAATGGCTGTGAACATGGACTCCACGGACTGGCAACGCAGAATCGATTCGAAAATTCTCGAGCGAGTGTTGAGCCACGCCGCGAATTCGAGTCGCAAGAAGATGAAGAGCAACGTCAACGGCGACCATCCGCACAACAAGAAACCTACGAACAACATTGGTAGTTCGGCAACGATCTCTTCCTCGGCAACCGTCCAAACTGAAGCCATCGGAGTGAAACCGTACGGAAACAATTTTGCAGATTTGTTACGATTCTGTCGAAACGCTTACGAGCACCCACCGAACGAGAAAGAGATGATTGCTATGATTGACGCTTTAGTCGAAGCCCGTAATTTCGGCGAGGCGATTGATTCCTTGCCCGATGGACTTTTAGAAAAAACGAATCTCAAACGCGCATCGAGAGCAGAGAGGAAAGCGCTGTTGGCGGCTTATTTGATGCATTTATTCCCTGGGCTAGCGTTAGCAGTACACGAGGTATCTTTGGCGACAGAAAAGATGACAATCAGCAGATAGATGATTCTGACGCGTGAGGTTTCTTCGTTTACATGCTCTCGTGTGTTTGTGTGTGTTTTACCAGTAAGCGTTTTAAAGTATATATATATTATAAAAAACCGCCGCGCGCGCGTATCTAATGAATTGAAATCTTCTCTCTCGTAGAACTATCACTATTTTCTCTAAACCTCTGTTGTGCATACTCGACTCTTTCTGTCAAGGGTCTCTGTTTACCTCCGCGAGCGATTCTATCGACTCAAATTCATCCACGAACAATTTCTTCGCTCTTTCAATCTGGATTTCAGCCGATGTTTGGATAAAAACCATCACGGACGCCAAAACGAACGCGTACGACCCAATTGAACTTAAATCTTCTGTCCATGATCCGTGAAATAAAACGAACGCATCGCTTCTTCCCGTTGAAATTGCCAGCATCGCCCTCTCGAGGAGATTGATGTTCACCAGAATCGCTCCCGCTACTTGCAACGGCCTAACGCTTCGCGACGCAATCTTGCCAACCGTGATCCAATTCGGCACAAGCGTCGACAATTTCACCGTAACCTTCTTGATTCCTAACAACCTGTTACCGACTCCTTTTGTCGCCTGAATATTCTCCGCGCGAACGATCGTCTCCTCCGTCGCTTTCTTCTTCGCCGAGTCGTCATGAAACAACTCCAAACCCACTTGAAAAGCAACCAACGCGATCGATGGAAGCGCGTACATTAACACCTTCGATCGCGGCGCCGACTCGATCAAAACCTCGTCTATTTGCTCGATATCCATAGTAGCCGCTGCAATCACAAAGTTCGTGGCCGCGACCACCGCAGCGTCTCCGAACAACAAAGCCGACCGAGACGATTTATTCGCCGAAATCCTCTCCTTCTCGGCGACGTTGTGCGCGAAGAAGCACAAACAAATGAACGTATAAATCGAATCAAAGACGATCAAAAACTCGTTCCTATTCGCATTCGCCCGCACAATTTCACAAATCTCGTTCCTAAACACGAACAACACCGAACTGACGACGTAAAAGAACGAGGACGATCGTCGCAAATTTGTAGCTCGTTTCCTGTCCTCCCTTTCCTCTCTCTCGAACGAATACTGTTTAAATTTCGTCTCCGACGTGAACGCATCTTCGATCGATCCGGAGTGCTCTTGGATGACCTCATCGATCGAAGAGAGCGAAGAAGAGGGCGACGAAGACGAAGTCATCCAGAAGAGATCGGTATCATTGTCTTCTTCTTCATTTTCTCGTTCTTCTCGCTTTCGCGCTCTGAAGACGACGGACTTTTGAAGTGGGCACCTTCTTCTCTGCCACAATTTTTTGGTGTTTTCCCTACGAAAACGAGTGGTCTTCGCGGTGCCTAAATCAGAAGAGGAGGAGGACACGATGTGATGAACAGTAACTGCCGTCGCGGAAACGAGAACACTCATCTCCTGGCCAGAGAGAGAGACAAAAAAACAAAGAGAGAGAGAGAAACGAGATCTTCTCTCTTTTAAGATCCGCCCTGCGCGCGGAAGAAGAAGCGGCGGCGGCAGCGCGAGGGCGCGAAAAGGTTGTTGCAACGACCCAACAGAGAGAGAGACGTGACGACTTTTTGTGTGGTCTCGAGTGTGCCTTTTTGAAAAAAAAACAGAGGAACAACCCCTACTAAAAAATGTGAAAATATCGATTTAGAAACCCTAAATGTAGGTGTGTCGTTCGGGAAATCTCTTCTCTGCTCTCTTCTGCTCTCTCTCTTCCTCTCTTTTCCCGAAGAAGAAGAAGAAGAACAACAACAACAACAACAAAAGGAAAAGGCAAAAAAGAAAGGATGCGCGCTGCTGCCGCCGCCGCTGCTTCTTCCGCGCGTTTCACTCCTCCGTCGTTCTGTTCTTCTGCGAGTAGTAGTAGAAGAAGAAGAAGAAGGATTAGTAGTTGTGCCAATGCGTCGTCATCACCTAATAATGACAAAGATACTATCATTACTAACAACAAAGAAACGAGAACGTCCGTGATTGTAATCGGCGGCGGGTTAGCCGGATTAGCGGCGTGTTTGGAGCTGCAAAAGAGCAGCGTACCGTACGTTTTGTTGGAATCTTCGGATGGGTTTGGCGGTCGCGCGAGAACAGACGTCGTGGATGGGTACACGTTAGACCGTGGATTTGCAATCTATCTCTCGTCGTACGAAGAGTGCAATCGGATTTTTGACGCGGAGGATTTGGATTTGCGTAAATTTTATGCGGGCGCAGACGTGAGATTTGGGAATCAGTTTTATCGCGTCGCGGATCCGTTTCGTCACGTTTTGGACGCGCTGCCGAGTTTACTTCCGAATCATGAGATTGGGTCGCCGGCGGATAAAGTGTTGGTCGGTTTAGTTCGATTTCAGACGCTATTGCTGCGAATGAATCCGTTGCAAAGAGAGAGTTCGGAAACGATCGAGGAACGATTGAGCGCGTTTGGTTTCAGCGAGGAGATGGTGGATAGGTTTTTTAGACCATTCTTAGGTGGGATTTTCTTCAACCCGGAGTTGACGACGGATTCGAGGTTGTTCGATTTCGTCATGCGTTCGCTGGCTTTGGGCGAAAACTGTTTGCCGGCGAAAGGCATCGGGGCCATGGCGGAACAGTTGGTTGGGAAATTAGACGAGAATAACGTGTACGCGAACGCGAAAGTTGAAGCTATTAAGAGTGCGAGCGATGATGGTGATGATACCGTAGAAGTGCGCGTGCGAATGGCGAACGAAGAAGGCGAAACTATCGTCAGAGGTAAAAAAGTCATTGTAGCGGTGGAAGGACCGGAGTGCGATCGATTGCTCGGCACGAAAGATAAACAGAGAGAAAAAGGCGTGGGGACCACGTGCGTGTACTTTTCCTGCGATAAACCGTACGACGCGGAGAACCCGATGTTATACTTGGACGGCGAAAAATACAACAAAAAAGGCTCGAACAAGAAAACGTTGGTCAACAACTGTTGCTTCCCGTCCGTCGTCTCGCCAACTTACGCGCCGAGCGGGAAACACTTGTGCTCTGCATCCATAATCGGCGTCCCAACCGAACTCTCAGACGAGCAAATCGCAGAACAGGTGAAATCAGAACTCACAGAATGGTTCGGTCAGTCCATCACGAGTTCCTTCCGGATGTTAAAGGTGTACCGCATCCCGTTCGCGCAGCCCGTACAAACGCCCGACGCCAAGGGAAGCTCCAAACTCGCCTTCGAGCAAACGTGCGAGAGCGGGGCGATGAAAAACGTCTACTTAGCCGGCGATCACAGGGATGCGGCGACCTTTGACGGTGCCTTGATCAGTGGGAGACGGTGCGCCGAGTACGCGAAATCGAACATCTTTTAATACTACATCTGTCATCATCCGCGCTTCAACAAGTTTTGCATTTTTCGTGTTGTGTTTTTTGTCGAATTTTTCTTCAAAAGTTACTTCTCTCTCTCCCCTTTTCGCGCTTTGAGCGATACTAAAAGAACGCGATCGATAAACCACAACCAAAAAACTAAATGAACTTTGACCAGCCGCAACCGTCCAGCGCGTACCCACCGAGCGAACTCGTCTGTTCGTCCGTTCTCGTCGACTTACCGACGAACAAAGACTTCACCGAGTTGATACGGAGGAAATCCGAGAAATTAGTTTTCCATAAGGCGCAAGTAAGCGCGAGAAGTTCCCCGAACCCAGTACCGATCGCGTGCGTGTTAGTTTTGAACAACGATCGAAACGAGCGAACGAAATTGAAAGTTAAGAACGATGCGTTGTGGAAAAATGATGGGGTGCCGGTGATTGCGGCTGATTTTGGCGGGAATTCTTTCGTGAAGACGTTGAGTGGTGGAAGTCGAATTGGTGGAGCAGACTACGTGGTGGGAGATATGGATTCGTTACGCGCTAACGAGGACGACGGCAGTGGCTTTGATAAAGCGGGGGAGGAGGACGACGAAGACGAGGACGAAAGAAGAAAAAAAAGACGAAAAGCGTTGGCACAATTGAACGGAGATATGATTGGCGACGCAGAACAAGAACGGATGAATGAAGGTAGAATAGTGTTCGTAAACAGGGAGCAAGTGCGGAAATCGCGCTTCGAAAACGCAGACGCGAAAGACGCCGCCGTCGCCGACGGCGCGGGAAACGAAGAAGACGCAATGGTAGGGGAGTTGATCGACCTCAGTCGAGACCAAGACACGAACGATTTGGAGAAGTGTTTGAATTTTATTCTCGAGAGAGGTAAAGATAGTCTCAGAGACCCAGTCGTATCGGACGTGGTGATTTTTAACGCCATGGGCGGGAGATTCGATCACGAATTTGCAAACATCTCGGCGATTTTGAAAGCGCCCGGGTTGTTGAAAGGCGGGCCGAGCTACGTGTGTTACGACGCGTACGACAACGGGGCGACAGACGAAGAAAAGTTAGGGATACAGATTTCTTTTCCCATACGAAGAGGGTACACGGTGTTAAAATTTAAAGTTCCGGCGAAATCGTTGGGGATCTTTCCGCTCAAGGGGAGGGCGAAAGTGTGGACGAGCGGGTTGAAATGGAACCTCGGAGAAAACAAAAACAATTCCAAGAAGAAAGACGACGCCACCGCTGCCTACAGGGACGACCGTTACATCGAAATGGGCAGGAAAATCAGTTCGAGCAACGAAACGACGTTCGCGGACGAGTCGAAGACGAAAGTGACCGACGTGCACGTCAAATGCGACAGGGACGTGTGGTTCACGGCGAGGATTCGATAGTAAAGTCGCCATATAGAAGCAGCAGCATTACATGTAGAAAGAGAGAAAGAAAAAGAACTAACTAGAAGTGTACATTTTTAAATATTAAAAGGACTAGACTAGAATTGCATTGCTAAATAACCAACTCTCTCTCTCGCGCGCGCCTACGATCAAATAGGTCTCACTTTCATGTGCAAGTTCAACAAAGACAGCGCGAAGCACTTCAAATCCTGCACGAAATAGTAAAACTGTTTCAACCCTTCCGGATCTTTCGAGTTCTGCACGTCTAAAAGCGACCCAATCTTCGAGGTTTGAAACGACGCGTGTTCGTCTCCGCACACGATTTCCAGCTCTTGCTGCCCGACGCGGTCCGCCTCCGGCCAATCCCGGTCGTCTTCTTTCAAAACTTCCGAATCTAAAACCATTCGTTTCAGCTCTCGCATAACTACACGCGACGAAAAGACAGTAAAAATGATTATTATTTGTGTATATAAAAGCAATCAAAAAAAAATGCACTCACCCGCTTTCGATACGCACATCTCCTTTCGTATGCACTTGTCTCCTTTATAGTTGCTGTTGTTGGCGTACCGCAATTTCCCGTTCGGTTTGAACTCAAACTCGAGGAACTCGTGCCCGAATTTGCCCTTGTGGCCCTGAGTGAAGAAAAGAATAACAACAACACCAACCACATCAGAGACGCAGAGACGCAGAGAGAGAGAGAGTTAGAGACGAACGCATAAAAGATATACACATAGTTTCGCGATGGGAAAAATGGAGATCGCGCTTTGACGCACAAAGTGCGAAGAAAAGAAGAAAGAAGAAGAACACAAGAGAGAGAGAGAAAGAGAGACCCGGGGAGGGGGAAAGAAAAAAGCGCGCACCACGTAGTACCGGACGTAAAAGTCTTCGTCCTCATCCTCCGTCATTATCGCGTTTTTTGTCCGTCTGCGCGTGCGTCTGCGTGTGCTCTCTCACTGGTTTTTAAGTAACGCGTTTTTTTTTTCGCGTCTCGACATTTCTTTTTTTCCAATTTCGA
>Ga0181561_10005927_pt1 | contig 10381 bp, 9 predicted proteins | sample 011ome_19_FD_133760 | JGI IMG/M metagenome (GOLD analysis project Ga0181561, IMG submission 133760) | Coastal salt marsh microbial communities from the Groves Creek Marsh, Skidaway Island, Georgia - 011510BT metaG (megahit assembly) | ecosystem: Environmental > Aquatic > Marine > Intertidal zone...
CACACGGGTGCATACTCCACGCTGCTGCGGGTTAGCCTTCAGGGCCGGGCTCTTGGTCTTTGAGACCTTTGGGCTACGACCCTTGCGAACCAACTGCTGAATTGTTGGCACTAGTACTCCTTAATAGTCGCTCTTCCCAAGCGCAAAAAAATCATGCGAACAAGAAGAGAGTTTTACTTACTGCCTCGAAAGTCAGCAAGTGGGCCGATGGCCCATTAACTACAGCTCCAAATAGTAACAGCCAACTTCAATGCTGGTCAAACAAATATTTGCCAAAGCCGTGAAGTTGTCTTCCTGCCCTCAACTTACAGCTGGATGACCCGCTCTTAAACCTAGTAACCTTTCCGAGATGGGACCAGACAAGATTTTCTCACTAACGTCTCTAGGCGAATGGTGCGGGGATAAAAAGCGTCAAGGAATAAAGCTTGCCCACTGCCATGGGGTATTCGATTTGCTTCATCCCGGCCACCTGAGACACCTGGAGGAAGCGAAAAGCCTAGGAGGGCTAGTTGTAGTTACTGTGACTTCCGATCGTCACGTGAACAAAGGGCCGGGGCGCCCACTTATTCCTGCCGAGGAGAGGGCAAGAATGCTTGAGGCGCTCTCGCTCGTCGACGCTGTTGCAATCTCAGACCACAACAACGGGGTCCCTGCGATCCAGGCGGTCAGGCCTGACTTCTACGTGAAAGGCCCAGATTACGGTGATCCTGACCGCGATATGACCGGAAACATGCGGCGAGAAATTAACACTGTCAAGGCATTGGGCGGCGAGCTTTGGATCACCCAGGGTCAAACCATGAGTTCATCCAGCATTAGAAATGAACTCTTACTTGAGCAAGATGGTGAGGTGGCTGATTTCCTTCGTGATTTGCGCTCTGCTGTTGACGAAGAACAAGTTGCCGCACTGTTTGAGAAAATCGCGGAGCTGAATGTTTTGATTGTTGGTGAGGCAATAATTGACACCTATATAACATGTGAGGCGCTTGGGAAGTCCAGCAAGGATCCAGTCCTAGCCTTCAGGCCCCTTGCTTCTGAGTACCAACTTGGTGGCTCGTTAGCAGTCGCCCGCCATGTTGCCGGTTTGGGAGCCAAAACCTCAGTTATTTGTCGGGTTGGAAGAGGTGACTCATGGAAAGAAACCGTTGAAAAAGAGATGCCGGACCGGGTTTCGCTCTGTCTTTTGGAGTCCGACGACGAGCCGACAATTCAAAAGACCCGATACGTTGACGCCATGACGGGAAACAAGGTATTTGAAACATATGACATTGGCGACTCGGTTGCATCCAGCAAGGACTCCCAAAAATTAGCCGATGCACTTGAAGAAAAATTACCAAGTTACGACTTAGTGCTTGTTGCCGACTATGGTCACGGACTGCTTGACGCAAATTCGATTGAAGCTTTATCAAAGTCAAAACCAATAATTGCCGTGAATACTCAATCGAATGCTGGAAATCGAGGATTCAACACCGTGTCCAAGTATCCGAGAGTCGACATTGTCTGCCTAAATGGATCCGAGGTGGCACTTGAGCTGAGGCAACAACACCGTGAAGTGGTGGAACTTGTTCCGGAATTCATGGAGGCAACGGGTGCGAATTTTGTAGCCATCACATCAGGCTCTCGAGGTGTTACCTACGGCAAGCGGGAGAATGAGGAGACATCTGTGGCAACCGCCCCTGCCTTCGCAACCAAAGTCATAGACAGGGTTGGCGCAGGGGATGCCCTATTCGCCGCTATTGCAGTCTTCCTGGCGGCCGGGGCATCTTCGCAACTCGCGGCGTTGGCAGGAAATCTAGCCGGGGCTGCATCAATTGCTGCAATGGGGAATCAGGTTGCGATTGATTCGGTATCGATGCGACGACACCTCGGCGCGTTGCTCAAGTAGGGTCGATGAGAACCTTAGTCGTCGGATCAAACTCATTCTCAGGAGCAAGTTTTGTCGATCATGCACTAGCGAGCGGGCACGCAGTCCTCGGAGTGAGCAGGTCACATGAGGTTGCTGGCCCGTTTCGCCGGTACCGCAATAATCCAGATATCGCGAGATACCGTTTCTTGCAGCTCGATTTGAACAATCCTTCGGACCACGAGTTCGAAGCGGTCAAAGATTTTGGCCCGAATTTAGTTGTCAATTACGCGGCACAAAGCATGGTTGGCGAGAGCTGGGAGCACCCGGAGGATTGGTATCAAACAAATGTCGTGAGCCTCGCACGTCTTACAAATTTCCTATGTGGTCTGGATTCGCTGGAAAAGTATGTCCATGTAACAACTCCCGAGGTTTATGGCTCAACTCCTGATTGGATTTCAGAGGCAGAGCCATTCGACCCAAGCACCCCGTACGCCGTCTCCAGAGCGGCAGGTGATATGCACCTTCGAGTTATGCAGCGCGAAAAAGGCTTTCCCGTAGTCTTCACCCGCGCGGCTAATGTTTATGGTTCTGGACAGCAGCTCTACAGGGTTATTCCAAAAGCGTTCCTTAGTGCCTTGTCGGCTAAGGCTTTTCCACTGCACGGTGGAGGAAGCTCACGAAGGTCTTTCATCCACATCTCGGATGTGGATGCTGCAACCATGCGAATTGCTGAAGCTGGTCGAGTTGGTGAGGAATACCACATCTCGACCAGCCAACTAGTTTCAATTCGTGACCTGGTTAGTCAGGTATTCGCAATGTGCGGCAAAGAGTTCGACGTGGATCAATCATCCGCCGAGGATCGGCCAGGGAAAGACGCCGGCTATTTCCTTAGTTCAGAAAAGTTGAGACGGGAGTTGAACTGGAGCGCCAAAGTTGAACTGCCTTACGGTTTAGCCGAGGTACACGAGTGGGTGCTCGCAAATCGAGAACTATTCGATACGCTTCCCTGGGAATACAAGCACAGAAAGTAATGGGGTCAATTTGAAAGTTCTTGTCTTGGGTGGTGCGGGGTACACGGGATCGGTTCTAGTTCAAGACCTCCTGGGAGACGGACACGAGGTGGTTGTCTTCGACGCTGGCTGGTTTGAGTTCCATCTGGCTGTTCATGAGAATCTCCAAATTGTTGTCGGTGACATCCGCACCGATCCACTGCCAATGCAAGGTACTGACTTCGTGGTTCACCTAGCGAACGTTGCCAATGATCCCAGCGTGGCCCTTTCTCCAGTGCTCTCATGGGAGGTTAATGTGCTCGCCTCAATGAGGGTTGCGGAAGAGGCGATTAAGGCCGGAGTAGAAAATCTAGTGTTTGCTAGTTCCGGAAGCGTTTATGGAGTCAAGGAAGAGGAACAGGTCACGGAAGATCTTGAATTGGTTCCGATTTCTGTTTACAACAAAACAAAAATGATTGCCGAGCGGGTCCTAAAGAGCTATGAGAACCAGATGAACGTTTGGATTGTCAGGCCTGCTACGGTGTGTGGTTTATCTCCAAGAATGAGGCTTGACCTAACGGTCAACCTCCTCACTTTTCAAGCGCTAACGAAGAAAGAAATAACCGTGTTTGGTGGGGAGCAAGTGAGGCCCAACATCCACATTGACGACTTGTCAGGCGTCTATAGGCACATTCTTTCAGGTGCGGTTCCACCGGGAACCTATAACGCAGGTTTCGAAAATCTTGCGGTCATTGACATTGCAACGGAAATTGCCAAAAAAACAGGGGCTTCTATACAAATTCAGCCCTCTAATGATCCGAGATCGTATCGACAGAATTCTCAGAAACTGCTCGGTACTGGTTTTGCGCCGAAGAAGGGAATCGCCGAGGCCGCTATGGAGTTGTCGGAAGCTTTCCAAGCAAATGCACTGGTGGATAAGGATGAGTGGCACACGGTCAAATCGATGCAACTTAAGGGTTTGGCCTGAAGATGGGCATTGAGATAGACCTATTGCGAAACTACCCCAAGACCAATCGGGACCTTAGCGCACGCCAAGAGGAAAAGTCTGCAGAGATTCGTGAAATTGCCAGACAATTTGGAAAAGAATTTTTCGACGGGGACAGAAAATTCGGATACGGCGGCTTTTCTTACAATCCCAGATTTTGGGAGCCGGTGATTCCTGATGTGATTCATCACTTCGGGTCTCTCGAAAACAAAAGTGTGTTGGATGTGGGCTGTGCGAAAGGGTTCATGCTGTACGACATAAAACGTTACAGCCCCTCAACGGAAATTAGGGGGATCGATGTTTCAGAGTACGCAATCAATAATGCAATTCCCGAAATTAAAGAGAATCTAATGGTTGCTGACGCAAAGAGTTTGCCCTTTGAAGACTCTTCATTCGACTTGGTAATTTCAATCAACACCATCCACAACCTTGACCTAGAAGATTGCAAACTGGCTCTACGTGAAATTACACGGGTGTCCAGGGGTAATGCCTTTCTAACTGTCGATGCATACAACAATCGAGAAGAGGAGGAGCGGATGATGGCTTGGAACCTCACCGCAAAAACCATCTTGAGCGTGGATGATTGGAAAAGTCTTTTCGAAGAGGTCGGATACGAGGGAGACTACTTTTGGTTTATTCCTTAACTTCAATCGAAGCCGAAAAAGTTTTCCGGATGATGACTCTAATTCGTCATGTAGAGATTGAAATTTCGAGTCGATACAGCCAGGGAAAGATGCGTTGTCCAACGCATCTATCTGTAGGACAAGAAGCCACTCCGGCCGCGCTTTCCATCTTCCTGTCAAATAACGACTATGCAGTGAGCACCCATCGGAGCCATGCACATTTCATTGGCAAAGGGGGCGATGTCGTGAGTATGTTGGCAGAAATATATGGACTTGACCAGGGGTGCTCAAAGGGGCGCGGCGGATCAATGCACTTGGTTGATCGTAATGTCGGCTTCATGGGTAGCTCGGCGATTGTCGGAAACAGCATCCCGGTGGGCACAGGTTTGGGCCACGCTCTGAAGTTAGATGGAGTTGAGGCAATCTCTGTCGTCTATTTGGGCGACGCTGCTGTCGAGGAGGGAGTTTTCGCGGAGTCAATAAACTACGCGGCGACGAGCCAATTGCCCGTGCTCTACGTTTGCGAAAATAATGGTTACTCTGTCTATAGCGATATGGGCCCACGTCAACCACCGGATCGGCAGATTTTCGAAATGGTGCGAGGTTTCGGGCTTAAATCAAAAAAGGTTTCTTCATTTGATTTGGAATCATTTATTCCAACCCTGCGCGATGCAGTGAATTACTGCCGAACTGAGCGGCTTTCTATGTTCGTTGAAATTGAGACTGCTAGATACCTTGAACACTGCGGACCGAATACGGACGATCACCTCAACTATAGAAATGCTGAAATAGTCACGAAGCAGAAGACCTTAGACCCGCTCGCACAATTCAAGTCAGCCCTTCTGGTTGAGGGAGTAGAGATAGAACGAATAGAAAATGAAATTGGTTCATTCGTATCTGACTCTTTCGCATTGGTTGAATCTTGGTATGACATAGCTTTAGAGAAGTTCAAAGCATGAACGCGAAAGTTTTAGGTTCTGAGGCAATCAGATTGGGTATCGCTGAGATGATGAATAGCGACCCAAAGGTCCTGACCTATGGGCTAGGCGTGAATGACCCTGGACGAATTTTCGGAACAACCGAAGGGCTTGTTGAGGAATTCGGACCGAAACGTGTATTTGAAACCCCTACCTCAGAACTTGCCTTAACTGGGGTTGGGGTTGGGCTCGCTCTTGGGGGTTATAAAGTCATTCATTCGCACCAGCGCATGGATTTTTCACTTCTCGCGATGGATCAGCTTGTCAACTCCGCGGCAAAGTGGAGGTTCATGTTTGGGGATCAGTTCAAGATTCCTTATTTGGTTCGTATGATTATCGGCAGAGGGTGGGGCCAAGGTCCGACACATTCCCAAAATTTCGAATCGTGGCTGGCGCATGTTCCTGGCCTCAGGGTCATAGTCCCAGCATCTGCTCAGGACATGTTTGATTGCATCACAAGTTTGCGCGATACTGCTGAACCCATTGTCGTTATTGAACATCGCTGGCTACATGGTGTCTCGGGTGAGCTGTCAACGGATGTGGCAAATGACCTGTCCAACCTTGCTTCAATTAAGCATTCGCATACAGTGCAGCCGAGATTGCGAATTGTAACCTGGGGTTTGGAAACCTACGACAGTCTGGCTGCCCAATCAGAGTTTTCTCGACTGGATATCCCCGTGGAAGTGTTGCAAATTCGAGAGCTAAACGATTCGTCACTGGAAGAGGCGGCATCTCTCCCTGAGTCGATTGAGGCTGTGATAGTTGTGGCTGGATCTTGGGGGATTGCTTCATTTGCCGACTCAGTTATTGCCCGAATCGCCCAGGGGAATGGCATTCACCTAAAGGTCGGAAGGGTTAGCCACCCTGATGCGCCTGAACCGACTGCTCTCCACCAACTCACTGCTTACCACGTGTCCCGCTGGCGCATCCTGAAGGCTGGGTTTCAACTACTTGGGATAAAAGAAAATGTTATTTCAGAAGCCCCTCAAGATCAGCCCGGTGGAAATCGGTTCGGACCCTTCTAGCTTGTCGTGAGATGAAAACTAAATTTCTGAAATCTAATGCCTACGTCCTCCGGGAGTCGGGACGACCGCCGTTGCTGGAACCAGTGGAAATTGATCTAAATTTGAGCTCGGGTCAAGTGCTGATGAGAATGGAGCATGTTGGAATCTGTGCAACACAAGTTGAAGAAATTTATACAGCCTCCCGTAACAGTCGGTTCATGCCTCACCTGCTTGGGCACGAGGGAGTTGGAACAGTCTTAGACATAGGTCCTGGAGTCTCAACAAAAAGCATTGGGGAACGGTGCTTTGTTCATTGGCGAAACTCTAGTACTGGATTAGATTCTTTGCCAGGCAAATATTACTCTTCCGGTTCACGAATCAACGCAGGTAAAAAGGTTACGTTTGCAGAACATGTTGTGGTACCCGAGCGAAACATTACTCGGCTGCCAAATGAATTGGGAAATTTAGCTGGAGTTCTTCTGGGCTGCTCTGCAAGTACGGGCTGGGGGTCTACTGCGAAGGTTTCCGAGCTTGCTGATAATTCGACGGTCATTATTTGTGGTCTGGGGGCAGTAGGAACTGCAGCCGCCATAACTGCGCGGCTCAAGGGCCACACTGTTTATGCTTTGGATTCAAAATCTTTACCACGAGAAATTGCAGAAGGCTTTGGGTTAGAAAAAGTTTTTGGGACAATAACCGACATGCAAGGCTACTTTGCTGAACTCGGCCACGACAGGGTCCCAAGTCTCGCTGTGGACACAACAGGGTCTGCACCGGTGATTCAGGCGCTTCAAGAGTTGCTCCTAAGAGATGGTACCCTCGTGCTAGTTGGAATGCCAAAGGGCGAAAAGCCCAGAATAGATGTGCAGAGGCTCTTAGATGGGCAGAAGATAGTTGGATCTAATGGCGGAGACTTCGACCCGAAAACTGATACTGACCTCGCGAAATCCACTGCCGTGAAGTTCCAAGAACTATTTGGGGGAAGGTTAATTAAACACTTTCCCTTCGACAGTCTTGAATCAGCCTTAAATGCGTATCTCAAACAAGAGGCGATGAAATATGTGCTTGAGCTGTAGTCCGCTCATCCTGAGCCAATCGGAAGAGGGAGTTTTGCTAAAAATCCTCGGTGTTGATAACAAATGAGTGCCGAAGAGTATCCTCGAGTACTCGTAACGGGAGCTTCCAGAGGGCTAGGGCGAAAAACTGCTTTGGGGCTGGCATCGAATGGCTGGAAAGTGACAGCGTGCGCCAGACCCTCTTCGGAGCTTGAGAGTTTAGGTCGTTTGCTTTCCGTCCAGGCTGGAAATGTTGTCGGGTGTGACCTAACTCAAGAAACTGGGGTTGACGAGCTAATTAGCGCGACCGGTCTTGGCTTTGAAGCGGTCGTGCATGCTTTGGGTGGCACGCTGTCTGTAAGGGATCCGCTTTTTAGTGCCAAGGAACTACAGGAGGTAGTTGCACATAATCTGTCAGTGGCGATTGAGCTAAATCGACGTTTAGTTCCAGTAATGAGCACGAAAGAAGGCGGACAAGGGGGAACTCTAATCCACATTTCTTCCCTTGCATCGGTAGTGAATCTCGGTTCTCCTTCTTACTCGATTGCAAAGTCAATGCTAAACGCGTATGTCAGGAACTTAGATAATTCATTTAGGTCACAAGGAATCAAGGTTTTCAATATTTTGCCAAGCCGAATTGCTCTCGAGCGTGGCCAAGAGACTAAACATGTAGAAGTAACAGCGGAGGCAGTATTTGATCTAATTGACTTCTTGTTAAGTGAGAGAGCCGCCATTGTTTCGGGATCAACCTTCTTTGCGGATGCAAATTCAGCAAAGATGGTGGGGCAGGGGATGTTCGAGAGCTAAGTTAGAGTCTCTTCGTTTCGCTCGAAGTATCTTCAGAGTCAAAACTACAATTCTGGATTCCATAAACAAGGCCCGAGAGATTCTCGTTCTCGAAACTAGGTTTTATTCGTCCGACGGCCGATAATTGTGAGCTAGAGTTTTGAGAAATGGTCTTTATTCGCCGAGCCCTGTCGTTTATCAGGATTAGAACCTGGTGGATTTTTATTCAAGCTGCAACAAAACTTACCTCCAATAAGGCGATGCCGAGGGGGGCCTTTGAGATTGTCCGAGACACAGGCCTCTTTCCGTCTCACCCCCAAGACAGTCAAGCTTCTTTTCTGATTCGGTGGAATGAAGCTGTATCTAAATTGGTACTTGGGAGATACGAGGAAGGCACAGCTCTAGCGAAGGAAATGCTCACCGATGTATATAAATCAAATGGAGTTGACCCTGGCGACTCGGAATACTTCCCTCCTCATTTTGGCTGGAATTTTTCTTCAAACATAGGCCATGTTGGATGGCTTTATGGACACGTGATTGCCCAGAAAGTCGGGTTAGTTCCCAAGGGAACACGAAATTTGTTGCTCATGAATTCGCAGCTAGAGAACGTGTTTCTTCAAAATGTGCATAAGACAATCCGATTGGTGCCATCCAATCTTTCGGCTCGCTTTGGAGAGTTACCGTACACATGGCATCTCTTCGAGCGCCTGAGCATGATAAAAACCACTGAGGGCTTTGTAAGTGACTATGAGTTGATGTCCTCCGTGTTGTCGGAGCAGTATTCAAACGAAGTTATCAGTTTAGAAGACGACTACCTAGATCGTGCAGCAGCAGCTTTGCAAGACCTTGGTCTTCCCAAAAATGTGTGGTTTGTTTGCCTGCATGTTAGGAACGGGAGAAATTCCGAGGACCTTAGGTCTCAGGAAATTCAAACTTATTCGCTAGCGGTAGACGAAGTTATTCGCCGAGGGGGTTACGTTATCAGAATTGGAGACGATTCGATGCCTGGTCTCGAGCCCAGAAAGGGACTAATAGATCTAACTCAGATAAAAGGCGCTCGCACGTGGTTACACCCTGCGGTAATTGCCAAATCTCGCTTATTCTTGGGGACAACGTCAGGCCCATCGTTTATTGCACCTTTTCTTGGCACTCCCTGTCTTGTGACAAATTTAACCTCAATTGGCAGGAATGCAATTTCCGGAAGAATTAATACTTCTTACCTTCCCAAGCTCGTCACTCGCATAAATGGTCCCAACCTCTCCCTATTCGAGACCTTGTCAAGTCCTGCGGGTTACGGGGAACTTGGGCGTTCTGAGCTTCGTCGCATGGGTTTAGCACTAGTAGAAAACACCTCCACCCAGATCCTTCAAGCCACAATCGCCGCGTTAGAGGATCAAGAGCCAGGAGACCTGCTAAGTCAAGTTAATCTGATTAGATCCCAGCACACAGGCTTCGTGAGTCCCGGTAGATTTTCCAGTGCGGTACTTCTGGAGGAACCGAATTGGCTCTCTTAATCAACCAATCCTGGCTGAGCTCGACCTATTTTGACTGATTCCGGAATTTGGCAGTGGAAGTCTCGATTGCTTTCAGGCGAGAAGTTGACCTTCGAGACCGCGTATGAATGACTATCTCCGCCAAGGTGGGGTTCGGATAACAACACCGGATGAGCACAGTCCTCGCAGCTCGAGCTCAAGCAAACAAGATCGCTGGGTCGCTGGCAAGTTGGGTTATGCAGAATCCAAATTCAGTGGCTCAAAAGTAATTGAAGCTCTATGTTCGGGACATGGATTACTGAACAAGAACGGCCCAGCCCAAACCTACTCTCCTTAATTCTCGCCGTGCCATGGCAGACTTTGGTAAAGCCCTAACTTTCTTCGACTGCAAATGGGTCTGCAACCGAGAGGCTTAGCTCCTGAGAGTCAAGGTCACCGTCTTCAAAAGAAGTGTCGGACCAAATGCGGTTCGGGTAGCGCTCTGCCTTTGCCTCTTCGGTGCCATCTACCTCGAAGTTGCGGTAGCGAGCCATACCAGTACCAGCTGGGATCAGCTTTCCGATGATGACGTTCTCCTTCAGACCAACAAGCCTGTCCTCGCGACG
>Ga0181561_10005929_pt1 | contig 10379 bp, 7 predicted proteins | sample 011ome_19_FD_133760 | JGI IMG/M metagenome (GOLD analysis project Ga0181561, IMG submission 133760) | Coastal salt marsh microbial communities from the Groves Creek Marsh, Skidaway Island, Georgia - 011510BT metaG (megahit assembly) | ecosystem: Environmental > Aquatic > Marine > Intertidal zone...
GCGGAACTCGCGGCGCTCGCGTGTCGCGCACTCGCGTTTCACGCCCTCGAGCAACAAACCGAGGGTGTGGCCCGGGAGCTTCTTCCGCGCCGTCGCCAGGAGCCGCTCGAGTCCGCGTTCGGGGAGCTCGTCCGGGAACAGCTCCGGAGGACCGCCTTCGTCGCCGCGAACGCCACGCGCGCGCGCGTGCACGCCCGCGGCGTGGTCCGCCGCGCACGCCGCCACAAACGCCGCGCCCGTGAAGTACACCAACGTGTACTCCGCGGAGACTCCGGAGACCCCCGAGCCGTCGGAGCCGTCGGAGCCGTCGTTCGTAGGTTCCGTAGGTTCGCGGGTTCCCGCGTCGCGCTCGCGTCGTTCGTCCGCGCCGACTGGTGCGTCGGCCGGCGCGTGGTACCGCCACGTGACGGACTTGGGCAGCGGCGTCGTTTCCGACCCCACCGATGCGGTGGTGTGGAAGAGAGGCACGACGGCACGGCCGTTGGCGTCGTCCACGACGCCCATTTCGAAGGCGTCGGCGAGCGCGCGCCCGAAATCGTCGCGCGCCAAATCCGACGACACGACGGTCGTGATTTGTCGAAGCTTGTATTTGCCCCCCGCCACAGCTGCTCGGTGCTTCGCGTTCGCTTTCGCTACTTTTTCCCGTTCCTTCGTTTGGCGCACGAGCTCTTTCGTGACCGCTCGATTTAAGCGGGTCTCCTCCGCGACACGATTCTTCTCGGCGCGCGCCGCGGCGGCGGCGGCGTTTTTTACATTCGACGCCGCGCGCGCCTGGCGCGCCGACGGCGATCGCTCGCCGTCGGGCACGAAACCCGACGCCGCTCGTGAACGGGCGGTCCGCGGAGGGCCGGCGGACGCGTCGCGCGGCGGGACCGCCGCGACGCGGCGTTTCTTTACGGCGCGGCGGTTCGCCGTGCGGTCCGTGAAGATGCCCTCGTCGTCGGAGGAGGAGGTGCCGAAGCCGTCGTCGCTGATGGCGTTCGGCTGGGCACCCCGCGCGAAACGCGCGACATCAGATCTGACGGGCGGTCGAGCGGGGGGTGGAACGGCAGCGCGGGGGTTGGGGCGCGAGGCCGCCGCCGGCGCGGCGACGTCGTCGTCGCTGTCGTCCAGGCATATCACCTCGGTCATGCTCGCGCGCGACGCGCCTCCCCCGCGACGCCACGCCGCGCGCCGCGCCGAAGTTTGAAGGTGTGCCGAGCGTCATCGCTGTTCACGCCGAAATTTTCGGTTCATCACGGACGAAACGGCGCAGGTTTCCTCTCTGTGGTTAGGATAGCGTGGGTGCGTGGCTCATTATCTGTTCGCGCATCGGCACGTTCACGATGGCAACGCTCACCGCGTCGCCGCTCCGCGTCGTCTCCCCCCCGCGCGCGGTCGCGCGTGGGGCGACCGCGCGTCTCGCCGCGGGCGGCCACGCCGACCGCCCCGGCCGCGTCTCCTTCGTTCTCGCGAAGACGGGAGGAACCGACGCGAGGATCGCCGCCGACTTCGCGCGTCGTCGCGCCGCGCGCTCGGTGCCTTCCGCGCGCTTCCGGCTCGCGGTTCGCGCGCGCGCGGCTTCCGGCGACCCCCCCGCGCCCGCGGAGGATGCCAGCGCCGGCGGCGGCGGCGACGGCGACGGCGGCGACGACGAGGATGACATGGACATCGACTGGCCCGAGTGGGTTCCCGAAGGGTTACGCCTGAACCGGGAGGATGTCGCGACGGTGCTCATCACGTTCGCGGTGTCGCTGGCGTTCCGCGCGACCATCGCCGAGCCGAGGTTCATTCCCAGTCTCTCGATGTACCCCGTGTTCGACGTGGGCGACCGCTTGATCGCGGAGAAGATCACGTACCGGTTCAAGCACGACCCCGTTCCGGGCGACGTGATCATCTTCCACCCTCCGAACACGCCGAAAACCTCCGCCGCGCTCGCCAAGGAGGTGTTCATCAAGCGCGTCGTCGCGGTGGCGGGGGACGAGGTGGAGGTGCGACGGGGGGAGCTCTTCGTGAACGGGAAGGGCAGAGGCGAGGAGCTGAAGCTGGAGCCCGCGAAGTACGTGATGGAGAAACAGACCGTGCCGGCGGGCGACGTGTTCGTGATGGGGGATAACCGGAACAACTCCTTCGACTCGCACGTCTGGGGTCCGCTGCCGAAAAAGAACATCCTGGGGAGGGCGTGCTTCAAGTACTGGCCCCCGCAGAAGTTCGGGGGGTTGCCGCAGTACCCGTCCGCGGTGGATACTGTGCCGGAGAGGTATTAATAAGCGCGCGACGACGGTACGTATCGTACGAGTGAATCACGCGAGAGGTACGAATCGCGCGTCGGTCGAACGTCGCGATCGGTCTCCGAAGGATACCGTGACGAAACTCCTTTCGGCGCGTACGTCGGGTCGAGCTACCGCCCCCGAAGACTCGTTTCAGTTCCTCCTCCGCTTCGTGCGCGGGTCGATCTGCACGGGCGGCCCTGAGGAGGATGCCCTCAGCACGTGCTGCGGTGCTCCCCCCGTGCGCTCCAGCTCGCGCAGGTGGTACCCGCCCAGCCCATTCGCCACGCGGTCCAGGTTGCCGCCGCCCTCGTTCAGGCGCTGCATGGTGGGCCGGTACGAGTGTATCTCCGGCTGCATCTTGAGCGCTCGCACCGGGCGCAAATCCTCCAGCACCTTTTCGTGTACGCCCATCTTGTGCGCGTGCTCAACCCGCTGGTCGTACACCGCGTGCCTCCTGTCCAGCAGCCCGCGCGCCTGTCCGGCGTACTTCCGGTACTGGTCGAAGCTCTCGCGCTCGCACTGCGCAAACTTCAGGCGCATCAGCTTGATGTCCTTCTTCAGCTTGGCAGCCTGCTGCTTGAACCACCGCGGCTGGTACGTCGCGTGTTTCGCGATGGCCTCGTCCTCCAGCTCGTGCAGCCGGATCTTGTGCCGCTCGCCCTCGCGCAGCTGGAACGCCGTCGGGTTGCGCGCCACGGACAGGTTGCGCAGCAGCGCCCGCAACTCGAACGTCTCGTTGGTGTACTTGGGCGTGATCGGATCCGTCGGGTTCCGCGTCGTCTCCTTCGAGCTCATGAACAGCGCGATCTTCTTCGCGATGACCCCCTCCAGATACTGCTCTTGCTTGTTCCAGTGACGGACCAGCGCGTCGTGAAGCCCCCGAGTGCGCTTCGAGAAGTACGTCTCCTCCGCGTTCCGCACGTCTCCGTAATTCTTGTCGAACATCTTCTGCAGCGACACGACTTCTTTCTTGTGATCCGCCTTGAGGCTCGCCACGAAGTCTTTGCGCTGGTTGTGCAGGACCCCGGACGCGACGTACTCGCCGGTGGCTCGGAGCCGCTTCACCTCCTCTTTCAGGTCGGGGACGAGCCCGCGGATGAAGTCACGCCTCGCCTTGGCGTCGATCACGCCGCTCCCGCCGGAGTCCAGGCGCTGCATCAGCGCCATCGCGTCGTTCATCCCGAGTTCGCGAAGGTACTCGGTGGTTTCCTCATCCGCGACGGCGCCGGATATCTCGGCGTAATCCAGCGTGCCGTCGCCGTCCACGTCCTGCCGCGATAACACAGCCTGTCCATCGTGAAGAATGAGGGGAATCGTCGTATCGTCAGTCGGAACGTTCGGAACGTTCGGAGCGGGCGTTTCCGCGCGCGCGGAGAATCGAGAGGATTGCGGGTCGATCGCTTCCCCCCGTTCGCGGACCGTCGGGGATTACGCGTGTTGCGATTCCGAGACACGCGTCGAGACGCACCCCCAGGTCCTTGACGGACTGAAACTTTTTGAGCGCGATTTCGCTCTGCTCGGCGACGATCGTCCTGTGCGTCGCGCGCAGCGACCGCTGCGTGGTCATCGCGTCGTCGTACGCCGCGAGCATGCGCTTGCTCGGTTGCATTTTTGGAACCGCGTTCGCCATGGCGGAATCGCCGTCGAGGCTCGGACGCGGACGAAAGTCGAAAGCGTCGGCGCGCGCTCCTCGGGGACGCCCCGGTGCCGGTCTCGCGCGGCGCACGTCTCGCGCGACGCCGAGTCTCGGAGAAGGTCGCGGTCGACACCCGACTCACCGCGGCGCGTCGAGATGTGCGCCGAGGAGAAATCGCGCATGTTGACTCGTCCCGTGCCCCGCGTGCCGTCCCGGAAGACCCTCCTGAAATCAGTCCGACAAAGTCGTAAAATTCTGTGGCCGGAGACGTCGGCCACGTGTAGTCGATTGGCGACGGTTGGATAGATGTACTCCGAGGCGCGCTCCGCGACCTCCCCCGTCCCCCGTCGCCCCAGATGTTCTCCGTGACCGCGGCGGCGACCGTCCGCCCCGTCGTGGCGGCCGGCGCGCGCGCCTCCGCGCGCCGCGTCGCGCGCGCCGCGCCCCCCGCGTCCGCCCGCGCCGTCCGCTCCTCGTTCGCCGCGCGCCCCGCTCGACGCTCGACGCTCGCGCGCGCGGCGGAGGAGGAGGCGGGCTCGAAGACCGTGGACGACCTGGACGAGATGCCCCCGTGGGAGCGCCGCGAGATGGAAAAGAAGGCGGCGATGGAGAAGGGCGGCCTGCCCTGGCCCGCGTACCTCGGCCTCGCCGCGATCGTCACCATCGCCTCCGTCGGGTCGTGCTTCGAGCTGGCGTACGGCAACCCCATCTTCGGCGTCGTCGGACCGGACAGCTTCGCGTACAAGCCCATCCTGTTCTGGTTCATCGGCACGGGGTTCCCGCTCGCGGCGTTTCTGTTCGTCAAGGGCGTCGAGGGCGCCAACGAGGCGGCGGAGCTGCAGGACAGGCTCGACGGGTACTGAAGAGGCGCGCGGCGAGCGCTTCGGCGGAGGCGTAAATAGTCACACACTCTCTTACATAAAAACACACTTTTCGGCCGTATCGCGTAAACGACGCGACGCGTTCGCGACGTACGCCTCATCGCGCGACCTTTCCCTCCGGGGCTTCACGAGACCCCCGCGACGACGCCTACGGCTGTCCCCAGCTCCGCGACGCGTTCGAAGTGCTCGAACACCGCGCTGCACACGACGCAGGTGATGACCACCCCCGCGACGTCCATGCACACCTGTATCGTGGTGCCGGCGTTTGCGGGGTCCTGCCCCGCAAACGCGAGCGCGAAAGGCAGCGCCGACCCCGTGAGCGTGCTCGCGGTGACGATGGCGAACAGGGACGTCGCGATGCCTATCGCCGCGACGAGCGCGGGGTCCACGACGGCGAGGTCCACGACGTCGCCGGCGTCCGCGAACGCCGCGCGGGACGCCAGCACCCTGGCGAACCCCCCGGCGGCCAAAACTGAGGCGAGCGCCACTCCTACGCGCGTTTGCCTCCACATCGTCTCCAGCGCGCACCGCGCGGTGGGCTGTATCGTTCCGGTGGCCAGACCTCGGATGACGGAGATGGCGGACTGATTGCCCGCGTTGCCGCCCGCGCCCACGAGCATGGTGAGGAACAGAGTGATCTCGATGTGGTCCTTCACCAGGTCGCTGTACCGCTCGAGCACCGCCGACGAGCTCGACTGCAGAACCAGCAGACCGAGGAGCCACGTGCCGCGCGCCCACGCCTCGTCCAGCACGGTGCCGCCGTCCCCGGCGAGGAACGAGCTCGAGACGTCGTCCGTGTCGTCCTCGCGGTCACTAATCGAAGCCGCGGCGGCGGGCTCGGACCCGGGGACCCGAGGACCCAGGTTGGAGAGGCTGTCGGAGACGCTCGGCGCGTCCTCGGCGGCGGGTTTCGGTTTCTTCTTCGCGGAGACCCATCCCGTCTGCGCGGCGAGGAGCCTGCTCGCGAGGTCGCGCTGTATGCGCGCGGACTCGTCCCGAGCCGTGGTCGTCGCCGCATCCGTGGAGGAGGCTCGCGGCGGGTCCGGACCCGTCGCGCACACGCGGTGGCGCGCCTCGGCGACGCGCGCGTGCGAGCGCGCTCGGAAGCGAGGGCACCAAGCTCGGCGCACGTCACGCAGCGCGCTGCCTGGGCGCGCGCGCCGCGGCGCCGAGACGCGGGAAAGGAACTCGCGCGCGAGCGCGGGGGACACCATGTTGGCGATGTCGCTTCCGCCCGCGCTCGACCGCCGTGACCCTCGACGACCGCCACGGGGACGCTGTTCGTCAATGGTCGATGATGACTCGGATCGGGTCCATCTTATATCTGCAGGTTTTCGCGCGGAAAACGCAAACGCGTTTCGGTCTCACGGTCACACACGCCATGCGCGCCGCGGTGCCGCTCAAGATGCGCGCGGCGGCGCTCACGCGCCCCCGTACCGCGCGCGCTTCCCCGAGATGCGCCGCTCGCGCGACCGCACGCGCCCCCGCCGCCTTCACGCCTCGGCCGGCCGCTGCGTCGACAGTCGCGTTCGATTCCGCGTCGCCCGCGTCGCGCGGTGCGTCCCCGTCGGGCGCCGCGAGCGCCGCGGCGCCATCGCGCATCCGGCGAGCCACCACCGGGCGCGGCTCCACGGCCACCGCCGCCGGCGCGGCCGCGGCGGCCGCCGCCTCGACGGCCACCTCCGTCCCCGAGGTGGCGTGCGCGGTCTCCCTCGGGTACATGGCCGCCGCGTTCGTGGCGTACTACCTCGGCGCGCGCGATCCGACCCGCTTCGCGCGGTGCGCGCGTTTCACGGCGTCCCCCGCGTCGCTGGCGCCCCCCTGCGTGGCGTACCTGCTCCTGCTCGTGGCGTCCTGGTCGCCGGACACGCTGAGCCTGATGATGCCCGGCAGCCTCGAGGCGGGCCTGAGCGCGGGAACCTTCAACCCGCAGTTCTTCCCGTCGCTCGCCGGCATCTCGACGCTGCTGTCGCGGCGCGGCGTCGCCGCCTCGGCGTGGACGCACCTCGCGTGCGTCAACCTGTTCGTCGCGAGGCACGCGGCGATGCGCGCGGCGCGCGGGGGGTGGGCGCTCGCGCACACGCTCGCGCTGGCGTTCGTGTTCGGGCCCGCCGGGCTGTGCGCGCACTTCCTCACGGCGGCGTTCGGGAGGCGAAGGAAATTTTTCACTAAAAAAAAGGGGGGGGGCGCCGGCGTCTCCTACGGCGTCTCCTACGGCGCGACGTACGGGTACGCGTACGGACACGCGTACGGCGGCGGCCCCGCGGACGCGCCCGCGCGACGAACCCGAGCCACGAAACACAAGTTCGCGCTCATGAGCTCCCTGTTCTAGTACGTAGCTCGCTCCGTAAACCTCAGTAGTCTACTACATAGGTGTGATAGTATTACTACGCGTATTCGTAGCTACGACAAGACAACGGCGTTCGTCGCGCGTCCCCTACGTCTCCCTCGTCTCGGTCTCCGCGTCTTCGTTCCGCGCGCGCCGCGCGCCGCGCCCCCGCGCGCGCTTGGGCACCAGGCACCGCGCGCCGAGCGGCGGCGCGTGCGGCGCGTACGGCTCGCGGAACCACTCCGCCGCGGAGGGCGTCTTCGTCTCCGCGCCGGTTTCGGTTCCGGTTTCGGTTTCGGTTTCGGTTTCGAAAACCTCCGGCTCGCCCCCCCCCAGCGGCACGCGCGCGCGGACGCGGAACGGCCCGGACCCGTCGCTCGGCCGGCTGATCAGGAACACGGCGTCGACGTCGAAGTCGACCGGGCGCCAGCACGCGCGCAGGTTCGCGACCGCCGCGCTCGCCGAGACGGCATCCGGCCACTGCCCGACGGACAGGTGCGGCGTGAACCCCGCGCTCGAGATCGTAGAGAGGTGGTTCGCGAACGGGAACGCGCGCTCGAGCGCGCGCTGCGTCGAGAGCACGCTCTCGTTTACGGGCGGATCGTCTGCGAAATCGGCGAAATCGGCGTCCGCGAGATCGTCGCGCGCTTCCCGCTCGGGAACGCCGCGCCGCGCCGCTCGGGACTTCGCGCTTTCGAACGCCCCGTCGGCGACCGGGCACTGAGAGGGGTGGAGCCACACCGTGGCGCTGCGTTTGTGCTCGAAGAACGCGAACGCGCGCAGCGAGCACCGAAACGGCGACGTGTCTTTCAGCGCGTCCGCGGCGATCGCGGCGGCGTCCGCGAAGGTCTCCCCGGAGGCGTCGTCCTCCAGGAACGGGTACAGCAGGTTGACGTGCGGCATCCAGCGCAGGTAGGACTTGTCGCGCACGCACCGCACCTCCTGCACCGCGTCCCACACCGCGCGAGGGGGGATCACCACCAGCGCCGACGTGTGTTTCAACGACCTCGAGGTCCACGGTCGCGTCCGCGGTCTCGACGCGAGTTCGCCTGGACCTTCCTGTCGCCCTCCGCCTCGTGTGCCGGGATGGCCGCCTCGGGGCGTGCCTCCTCTTCTCGAAGCGCCGCCCGACGGGCCCGCCGAGGCGCGCGGGCGGACCGCGTCGGAAACGGACATGAAGACGAGCGAGCGCGGCGCGAGAAGGGACGCCACCGCGAGCGCGCGCGGACGCGCGCTCTCCGCGCGCGAAGCACTGGAGGAGACGACTTCCCGTACACGTCAGCGTGTGGTCGCGTACACGGTCGTCGAAGATTTTTTTCTCTGTCGACTGTCGTCGTGTCGTGTGACGAATCGAGCTTTCGACAATCGGCGGGTCTACGCCGCGTCCTCCCCCCCCTCCTCCCCCTCCTTCGGGAACTTGAACGCGTTGCGCCGCGGGCGCACCAGCCCCGCGCGCGTTTTCGAGCCGGGGTGCACCGCCTCGACGGCCGCGCCCGTGCTGGGGTCCGACAGCGCGAACCCCGCGTTGAACCACGCGACGACGCCCCCGCACAGGTTCCGGCAATCGGCGACGCGTGTTTTCTCTGCGACGAGCGGCGCCGCGGCGCCCGCCTCGGCGCCGAACGCCGAGACACACACGACCACGTCGCAGGCTTCCAGCGTCTCCAGCTCCGCCGCGGACTCGACGAGCGCGGCGAGGTTGTTGTCCACGGCGTCCACGAACGCGACGTCGCCGAGCGCGACGGCGACGGATGTCCGCGCGGCGACGGAGCCTCGCGACGCCACATCCAAACCGCTCACCTCGCGCTCGTGCGCCGGACGGCAGTCGACGACGCCCACCTTTTTCGTCTTATCCTTCAGCAAGACGTCCAAGTCGTACACGGACACCTGCCTGGCCGTCGTGTGCGTCTCCAGGCTCGCGACGTACGCCGCGAGCTTCGCGTGCAGCGCGTCCGCGGCGTCGGGTTCCGTCGCGTCGCCGTCGGCGGCGAGGATGCGCCGCACCGCCGCGTCGAAGCGGTCGTCGTCGACGGGCGCCGTCGCCGCCAGCATGGGCGCGACGAACTCCTCGAACGTCACGACGTCGTCCCCGTTCGCGTCCAGCCACTTCATCGTCCGCCTCACCTTCTCCTCGTCCCCGCCCACGATCAGCGCGTTCGCCATGCTCCGGAGCTCGTCGATGTCCAGTCGCCCGTCGGCGTCGGCGTCGCACTTCGCGAAAACCATCCGCAGCTTCTCGGCGCGCGAGGCGTCGGCGAACCGCACCGCCGTCAAGGTCCGCTCGATGCCGAGGTCGAACACCTCGTCGTCCAGGTGTTCCATCACGGCGAGCATCGCGGTCTCGTACTCCGCCTTGTCCACCTTTCCGTCCAAATCGACGTCCATCCACTGGACCATGGACGCCGCCTCCTCGCGGCCGCGGCCGGGATCGATCTTGCGGCACACGTGCAGCATCTCGTCAAAGGTGAGCACCCCGTCGCCGTTGCGGTCCATCGCGTCGAAACACATCTCGAGCTTTTCCTCTCGGCTCAGTTCGTGCAAGGGTCGCGGCTTCCCTCCCCGCGCCGCGATCTCAGCCTCGAGCGAACGCTTCGCCTCCGCCGCCGCCGCCTCGGCTTCCCGCGCCGCGCGCGCGGCGACGCCCCGCGCGGAGTTGGCGCGGAGCCACTCGCCGAGGAAGCGCAGCGGCCGCGTCGGACGCCAGTCATCCGGGACGTACCCGTCCTCGTCCCAGTCCGCGCCGCTCGCGACGCGCAGGCGCTCGGTTTCCACTTCGCGTAGCAACGCGTCGAGGCCTCTTTCGAGCAGAGGCACCAACTCCTCGCCCAGGTACCCCCGCGCGTCGTCCCGGTGGAAGTAGTACCTCGGATGTTTGACTTTTCTCGCAGTGCGCGCGATGGTGTCCCGTACGCTCGTCGCGAACTCCGCCTCGGTCATGCCCCGGGTGACGTTCAGCATCCCCGCGACGTACTCGGACTCGTCCAGGAGCCCGGTGTCGGAGACGTCCATGGACCTGAACCACTCGTCCACCTCGGACTCGGTCATCGTCGGGCACACCCCGCACGCCGCGCGCGTCGCCTCGTCGAGACTCACCCGGCCGTCCCCGTTCACGTCAAGCGCGTGGAACACGGCAGCGAGCGCGTCGCGTCGGTCGAGCTTCCCCGCCGTCTCCGCGCGCGGCCGCGTGATCGCGCGCGGGGTGCGCGGCGTCGCGGGGACATCCGACGCGGTCGTCATCGCGCGGCGGTGGGGCCACCGCGCGCGCGTGGCAGTGAGGCTGA
>Ga0181561_10005933_pt1 | contig 10368 bp, 5 predicted proteins | sample 011ome_19_FD_133760 | JGI IMG/M metagenome (GOLD analysis project Ga0181561, IMG submission 133760) | Coastal salt marsh microbial communities from the Groves Creek Marsh, Skidaway Island, Georgia - 011510BT metaG (megahit assembly) | ecosystem: Environmental > Aquatic > Marine > Intertidal zone...
CGCGCGCCGAGAGGCGGATGAGTTGTGACCAACGGCGGCGCGCGTCTTCGTCGTCGCGAATGACGTTTGAAGAAAAACGGACCACTTTAGAAGATATCTACCGTTTCGGATCGCGACACTGCGTATTTCATGCCTATAGGCGACACAGCCGACATGAAGCGCCGTGCAGAAGAGACGTTTCCGTCTTCTACCTGTCCTTCCGCCCGGCGGCTCCGCGCCCGCGCGCGCGCGGCTTATTCATCTCGCGGATCTTCGCGGCTTGCTTCGCGGAGAGATCGCCATCCACCGCCTCGGAGGTGGCGAACGGGTGGTTGGAGGGCAACTCCGTGGCTCTCAGCACGCTCGCCGCGTCGTCTCCGCCGTCCTCGCTGATGCGGCTCTGTCTCCGTCGTTCCCGCGCCGCCTTGATCTGCGTCTCCGTCAGCTCCGGCATCCGCACCGTGCGCACCGACTTCATCATCCCCTTGTAAAACTTCGTCTCGTCCACGTCGCGGTTCTCGTCCAGCGCGCCGCGCTCCTCCAGCGCCCCGAGCGAGCCCCGGTTCCGCGACCGGAGCACCGCGCGCAAGATGCCCAGCCCGAGCACCAGCCCGCCGCCGGCCGCCACGGGCACGGGCACGGACACGGAGGAGGTCTCCACGCCGACGCCCGACTTGCTCTTGCCATCCTTGGTTTTCGAAGCCTTCTTCGCGTTCGCGGGGGCATCTCTGGAGGCGCCCGCGCGCACGGCGTGCCGCGGACGCGCGCGCCGCGCGATCGGCGCGCGCCGGAGGACGGGCGCCACGCCGAACGAGGCCAGCGTCGAGCTCGGCATCGCGTGCTGTGCCCGCACCGCGCGCGAGCAGATGTGTGCCGCGCGAACGCGAGTTCGTCCCCCTCGAAAAACGCGTCAAACGCCACGTTTCCCCGACGTCAAAAACACAAAAAGGTTCAAAGATCACGAATTTGTGCGTACAAAAAATAATGTGGCCCGCGGGGCCGCCGCGCGCGCGCGCGTCCCCTTTCCCGTCCCCGTTCCCCTCATATCCGCCCGAAGAAGCACGTCACCCAGGTGGGCGCGCCCACGTCCGGCTCCCCGGTGGGCGCGCCGGAGCTCCCCCCGATCGCGGCCTGCGCGTTCTGCGTCCGCAGGTAGTAGTACCGAAACGTCAGACACTTCGCGATGCCTTTGAGACCGGCGAGGTGCACGACGAAGTCGCCCGGCTTGTACCACGCCGGGTACGAGTTGAACACGCACGAGTTCACAACCTTCGTGCGCGCGCGGATGGTGTTCGCCTGTGCGTACGCGGGCTGCTTCACCGCGTTGCGCCACACCTTGCTCTGATACAGGTAGTGCATCGCGCGCTGTTCGTAGTGGAACAACACGAACGAAGTGGGGTTCACCAGCTGGCTCTGCGCCCACATCTCGTCGAGGAACCATAAACTCCACGGCGTGTTGCGGATGAGCCACACCCCGCAGTTCAGCCCGTTCCTGTCCGCGGCGAGAACCTGGTCGTACCCGTAATCCACGATGTCCTCCAGTTTGATGTCGTAATTCGTCACGAGCGTGTCGGCGTCGACGTACAACAGGAAATCGTAATACGGCAGGTACTTGCGCATCGCCAGGAGCTTGGACCAGCTCGTCGGCCGCGTCTCGTCGATGATGTCCCCGTCCACGATGACGTCGTACCCGTGCGTGTCCGCGTACGCCTGTTTGTTCGCGATCGAAGCCGCGCAGATCGCGTCGACGTTGTGGTCGCACAAGCTGATGATGCCGATCTTCTGCGCGCGCTCCCGCGGGATCTCGCCGGGCAGATCCGTGAGGTCCGCCGCGGCGAGGCCGGCGATGGGGTCGTCATCCGCCAGGGCGCTCGGCGCGGGCGTGCTCGGCAGGCACTTCTCCGGGCGGTCGATCGAGAACAGCAAGCCGCGGATGAACACCTTGTGGATCCCGGTCACGACGTGGTGGATCGCCGGCGCGAACACCCACAGCGTCATCAGCGACGCGAGAAGCGCCAGCACCGGGTACCGGCGCTTTCGCCGCCGCGCCTTGCCGCTGCCGCTCAGCGTGAGCCGCGGCGAGAGCTTCCCCCTCGCGCGACCGAACCCCGAGCGGTGCCCCCCGCCCCGCGGCGAGCGCGGGCTCGGGGGGACCGTCCCGAACACCGCGCCGCTCCCGAAACTGTGCCGCGGCTGTGAGGTCCGCATCCCCGCCGCGAGCGCGATGGAGTCGGAGTGGTGCAGGTCCGCCTTCACGGGGTGGCGCGCGTGCATGACGGCCGTCCCTGCGGTCCTCGCCGACACCGCGCAGCTTTTCCCCCGCCCGTGCGCGCGGTCGTCCGTGCCCCCGCGCGGCCGCGTGCGGTCGACCCCGCGTGCCCGCGGTCGCGAACGGGGTCTCTCCGCGAACCGCCCGGGGGCCGGGGAAGTTCCTTCGCGCTCCCTCCAGGCGCGTCCCCGCAGTGACCCCGGGAGGGGACGATCAGCGAAAACAGCCACGGTCGGAACACGATCGAGAATTTGCGGCCCGACCGCCCGAGTTCTTGAACGCTTGGTGGATGAACGCACGTTTGTAAAATGCAGACTGCTCAGCCTGTCAGGTGTCTTCAAAATTGCGAGCGATTCCCGCAGCGTCGGTCGCGCCAGGCCGCCAGCACGCCTGCACGCGCACGTCTTTTCGCGCGAGTTTGTCGAGCGGCTGATGAAGACAGATCTGGCTCTGGCTATGCCGCGCGCCGCACTCTCCGCCGCACGTCGGCGTTTCCGACCGCGAGTCCAATCGACTCGCGCCGCGCTCACTGCGAAGCCACTCGGTGTTCCACGCCGCGCGTCGGATCGCACCACCCCAGCTCCGGCGTGAGCCTCGAGCCGGGTCGAGCGCCGCGCGACGACCCCGCGAAAATGAGCACCAACTCGTTCCACGCCTCTGCGGGGGCGAGGCTCGAGAGCTCCACGCCTCGAATGGACAACCCGTTCACGAGCGGGGAAGAAGAGGTGCGTCGAGACGGAGCGCGGCGATGAACCCCGCCGGGACCCAGCTCGGGACCCGCGTCGCGTTCTCGTTCGAGACGCTCGCACACGACGCTCGTTCGCGCCAAAGATACGCCGCGGCGCGAGTAAAAAGCACATGCGAGGAAGGAATCGACGGCACCCCTGACAATTTCTTCGCGAAAACGACGAACGCGAAAGACCGACGCGAAAACGCGCGCCGCTAACCCCCCGTCTCGCGAACGCAGCTCCCCCTCCGCGCGGACGACCACCTCGACGACCTCACGCCCTCGATGCAGGAAGTGCGCCTCGGGGACGACCCCGAGCCCTTCGCCGCGCCGCAAGCGCCGCGCGGCGCGGAAGCGACCCCGCCGACCCCGCCGCCGCGGGCGGATCCCGAGGCGCCCCCCGCGCCCGCGCCCGCGGCGGCGCCCGCGGCGGCCCCCCCCCCCCCCCCCGCGCCGGCGATGGGCGCCAGCGCCGCGGGCGCGAGCTATGGCGACCTGCTCGCGCCGCCGCCCTCGTACGCGGACTCCATGATGTACAGTCGGCCGCCGGAGGGGTTCGCGAGGAGCGCGGCGGCGTCGTCGCCCGCGGATGCGTTTCCGCAATCGCCGTCGCAGTCGCGCGCGGGCATGATGCGCACCGTCGCGCTGGACCCGGGCGGCGGCGGCGAATCGCTCGGCGACGGCGAGCCGCCCGTGGGACCGCGCCGTGAGGCCGCGCGCGCGGTACTCTCCGGCGAGATCGTCGAGGCGGAGGACCCGCTCGGCGGCGGCGGCGAAAAGCGCGCCGGCGGCTTGTCCGTCTCCGTGGCGGACCCGCAGATGAGCCTCGCGGCGGGCTCGCCCTTCGGCAAGAAGGTGGTGACGTACAAGGTGCGCGTCGTGGTGCGCGACCCCGCGGCGTTTTCGGAGTACAAAGCTCGGGACACGGCGGTGTGGCGCCGGTTCAGGGACTTCGTCGCGCTCGCCGACTTGCTGCGGGAGTCGCACAAGGGGTACTTCGTGCCGCCGCGGCCGGAGAAGAAGCCTCTGAGCCTCACCGCGGACGACGCGTTCGTGCGCGACCGCACGCACCAGCTGGGCGCGTACCTGGAAAAGCTCGCGCGCCACCCCGCGTGTCGCAACGCCGCGGAGCTGCGCGTCTTCCTCACCGCGCCGGACCTCGAGCGCGACCCCGAGTGGCTCGCCTTTGCCGCGCGCGCGGGCGTCTCGCCGCCGAGCGCCGGGGCCCGGCTCCCGGCGCCCGAGGCGCCCGCGCCCGGAAGCTCCGCGGACGCGGACATGAGCGCCTCGATGCGCGCCACCGCGGAGGGCGGGGCGTACGGCGCGGCGCCGGGTCCCGGGCCCTACGGCGGGTTCGCGAACCCGAACGCGTTCGCGGCGGCGGCGAGGTCGCCGCCCAAGCGCGGCGTCGGCAAGTTCTTCAACCGGCTGGGCGCCGCCGCGGCGATTAGTCTGCAAAACTCGCTCGCCGGCGCGGGTCCGTCCCCGGGCGGAACCCCCGGTGTGGAGGACGACGCCGCTTTCCTGGAGGAGCGCGACCGCGTGTTCCGCCTGGAGCAGGAGCTGGCGATCGCGTCGTTAAAGGCTGGCCGCGCTTTAGAGTGCGAGGAGAAGTTCTCGGACGCGATGGGCGAGCTCGGGTTGGAGTGCGTGAAGCTCGCCAAGCTGGAGGACGGCGAGGCGGTGCGAAGAGGCGGCGGCGCGTACGGCGAGGAGGCTCAGATCGGCCGCGACACCGCGCTGCGCGCGAGAAAGATGGGGAACGCCGCGGTGCGCGTTTCTCGTCTCACTCGAGCCGCGGTGGGCGCGCTTTCCAAATCGCTCCAGCCGATGCACGAGTACCTGTCGATGATGCCGGCGGTGCGCCGCGCGGTGGCGGACCGCGGCGACGCGCTTCTCGAGTGGCGGCGCGGCGCCGCCGAGGTGGAGGCCAAGAAAGCCAGACTGGCGCGCCTGGAGACGGACATCACCAAGATGCTCCAGGTGGACCTGCTGAAGCGCGAGGTGGCGGAGGCGTCGGTCGCGGCGGAGCGAGCGCGGGGCGAGTACGAAACCGTCAAGGCGCGGCACGCCGACGAGTTTTCCAGGCTGGAAAAAAGCCGGTGCGCGTCGTTCAAGAGGATGTGGCTCGCCTTCGCGCGCACGCAGGCGGCGCACGCCGAGCGCGCCGTGCAGGTGTGGCGCGCGGTCGCGGAGGACCTGGGCGCGAGCCCGGAGGAGTGGCGGGGGACGGAGCGGGCGGACGCCGGGGAGGGGGAGGCGCCGAGCGCGTCGCCGTGAGGCGAGGTAAAAAGGGTTTTTTTTTGCATCTTCAAATTGCAAAAAAGCCGTCGAGTCGTCGCGTTGCCGCTTTTTCGCGAAACCGGCGCGGGGGTTTCGTGAAGGCGTTTGCGAAACCGCACCGGCTCGATGTGTTGCCTCACACGCCGCTTTGGTACTCTGGGTAGAGCTTGTAGTGCGGCGAGCCCGGCGTGAACGGCACGTCCAGCGAAGCGCGCTTGGGCGATCCCGTCGCGGGCGCCGGCGTCGCCGCCGCGGGCGTCGCGCGCGCTTCGCTCAACCCCGCGGTGAGCAAAGAGTCCGACCTTTTCTCAGAGCCGCGCGCCTCGCGCCGCGCGGAAGCGTCGCCGCGCATCCACACCGCGCCGTTCCCGGAGGACCTCGCGCGCACCGCGTCGGCGAACCTCGGCGAAAGACCGTTTTCCGTCTTCTCGCGACTGACTGATGACTCGCGTCGCGTCGCGTCGCCCTCCGCCGTTCCGAACGGACGCGGCTCCGTTCCGGCGTCCCGCGCTTTTTTTTCGCTCGACCGAGCTTGATCCGTCTCGGTCGGACGCGGCGCGCGCGTTTCGCTCGCGGACGACGTCGCGTCTCTCCGTTTGTCATCGAAAAAGCCGGTCGCGGTTCGATCCAACGATCCGACCGTATCCCTCTCCGGCTTCTTCTGAAACAGCACGCGCGTCCCGGGGTTGCGCCACGGGTTGGGGGGCTCGGCGGCGTCGCCGGCGCGCTCTTTTGGCTCTTTTTTCCTCCCCCCCCCCACGTCCTTCGGGAGCGTGTCCAGCATGCGCGCGCCGAACCAGTGCAGCGCCACGCCGAAAGCGAGCTTGAACACGACCAGGAACGCGAACAGAAGCGCGAAGCCGGCCGTCTCGGACACCGCGCCGGCGGAGAAGAAACGCGCGCCCGAGACGTCGCGAGACGTTTCTTTCGCGACGAACGAAAACGCGTCGAGCTCCGCCGCCGCCTCCGCCGCGAAACCGGCGCCTTCGGCTTCGTCCTCGAACGCCTCGAACGTCTCGAACGTCTCGAGGCCCGCCCGGTTGAGCGCCGAGCGCAGCGCCGAGCGCGCCGTGTCGCGCGCGAACGCGAGGACGTCGCGGCCGACGCCGAAAAACAAACCGCGCGAGCCTGAACCGCCGCCCGACCCGGCGCCGAAGGTTCGGTAGAGCCCGGGCAGCGTCTTGAGGAGCACGGCGGCGGGCGCGAGCGGCACGAACCCGACGACCCTGTGCAGCTTGTAGCTCTGCGTGAGCTTGACGTGCTCGCGGCAGAGCTGCCTGAAGAACCCGCGGTAGACCCTCGGCCTGAGCCCGTTGAACTTGCTCACGAACGCGTGCTTGAAGACGTCGACGCCCACCTCCGACCCGAGCACCATCATCGAGTCCGCGAGCAGCTTGCGGTCGAGGCCGAGCGCGACCGATCCGCTGGCGGTGACCCGCTGCGCGGCGACGAACAGGAGCTGCACGGAGAGGTGCACGCGCTCGACGATGTCCATCCTCGCCGCCGTGAACACCTTCGCTTCGTCCATCTTCTTGAACACGTGCCCCTTGATCTCGCCGAAGTTGTTGGAGACGAGCACGAGCAGCATCGCGTTCGTGTGCGAGTTGATGGCGACGCTCAGGGTCACGGCGTGCGTCAGCAAAATCAGCGTGTGCGCCGTGGTCGTCGCCAGCGCCAGGCCCGTGTCGAACGCCAGCTGCGCCCACGCCACCGCCTGCGCCCCGCGCCCGTCGCTGCGCGCCGACGCGCTCACCACCAGGAACACCGAGTTCTGCAGCGCGTCCAGGACGTGGCAGTTGAAGGCGCTGCAGAGCTTGTCGAAGCACTCGAGCACCGAGCACGCCAGATACAGCTTGATCACCTCCTGCCCGCGGATGTAGTGGTACAGCACGCTGACGTCGACGTGCCCCGCGGCCACCACCGCGCCAGCGAGGATGCACAGCCACAGGCTGTCGCTCAGGTGCTCGCGCGCGTACGGGTGGAAACCCCACGGCTTTTTCGACGCCGCCGCGCGCGCGAGCGCCGCGGGCGAAAACGGAGGCCCGTCTCCGCCTTCGACGCCTTCGCCGCGTTTGGCGCCTCTCCGCGACGACCACGAGGACCACGGCACGACCACGAGGCGCGCGGTCTGGCACAACACGCGCACGGGGAGGCTGGTCACCACGCCCAGGATGGCGTCCGCGCACAGCGCGCCGCCGTACAGGTTGAGGCGCTCGAACTCGATGGGGATGTACCAGATGATGTCGAAGACGCGCTCGCGCGCCACCGCCATGTCGGGATCGTGCTCCCTGGCGCCCACGGTCAGGCCCAGCTCCGCCTGGACGTACTCCCACACCGGGAGCCGCCGCGAGGGCGCGCGGCTGGTCGACGCGACCGACCCGACGCGCTCGGCGAGCGCGTCCGCGTCCGCGCGCGCGCGGGACCGACGTCCGTGAGAGGACACCTCCGCCGAGGCGTCCAAAGCTGCCGACTCCACCGTGGAGTGCTCCGCGCGCGGGGAGGTCCGCACGAGGGGGAGGGGGGGCATCGCGCGCGGCGCCGCGCGCGCGTCCTTGGCCCCCGGGCGTCCTTCGCCGGACGCGGCCCCCGCCACCTTCACCCCGTCCTCGGGGCGCTCCGCCCCCATCTCGCGACGTGAATTAAGAAGCCGGGAAGGAAGCGAGCGACGATTTCGCGGTTGGCGCGGCACCGGCGGAGCGTTTTCAGGGGATGACGCGAAAATCGGAACTCGACTGCAGACCACCAAAAGACCTCGCGCCATCATCCACACTGACGAGACAGGTCGCTTTTTGTATCGGACCATTGTGGCTTGCGCGGCCGTAGGCCTGCGAACGCTCTGGGGGGCGGAGGACCTGGGAAAGGACCGCGGAGATGTTCGGGGCGCGTAAGCCTGAGGCGGGTCCCCCGGGGGGGGATCAGCTGTCGTCGTCGCCGTCGTGGAGGTACGCGCGTCCCAGCGTCGTCACGACTCGGCTTTTCCGTGCCGGCGCCGCTTTTCAAGCCGCCGCAGGATTTTTCGACGAGCGCGTGTCGACCGACGCCGCGAGGAATCGCGCCTCGTCCGTCGTCCGACGAGCGTGCGCGTCGGCGCCGCGATCGCGGCGCTTCGCGCGCGTTTCCGCGCGCCCGCCTAAAGCGCAAGTCTCCTCTCGCGTCGCCGCACGCGCCTCGTTTCCGTCGCTGACCGCCGCGCGCTTTTTTCCACTTTCCCACCGCCACGTGGTCCCGCAGCACGGATTACATCTCCCGGCTGTTGCACGAGGACGAACATCCGAGGAGCGCCTCGGCGGCGCCCCTGGGCCACGGCGACTCCGAGCTCCACAGGTCCATGTCCGCCGTCGACCTGGTGCGTCCCCTCGCGACGACCGCGAATCGACCGTTTCCCGGCGAGACCCGAACGCGGCGTCGAAGTGTTTCGGTTTCACTAAAAAAAAAACGCGCACACCCGCGACTCACGACTGACGCGACTCGCGACTGACGCGACTCGACTCCCGATACGCGCACCACGAACCACGAACGACTCCTCACTTAGAACGGCGGCGGCGGCGTGTTCGGCGGCGGCTTGTTCACGCGAGACGACGGCCTGACGCGCGGCGCGCGCGGGCTCGCGCACCCCTCGCCGCACTCGTCCAGCAGCGGAAACGTCGCGCAGCTGTACGCAAACGCCGGCGACTCGATTCGGTCCGCGGGCCCCCCCGGTGGCCCGGGCGCCTCCGCGGCGGACCGGCTCACCGCGGCGTTCGGCGCGATCGGCGTCTCCGACCGCGACGAGGTCCCGAGCCGATCGGCGACCGCGCCGCTGCTGCCGTTCGAGAACGGGGGGTTCGGGAATCACCGAGTCGCGTCGAGTCGCGCGCCGAGCGGTCTCGGCGGAGACGGAGGAAACGGGAGTCGCGTTGACTCGCCCGCGCGCCAGGCGAGCGGCGGCGCGCCGCCGTTTCCGGGCAGCGCGGCGTTCGGGAGTGGCGGGAACCTGAACCCGAACGCGTCGTACGCGTCTGTACCCGATTCCGGCACCGTAGCAAACAACGCGAACCCGTACGCCGCGGCGCAGATGCAGCAGATGCAGCAGATGCAGATGCAACAGATGCAGCAGATGCAGCAGATGCAGCAGATGCAGCAGATGCAGCAGATGCAGCAGATGCAAATGGGCGGGTTCCCCGACCCTGGCGCCAACCCGCAGGGCGCCGCGCTCGCCGCGGCGATGGCACAGATGCCCGGGCTCGACGGCGCGATGGGCGGCGCGGGCGGCTTGGGCGCCGACGGGATGGGGGGGATGGGCCGCGCCCCGGGCGCCGCCGGGAACCCGCGCGAGATGGCGGAGGTGTACCAGGCGGCGTACGCGGCGGCGTTCTACGCGCAGCAGCAGCAGCTGCAGCAGCTGCTGCGCATGCAGGCGCAGGCGGCGCAGGGCGCGCGCGGGGGTGTGGGTGGCATGAGCCTGGACCCCGCGGCGCTCGCAGCCGCGGCGGCGGGCCTGCTCGGGAACGCGGGCGGCGGCGCGGCCGGCGCCGGCGCCGCCTTTGGCGGCGCGTCCAACGGGTTTCGCGGCGGCGAGGGCTCCGGCGGGTACGGCGGCGGCGGGTCCAACGGCTACGGCGGCGGCTACGGCGGCCACCGCGACGACACCCGCGGCGGCAACAGAGGCATGGGAAAGGGCGCGCGCGGCCGCGGCGGCGGCCGGGGCGGACCGGACGGATTCGGCGGCCGCGACGGCGTGCGCCGCGTGGGCTCCTCCGGCGGTTTGGAGCGCGGCGGCGGTCTCGGCGTGGGCGTGGACTCCGCCGCGGAGGCTGCGGAGATGGACGCGCGATTCGGCAGCGTGCAGGAGTGCCTCGGCACGATCGCGACGCTCGCGCGCGACCAGCACGGGTGCCGCTTCCTGCAGCGGCGCTTCGACGAAGACGGCGCCGACGCCGTGGACGCGTGCTTCCCCGAGATTTTAGCCGAGGCTGTGGAGCTCATGATGGACCCGTTCGGGAACTACCTCGTGCAGAAGCTGCTGGAGTGCTGCTCGGACGAGCAGCGCGTCGCCGTGCTCACGGCGGTCGCGAAGACGCAGGCTGAGGCGGACGAAAAAACCGCGAGCGCCACGAACGAGGAGGAGGAG
>Ga0181561_10005940_pt1 | contig 10366 bp, 3 predicted proteins | sample 011ome_19_FD_133760 | JGI IMG/M metagenome (GOLD analysis project Ga0181561, IMG submission 133760) | Coastal salt marsh microbial communities from the Groves Creek Marsh, Skidaway Island, Georgia - 011510BT metaG (megahit assembly) | ecosystem: Environmental > Aquatic > Marine > Intertidal zone...
CGTTGCCGTTTTATCGTCCGCTCGGCGTTCGTGTCCGATCGACGGCGGACGCGGTTTCTTCGCGCGCCGCGGACGCGTCTCGGGCGGTGGATCCGGGTGCGACATCCCGAGCGGTGGGTCCGCACCTTTGGACGAAGAGATCAGGAACACCCCGTCCTCGGTGACGTTGGAGTACTCGAGGTGGTTGATGGGGCGGGAGTGGCCGTGGCACACCAGCGGCGCGTTGGCGGGGGCTTGCATGGCCATCGCGCAACACGCGCCGGAGGTGTGCGGGTGCAAGATCAGAAGAAAACCACTGGGGTGCCCTCACGATCGGGATCGGAAAGGTTGGCGAAGGAGGCGGGCCGGGCGCCTGCGCGCGGGCGTGTGCGCTTTATCGCGGGGAGGGTGAGCCCCGAACGAACGTCGTGCGAGCGTGCGTCGCGTGACGCGCGCGCTCGAGTGACCCAGTCCGATCTCTGGTGTCTCGCTTTTTCCCCGCCCTCATCAATCACGTCTCAGGGGCACTCCCCCGCCGACCGTCGGCGTCGATCGCGCCGCGGACGCGTGAAACGCATGTCGAATCGCTCTTTTTTTCAAAACGCGCCGCGTGTACGAAGCGACGCGTACCGAGTACCGACGTACGACTAGCTACTCGCCGACTCCTGCTCCGCCTTGTCCACCTCCGCCGCGCACTTCTCGAGCTCCTCGAGCACACCCGGCATCTCCTCCCCCCACTCCTGCGCCTCGAACACCTTGAGCACCCCACGCAGGTGCATGCGCGCCTGCGCCACGCCGCGGCGCGCCTCCTCCGCGGAGAGCGTCTCCGCGTCGGCGGCGTCGAATCCCAAAGCCGCGTTCCGCAGACTGCCCCTGCACATCTCCAAGGAGGCGTCCGCGTAGTCCACGAACGCGGCTTTGTCCTTGCGCCACCCGCTGCCGTCCAGCGCGCGCACGCGCTTCAGCCTCGCCTCGGCAGCCACCACGCGCTCGCCGCGCGCCTCGCGGAACTCCGCCGCCAGCCGCCACACGTCGGCGGTTTCCGTCACGGGGCGCGCCCCCGCCGAGCCGCCGCTCAGCGCGCGTTTGAAGACCTCCTCCACGCTCGCCTCGAGCCGAACCACCTCCCGCGCGAGCACCTGCGTCGCGACGGTGTCCGCAAGGTCCGCGGGGTCCGCGGGGTCCGCGGGGTTCGGGGTTTCGGCGGAGACTGGTTCCGGGCTCGGCCCGTCGTCGTCCTCCTCCGAGTCGGAGAAGAAGGCGTCGAGCATGTCCGCGGCGGCGTCGCCGGCGTCGCCGCCCGCCTCGCCCCCGACGCCGTCCCAGGTCTCCTCCTCCTCCTCCTCGTCGTCGTCGTCCACCTCGGCGACGTTCCCGAGCGCGGCCGCGCGCCTCGCCTCCTCGCGCGCGGTCTCGGCGTCGCGCCTGTCCTCGACGCCCAGCCACGCGGCGACGCCTCGGCGCGCCTCCAGGCACCGCTCGACGAGCGTGGAGAGCGTGGCGAGATGCATCTGCGCGCCGTCGGTGAGCTCCATCGTTTTGACGAGCGCGCGCGCGCTCTGCTGGAAGTGCCCCACCTTGGCGCTGACCATCGCGAGGTTCTCCCACGTTTGCCAGTTGTTCCGGAGCTGCTTCGTGGCTTCGCGCAGCGCGACGTGCGCGGCGTCGAATCTCCCGCGCCGAATGTTGAGCGCGGCGACGTTGTTCCACGCCTGGCCGTTTTCGCAATCCGCCTGCGTGCACCGCACGAATGCGCTCAGCGCCTCGTCCTCGCGCCGCGCTTTCAGCAGCGCGTACCCGCAGCTGAACCACCCCTCCGGGAACAGAGGGTTGACGCGCATGGCGTCCGACCACCGCGCCGCGGCGGCGGGCCAGTCCTCCCGCGCCGCCGCGCGACGCGCCAACGAACGCGACGCGCGCGCGCTGCGCCCGCCGGAAACCTCCAGCGCCTTTTCGTAGGCGCTCTCGTCGTCCAGCGCGTCGCCGAGCGCGCACCACAGCTTGGCGTCGCGCGGGTCCTCCGCCAGGCGCCGACGCACGACGTCCGCGGCGGCCTGCTTCTTCCCCAGCAGGCCCAGGCAGACCACCAGCGCGTCCCACAGCTCGATCTCCTCGAACAGCTCCAGCGCGGGGCCCACCATGCCGAGCGCGATCAGGCAGTCGCCCAGCTCCCGGCGCAACTTCGAAGACGGGGGGAACCAGGTGGAGTGCGCGAAGCGCGCGCGCGCGCCCGCGCCGGGTGCGTGCGCGTCCAAACCGCGGACGAGATCCTCCAAAACGAGCAACGCGCGCTCGCGCGTTCGCGCGCGCTCGCGCTCGTGCCTGGACGCGAGCACCGCCGCCGCCGCGCGCAGGATCGGCCGCGAGCGGGTCTGCGCTCCGACCAGCTCGTGGTACGGAGCCACCGACCACGAGCGCGCGCCGTCGTCCGCCTGGGACTTGCGAACGGTCACCGCCGAGGCCAGGATCAGCGCCTGCGCCGCCGCGGGCAGGGAAGGGGAAGAAGAAGACGCGCCGCGCGCGGTGTTTCGTGCCCCGTCACCAGCGTTGGCTTCTTCCCCGTCCGCCACGAGTCTCGGCGCCGTGAGGATCTGTGAGCCGTCCGTGGACAAGCCCTGGAGCTCGACGGCGATGCGCGCCATGGCGGCGGACGCCGGCGCCGACGAGCGCGCCGACGCGGACGCCTCCAGCTCGCCTCCAGCCGCCTCCAGCTCGTCCGCCTCGTCCTCGCTCGCGGCGCCGAGACTCTCGTCACTGCCGTCACTCTCGCCGCCGCTCCTCGAAACGACCGGCAGGCCCGCGCACGACGCCTCGAGCACCATCTGCGCCTTGGCGTCCGTCTGGTGCACGGTCCGGAAGCCCATCTTCCCGACGAGCTCGAGCTCGACGCCGAGCGCGCCGCGCGCGCGCGCCAGCAGCGCGTCGGCGCTGGCGACGTGCCCGTACTCGTGCTCCATGAGCGCCGCCTCCAGCAGGCACATGGACGCCAGCAAACGATGCGTGGGCGCCTCGCCAGAAGCGGCGCTCGTGTCCGAGGCATCCGCGAGGCATCCGGCGCGCGCGTCGCCGAACGCGCGCGCGGGCTGGTTCTCCGGCGCGAATGAAGCCAGCGCCGCCGCCGCCGCGCCGAGCGCGCGCCGGCGCAGCGTCGGCGACCGACCGCTCAGCAGGCGCTGGTGCGCGAGAACGGCGCGCGCGGACCACCACGCGCACGAAGGAGGCGTGACGGTGGTCTCTACAGAGGTCTCTACAGAGGCCTCGAGCGGCTCCGCCCACAGGCGCACGCGCCCGGCGCCGGCGCCCGCGGCGCGGCGCGCGGCGCGCGCGGCGGCGGCGCGGGCGTCCGCCAGCGTCGCGGCCGTGACGTCCGCCGCGACCAGCGCCTCCGTTCGGCGCGCGCTCCGGTCGACCAGCAGCGCGCTCGCCAGCAGCAGGTACTGCGGCAGGCGGCACTTCCCGACCAGGTCCTCGCCGTCCACCGCCAAACGCGCGAGCGCGTGTCGGTTCCACTCCGCCGCCGCCGCCGGCGTGGACGGCGGCGCCGCCGGACACGCCGGCGCGTTCGGGAGGTCGGGGCCCGTGACGTTCACCTGGTGGAACGCGTTGAGCGCCGCGACGCCCACGGCGAGCACGAGGAGCTCGTGCGCGGCGGGCTCGACGCCCCCCCGCGCCGAGGCAGCCGCGGAGGCGGCGGCGACGTTTGACGCGATCGAGGCGTAGAAGTCGGCGGCGGCGGCGGCATCGGACGCGTCCGCCGACACCGGCGCCGCGCCCGCCTCGGCGCTGGGCCCGAGGAGGAGCGCACGCGCCTGCGGACACCCCAGCGCGGCGAGGTACTCGCCTCGGCGCACGAGAGCCACCACCTCGGCCGCCGCGCGGGCGCCGGGCCCGGCTTTTTCGGGCACCGCCGAGGGCGCGATGGGAGCCGCCGACCCCGCCGGTCTCGACATCGAGGACAGGAGCAGATCGCGCTCGAGCGCCACCACCACGGCGGCGGGCGAGAGCTCCGCGGGCACGGAATCTTTCACCCATGAGTTCATCGTTACCTCGAGACCTCGTCACTCGTTACTCGTCTCTCGTTACTCGACACGCCCCGAGGCGCGCGCGAATGTGCGATCGGCGCAGACGCTCTAGGGACCGCCTACGGCGGTAGACGCGCCGGTCGGCCGATATCGATCGGACCCGACGCGGCTTCGGCTGGTGCCACCGAAGTGTCGTTTTCGGTCGCGCGTCCGCGATCTGGCCACTGCGCCGCGGCGCGGTCGTCGTTCGTCCCGCGTCCGAGCCGTCCGCGATGGACGAGATCCTCGCCCTGCAGGCCGCGCTGGCGACCGCGCAGGACACGAAGAGCTCGATCCGCCTCAGCGAGCGGAACATCGTCGAGCTGGTGAACAAGCTGAAATCCCTGGATCTGCTGGACGATACCCTGCTGTACACCCTGAACGGCAAGGAGTACCTCACGGAGGCGAGGCTCGACGCCGAGATCAAGCGCGAGGTGAAGCGCAGCGGCGGTCGCGTCCCCGTGACCGACCTGCAGCCGGCGCTGAACGTGGACGTCGCGCACTGCGAGCGCCGCGCCAGGGCGCTGGCGGCCGATGCCTCGAACGGCGTGGCGCTCGTGGAGGGCGAGCTCATCACGCCGGCGTACTTCGACGCCGTCGCCGCCGAGACGGACGAGGAGCTCCGCGAGGCGGGCGTGATCGGCGTGGGCGAGCTCGCGAGGAGGCACGGCCTGTCCGCGGACCTGATGACCAAGGCGCTGCGCGAGCGCGTCGAGGCGGGCGCCGTGGACGGCCGGCTCGAGGGCGGGTCCGTCTACACCCCCGGCTACGTCCGGAGGCTGCGCGCGCAGCTGCGGGGCGCGATGCGCGCGGCGCTCGTGCCCACCACGCGCGACGCGCTGGTGGCCAACGCGCTGCGGCGGGAGGACAGGCACGGCGTCGCCGACGCCGCCCTCACCGGCGCCCTACTGGGGGACCTCGCGAGAGGGAGTTCCGGAGGGAGCGCCGGAAGCGCGGGAAAGCGAGGCTCCTCGCTGAGGGAGCGAGGAGGACGAAACGAACCCGCCGACGCCGAAAACGTCGCCGCCGACGGCGCGCTCCGCGGCGGCGCCTGGCACCCCGCGGTGTACTCGCGCGCGCAGGCGGCTGCGGTGGGCGAGGTGTACGCGCGCGCCGGCGTGGTCACCGCGGAGCAGGCGAAGCGCATGGGAGTGGCCGATCCGTCGTCGTACTTCGAGGCGATGGATATAAAAAATCGCGCCGTCGCGCTTGGCGAGTCCTTCGTCGCGCCGCGCGTCGTCGAGCAGCTGGACGCCGCCGTGCGCGACGCGCTCGCCGAGAACGGCGGGTGGTGCGAGTGCGGCGCGCTGGTGCCGCCGGACCTGCCGCCCGCGGACGCGCCGGCTCTGCTCGCCGCGACCGACGCGGTGGGGGGCGCGGGTGAGAAAGGCGCGGGCGAGAGAGGCGGTCGACGAAGAGTCAAGACCGACGCTCAATCGGCGGCGAAGAAAAGCGCGAAGAAAACGCGTAAAGAAAACGCAGACGACGCCGCGTCTCGGATGGAAACGTCTCCTTTCGACGAAGCGCCGAAAGGAGACGAACCGGACGGGCGAGTCGTCGCGCGACTCATCACGCACAGCAGCACATCGCGTCACGCACATCACGGCGCGCTCGTCGCCTGCGCGACGCCCGCGTTTCTCGAGCGCGCGCGCGCGCTCGCGCGCGAGCTCGGAGCCGCGCGCGGGCGCGAAGAAGGCACGCGGAGGCAGCAGCTTGCGACGGCCCCCGGAGAGCTCGCGGGCGCCGGCGCGGCGAGGCGGACAGAGCTTTCGTCCGCGGAGAAGCCGCGGACGAAAACTTTGTCGCCCGAGATGTCTCCGGGCGACCCCGGCGAGGACCCCGAGGCGTCCGCGTTTGTCGTGCGCGCGGACGACCTGGACTCGGACGACGACGCGTCAGGAAGGGGCAGGAAGGGGAAGAAGGGGAAGGGGAAGGGGAAGAAGGGAGGCGGCGGTGTCCCTTCCGCGACCGCGCCGAGAGACTCAAAGAAAAAACCAACCAAAAACGAGGAGACGCTTTCGAGCGCGTCCGTCGCCGGAACCGACCCGGACCCGGACGCCGGCGCGCCGACGGTGGCTGAGGTGGCGCGCGCGTGCGTCGGCGCCGCCGCGCCCGGCGCGTCCGAGGCGTTTCTCTTCGCCGTCGCCGGCGGCGAGAGCTCCGGCGTCCACGCCGCCGCCCTACGCGCGTTCCGAGAAACGGTCGAGAGAACCGTCGCTGAAGGGTTCGTTAAGCGACGTTCGGAGCGCCGCGATGTCATCGACGCCGCGGCTGTTTTCTTCGAAGCGTCGTTCCCGTCGGCGCGCGCGTTCGCGCGCGGCGCGGCGCTTCTACCGAACGACGCCGCCGCGCAGACGCACTGCTGCGCGACGCGCGTCGTGCCCTGCGCGGACGCGTTCCTGGTCTCGCGCGCGGACCCGGAGGACGAGGCGCTCGAAGGCGTCTCGAAGCAATGCTTCATTCAGAATGTGACGGAAACCGTGAATGCCGAAAACGAGCCGACGGCGGAGAGGCCGAGTACTTCGTCGAGTACTTCGAAAAGAACAAACGCGGCGTTGGCCCCTTTCGCGTTGGCCCGACGCGCGCGCGAAGGTTTGGCGCTCCGCTTCCCCGCCGAGAGCTCCGCGCGCGCGGCGGCGAACGCGCTGGCCGCCGCGGCGTCTGCGGCGCGGGACCCCGGCGCTGTGGTCGCCGCGCTCGAGGCTCTGTTCGAGTTGACGTCGGGGGGTAAGAAGCCGCGCGGCGCCGACCGCAAGACGGAGCGTCTCGTGGCGCGCGCGCACCGCGCGACGCTCGAGGAGACTTTGGCGCGCGCCGTCGCGGCGAACGACGCGACGCGCGCCTTCGCCGCCGCCGCGCCGCTCGCGCTGGTGGTCGCGACCGGGCGCGCGTTGAGCCTGACCGGCCGCTCGTTCGGGAGCGCGATCGGCGCTTTCCGCGAGGACGGACGCGCGCACGGCGCGCTGCGCGACGAGGACGTCGCATTCCTCGATGCGTTCCACGAGGACCTCGTCGCCGCGCTCGCGCGCGTTCCGAAAGAAACGCGAGGCGAAAAAGAAACGCGAGGCGACGACGACGGCGAGAAGGGTGTCGAAACCGGGCTCGCGGCGCTCGCGGCGCGTCTGCCCGAGCTCGCGCGCGTCGTCGCCACCTGCGGGAAGGCGCGGGGGGGTGAGGGGGTGGAGGGGGGAGGGGATGACGACGCGTGATGCGACGTGATGCGATCTTTACCATTTTAGGTATATGACGTCCGCGCGGGGGGCTAGGGCCCCGCGAGCGCGACGCCGCCGACGCCGTCGCCGACGACGTCGCCCCCGAAACGACGCGCCGACGGCGGTTTGCCGGTTTCGCATTGTTCGCATCCGACTCGGCGTCGGTTCGGCGTTGTTATTCGAAAACAAAACTTCGTTTTTTGCCATGAATGCGTCTCCGGGGCAGTCGTTCGCGCACCCGCCGCCGAGCGGTGGGGAAGCGCGTCGATGGAGACCCGACGTCGGCGTCGTGGCGTGGGCGTGGCGCCTCCGTCTCTGCTCGCGTTGGCGCTCCTGGCGTCCGCCGCGACCGCGCGCGCGACGGGCGACGTCGGGGCGTTCGGGTCGGGCCACGATTTTGATGCGCACCGCCGCGCGCGCGCTTTGGCGCAGACGTGTCCCAGCGGCAGCGCGTACGACGCGACGCTGGTGGCGTGCGCGGTGACGTGCGACGGCGGGTACGTCCGCGACGACACCGCGAACACCACCATCGACACCACGACCGTCCTCGGCCGATGCGACCCGTGTGCGCCCGGATCGGCGCGTGAAGCCGGATCCGCCAACGCGTGCGTCGCCTGCCCCGTCGGCACGTCCAACTCGCGCGGCGGGCAGCCGGCGTGCGTGCCGTGCTCGTACCAGGGCGTCACGAAGTACGCCAACGCATCGGGCGCGGTGACGTGCCTGGAGTGCCCCGCGGGCACCACGCAGCGCGCCGGCGACGAGACGGACGCGCAGGGCGCCGGAGAGCTGCTTTCCGGCGTGTCGCTGGACCAGTGCGCGTGCGAGCCCGGCGCCTACGACCCCGTGGCGAACCGGACCGGAGCGCCGTGCGAGGCGTGCCCGAAGGGCGCGGACTGCGCGGGGGACACGCGTCGCCCCACCAGCAAGCCGCTGTACTACGGGTGCCCGCCCCCGCACGACGACTTCTTCCTGCGGTGCCACCGGATGATCGACAACCGGTCGCCGTGTTTGGGCGAGAACCGATGTATGGAGGGCTTCGAGAAGCAGTCGTGTTCGCGGTGCGCGTCTGGTTTTTACCGGTTCCAGAGGAACTGCGTTCGGTGTCCGAGCGACGGCGCCGGGTCGCTCGTCGCGGCGTACATGTTCCTGCTCGTGGCGTTCTACGTCGTGAAGAAGCTGTCCACCATCGTGTTGCCGAGCATGTACATCATCCTCACGTACGTGCAGTGCCTGTCCATCGTCGGCAACCGGCAAGGCTGGGGCACGGAGCGGACCAAGACGTTTCTGAAGAGCGCGGAAATCGTCAACTTCCCGCTGGACCTGTTCATCCCGTCGTGCGCGGCGGAGATGCCGTTCGTGCACAAAGCCGCGTTCTTCACCGTCACACCCATTTTCTACGTCCTCGTGGACGTGGTGCTAGTGGAGAACTTCGTCAAGCACGCCTGGCCGCGGCTGGCGGACGCGCTCGCGGCGTGCCTCGTGGGCCTCATCCGGGTCAAGTACGTGTTCGGCGCCGAGGAGGCGCGCGAGGGCATGCGCGCGGAGGACGAGGCCGCGGGCGCGCGCGGGCGGCTGCGGCACGAGCTGAGAGGCCTGGAAAGCGGCCGGACGGGTCGGTTCCTGGGGGGGGTCGTGCAGGCGTGGTACCTGGCGTCGCCCGTGGAGGCGGAGGAGGCGATCGACGCGACGTTCGGCTCGGGGAACGCGCTGGCCAAGCGGACGATGCGCTGGGCGGGGAATCGGGCCAGCATGCGCGCGAAGAGGCGCGAGGGCGTGACTGACGACGCTGACGTCGGAGAGCCAAACGGAGAGCCTGTTGACGCGCCGTTGACGTTCGCGCAGAAGTGCACGAAGCATTTCTTCGAGGACATGCGTCTGATGTACGTCGCGACGACGAGCGCGCTGCTTAAGACGCTGCGGTGCACGCCGGTGGGCGACCGCGACTTGTCCAAGTTCTGGATGGGGAGCGCCTGGTTCGGGGCGACCGAGAGCGTGCTCTCCGCGGACCCGGCGCAGACGTGCTGGGAAGGCGAGCACGCCAAGCTCGTGCCGTACTTCGTGGTGATGCTCGTGCTGTACGGGCTCGGGTACCCGCTGGCGACGCTGCTCGTCCTGAACGACTGCAAAAACCCGGAGAGACGAAAAGGGTGGCACCCTAAGGTGTACGGTCGGCTCTACCGCCGGTTCGAGCCGCAGTACTACTGGTGGGAGGTGGTGTACCTCGTGCGCCGTCTGTGTTTGGTTTCGTTCCGCACGCTCATGAACGACCGCCGCGCGGAGGTGTACGCCGCGCGGACCATGCAGGGGTGGCAAGCGCTGTGCTTCGTCGTCACGCTGTGCGCGGCGCTTCTGGCGCAGTTTTACGCGCACCCGTTCAAACTCGAGCACATGGACCTACTAGACGCCACGCTGCTGTGCTGCCTGTTCCTGGTGGTTTGGCTGTCCATGGCGTTTGAAGTGGCGCTGAAAGACACGCCAGAAGTGCCGGTGCTGGAGTTTTTGGTGTTCATGGTCGTGGGGGTTTCCGTGCTGGCCAGCGCATACGCGCTCATCTTGGACGCGTACCACGCGCACCTCAAGAGCGGCCGGCAGCCGCCGCGGTGGATCGTGTGGGTGGTCTTCACGTGCACGCCCCCGCCCGTGCTCAAGGGGCTGGGGCTCGCGTCCAAGAGCACGGCGGCGCAGATCGAACGGCTCGCGGGCGAGATCGACCGCGAGAAGGCGCGCGCCGCCGCCGCCGCCGGCGCCGGCGCCGCCGCCGCCGGCGGCGGAGCCGAGGCGGCGACGAGCGACGCCGGCGAGGGCGGGGACGCGAGCGTCGTTCGGAGGCGGGCCCCGCCCGCGAGCACGCGCCGCGTGGTGGAGATGGAGCGGAAGATGGAGCGGCTCAAGAGACGCGCGGAAGACGTCGACACGGAGGGGGACGCGACACCGCGGAATAGAGCGTGACGCGTTCGTCGCGGGGTTTGATTCTTTTCTCCCAGTCTCTCACACGTTTTTTTTATCGCAAAACGTCTGCACGTCATCGGTCGGCCCGGCCTCGCCAAATATCTGGCCGTCCGGTCGTCGCTGGCGCTTTCTCTGCCGAAAAGCAACCGCGCCGGCAACATTCGA
>Ga0181561_10005942_pt1 | contig 10366 bp, 6 predicted proteins | sample 011ome_19_FD_133760 | JGI IMG/M metagenome (GOLD analysis project Ga0181561, IMG submission 133760) | Coastal salt marsh microbial communities from the Groves Creek Marsh, Skidaway Island, Georgia - 011510BT metaG (megahit assembly) | ecosystem: Environmental > Aquatic > Marine > Intertidal zone...
AGGGGGGCGCCGCCCACGCCGCCCGAGCGCGCCGCCTCGGCGAGAAGCCGCGTCTCATCGTCCGGACCGGGAGATTCCGCGGCGCCGAGAGCGCCATCCTCAGAGGCGCCGGCGGCGTCGTCGGAAGGGTCGTCGTCGGAAGGGTCGTCGTCGGAAGGGTCGTCCAGCGGGTGCACGCTCAAATCACGCATCCCACGTCTCACCGCGGCGTCCCCACCGTCGTCCTCGGAAGCCGTGGACGTGGCGGTCGTCGGCGCGCTCACCCGCTTCGTGTCCGCGGCATCCCCCGCCCGCGCCGCGGCGCGCGCCTCCGCCGCGGCGCGCGCCTCGCGTTTGCGTTGCCTCTGCCTGGCCCGCCCGCCCGCGCACGCGCCGTCGGCGCGCGCGGGCGTGTCGTTCCACCTGGTCTCCTCCAGCGGCGGCCAGAACTCGACCGGGTCGATCGCGAAGACCACGACGTCGCCGTCCACCGTTCGGTTCTGCGCGTCGAAGCCGTCGAACTTGACGTCGTGCGGCACGCCGTCCACGGTGACGTACGCCTCGTGCCGTTTCCGCGCGCTGACGCGCATCACGCCGACGCGAAGCGATCCGTCATCCAAGCCGCGCGTCACCTCCGACCGGGGCCAGAACTCCGCGTACCGCCACGGCGGTTTCCTGGGATCAGAGCCGCGCCAGCCGCCCCCGCCCCGGGAGCCGCCCCCGCCCTGGGAGCCGCCCCCGCCGGAACCGCCGTTTCGCCGTCGCGGCGTCTTTTCCGAGGAGGACGAGGCGTGCGTCGTGCGTTTCTTACCGACCGACGCGGGCGTCGGCGTCGCGGGAGTCGCGGGCGTCACGGGAATCGCGAGGGTCGCGTTTTCGGACTTCGAAGGCTCGAGTGCGCCGCTTCCACCCTTCTTGCTCGATCGATGGCCGGATTTCGACGACGAACCGGAGGTCTCGGGGGTCTCCGCGCGGAGGTTGGCCTCCCCATCGCGAGCGGCGAGCCCTCTGGCAGATCTCGTCTCCCCGCCCTCCACCGACGGAGAGCCTCCCCCTCCACCCGTATCGCGCACGGATCTCGCAAGCAACGCCAGGGCGATGTCCCGCGCAGAGCCCATCTCCTTCGCACCGCGCCCGCGCCGCGCGTCTGCGTCTGACCCGAGCGGTCCCGAAAACAGAACCCTGCACACATGTCGTGGCTTTCGGTGATGAAGAAAAAATAAGTCCAAAAATCCCAAGCGGCATCGGAAAAGTTAGTTGACAACGCGCGGGAGGCTGCAAGGGTCCGAGTCTGCGGCTGGGCCTTGGGCGCGATGTCCTCGCGCCTGCTTCGCCGTGTCGGCGCACTGGCGGCGTCGACGTCGCGCGCGTCGTCGTCGTCGACCGCGGCGTTCGCGCGCACCTTCGTCGCGGGGTCCGTCGAAAACCACGCGATCGGCGCGAGAACCGCCCCGAACGTCGCGCGTCGCGCCTTCGCGAGGGGCCCGCGGCACGGTTTCGCGCCACCGTCGACCGGAGGCCCGCACCACGGTAGACGCGTCGATCCGCTCGCGCCGTCGCGCCTCGATCGGCGCGCGCTGTGCGTCTCCCCCTTCGCCGCCGCCGCGGCGAAGGCTCCCGGCGATGGCGATCCCGCGACGAACGAAAAAGTCCACGTCTCTCCCGGCGCGGCGGCGGGCGCGAAGACGGCGATGAGCGCCGTGAGTGAGAGCGAGTTCGACCTGCGCATGCTCAAGTCGTTGATACCGTACATCTGGCCGAAGGATAAGCCCGACCACCGCAGAAGGGTCGTGGGCGCGTTGTCGCTACTCGTCACCAGCAAACTGCTCAACGTCGGCACGCCGTTTCTGTTTAAGCACGCGGTGGACGCGCTGGCGGTTTCGGCGGCGGGCGTCGCCACCGGCCCGGAGGCGCTGGCGGCGGCGGGCGCGCCCGCGCTGGTGGCGTTCACGCCCGCGGCGATGCTGGCGGGGTACGGCGTCAGTCGCATGGGCGCCTCCTTCTGCAACGAACTCAGAAACGCGACGTTCGCCAAGGTGGCGCAAGGATCCATCCGAGGCGTCGCGCTGCGGTGCTTCGAGCACTTGCACCAGCTCGATTTGAACTTCCACCTTTCGCGGCAGACCGGGGCGGTGACGCGGACGATCGAGCGCGGTACGCGCGGTATCCAGTTCATCCTCAACTCCATGGTGTTCAACGTCGCGCCGACGGCGTTCGAAATCGCGCTGGTGTCGTACATCCTCGGCACGCGGCTCGGGTGGGAGTTTGCGGCGCTCACCGCCGGAACGGTTGGCGCGTACGGCGCGTTCACGCTCGCCGTCACGCAGTGGCGCACGCAGTTCCGCAAGGACATGAACAGAATGGAGAACCAGGCGGGCAACCGAAGCGTGGACTCGCTGCTGAACTACGAGACGGTGAAGTACTTCAACAACGAGAAGCTGGAGAGCGCGCGGTTCGACGAGTGCCTCGAGGGGTACGAGCGAGCCGCGCTCAAGACGCAATCGAGCCTCAGCGCGCTCAACTTTGGCCAAAACGCCATCTTCTCGGCGTCCATCTCGGGGGCGATGTTGCTGTGTGCGGGCGGCGTCGCGCGCGGCGAGCTCACCGTGGGCGACCTGGTCATGGTCAACGGGCTGCTGTTCCAGCTCTCAGTGCCCCTGAACTTCCTCGGCACGGTGTACCGCGAGACGCGCCAGTCGCTCATCGACATGACCGCCATGTTCAACCTGCTGGAGGAAAAGCCGAGCGTCGTGGACGCGCCGGGCGCGCCCGCGCTGCGCGCGCCCGCCGACGGGAAGCTGGACGTCGAGTTCCAGGACGTCACCTTCGGGTACGGCGGCGGCTCGGGGAATGGGCGCGTCGACATCCTGGCGGGTCTGTCCTTCAAGGTGCCCGCGGGGAAGTCGCTGGCGCTCGTCGGCAGCAGCGGCGCGGGCAAGTCCACCGTGCTGCGCCTTCTGTACCGCCTGTACGACGCGCAGAAGGGGCGGGTGCTCGTGGGCGGGCAGGACGCCACCGCGGTGCAGACGCGCTCGCTGCGGCGGCACATCGGCGTCGTTCCGCAGGACACCGTGCTGTTCAACGACTCCATCTTCTACAACATCGCGTACGGGCGCGAGGACATGGCCGCGAGCGAGGCGGAGGTGCACGAAGCCGCGCGGCGCGCCGCCATCCACGACCCGGTGTGTTCGATGCGGGACGGCTACGACACCGTGGTGGGCGAGCGCGGGCTCAAGCTGAGCGGCGGCGAGAAGCAGCGCGTGGCGTTGGCGCGCGCGTTCTTGAAGGACGCAGGCGTGGTGCTGATGGACGAGGCCACGAGCGCGCTCGACACGCAGACGGAGGCGGGGATTATGGAGACCCTGAACACGCTCATGAAGGGGCGCACCACCATCCTCATCGCCCACCGGCTGTCGACGGCGATGCGCTGCGACGAAATCGCCGTCCTGGAAAACGGGCGCGTCGCCGAGCGCGGCTCGCACCGCGCGCTGCTGGACGCGGGGGGGAGGTACGCCGAGATGTGGCACGCGCAGGCGAACACGGGCCAAGACGCGAAGGTGGCGGAGGACGAATTGGGGGAAGGGGACACGCTGAAGGCGTCCTCCTGATACGTACGAGAAGGGGTATCACAGGGTGTGCGATCGCGCGGTAGTCTATCTCGTCGCGCGTATACGTTTCGTGCGCGTGTGGCGAAAACAAAACAAAAATCGAAAACAGAACAGCGGCGGACGAAAGTCTCTGCGTTGTCGCGACGTCCGACGTGTCTCGCCCTCACGCCGAGGACGTCCCCGCGAAGGGCTCGGGGATGGGTGGCGCGGACGAGGCGGACGAGGTGGCGTCCGTCATGTCGAGCCGCTCGATTCCCGGGAAACACAGGTCGTCGAGGCGGGGCTTGGCGCCCGGCGCGTCGTCTTTGGTTTCCTCGGGCACGGGAAGCAGAGGCGCGCCGGAAACGGCGAGCGTCGTCTCTGCAAGCATCGAGGTGACGACGTACGGGTCGCAGTTCGCGGACGGCCTGCGATCCTCCAGGTATCCGCACCCGTCCTTGTACGTCTCGTTGCCGACTCGGATGGAAGCGCCTCGGTCCGCGACGCCCCAGGTGAACTCGCGGATGGAAGCCGTCTCGTGCAAACCGGTGAGACGCTTCTCGTTGCCCTCGCCGTAGGCGGCGATGTGCTCGTCGTGGCGGTCCTTCAGCCGGCAAATCGCGCGCTCGATCTCCTTCATGCCGCCGAGCTCGGCGTGCCGCATGCTCCGCGTGGAGAAGTTGGTGTGCGCGCCCGCGCCGTTCCAGTCGCCCGCCACGGGCTTGGGATCGAGCGTCACCACGACCGTGCCAGTCAGCTCGCACACGCGCTGCAAGATGTAACGCGCCACCCACAGGTGATCGCCGCTGTCGATGCCGACGCAAGGGCCCACCTGGAACTCCCACTGCCCGGGCATCACCTCGGCGTTCAGCCCGCCGACGTTCACGCCCGCGTAGTGGCACGCGCGGTAGTGCGACTCCGCGATGTGGCGGCCGAACATCTTGTCGGCGCCGACGCCGCAGTAGTAGGGACCCTGCGGCGCCGGGTACCCGCCGACTGGCCAGCCCACCGGCCACTTGGTCGTGGCGTCGAGCAGGGTGTACTCCTGCTCTATGCCGAACCAGCACTCCTCCGCGGCGACGAGCGGGTCGGAAAAGACGCGTTCCGCGCGCGCGCGCGTGTTGGTGGGGATCGGCGCGCCCGCGGGCGTGTACGTGTCGCACATCACCAGGAGGTTGCGACATCCGTCGAGGACGGGAGGCGCGTCCTCGTCCGACTTCGCGGGCACCAGGGCGGACGAAATCGCCGCCCTCGCGGACTCCAGCGCCGCCTGCGCGGGTCCGCGAGGCTTTCGCCCTTCCACGACGGACACGGTGCCATCCATCACGGGCGTCGTCTTGTTCTTCGTGAACTCGTCGCCGATCAATCGGTCGCGCGGCGTGGCTCGAAACGGGTCGCGGAAAACGGCCCTCGGGACCAAAACCACCTCGCTGTCGATTCCAGGGGCCTGGTTCGTGGAGGACCCGTCGTAGTTCCACTTCGGGAGGTCCTCTAGCCCGCGAATCGGGCCTTCCAGGGTCTTGGTCTTGCTGCGCAGGTCACCTCCACATCCGCCGAGCCACAGGTACCTGCGAAGCGCAGGTCGGGGCCGTCGAGGTCGGGAGTCGAGGTCGGGGAGAGGTCAGGCGCCGGCGTCGGGTCGGGTCGGAGGAGACGAAAAAACGAAAGCCGGGCCTCGACGCACTCGACGGTGTACTTGTCCTGGAACGAAGGTAAGTCGCGCAGGCCGAGGAGCGCGTCGTGGTGGCTTCCTCCACCGACGTCGGTGGCGTACGAGGCGGCCATGTCGTGCGGTGAAGTGAGCGGAGAAGTGAACGGGTGCGCTCGAAGCTTCGAAAGGTCGCGCGAAAGGTCGCGGTCGGTGCGTCCGAGGAAAAGTGGTGCGTCCGAGGAAAAGAGTTTTCCCCCGCGGGAAAACTGCCGAGCGCTTCACCGCCGTTCACATTTTTCCGGTGCTGACGAGGTTCTTCCCGATGGGAAGGGTCGCCGCGGCGGGCGACGGGGCGGATGCGGACGAGTCGGCGGCGCTCCGCGCGAAGCTGGAAGATGCTGAGCGCCGCCTGAACTCCACCGCGCTCGAGCTTCGAGCGGCGCTCGCGAAAATCCACCACGGTCGCGCGAACTCATCGTCCCCGCCGGGGTCGCCCGCGAGGGTCGGGCGTTCCTGCCCGTGCGGCCACGAAGGCACGACGTGCGCGCAGCACGCCGGCGCGTCCTTCTGGCGCTCGTTCGTGCTGGCGTACATGGTCCGCGCCGGGGTCGCGGTGTTCTCCCGCGGCGTGGGCCTGCTGCGCAGCGACTCCCCCCGGGACGCCGCGCGTTTCGAAAAGCTGCTGGGCGAGAAGCACGTGCATTACCGCGAAGAGGCGGTGCGCCTCGGCATGTTCCTCGGCGCGTTCTCGGGGGGGTACCACCTGGTGCGGTGTCAGCTGTGCAACCGCCTGGGCGTCACCCCCGAGCGCGCCGCGCTCACCGCGGGCACGGCCGCGGGGCTCAGCGCGGTGTTTCTGAAACGACCCAAGCGACGCGCCTTTGCCGGATACCTCGCCGCGCGGCTGGCGCAGTCCGCGCTGCACAGCGCGCGGGCGGCGCGCGAGGCGCGCCGGATCGAGCGGGAGGACTCGCAGGCGAGACTCGCGAGGTTGGCTCGCGAGGCGAACGGCGTGGGCTCCCGCTCGATCGGAGGAAACGTGAGCTCGGCTGAAACGAACCCGAAGTCGCTTCGCGGCGCCTTGGAAACCTTCGTCGGCGCGCACGGCGACGTGCTCATGTTCGCGCTCTCCTCCGCGCAGGTGATGTACGCGTACGTGATGCGGCCGGAAACGCTCGACCCGGGGTTCTGGAACTTCATCGTGCGCGCGGGCCCCATCGACAAGGAAACGCTGGGCGCCGTGCGGGCGCAGTGCAGCGGCAGTCCCGTCGACTTGAGCGACCTGGCGCAGTACGCGGTCCCGGGGAAGGACCCCAAGGCGTGGACGACGGGCGAGCGCTTGCCGTGCGTCCCCTGCGCCGTCATGCACAGGGACACGGGGTGCGTGCTGTGCGCTTCGCACGCGGTGGCGGCGAGCGCGGCTACGTTCCGCAAGTGTTTCCCCTTCTACCTCAGCATACACTTGGTGCCCTTCTGCGTGCTGAACGCGGCGAAGGCGCTGCGGAACCCGGTGGGGACGGTGACGACGGCGACGGGCGCGACGATTCGGTCGACGACGTTCATAAGCGCCTTCGTGGGGAGCTACATGGCGTCCATCTGCGGGCTCCGCTGGGCGCGAGGCGGGAAGGAACACCGGGCGGCGTATTACGCGGCGGGGATCGTCGCCGGCTCGATGCTCTTCATCGAGAAGAAGTCGCGAAGAGGCGAGTTGGCGCTGTACCTCCTCCCGCGCGCCGCCGACTCGCTCGTCGCGACGATGGCGGTCAAGCGGCTGGTGCCCAACGTGCCGCACGCCGACTTGCTTCTCTTCGCGCTCGTCTCCGGCGGGCTCATGCACTACTTCGAAAACGAGCCGGAGACGCTCGCGGGGTTTCTGCGCAGCGGCATCGCCAGGTTCACCAGGCGCCCGAACGCGCCGCCGCCGCGGAGCGCGTCGGAGGCTGTGTTCCAGGTGGTCGCGGAGGAGACGCCTCAGGAGGACGGAGGCGCGGACGACGCGTGGCCGAGGGAGCACGCGCGCGCCGCGCGCGGACGAAGGGCGAAGACGTGAAGCAGAAAGTATATTAGCTACTATTAATACGCGTACCCCCAACGTCTAAGGAGACTCGAGCTCTCTTCTTCCCCTTACTCCTGACCCGGCAATACCCCCGCGTCGGTGATGGCCACCGCCATCGTGGGCTTGCTCCAGCTCTCGCGCGCCTTCGCGGCGCGGTCGTCCCCCACCCACTCCGCGACTTGGTTCCACGCCACGCTGTTTCCGCTGGGCGCAAACGTCGGCGTCGCGGCAATCTTCGCCACCACCTCCAGCCCCCTCGTGACGCGCCCGAGCACCACGTTCTGCCCGTCCAGGCTCGGCACCGGCGCGGGCCCCGTGGTGATCAGGAATTCCGTCTGCGCCGAGTTGCGGCTCAAGCTCGCGCCCTCGCCGTCGCCCGTCGCCGCGGCGAGCGCGAGCGAAACCGTGCCCGGCCGCAGGTGCTTCTGCTCGAACGACGCCGCCGCGAGCAGCTCGGGGTTGGGCGGGAACCGGGGCGCCTGGACCTGGCCCATGCGCGCGCTGCCCGCCTGGCCCGCCAGCACGTACCGGCCGGGCTTCACGCGGTGGAACACCGTGCCTTTGTACCCGCGGCCGGGGGGCGCCTCGACCAGCTCCAGGAAGTGCGACACCGCGTTCGGCACGAGGTCGCCGTACAGACCGATCTCGACGCGGCCCAGCGACGTGGGCTCCGCGCACAGACCGCCCGCCCCGCCCAGCGCCCGGTCCGCGCGGACGATCGAAGGACACGTGCCGATGTCCAAGAACACGCGATGGGTGATCCGGGGGGCCCCCGCGGCCTCGACGGCGCCGGACGAAGCCGAGGTCGACGCGAGAAGCGCGGCGCCCGCGACCAGGGAGGCGCGTCTGCCCAGCACGCGCGTGTCGTCGGTGGCGTCGGCGTCGATGTCTCGCGCCTGGACGCGCGTCTCGCGTCGCGGGGCGCATCGGGCGCAGCGCGCGACGGACGAGCCTCCGTCGACGCGGCATCGCCGCAGCGGACGGGCCGCGGTCGAAGGCAGCGGACGTGCGACACTCGCCACGCTCGCCATGTCGGATCTGGGCGGACCGTGTCGGCACCGAAGGGCCTCGTCCAAATCCATTTGGCTTGAAAGGCCACGTGGATTTCCAAAGTGTCGCATCTGATCAATGGGCAATCAGTCATAAAAATTCATCGGGAAGTAAGATAGTTTTCCCCGTGCTTCCCGGGCTTCCTTCGCGTCCGGCCACAACCAGAGACGCGGTCTGTCGAGCGCGACGGCCGAAGTTTGTGTGCGCGTGGTCGAACGTGCGCAGGAGACGTATCGCTCTCGTCGGACGAGGCGTACGAGGGACGCTCTCGCGTGAAGCGCGCGTGCTAGGACGAGCGAGACCGAAAGGTTCGCGGGAAAAAGAGAAGGCCGCGGGCTCGGCGCGAAAATCCCGGCGACGAGATCCGCCGGCGGCGACGATGACCAAGTCCTTCCGAGGCGAAGGCGACCTGATGGTCGACGCCCTCGTGTCGGCGTCGAAGGAGGCGTTCAACCAGGGCGGCGGCCAGCCCATGCCCGGGTACGGCCGCGACTTGGTGCCGTTCTTCGACGGAGGCGACGTCGCACCGCTCCCGAAACCCGCGGCCGCGAAAGGCGCGGTGCGTCCTCCGCCCCCACCCGCCCCGGACACCGCGGGCGCGGACATCCTGGCCATGCTGAACGGCCAGGCGCCCGCGCCGCCCACGCCGGCCGTGCCACCCGCGCCCGCGCCCGCGAAGGCGAAGAAGGCGAAGAAGGCGGCCGCGAAGGCCAACCCACCCGCCCCGGACACCGCGGGCGCGGACATCCTGGCCATGCTGAACGGCCAGGCGCCCGCGTCGCCCACGCCGGCCGTGCCACCCGCGCCCGCGCCCGCGAAGGCGAAGAAGGCGAAGAAGGCGGCCGCGAATGCCAATCCCCCGCCCCCCAAGATCTCGCTGCCGAACGGGTTCACGTACGAGGTACAACAGCCGGATCCGGCGCGTGCCAAGCTGGCGAAAAAAAACGCGCGCCCGGAGAAGACTGCGGGGCCTCCGCCCCCCACCGCCTCGCAGAGGTGGGCTGGACCCAGCTTCCAGAGCTCGCCCGCGCCGGACGCGCTCCCCGTGCCCGCGTTCATGAAGGGCGGCGCCGCGCCGGGAGCCCCCGCGGGCGCCGGCGCCGACATCATGGCCATGCTCGGCCGAGCCTCGTCCTCGGCGCGAGGAGGCCCGGAGGAGGCGTCCGCGCCCGACCTCATGGCCATGCTCAACATCACCCCGGAGGAGCGACCGCCCGCGAAGCAAGCGCCGCGAGTGGCGGCCGCGGCGCAGCCCCAGACTTCCTTCGCGCACAACGCGGCGTCCGCGCCGGCGAACAAGCCGGCGAATGCGTCGGCGAATGCGTCGGCGCCGCGCGCGTCGCTGCTGACGCCCGACATGCTCGCCGCCATGACAAACGCTCCGCCGCCGCCCTCCGCGGCGGCGGCGGCGCGCGACCGCAGCAGTAAGCTGCTCTCCATGCGGGCATCCGCGGCCACGGCGCCCATCGCGCATGCCGGGGGGAGCGCCGAGTTCCAGCAGCTCATGTGCAAGCTCGAGCAGAGCTCGTCGGCGTGAGCGGCGGACCGCTCCGATTCGGTCTCGAAAGAGACGATTCCTTTTTGAGTCCATCGGGGGAGCGCTCGCCGGCGGCGCTCCCGCGACGACGTGTACAACAGCGACACCCACATTTTCGATGCGTCTCGGCTTCGAAGCGGCGAGTGCGAGTGAACGCACTGTTCGACAACGCGTTCCGCACGAGCCGCGGACGGGACGAGACGACACGAACCGCGCCGCGAGACGCGCCCCGCGACGCCGCGAACCACTTTTAATCGGTTCGTCGCGGGAGTCGGCGTTTGCGCGGCTGGAAAAACGGGCTCTCGCGAGAGCCCGCGTTTCGCCGCTCGGATAATTTTTTTAACCTTCCGAGCGGCACACCTTCAAGATTCTTCCCGATGATTCATCGGGAGGTACCCATCAACACACGGAGGCTCCGAAAAGCGGAGTCTCGACCACCACCGGCGCGCCGACGGCGCGGCTCCTACCCGCGCCTCGCCGACGGCGCCGGCGGCGCGCGCGTCGGC
>Ga0181561_10005945_pt1 | contig 10364 bp, 6 predicted proteins | sample 011ome_19_FD_133760 | JGI IMG/M metagenome (GOLD analysis project Ga0181561, IMG submission 133760) | Coastal salt marsh microbial communities from the Groves Creek Marsh, Skidaway Island, Georgia - 011510BT metaG (megahit assembly) | ecosystem: Environmental > Aquatic > Marine > Intertidal zone...
AGCAGTAGGCACCCTGCAAGGCAACACGCTGACCCTTGATGCAGTGTTGCAGAATCTTTATGGTACAGAGAGTATTCTAAAGCATCTTGCTGGCATCGATTATCTTCATGGTGTCACCATTGACGGACCCACAATTATTCGAAATTTCGATGGTAGAAGAGCCTGTGAGGATGAGCTGAGCCGGGTCTACGGTAGCCGCAAAGCCGGCTGCCATACTTCCAACCTGTCGCGCTATCCACACGCCGATAGTGTAATGCTGGGGGATGCGCTGGCAGCTAGAGGTTTTGCCCATCTTGGCAACCAGGATCAGCGCTGGCAGTCCGAGTGCTATCCTCATCCCGCATTGATTGAAATCTTTCAGCTGCGGGAGCGTCATCTCTATAAGAAAGGTAGGGTAGAGCAGAAGCGGCAGGGGCAGAAAGCTCTGGCAAAGATGTTGATGCGCCTGGAAAGCTCGCCAGTACTGCGTTTGCGGATACCGGGCGAGTTTAGATTTGTGTTCGAGAGTGCGGCGATCACGGCGCTGCGCGGGAAGGCTCTCAAGCATAATGAAGATGCGCTGGACGCAGTGATCTGCCTCTACATCGCGGGACTGTATCAACTGGGTCACAAGGCTAGAGTGTTTGGTGATGCGGTGTCGGGCTACATTTTTGTGCCCCAGGGAGGCTGTCTACCCTGAAGCGAATTGATGCGTGCGATTTGCTTGAGGTTCAATCGCTTAGCTGCATTTATTCAAGTCCCGATTCTATTGTCTTTCGCAAGCTGCTAATTCTTTGGCATGAATTCGTCTTGTGCTCCACACTAATTTTTTGAATATTTGATGCTGTGTTAGTCAGTCAACGATTCGATTCTTGTGTGCAATAAAACGCGGCAGAAATCTTGAGTTGTTTAAAAAACATTCAGGTTGTTACTGTGTCACTGACTTTGCAGTAGTTGTGGATAAATTGTTTATAAAACGATAGTTCAAAAAGCAATCAATTAAAGGCTTAAAGCTAAATATTTTTCAAAAAAGCATTAAGAAATATTGGCAGCCATTAAGTTTTATGTATAATCAAATCATCGTTGTTCAAAGTGACCGCTTCGGTGTAAAAACCAAAACGACTCTTCAAACAACGCGCACGGCGCAGGAAGTAAGCCGGGAACAATCATCGAATTGCACTGTCGTTGCGGGCATGTCCGAAACGGCTGAAAGCAAACGAGGAGGGCGGAACTCAAAGGGCTGAATCGAAAGATTTGGATCGGCGAGGAAAGCAGGAATCGCAAGCTGCGAATCGATGCCCCGGAGTTCTTGCTAACTGATGGAACGTTGTGACGAGTGCTTTTTCCATAGCCTCAGGATCGCCAAAGAATCTGTTCGGCCAACAGGCTTTGTCGGGTCCCGGCCTAGGACTTTAAATCTGGGATTTATTTCTCAGAGGCACCCGGAAGTCACCGCAGACGCGCGAGCCTTCACAGGCGCGAGCCGACGCAACGGACTATCGCTAAAGTCGCTGAAAAGTGGTCTTTGGGGATACGCCAGGAAGCTTGCGGGCTAGGGTTAAAAGAAGAACACCAGTACCTTGTGCCTCACCGCTCAGATACTGACAGCTCAACTGATGATCCTGTAGAGGGGGCTCCGCTTGCGGTGTCCCCTCTCAAACTTTATAGCGGCCGTAAATTCCTTCTGTTTAGTCTTTTCCCGAATTATTTACTTACTCACCAGGGAGCCACGAGTCCGGTTCTAGACTTAGTGTGCCTGTCGCTAATGCCAGTCTTGCACGCAGGTCATGGCGGGTTGCTTGCTAATGCCTGCGTTGACTTCGCTCACTTACATGGGGTTAAAACAGGCCCTCCATGTTGGCTGCCTTATTAGAAAACGAATCGGCAAAGCGCGAGCAAAGTGATTGCGGCCTTTCATTCTGCGTTTCGATCAAAAATCGGCAGGGCCGAGCGACTCGGTCCCCCTTTGTCTCGTGACAAAGGGGAAAAGCACTAATGAGGCGCTTGAGTCTGTTTGAGGTATCAGGCGGCCGGGAACTCGTAATCTGCAAAGGTCTTGCGCAGCCCCAGCTTGTTCAGTTTGCCAGTGGCGGTGTGGGGAAGTTCGTCGACAAATTAGACGCCGTCGGGTACGGCCATTTTGTGTAACTTACCGCGCAGAAACTCCAGCACTTCTTCACTGCTGAGGCTCTTTCCTTCCTGTAGCACACATATAAGGAGCGGGCGCTCAGTCCACTTGGGGTGGTAGCGTCCAATGACGGCGGCTTCGGCAATATCCTCGTGGTTGACCGCAGCGTTCTCTATTTCAATGGAGCTGATCCACTCGCCTCCAGACTTGATGACGTCTTTGGTGCGGTCTGTAATTTGCAGGTAGCCATCGGGGTTGATGGTGGCGACGTCGCCGGTGTTGAACCAACCTTTTTCATCTACTGGACATTCTTCATCACCCGGCACGTCAGATAGACCGTAGTAGCCCTTGGCAACCCATGGACCCCGCACTTTCAGTGCGCCGAATGCCTCACCATCCCAGGGCAGCTCCTCGTTGTTCTCGTCAACAATACACATTTCGATACCGAATACGCCGCGTCCCTGCAAACATTGGAGGTCGGTCATTTGCTCATCGCTGTAATCTTCCATGCCTTTCTTGAGGCTGAATATGGTGCCGAGCGGGCTGGTCTCTGTCATGCCCCATCCCTGCACAACGGAGCAGTTATGCTGTTCCCGGAATCGCTCGACAATTATGCGAGGACAGGCAGCGCCTCCGACGCTCACGCGAGCAAGGCTGGGAATAGTCTTGTTGTTTGCGTCCAGATAGTCCAGAAGCGCCAGCCAGATGGTTGGAACGCCAGAGCTGAAGGTGACCTCTTCACTGGTCATCAGGTCGGTGAGGGTTTCGCCGTCTGCCATCTTGGGTCCAGGCAGAACCATTTTCATGCCAACCATGAGCGCTGCGTAAGGAGCGCCCCAGGCGTTCACATGAAACATAGGGACAACTGGTAGGGTTGTTTCCATATTGGATGCAGTAGTGACGTCGGGCAATGCGCCCGAAAGGGCGTGCAGCAAGGTGGAGCGATGGCTGTACACAACACCTTTGGGATGCCCGGTTGTGCCCGAGGTATAGCACATGCCGCTTGCTGTGTTTTCATCGAACTGTGGCCATTCGTACTCGTCGGACTGCTCTGCCAATAATTCTTCATAACATACAACATTAGGCAGCGTGGATTCTGGCATATGTGCTCGATCAGTCATCACCACGACAGTTTCAACCTTGCTCAGATGATCCTTTAGCGCTTCCAACAATGGCATGACCAGCACATCTACAAACAGGATTTTGTCTTCTGCATGATTGATGATGTAAGCAACTTGTTCGGGAAACAGTTTTGGGTTAATGGTGTGACAAACCATGCCAGAACCAGAGACCCCGTAATAGAGCTCCATATGGCGGAAATCATTCCAGGCCAGGGTGCCTATCCTGTCACCAAATTCAGCGCCGAGGGCGGAAAGTGCATTAGCCAGCTGACGACATCTCCTGGCAAAAGTCTTGTAAGTCTGTCGATGGCGCGGGCTATCGACAGTGACAGAAACCATTTCTACTTCCGGGAAATTCTTCTCCGCATGTTTCAGAATCGACGAAATCATGAGCTGGGAATTCATCATCAGAGCTTGCATAGCTTTTCCTTCTCTAGCATTGGGCAGTGTACATATTGATGTGTTTACCGGTTGCGGTCGCACTTATTTGGGCGGCAACAGCAGGTAGGTGTAGCTTATACGCAGAGCCTGTCGGACACAATCAGGCTGAAACTTCAGAACAGTTCGGCACTGGCTGGGAAACTTTGCACTCCTGCCGAATTCCCTTTAATCTGCAGGGACATTGACAAAAAATCTGGTGCACAGCCTGATGCCGGGCATGCGCGCCAGCATTGATCCCGAACTTGAATTAACAGCAGATCCCAATAACGAGAATCATTTAACTCGAGGCTAGCCATGGATAAACGCGCTTTCATCAAAAACCTGGGTGTCATGGGTGCCGGCCTCTCAGCGGGATTTACTTCGCTGCGGGAAGCCGTGGCTGCGGTAGAGCATGTGTCGCCAGCGGATCTGGCCACCGATGAAGATTTCTGGCTCAAGGTCAGGGGCGACTATGAGATCAAGCCGGACTATATCAACCTTGAGAATGGCTATTACTGCTTTCTGCCGCAGCAGACTCTGGAGCATCTCATTGATCACATGCGCATGGTTAACCGGGAAGGTTCTTACTATATGCGTACGGTGCAGTTCGAAAACAAGAATAGAGTGGCTAATGCCGTAGCCGAGATTGTCGGTTGTAGCTCCGAGGAAGTGGCTATTACCCGCAATACCACCGAGTCCCTGGATCTCATCATTGGTGGTCTGGATTGGCAGCCAGGAGACGAGGCGGTCATGGCCGAACAAGACTATGGCGCCATGCTCAACCACTTCAATCTGGTGGAAAGGCGTTATGGCACGGTCAATCGCCTGGTTTCGGTGCCCAATCATCCCAGCAGTGACGAAGAGCTGGTTGAGCTCTACGCCGCTGCGATTACAGACAAAACTCGGCTTCTGATGATCTGTCACATGATCAACATCACTGGGCAAGTGCTGCCGGTGCGCAAGATTGTGGACATGGCTCATGCCAGAGGTGTTGAGGTCATGGTGGATGGTGCCCACGCCTATTCCCATGTGCCATTCAAAATGAGCGACTTGAACTGTGATTACTACGGCACCAGTTTGCATAAATGGCTAAGTGCGCCGCTGGGCTCAGGCATGCTGTATGTGAAGAAGGAAAAAATTGACAGGGTCTGGCCGTTGCTCGCCGAGCGCGACCTTGGCACGAATGACATGCGGCGTCTGAACCACATTGGCACCCACCCGGTGCACACAGATTTGGCCATTCTGAACGCGATCGAGTACCAGAACACTCTGGGGCTGGAGCGTAAGGCGGCTCGCCTACAGCACCTTCAGCACTACTGGACCAGCCAGCTCAGGGGGTTGGCAAATGTAATCATTAATACCCCGGCGGAGTTACATCGCCATGGCGGCATCGGCAATGTAGGCATCGAAGGCTTGGAGCCAGCTGAGCTGGCTGAGCGACTGATGAACGAGCACGGAATCTACACTGCGGCAATCAATCGGCCAGGCGTTCGCGGTGTGCGGGTGACGCCAAACGTTTACACGACCAAGGGCGAACTCAATGCCCTGGTGTCTGCCATCAAGACCTTGAGCGCTTAGGTTGGCAGTAAAAGTATCTCTCGCAAGAAAAGTGCAGGCCTGATTTTTATCAGGTTTAACGAGTTGTCAGATCGAGTCATCATGGCCGCTGCTAACTATGCCGGTTCGGATTGTTCACAAAACGGAAAGGGTTTTGTGGTAGCTTTGAGGTGTCAGCGAAGCGGTGTTTCTTGGCGAGATTCAGCGACTGTGCCAGCGCATGTATTGACGTATGTTTCGAAGTAAATTTTGAAGTAAGTTTTAAAGTAAGCTTCGAGGCAAACAGCGAAGCTTCTAGCTTCAATTATTGAACTCAGCCATAGAAAATTTTCCCAATGCCCGATCCACAGTCTTTGTCCCAACGCAAAACCAAGATAATTGCGACAGTCGGTCCGGCATGCGATGACGTCGCAACGCTTGAGGACATGATTCACGCAGGGCTCAATGTGGTGCGGCTGAACCTCTCCCATGGAGACTATGAAAGCCACGCCAATCGGGTGGCACAGGTAAGACAGGCGGCATCTAATGTGGGTGCGCACGTTGCCATTATGGTCGACACCAAAGGTATCGAGGTCAGGACCGGGCTGCTTGAAGACGGCCCAGTTTTTCTGGAAGCGGATCAGACCTTCACGCTTTTTGCCGATGATCGCAAAGGCAACCTGGCAGGTGTGTCGGTTAGCTACCGAAAATTATCAGCCGGTGTCAAAGAGGGTGACGTGATACTGCTCGACGATGGTGCGATCGAGCTGAGAGTTGCCGCAGTCAACGCGGCTGCAATCGAATGTGTGGTGGTGCATGGGGGGATGCTTGGTGAAAGAAAGGGAGTCAACTTGCCGGGTGCTCAGCTGGCAATTAGCGCAATCAGCCCGGAATTCCTGGAAAATCTCGAGAACGAAATCGACTTTGCAGTCGCCCAGCAGGTGGATTATATGGCGGCTTCTTTCGTGCAGTCCGGCAGCGAAATCCAGGGGATTCGAGACAGGCTGAATGCGCGCGGCAGTAATATTCCAATCATCGCCAAGATCGAGAATCAGGCCGGCGTCGACAACGTCGAAGCGATCGTGGCGGCCGCAGACGGCATCATGGTAGCGAGAGGCGATCTGGGTGTGGAATTGCCTTTGGCAGAAGTGCCAAGTACCCAGAAAAAGCTGATTCAATGCTCGGTGACAAACGGCAAGCCTGCGGTCACGGCAACCCAAATGCTGGCCTCCATGGAGACCAACCCCAAACCCACCCGGGCGGAAGCCAGTGATGTGGCCAATGCGATTCTCGACGGTATCTCCGCAGTTATGCTGTCCGGTGAGACGGCGGTTGGACAGTATCCGGTGGTGGCTATACAAACAATGTCCGCGATCGCACTGCGGGCAGAAGCGTCTTTGCGGGAATTTGGCTTCCTGCAAACCATCAGGATGACTGAGGCCGCCAAGATTGCCGAGGCTATCGGGCAAGCGGCAGCGCGCCTGGCCGAGCAGCTGCAGGCCGCCGCCATCATCACCTTGACGGATAGCGGGTATACGGCGCGCTTAATCTCGAGACATCGGCCAGAGAGTTTAATCCTGGCAGTAACCGCGTCTGACAGAGTAGCGCGCCGCCTGGCTATGAACTGGGGAGTTATTCCGTTGCTTTATGATGAGGAAAATGCGGATAGTGATGAATCGCGGACCAGGTTCGGCTGCGGGCGTGCTCGCGAATTGGGCCTCCTCGAGACAGGCGATGTAGTCGTAATCACCCACGGCACACAGCAGGGTGCAGGCGGCACCGATCTGATACGCGTGCTGGAAATCGACTAGCTTAGCCAGGACTGATTGAATTCAAGGCCTTGTTGCTTTCACAGTCGCAGAGGTTTTACCTCTCTGATTCGGTTCGATTCTTGATCAGGTCGATCCAGCTTAGCCCAAATCTTTATTAGTTCATTGTTCTCAGCACCGCCGAGTCGGTGTAAACTGCGCTCTGACCTTGGCGCCAATATTTACCGCGGGAGAAACCCATGAAGAAAGACACTATCGCTATTCACGGCGGTTACGAAACCGATGCCACCACCAAGTCAGTCGCCGTGCCAATATTTCAGACCGTCGCCTATGAATTCGATGATGCCCAACATGGTGCCGATCTTTTCAACCTGGCGGTGCCTGGCAATATCTATTCGCGCATAATGAATCCAACCAACGACGTGTTAGAGCAACGTGTTGCTGCCATGGAAGGGGGGCTTGCGGCATTGGCCGTGGCATCCGGCATGGCGGCCATCAACTACGCGATCCTCACGCTGGCGAAGGCTGGCGACAACATCGTTTCCACACCGCAGCTGTATGGCGGCACCTATACGCTGTTTGCACATATGCTGCCGAGCCAGGGCATTGAGGTACGATTCGCAGAAGACGACTCTGCAGAGGCGCTGGAAAAACTAATCGATGACAAAACCAAGGCGGTGTACTGCGAAACAATAGGTAATCCTGCTGGTAATATTATTGATCTCGAACCAGTTTGCGCTGCCGCGCATAAACACGGCGTCGCTGTGATTGTGGATAACACTGTTGCAACCCCAGCGCTGTGCAACCCCATTGAGTTCGGTGCTGATATCGTGGTGCACTCTCTGACCAAGTATATTGGGGGACATGGCACTTCTATAGGTGGTGTGATTGTTGATTCTGGCAAATTCCCATGGGCTGAGCATGCTCAGCGCTATCCAGAGCTGAATGAGCCTGAACCTTCCTACCATGGTGTGGTTTACACCGAGGCTCTGGCAGAGGCAGCTTACATAGGCAGGGCGCGTACAGTACCTCTCAGGAACACGGGTGCTGCGTTGGCACCGCTAAACGCATTTCTGTTGCTGCAGGGTCTGGAGACGTTGGGTTTGCGCATGGAGCGTCACTGTGAAAATGCGGTGGCGGTCGCCAAATATCTGGAAGCCCATGACAAGGTTGAATGGGTAAGCTTCGGCGGGCTGGAGTCAGATGCAAATTATGCCCTCGCGCAGAAATACTGTGGCGGCGCTCCTGCGTCACTGCTGACATTCGGCATCAAAGGCGGTTTCGAGGCGGGTGTTAAGTTCTACGATGCACTGCAGATGATTAAACGTCTGGTTAACATTGGTGATGCCAAGACCCTGGCCTGTCACCCCGCATCGACTACCCACAGGCAGTTGACCGAAGCTGAGCAGCTGCAGGCTGGTGTGAAACCTGAAACCCTGCGAATCTGTGTAGGTATCGAACATATTGACGACATAATTGCCGATATCGAGCAGGCATTGTCTGCGGCCTAGGGTCTTTGATCTAGCCTTGGATCTGGACCTCGGATTTAAACTATAGGCTTGAATCCTGGTTTTAAGCAATGGCTTAAATTCACGCTCAGTCATAGCCTGGGCGTGGATTAGCAGCGCCAGCAAGACAGCTGGTTTTGACCGGCAGGTAAACCAAGAAGACATGCACAAAGGATTGCGAATGAGACCAGAGCGAACTTTAATCAAGTTGAGTTGCGTGTTATTGATGCAGCTGCTCGCGGTTTCTGCGCTGTCCGCACAGCCTGCCAGTGATCCGGAGGCCGAAGCGCGTGCAGCGCTGGATAGATTCCTTATAGCATTCAATTCCGGAGACAACGAGCTGGTGCGACAGCAGCTGCATTTCCCCCACGTTACCCATCGGGCCAACTCAATCTTTGTCGCAGATCAGCCAGCAGACTTTGCTATCCCTTATGAGTCTAATCGGGGGTCAGGCTGGGCACGCAGTCGTTGGGACAATGTCGAAACTTATCTGGTGTCGGATGAAAAGGTAAATCTGGGTGTCGACTTCTCGCGTTTAAACGCCGCCGGCGAAGTCATCGCTCGTGGCTATGTTTTTTATATATTTACCAAGAAAGAGGGTCGCTGGGCGATGCAGTACCGGGCGGGTAATCTTGGCTCCGGGAACCTCGACGAGGCAGAGTTGGCGCAAGCACAGCGTGATGCGTTTGCGGCCGTGGAATATTTCTTTGCTGCGTTCAACGCTAATGACCGCTTTGCCTTGTCCTACGTGAATCACGTTCCCCAGGCGGCCATCGTGTATGAAGATAATCGCTTTATACTCGCAGAATCCATGAATTCTCCCTTGATTGAAACCGACTTTGATGGACTCAGGGATAGGGAAGACTGGCTCCGCAGCGAGTACTCCGATATCGTCGTTCGCGGCGCCACGCCTGACCGGGTAATATTCGAATTAACCTTTGAACGGATCAACAGTGCGGGTGAAGTCTATATGCGCATTCCCGCGACCTGGGTGATCGCCAGAGTCGACGGACGCTGGGGCATGCAGTTTCGTTCCCTGATGGCTTCCACTATACCGAACTAGCTTCCTGCAATCTTGATCACCAGACCTTTTTCCGGCGCCAGCGTGCCGTCACAAACATCGCGGTACACATCAGCCAGCGCCTCTACGCCTGACAGATTTTCTAACTGTACCCACTCAGCACTCTGCTGCGTTGCTTGCAGGACGAACCGGGACGAGCGCTTCTCGAATTCTGCTGGCCCCCATTCTTTCATTCGCATTTGAATGTGACTTGGAGCGAAGAAAAACTCGCGCTTATCCTGAGGAATGCCCGTGTCCTGCCCAGCCTCATCCCAATGGGTCAGGCCGACATTAAGGCAGAAGGCCAGATTGTTTCCAAGATGCTGTGCTATGCGGGATAGGAGACCGGCGTTTCCGGACATATCGACAATGACTGAAGGCTTAGAGGCATCGATTTCGGTCAGCGCATCATAGCTGATGGTCTGGCCATAGATGCCAAGACTCTTTACCCAGTCTCGATTGCCCGCTGAGGTCAGGCCGATTGACGTGGGTGCCGACGCATCCGCCGCCAATGCATACGCCAGCCCGATGCTGGTCTTGCTTGAAGCACTGACAATGAGCACCTGCTTGGCGCCGTGCCACTGTTTATGCTGCAGGCTGTCCCATAAGCAGTATGAAGTAATATAGAGAGGCCATAGCAGCATGCGGTAAGCGTCCATGCTGCTGTCATAGCCCGGTTCAAAATCTACCCGCCGATAGGTATTGTATCCCGCCGCCAGTATGGATCGATGTTCAGCGCCATCAACGAGACGATTGTCGAACACCTCCACATTCTGCATTTTTAGATAACTTCCAGTGGGAAAGTATCCAAATACCCGTTCGCCCACTTCGACACCAGCTGTG
>Ga0181561_10005959_pt1 | contig 10350 bp, 10 predicted proteins | sample 011ome_19_FD_133760 | JGI IMG/M metagenome (GOLD analysis project Ga0181561, IMG submission 133760) | Coastal salt marsh microbial communities from the Groves Creek Marsh, Skidaway Island, Georgia - 011510BT metaG (megahit assembly) | ecosystem: Environmental > Aquatic > Marine > Intertidal...
GGCGTGCACCACGCGAACGCGGTCGTATGGGGACCAGTGTGAATACGAACGCAACGCGCCTCAGGTCCGACGCGGAGAGGTTCGCGACGAGCTCGCCCGCCTGATCGACCACCCCGACCGCGCTGACCCTTCGGTCGTGCATCAGCTTGAAGCACTCGATCGCGGGGCGGTCCCACTGCGCGGTCACGACCGCGTCTCGCGTCTGTCTGGACTCGCAGGCGAGGCCGAGGCGCGCGAGGCTCGCGTTTTGCACGCCGCCGAGCGTATCCGCGCGGCGGTGTAAAAAGCGTATGATGTCCAGTTGGGAGATGACCACGGTGATGCGCGACGGCGTCGCGTCGTCGTCGTCGTCCGCATCGAAGATGGCCAGTCGATGGCACACCCCGAGCGCGTGCACGAACGTGTCCGGGGCGTAGTTCTCCGCGTCTTCGGCGTCCGCGTCCTCCATGGTCATTTCGGTATCCAGAATATCGCGCGCGGACGCGGGCGGCTCTTCCGGGATCCGTAACGACTCGACGCCCGCGGCGATCCCGCCGCCGACCTCTTGCTGATGCCGCAGCTGATTCACGGTCAGCGGCGGCGGGAAATCGCGTCGCGCGACGTGGTACCGCGCGCGCGGCGCGGCGCCGTCGCCGTGCGCGTCCGCGAGGTGGAAGAACCCGTGCGAGATGACGTCCAACAGCGTCGCGTCGTCGCCGTCGCCTTTGAAAGGGCGAAGCGATCGATATCGATCGACGCGCGGGGTGAACGCGGAGGCGTCAGTCGCGCGTCGTGCCGGTCTAACGCGCGTTGAAAGGGAGGCAAGCGGTGACGTGACGACGGGGAATCGAACGTCCTCAAGAAACGGCGTTCGACGCGCGCGCGGGGTCGTATGGGACGCGGTCTATAAGCTCGTAGTCTCTCACCGCCGCGGACGAGTTTGCCGTCTGGCGACGTCGCGACGCGTTCGAGCGTCGCCGCGAGGAAGTCCTCCGCGACGGCGTCGAGCTCTCGCATGCGCTCTTCGCGCGTGAGCTTCGAGGCGTACGACGCGCGCGTGAGCGACGGGTCGACGCCGGCCATGAACGCGTGGAGAATGTCGAGGCACGAGCAGAACCTGCGGGGAGGGAGGGGCGGCGGGAAGGCGTCTTTTTGGTTTTCGGCGGTTGTGCTGTGAGATCGACTTCGATGTGCTCTTCTCGCGCGCACCCGTAGAAGTGCGAGGTCTCCTCGTCCACGACCGGCGCGGACATGATCCCGTGCCTCGCCAGCGTCCCCATCGCGTCGCCGATCGTGTCGCCGCGTCGCAGGCGCACGACCGCGGACGGCGGTTTCGCGTCGAGGAGCCGCCGCAGCGACCAGCCGAAGAGGAGACGGCGCGCGGGGTCGAAGTCCACGGTCTCGTCGGGGACGTCGGTCGTCACGGGCACCTCGGAGAGGACGGACGTCGGCGCCGGCGTCGGCGGCGCGGCGGGGACGGCGTCGGCGTCGCGCGCGCCGGGGAGGACGTCGCCGATCGCGCGGTGGGAGTGGCGCGATGGCATCGCGGGGGGGGTGCGGGCGCGCGCGCGCTGGGCGTGTGTCGTGGCTTCGAGCGCGGGCTCTCGAACCTCGTCGGACCTCGGACGGACCGATAACCGAGTGGGTGGATTTATCTGATGAGATTTATTTTCGACTTCCAGTCATCCCGTCACCGCCTACTGCTCGGCAACTTCTCCCTCAAATACTCCAACAGCGCCTGCGTCCCTCGCTCGAGGATCGGCCGCCGGATCATCCGCAGCATGTTCCCCTCCACCTTCAGCGCGCGCAGCGGCACGAGCCCGAGCTCCGCGGGCAAGTTCGGCAGGTCGTTATTCGTCAGGTCCAACTCGTCCAGCTGAGGGCCGTTCCATACAAAGCGATGGCGGGGTGGAGTTGAAAGGCGTCAGTTGGAGTTGAAAGACGCCGAGGGCGGGGGTTGAAAGCGAGGGGTGGGCGGAGAGAGACGACGGCAAAAGTCCTTAAGGATCGGCGTTCACCACGCCGACGCGGTCGTATGGGGACCAGTGTATAGAACGCACCTGCGTCAACTCGGACACCTCCGCGCGCAGCTCCCCGATCCTGTTGTCCGGCAGCGCGAGCGCGCGCAGCTTCCGCATCCAGTACACGTCCTCAGGGACGCGCGTGAGGTCGCCGCGCGCCCATCGCAGCTCGACGAGGTTCGCGAGCGGGCCGAGGAGGCCGTCGTCGACGAACCGCGCGGCGATAACGACGCCCGAGAGATCAAGCCGCGTCATGTTCGACGCTCGGCTAAACACCCCGCGCGTCTGCACCGCGCCGCCCACGCGCGCGTTGTTCGCGAGCGACATCTCGAGCAGCGGCAGCGGCGGCGCGTTGTCGTGCGGCAGCGGCCACGACGACAGGTCGTTCCCGTCGAGCAGTAACGTCTCCAGCCGTTTGCATTTCCCAACCGCCGTCGCGAGAGCGTCCGAATTACTCCCGCCGCCGCACGCGTCCCCTTTCAGCCCGTTCAATCCTAAATCCACGCACGCGACGCGCGTCGCGACAATATCCCACGCCTCGATAGGGACCCTCTCGACGCCGCGGTCGCGCAGCAGCAGCGTCCCGCGGCCGCCTTCGAACGCGACGCGGTCGGCGTGCGTCGCCGACGCGATCACGACGGCGTCGTCGGCGCCGATGAAAACCTTTCCAAACGCCGCCGCGGCGGCGTTCACGTCGTCCCTCTCGTCGCTGAGCTTACTCCGCAAGTGCGCGAGGAGCTCGCGCGTCGGGCCGGCGAGGATGTTGTACCGGATCGACTTGAGCGGGTTCCCCTCGAGCATCAGCTTGCGCAGCGTGACGCACCGACCGAGCTCGGGCGCGACGGCGACGATGTCGTTTCCCGAGGCGTCCAACAACGACAGAGGGACGTTCGCAAGCGACGGTCGCAGCTCCTTCAGCGCGTTGTTCGACACGTCCAACGTCCGCAGCGACGCGACGAATCCGATCTCGTCCGGGATCGTCGCGAGGCGGTTGTGCCCGAGGTACAGCTCCGCGAGCGAATCGCACCCCTCCACCGACGCCGGCAGCTCGCGAATCTCATTCTCGCGGCAGTCCAGCCGCGCGAGGCGACGCATCGCGCCGAGGCTCTCCGGGAGGCTCGACAGCCGGTTCCTCGAGACGTTGAGCTCGCGGACGTTCACGAGCCCGGTCGCGAGCGCGTCCGGGAGGTCCGGCGCGAGGCCGGCGCCGAGGAGGTTCCCGGAGAGGTCGAGCGAGACGAGCTGATGGCACCGCGCGAGCGAGTCGGGGACGCGGCTGAGGGTCGAGGGTCCGTACGAGCGATGATATCGGGGTGGAGTTGAAAGGCGTCAGAAGCGGAGTTGAAAGGCGTCGAGGTGTGTCGGGATTGAAAGCGAGGGATGGGCGGAGAGACACGCCGGGAGAGAAAGTCCTTAAGGAACGGCGTTCACCACGCCGACGCGGTCGTATGGGGACCAGTGTAAGGAGAACGCGCCCGAGGGAGCAATTCGGCGCGCGGAGCTCCGCGAGCCGGACGCACGCGCCGATTTTGTGCGGCAGCGCCGTGAGCTCTTTATTACCCCCGACGCAAAGTTTCGCCTGCGGTCGCAGAGGAGGGAGGCGCGGTGGAGGTGAGACTTTCGAAGCGGCGGCGACAGCTGGGTTTGAAAAAAAACGCCGCGAAAAAACAACGACGACCACGACGCGCGACGACGTGCCAGCGTCTCGCACGGCAGCGCCAGCGGCAGCTCCGCGATCTTGTTCCCCGACGCGTCCAGCGATCGCAGCGGCAATCGCTCCAACGCGAGCCCCGGCAGCGACGTGAGGACGTTGTGCGACACGTCCAACTTCTCCAACGCGGTCAACGACGCGATTCGGTCGGGGAGCGAATCGATCTGATTCCGCGACGCGTCCAGCGAAGCGAGCTCGCGGCGCTCCCACCACGCCGGTCCGTCGTCGCGGTCGCCGCGCGCGTCGTCGAACGATATCGTCTTCGGCGGCGGCCGGCGGCCGCGCGCGTTCGCGTTCTCGTCCGCGCCGTCGTCGCCGTCGCCGTCGCTCGCGACGTCTTCGAACACCCGCGGAGGGATCCGTCGGAGCGCGCGGCCGCTGATGGTCGCGGTCGTTCCATCGTACGAAGCGATGTCGGGGTGGAGTTGAAAGGCGTCAGATGGAGTTGAAAGGCGTCGATGGCGGGGATTGAACGCATGGGATGGGCGGAGAGACGCGCCGGGCAAAGTCCTTAAGGATCGGCGTTCACCACGCGAACGGGGTCGTATGGGGACCACTGTATAGAACGCACCTGATGTCGAGCGTGCCCGTGGATTTGGCCGCCGCGAAGAGGTGGTCGATCCCTCCGAGGTTCTCGCGCGTCGCGCGGTCGAGCGCCGCGGGGGAGGGGCCGTGGCGGCTCCGCGCGGGGGGCGGCTCGACCGCGTACGGGTCCTTGGCTCGGACGCCCGCGCGTCCGAAGCTCATCGCGGCGTCCGCGCCGCGCGCGCGTCGGAGACTGACGTGCCGACTGGACGCGTGCGAACTCTGCTCTCCCGAACGTTTATATTTTCACGATCTCATCGTCGCGGCGTCACGTCGCGTCGCGCGTCGTCCTCCCCGCGCGCGCGCCATGGCGCTGCGTCCGGTCCAGCGGATCAAGAACCGCCCGGTCACGACCAAGCTGTGCCTGTGCGTCCTCTTGAGCATCTTCTCGTTCACGCTGTATCGGCACGAGACCTCGCGCGCGCGCGCCATCGCGGACGCCGGCGTCGGCGTCGCGGCCGCGCGCGCGGCGGCGACGACGGCGGGAAGCGCGCGAGGCGGCGCGAGCGCGCGCGCGCGGGCGATCGCGGCGCTCGTGAAGGCGCACGGCGTCGAGCGCGTGGAGGAGACGATCGCCGCGACGCGCGCGAGCGGCGACGGCGACGACGCCGGCGCCGACGACGACGACGCGAAGACCACCACCGCGAAGACCGCGACGCCGACGAACGCGACGCGACGCGTCCCCGCCGCGGTCGCCGTCGAGAAGACCGAGACGCCGTCGATCGAACGCGCGCCGCTCGCCGGTCGAACGCGCTTCGTCGACCCGCTCAACGCGGTCTCGACGCCGTCGCCCGCGCGCATTCGCGCGTGCGGCTCTCCAGCATCGGACGCCTACTCTTCAGTCAACGCGTCGTGCCTCCTCTCGTCCCCGACGGCGACGTCCTTCGACGCCACGCCCTCCGCGCGCCGCGCGCTCATCGCGTGGATCGAGCCCCGCGCGTCGTACGACGGCCTCGCCGTGCGCTGGGGGTTGGGGCACACCGTGCAGAGCGCGGAGGCGTGCGCGGAGGCGTGTCGCGAGCACGAGCCGGGAAAAGCCGGAGCGGAGGTGGCGTCGTTGCCGTGCAACGCGTTCGCGTACTGCCCGATGGAGACGCCCCGAGCACAAAACCTAAACGATACTATGAAACCTAAAGGTGGTGGTAAAGGCGATCATGGGGGGTGCTTCGAGCCGGACGCGCACGAGCACGCGCCCGGGGATTGCTGGCTGAAGTTCACGGAGGCGCCGGAGGCGGTGGAGGTGAATCAGGCGCGTAGAGTGTACGCTGGTTTCCATACGACCCCGTCGGCGTGGTGAACGCCGTTCCTTGAGGACTTTCTCTCCCGGCAGTAGTCGTCTCTCTCCGCCCACACCTCTCTTTCAATCCCCGCCCGCGATACCTTTCAACTCCGCTTCTGACGCCTTTGAACTCCACCCCGACGTCGCTTCGCGCGGACCCTCGACCCTCAGCGGGGCGCCAACGCCGGGCGCGGGTTCGAAAGGAAACGCCCCGGCGGCGGCGGCGGCGTGAGCTACCGCGAGCGGCACCCCGCGTCGCCGAAGCTGGTGGACTGGACGAGCGGGGTGCTGCTTCCGGAGGGGTGGGTCCCGTCGAACGGGACGTTAGGACCGCGCGCGACGTGGTGAGCGAGGAGTCTCGGCGCCGACATATAGTCTAGACATTTTTTGGTACTCCAGTCCGAGAACGCGAGATCGACACGGCAGTCGTCCGCGCGCGCAGGGCATGTCGTCCGACGCGGACGACGACAACGGCGACCCTCGCGACGCGCGCGACCTCTTCAAGTGGCTCTCGCGCGAGGTCCGCGACCTGAGCTGCGCGCGCGCCGTCCCTCGCGTCGACGGCAGCGGCGGCGTCGACGCCCTCGCCTTCCTCCGAGACCACGTCGCGCGCAATTCCCCGTGCGTGATATCGAACGCGATAGACCACTGGCCCGCGCTGACGCGATGGAAGGACCCGTCGTACCTCGCGGACGTCATGGGCGACGCGGTCGTGAGCGTGAACGTGACGCCGAACGGCCGCGGGGACGCGCTGCTGGACACGGACGGCTGGCGCGTCGTCGCGCGCGATGGCGGAGGAGGAGATGACAGAATAAACGCCGCCGCCGACGACGACGACGACGCCGTCGTCGACGTCCACCCGAAGCCGCGGGAGGTGTTCGTCGCGCCCGAGGAGCGCCGCGAAACCTTCCGCGACTTCCTCCGCGAGCTGAACGACGATTCGCGTCGTCGCGGCGACGATTCGCATCCCCCCGTGGTGCGTTACATCTCGAAGCAGTGCGGCAGCCTCCTGGACGAGTTCCCCGCGTTGACGCGCGACTGCGAGCGCGAACTCGAGTGGGCGACGGCCGCCTTCGGCGCGCCCCCCGACGCGGTCAACCTCTGGTGCGGCGACGACCGCGCGGTGACGACGTTCCACAAGGACCACTACGAGAACGTGTACTGCGTCGTGACCGGGACGAAGACGTTCGCGCTGTTGCCGCCGTGCGACGGCGCGCGGTTGAAGCCTCGCGAGGCGCCGGCGGCGACGTTCGTCGCCGAAGACCGCACGCGGGCGCGTCCTCTTCACACTGGTCCCCGTACGACCGCGTTCGCGAGGTGGACGCCGATCCTTAAGGACTTTTGGCGGCGCATCTCTCCGCCCAGGGTCCCTCGCTTTCAATCCCGACACACCGCGACGCCTTTCAACTCCATCTGACGCCTTTCAACTCGCGCAGGAGGACGCCCCGCGAAACCGATTCGCGTTGCGTCTGGAGCGGCCCGCGCGAAGCGTCGCGTGGTCCTCCGTCGACGTCGACGACCTCGCGCGCGACGGGTACCCGCCGCCTCTTCTCGTCGACGTCCACGCCGGGGAGATTCTGTACCTCCCCGCGCTGTGGCATCACCGCGTGTCGCAGCGTCGCGGGAAGGACGGGGAGCCGTGCGCGGCAGTGAATTTTTGGCACGACATGGCGTTCGACGATCGACACGCGTGCGCGCGGTTTCTCGACGAAGCGCGCGCGCGGTTCGAGGTCGCGACCGACCCGACGGAGACGTCCAGCGATTAGACGAGATAGACTAGACTAGATTAGACCAGATGTACAGTAAGATGACTACGGCGTGCTCTGGCGAAAGACGAAGGAGGGGGCGACGTCCGCGGATGCTTTTCGTCGTCTACACGTACTCGCATCTATTCAGGGTATCTTATCTATTCTACCTCGCGCGCGTCGTGCGCTCGCGCGCGCGCCGCGTCCGCTCACCTCGCGCTCATACACCGAACTCACTCGTCGTCGTCGTCGTCGTCGTCGTCGTCGTCGTCGGGTCCGTGTTTAACGAAGCCTTCGAAGACATCCCGCGCCGGGACCGGCGTCGTCGTTTTCGGACACCACGTCTTGTGCGGCCACAACGATGCGGCCCAACAATGAAAAGTGGATTGGGGGGAAGATTGATCCGCCAGTCGGTGCGGCCTCCGGTTCCACGCGTACTGCTGGCACCGTCGGCCGCAATACCGCGGGCCGTGACACAGCGTACACGTCTTCATCGCGTCTTCTTTCCCGCACCACGCGCACGAGCGCAACGCGCGGAGGAGACGTTCCGCCGGTCGGTCTCTGTCGTCGACGCAACACGGGCACGTGTTCGAGATGGAAGCTTTGAACATCTCGCGAGCGAGGCGCCAGTTGACGTCGAAACCGCAACTCCCGTGCAAGAAGCAGAGCGCGATGTGGCTGAATTGCGAGTGCGCCCTGAAGAATTCGCGATACATCCGGCAGTCCGGGTCGAATTGACGGCCGGCGTCGGGCCCGGGAAGCGGTCCGGAGACGAACCGTTTCTTCGCGTCCGGCTTCATTCGAAACCCGCACTGCTCCTCGAGCAAGCCTAAGATTTCCCTGCGCGGCCCCACGACATTATTTTTCAAATAGTCTTTGGATTCCCGGGCTTCTGCGCCGCCCTGCTGGATCGCCAGGCGATAGAAACGCTCGGTCACGATGACGTCCCTCCCCGCGTCTTTGCTGTGGGTCCCGCTGTGATAATTATTCGCCACGCTATGCGAGCTCAAGTAGTACCCTCGTTTGCTGCCTTCGAGGTCGTACTCGTGCGACTTCACCTTGTCCTGCTCCACGCCGTACCCTTTATAATACGCGTGCGCGAGCATATTATACGCCTCGCCTACTCCCTGGTCGGCCGATTTCCTCAACAACACGATGGCGTCTTGATACTCCTTCTCTCGCTCGAGAAACGACAAGCTTTTGTCGTCGGTCGCCAAAGACTGAATGTAGTGTCCCTCTCTGAACTGCGCCCAGGCGTCCCCGAGCGCGGCGGCCTTCTGGAGCCACACGCGACTTTCGTCAAAGTCGCTTATCATGTGAAATAGATCAAGCGCGGACTTCGCGCATCCGCCGTCGGCTTTCTTCACGAGCGCTTTCATCTTTCGAGGCGTGATAACCTTATTCCGAGATTGCCCCGCCATCGCGACGCGCGTTTCGCGCGCGTCTTCGCGCGGGCGGTGCAACGAAGCGCGCTCACGTACGCGCGGCGGCAACGGTGGCGTTCGTATCAAGGCGTGCGCGGCGTGAACACGCGCGCGTAGCGCGCTCGCGCGGTCGAGGACTGCGAGCGAAGGGAGGGACGACGAATGGACGCGAATAATAAAACCGGGTCCTCGAGATACACGGATAGACCCGGCGAAAGCAGATGCTCTGCTTCATCTTCACGAAACACGAAAGACGGCTGACGTTACCGTATACTTCTAGTCTATCCTATGTCAGTCGAGCGCGCGCGCACCTCGCGCGGGTCTCTTATCGTCCCCGTCGCGGTCGCGGGTCCTCCACTTTGTCGGCGTCCGCGGTCGCCGCGCGTCGCGAACCCTTCGAAGCCGCCGCCGCGCCGTCTCGGAAAGCGAACGGAGAGAAGAGAAAGCGTCTCAGAAAGTCCCGCCGTCAGAAATACTCCAACCCGAACGCCCTGCGGAACTGCTCGACGATGGGCATCTGAATCACCATCACGGGCCCTTGCCGCGCCATCGCGGGCCAGTACCCTCGATATAACGCCCCAACCCCGTGCGTTCGTAAAACGCGCGTCAATATCCCCAGAGTCCCAGGACCCCCTCCGTGCCGTTTCCCGCCGTCCCCGCCGTCCCCGCCCGCCATCGCGAGCGTCTTCAGCGCGATTCCATACAAAAAATGTGCATCGGTCAGTTGAAAGTGGTCGCGATCAAGTGTTGAAACTGAGCAGTGGGTGAAAAACGTTTGTATACAGTACGGGTAAAACGCACCTTCAGCGTGTCCGCGGGCATCGTCACCGTCTGCGCGACGATCCCCGACGTGAAGCTCGCGGCGAAGTGCAACCCGGGACCCTCCTCGAACCCGCCGTTCGCTTTCAAGTGCTTCTTCACCGAATCGTACGTCGCGAGTTGGCTCCCGCTCAGCAGCGCCGCTCTCGCGACGCACGCGTCCGTGCCGCGCCAGAGGCCTCGAACGACGCCCTCGCGCTTCGCGATCGCGACTGAGGAAGCGACAGACAGACGTCGGGGTGGAGTTCGAAGGCGTCAGTTGGAGTTGAAAGGCGCCGAGGGCGGGGGTTGAAACCAACCGTGGGATGGGCGGAGAGAGACGACGACTGCCGGGAGAGAGAGTCGTCGGGGACCGCGGCGCGTATGATGAGGGCGTTGAAGCCGAGGGGTGGTGCGCGGAGAGGGATGTCGACCGGGAGAGAAAGTCCTTGAGGAATGAAGTTCACAACGCGAACGCGGTCGTATGGGGACCGGCGTGAAAAAAAGAACGCACCGAACGCGCCGAGCGTGCTCGGATACGGCGTCGGCCCTTGCATGCGTATCCGCACGACGTCTATCGGGTTGAACACCGCGCTGCCGACCGCGCCCGTGAGCGCGCCCGCGGCGACGCGCGCGGCGATCGAGTCCGCGTCGCCGAACGCGCCGCGGCTCACGATCGCGTCGCGGACTGAGGGTCGTTCCATACGAGCGAACGTCGGGTGGAGTTGAAAGGCGTCAGTTGAAGTTGAAAGGCGTCGAGGTGTGTCGGGATTGAAAGCGAGGTGTGGGCGGAGAGATGCGCCGGGAA
>Ga0181561_10005961_pt1 | contig 10348 bp, 11 predicted proteins | sample 011ome_19_FD_133760 | JGI IMG/M metagenome (GOLD analysis project Ga0181561, IMG submission 133760) | Coastal salt marsh microbial communities from the Groves Creek Marsh, Skidaway Island, Georgia - 011510BT metaG (megahit assembly) | ecosystem: Environmental > Aquatic > Marine > Intertidal...
GCCCCCATCGAGTGGCCAGCGACCCAAATGCGCTCTTGTTGGCTTTGATCCAATGCAAAGCGTGCCATGTCTGACAGGCTGTTGAGCAAACCCCAGCTGGGCACGATGGGGTTGGCCACGCCCGCCATCGCGGCGCTTGGGTGGCGCCAGACGGCGGCGTCGCAGGTCAAGCCGGGCAGCAAAAAGAGATCCGGCTTCACGGGGTGAGCGGCTCAGGTGCCGGGGATTTCTTCGGTGTCGACTTCGCTGCGCGCTTGGGCGGGGTAGCGGTTGCCCGTGACGGTGTGGGTGTTGATGAGTTCGTCGACAGATGCCATCAAGCCTTCGTCTAGCGACACATCGGCGGCGCCCAAGTCTTCGTGCAAGTGGTCAACGTTGGTGGTGCCGGTCAGCGGCAAGATGTGCGGCGCTTTGTGCAGCAACCAAGCGATGGCCAGTTGCGCTGGGGTGCACCCTGCCTCGTCGGCCAGCATGCGCAGCGCGGGGTGCAAGTCAAGGTTGGCTGAGTACGCATCGCCCATGAAGCGGGGCATGGTTTTGCGAATGTCTTTGTCGTCAAACTGGCGCGGGTCAGGTGGTGCGCTGGTGAGAAAGCCGCGCCCAACGGGGCTGAAAGCCACAAACGCAGCGCCAATCTCGCGACAGGTTTCTAGGGTGCCCAGCTCGGGGTTGCGCGTCCACATCGAGTACTCGGTTTGTAGCGCCGCGATGGGGTGCTCAGCATGGCCTTTGAGCAGGGTCTCAGCCGACACCTCAGACAAGCCAATGGCGCGGATTTTGCCGGCTTGGATCAAGTCGGCCAAGGCGCCCACGCTTTCTTCGATGGGGACTTTTTTGTCCCAGCGGTGCAAGTAGTACAGGTCGATGACGTCGGTGCGCAAGCGCTTGAGTGCGCCTTCGCAGGTGGCCTTGATGCTTTCAGGCCGCCCGTCAATGGCGCGCACGCGGCTGCCATCGGCTTGGGTCACGGGTATCAAGCCGCATTTGCTGGCCAAGGTGAAGCGGCTGCGGTGTTGAGACAAGAACTTGCCGATCAACTCTTCGGACACGCCAAAGCCATAGAGCGCGGCGGTGTCAAAGTGGGTGACCCCCGCGTCCAGCGCGGCGAGCAAGACGCGCTCAGCTTGGGCCTCTGGCACAGCTGGGCCGTAGGCGTGGCAAAAGTTCATGCAGCCCAAACCAATGGCGCTGACGCTGAAAGGGCCTAAAGCACGTTGTTGCATGTTCAAGATCTCCTGTGTTGGCTCAAGGGCGTTTGCGCCCTCGGCTCTTTTTTAGACCTGGCAGGGGCAATGCCCGTTCGGTGGCTTGAATCAAGTCACACAGCCAGACGTGGTCGTCCAAGCGGTCTTGGACGTCGTACCAAGCCTTTGCGCCCGGAAAAGGTGTGCCTCTGGGACCGTCGCCATACATGGCATGTGTGGCCTCCAGCGGCTTCACAAACAGACGATTGCCGACCACCAAGCCGATCACCTTGCCCTCGCAGTACACGGCGTATTCACCAAACATCTTTCGGTAGGTGATCAACCCAGCCGCACTGAGCTGATCACAGATGTATTCAATGAAACCCGAGTCAGAGGCCATGCGGCAAGAATAACGTGGGCCTGTGGTGGCGATCAGTCACCAAGGTTCAGCCGGCCAGTTGCAGCTCTAGATCGTGCAGAACTTGGTAGCAAGGCAGCACGCTGGCGACCGACGCGTTGGGCTGGCGCCCTTCTTGAATGGCGGCGAAAAACTCGCGGTCTTGCAGCTCGATGCCGTTCATGCTGACGGCTACCTTCGAGACGTCAATCGGCTCTTCTTTGCCCGTGAACAAGTCGTCGTAGCGCGCGATGTAGGTGGCGCTGTCGCCGATGTAGCGAAAGAACGTGCCCAGCGGGCCGTCGTTGTTGAAGCTCAGGCTCAGCGTACAAATGGCGCCATTGGCCGCCTTGAGTTGGATGCTCATGTCCATAGCGATGCCCAAGTCGGGGTGCATGGGCCCTTGGATGGCGTTGGCCTGCACCACAGGGCTACCGGCTTGGTAGGCAAACAAGTCAACGGTGTGCGCTGCGTGGTGCCACAGCAGGTGGTCGGTCCAGCTGCGGGGTTGACCCAGCGCGTTCATGTTGGTGCGACGGAAAAAGTAGGTTTGCACATCCATTTGCTGAATGTTGAACTCGCCCGCAGCGACGCGTTGGTGCACGTATTGGTGGCTGGGGTTGAAGCGGCGGGTGTGGCCGCACATGGCCACCAGTCCCGTTTCTTGCTGGCGCTGAACCACCGCCTGCCCTTCGCTGAGCACGTCGCAAAGCGGTATTTCCACTTGCACGTGCTTGCCCGCTTCGAGGCAGGCCAAGGCTTGGCTGGCGTGGATTTGGGTGGGGGTACACAAGATGACGGCGTCGACCTCTTTGATCGCCAAGGCGTCATGCAAGTCGGTGGTGACGTGGGCAATGCCATAGCGATCGGCCACTTCTTGGGTTTTGTCGAGTTGGCGCCCGATCAACGAAATGACTTCAACGCCATCGATTTGTTGAATGCCGTCTAGGTGTTTGATGCCAAAGGCGCCAGCGCCTGCGAGTGCTACTTTGATGGTCATGCTGACCCTCCGATCGATTGGTTTTCAAGAATGAGATGCCCCACCGCCGTGTTGCTGGCGGGCACATGATAGAAGCGGTGTTTGACCGTGGGTGGTGGGCCTTGAACCTGGCCGTTGACGACGTCGCTCATGGCGCCACGGGCGATCAACCACATCACCAGTTCGATGCCTTCGCTGCCCGCTTCGCGCACGTAGTCGATGTGCGGAATGGCCGCCGCCGCCGCTGGGTCGTGGATCAGCTGGTCCAAGAACGCGTTGTCCCAATCGGTGTTGATCAAGCCAGCGCGTGGCCCTTGCAGTTGGTGGCTCATGCCGCCCGTGCCCCAAATGTGCACGTTCAAATCTTCGTCATGGCTCTCGACCGCACGGCGGATGGCCTGTCCTAGGTTGAAACAACGCTGGCCACTGGGCACGGGGTATTGCACAACATTGACCGCAAACGGAATCACGGGGCAAGGCCACGCATCGCGCTGGGGGTCAAGCTCGCCACACATCAACGACAGGGGCACGGTCAAGCCGTGGTCCACGTCCATTTTGTTGACGATGGTGAGGTCAAAGTCTTGCTGAATCACGCTTTGCGCGATGTGACTGGCCAACTCGGGGTGGCCTTGCACAGTGGGTACAGGGCGGGGGCCCCAGCCTTCGTCGGCGGGTTGAAACGCGGGGGCCGTGCCGATGGCAAAGGTTGGAATCATGTCAAGGCTGAACGCGGTGGCGTGGTCGTTGAAGACCAAAAACACCACGTCTGGGCGGTTGTCTTTCATCCATTGTTTAGAGAACTCGTAGCCCGCAAACAGGGGCTTCCAGTAGTCTTCGTGGGTTTTGCCCAAGTCCATGGCGGCGCCAATGGCAGGGACATGAGAGGTGAATACTGAGGCGGTGATGCGTGCCATGTTGGGTTAGCCTTTCTGGCCTGTGGCTTGGGGGTCTGTGCCAGCAGCGCCTTGTGGTTGGCGATGGGCTTGGGCGCTGCCGTCTTCGCCGACGTAGCGGTTGCCTTCGACTGAGCGCCCGCCAGCGATCATCATGTCGCGGTACTCTTGCTCGGTCATGCCGGTCATAGAGCCCGCCATTTGTTGAAAGCTCTTGCCGTCGGTGGCGCCGATTTTGGCGAGGAAATAAATGTTTCCGCCTGTGCGCATACACCAATTGAGGTCGCGCGCCAGCACCGCTTGTTTTTGCTCTTCGCTCATGGGCCATTCATTCAAGTAGGCCCGCTCGTCGGCCTTGAAGCGTTCGCGGTTGTCGGCTTTCATGAGGCTCATACAAAACTGGTTGAGCCAGTAGCCTTTGCGGCTTTGCTCGGCATCAAAAATGATGGTGCCGGGCACGTCGAGGTAAGGTTTTTCTAGGGCCATGGCTCAGCACTCCTCTGGCCAGTACAGGCGCATGGGGTTGGTCACCAACAACTTTTGTTGCAGCTCGGCCGTGGGCGCAATGTGGGGGATGAAGTCGACCAGCAAGCCGTCATCGGGCATGTGTTTTTTGAGGTTGGGGTGCGGCCAGTCGGTGCCCCACAGCACACGGTCTGAAAACGTCTGGACCACGTGGCGCGCAAACGGCACCACGTCGGTGTACGCGTGGCGTTCGCCATCGAGCGCGGCTGGCCCGCTTTCGCTCAGGCGCTCGGGGCAGCTGACTTTGCTCCACACGTTTTCGTGCTCGAGCATGAAGCGCTCAAACAGCTTGAACTCGGGGCCGTCAATGGGTTGCGTGACGTCGGGGCGCCCCATGTGGTCGACCACCACGGTGGTGGGCAATGCGGTGAAGAAGTCCCACAGTTCGGGTAGATCGGCGGCTTCAAAGTAGATCACCACGTGCCAACCCAAGTCTTTGATGCGGGCGGCCACTTCCATCAACTCGTCTTTGGGCGTGAAATCGACCAAGCGTTTGACAAAGTTGAAGCGAACGCCCCTGACCCCCGCTTCGTGCATGGCTTGCAGCTCTTGGTCGCTGACGCTGCGCTTGACAGTGGCCACGCCGCGTGCGCGGCCACCGCTGCTGAGGCAGGCGTCCATCATGGCGCGGTTGTCAGCGCCGTGGCAGGTGGCTTGCACAATCACGTTGCGTGAAAAGCCCAAGTGGTCGCGCAACGCAAACAACTCGGCTTTGCTGGCGTCGCAGGGCGTGTACTTGCGCTCTGGCGCATAGGCAAAGGTGTCGCCCGGACCGAAGACGTGGCAGTGCGCATCCACGCTGCCAGCTGGCAGTTGAAACTGGGGTTTGGACGGGCCGCTGTACCAGTCCAGCCAGCCGGGTGTTTTGGTGAAGTCGCCAGAGGTTGTGTGACTCATGGGGGTGTGCCTTTGGTGTTGGGGTCGGTTCAGTCGATGGTTCAGTCGACGTACTTGAGGCCAGCTTTGGCCAAGGGCTCGCGCATGTTGTACATGTCCAAGCCCAAAACGCCAGAGGCCAGTTTGGCGCGCTTTTCGCCTTCGAGGGCTTCGCGTCGGCTGGCCGCTTCTAGGGTTTTGGTGGCCCAGGCTTGGGGCACGACGACCACGCCATCGTTGTCGGCGACCACGACGTCACCTGGGGTGACCCAGGCGCCAGCGCAGACGACGGGGATGTTCACCGAGCCCAGTGTGGCTTTGATCGTGCCCTTTGAGCTGATCGCGGTGCTCCACACCGGAAAGCCCATTTCGTTGAGGTCTTTGGTGTCGCGCACACCGCCGTCGATGATCAGTGCCTTGGCGCCACGCGACATGAAACTGGTGGCCAAGAGGTCGCCAAAAAAACCATCGCTGCACGGCGCTGAGCAGGCAGCGACCACGACGTCGCCGGGCTGAATTTGTTCGGCCACCACGTGCATCATCCAGTTGTCGCCGGGGTGAAGCAGCACCGTGACTGCGCTGCCGCCCACGCGCGCTTGCGAGTCAATGGGGCGCATGTGGGTGGACATCAAGCCCACGCGGCCCATGGCTTCGTGCACGGTGGCGCTGCCAAATGCGCCCAAGCGCTGGGCTGTTTCTGAGTCGGTGCGGGTGATGTTGCGGTGGACCACGCCAAGTTCGTACATGGGATTTTCTCCGTCGGTTGGGTTCAGAGGCCTTTGGCCTTGAGCGCGGCGTCAAGCCGCGGAAACACACGCCTGGCGTTGCCCTCAAACACTTGGAAACGCTGGGCTTCGGTGAGGTTGGGCGTGGCCGCAACGTAGCGCTTGGTGTCGTCGTAGTAGTGTCCGGTTTGGGGGTCAATGCCACGCACGGCGCCAATCATTTCAGAGGCAAACAAAATGTTTTCGACGGGGATCACCTTGGTGAGCAAGTCGATGCCCGGCTGGTGGTAGACGCAGGTGTCGAAGAAGATGTTGTTGAGCACGTGGTCTTCGAGCAGGGGCTTTTTCATCTCTTGTGCCAAGCCCCTGAAGCGGCCCCAGTGGTAGGGCACAGCGCCGCCGCCGTGCGGAATCAAAAACTTCAGCGTGGGGAAGTCTTTGAACAAGTCGCCTTGTATGCACTGCATCACGGCGGTGGTGTCGGCGTTGAGGTAATGCGCACCGGTGGTGTGAAAGCAGTCGTTGCAACTGGTGGAGACGTGGATCATCGCGGGGATGTCGTGCTCGACCATTTTTTCGTAGATGGGGTACCAGTGCTTGTCGGTCAGCGGCGGGCTGGTCCAGTGGCCTCCCGATGGGTCAGGGTTGAGGTTGATGCCGACCATGCCGTAGTCTTTGACGCACTTTTCTATCTCTGGGATGCAGGTGGCGGGGTCAACACCGGGTGACTGCGGCAGCATGGCCGCGCCGATGAAGTTGTCGGGGAAGAGCTGAGCCACACGGGCACACAGTTCGTTGCAAATGGCGGCCCAAGTGCTAGAGGTTTGAAAGTCACCGATGTGGTGGGCCATGAAAGATGCGCGGGGGCTAAAGACGGTGAGGTCAGAGCCGCGTTCTTTCATCTTGGCCAGCTGGTTGGTTTCGATCGATTCGCGCAGCTCGTCGTCGCTGATGCGCAAAGCCTTGGGGTCGGCGATGACGCTGGGGTCGCTCAGCGACGCGATTTGCAAGTTGCGCCAGTCGCCCAAGGCGGCAGGTGCCGTGGTGTAGTGGCCGTGTACGTCAATGATCAAGGGGCTGCGGCTCATGGGTCAACTCCAAAGTGGGTGATGGGTGGGGTTTGTGTGAAAAGGGGGGTGAGGGCCAGCGCACGCGAGCGCTCATACGGGGTCCATGCCTTGCGCGCGCTTGGCCGCGCTGGCTTGGTCTGAGGCCAAAAACGCCAGCAAGTCGTGCGCGGCCTGTGCCTGCTGCGACGTGCTGGCCACACCGCCAGAAAAAATGGTTTGTATGGCCAATGGCTCGGGCAAGGGGCCCACCACGTCAATGCCTTCAACGTGTATCAACTCGCTCAATTGCTGAAACCCCAAGGCAGCCTCACCCTGTGCCACCAAGCTGCCCACGGGCGTGCCCGGCGGCGGTGTGATGGTGCGATCTGCCAAGGTTTGAGCCAGGCTCCAGCGCTCGAACAATGCGGCCAGCGCCACGCCACTGGGCCCCGTCGAGTAACTGATGCTGGGGGCGGCCAGCACAGCGGCTTGGAGCGCGGCCTCGGTGCTGATGTCGGGGTGTGCGCTGCCACTGGCTACGGCCACGGCGGTGGCCGAGTTCATCAGCGGCACCACGCTATTGGCCAGCAGGTGGCCGGCTTGAAGCAACTTGTCCATCGCGCCCGAGCCCAAAAAAACCACGTCAAATGGCTCTGCGTTGGCCACGCGTTTGGCGACATCCACGCCGCCTATGGATTCAATTTGCACACCAATACCGGTTTGCAAGGTGTAGGCCTCGGTGAGCTCTTGCAGCACCAATCGGGTGGCCATGGATGAGATGCCGCGCAGGGTGATGGATGGGGTCATGGCGTGATTGTCAGCACCGCCGCACCCAGCGCCAAGTGGCTGTGGGGACTATCTGATATATCAAAAGTGAATATCTGATTGATTCATATCTAAAATATCAACATGGAATTGAAGCAGTTGACCTACTTTGTGCGCGTTGCCGAGCTGGGCAGTTTCACCCGTGCGGCGCAAGCACTGGGGGTGGCCCAGCCCGTGTTGTCGCGCCAGGTGCGGCTACTCGAGGTTGAACTGCGGCAAAACCTGTTGCTGCGCAATGGGCGCGGCGCTTCACCCACCGAAGCGGGCAAGCGGTTGCTTGAGCATGGGCGCGGCATTCTGCACCAGATCGACCGGGCCATGGAGGACATGGGCCGCGTGGCGGGCGAGTTGGCGGGCCACGTCACCATCGGTTTGCCACCCAGTTTGGCGCGCGTGATGACGGTGGCCTACACGCGCGCGTTTCGGCACCAGTTGCCCCAAGCGAGTTTGTCCATCACTGAGAGCTTGTCAGCGGGTTTGCTCGATGGTGTGCAGCAAGGCCGCTTAGATGCCGCTGTGGTCTACGAGACAGTGGTGCTGCCCGATATCGAGTTGCGCCCGCTGATGACCGAAGACCTCGTGTTGGTGCAAGCCCGCCCGCCGGGGCTGGCACAAGACCCGCCACCGCCGCCGGTGTCTTTGGATGTGCTGCGCGACTTGCCGTTGGTGATACCGAGCCGGCCCAATGCCATTCGCGTGCACGTGGAGTCGCAGTTGGCGGCGCATGGTTTGACACCTCGGGTGGCGCTGGAGATCGACGGCGTTCAGGCCATCTTGGATTTGGTGGCCGACGGTGTGGGCGCGGCGCTGTTGCCACCGCATGCGGTGGCGCGATCGGTGCGGCCCTCGGCTTACTCGGTGCAGGCCTTGGCTGCACCGGGATTGCGCATCCCTGTGTCGTTGGCCGTCAGCCGCAGCCGCACCGCCACCCGAACGCAGCTGGCCGCGCTGGCCTTGCTGTCAGAAGTGGCCTTGGGTGTTGCTCAGCCCTGAAGCCTCAAGCCTGAATCTTGCCTCGGGTATGGCGCACAGTCACTCAGCTTTTGCGCCGGGCAGGTAGCGCGGTCGGTGCAGGGTCTGATGCAGGTGCCCCATGGTTTAGGTGGCCATACCTCAGCGTGACGCTGGCAATCAGGTGTTTGTTGGCGGGCTGCTTTGGCTGGCCTCGAGCAAGTGGCGCTTGAACGCCGCAGCCACGGGCGTGAGCTTTTTGGAGTTGAGGTGGACCATGTGCCAGTGGGACGCAATGGGCGTGTCCACCACCTGCAAGACGCTGACGCCGTGCTCTTCGCTGAGTCCGTGCAGGGCGTGGCTGGACACAAAGCCCAGTCCCAAGCCGCCCGCCACCGATTCTTTGATGGCTTCGTTGCTGCCCAACTCCAAGCGCACTTGGGGCTTGAAGCGCCGCTGCCGAAAGTAGCCATCAACGGCCATGCGGGTGCCCGAGCCTTTCTCTCGCAAGATGAAGCGGCGGGTTTGCAATTGCTCTAGCTCGAGCTGCGTCTCTCGGGTCAGTGGGTCGTCACTGGGTGCGATCAACACCAAGGGGTTGCTCATGAACACTTGGTCGTTCAAGTCCATGTGTTTGGGCGGTTGGGACATGATGTAGAGGTCATCTAGGTTGGACTGCAGGCGTTGGACGACACCGTCGCGGTTCAATATTTCGAGTGACACATCGACTGCGGGGTGGGCCTGACAAAAGCTGCCAATCAGCCGCGGAATGAAGTACTTGGCCGTGCTCACCACAGCCACGCGCAGCTTGCCCCGCGTCAGCCCTTGCGCCGCATCTACCCCTTGGGCAAAGCTGTCCCAGGTGTTGAGCATCTGGCGGGCGGTGTGGGCCAGCTCTTGGCCGTGCACAGTGAGGTAAACCTTTTTGCCGATCACCTCATACAAAGCCACCCCCAGCGATTGCCCCAATTCTTTGAGCTGCATGGACGCGGTGGGCTGCGTGACGTGCATGGCTTTGGCGGCGGCACTGACGCTGCCGGTGTCTGCGAGAGCCAAAAACATCTTCAGCTGGCGAAAGGTGATATTCATAGATAAAAACCTATACATAAATGCCGAAAAATCAATTTTACATTGACATCTTTGAAGCCTACCATTCGCGCCCAGGAGATGCATGTGAACAACTTTTTAGACCCAGCCATTTTGTTTTTCTTGTTCGGCCTGCTGGCCGCCGGAGTGCGATCGAACCTAGAGATTCCGCCCGCCATTTCGCGGTTTTTGTCGTTGTATTTGCTGATGGCGCTGGGGCTGAAGGGCGGTTTTGCCTTGGCTCAGTCTGGCCTCACCATGGACGTGGTGTCGAGCTTGGGCGCGGCGATCACACTGGCGCTGCTTGTGCCTTGCATGAGTTATTTGCTCTTGAAGCGCTGGGTCAGCCGCTTTGACGCGGCCGCAGTTGCCGCCACCTATGGCTCGGTGAGTGCGGTGACCTTCATCACCGCCATACAGTTCTTAGAGAACCAAGGCGTGGCGTACGCGGGGTACATGGCCGCAGCCATGGCCTTGATGGAGTCACCCGCCATCATCGTGGCGGTGGTGTTGGCCAACCGCATTCGCCAAAAGCAGCGCCTCGCGACGCAGACACCACAAGCCACGCCAAGCCAGGTGCAGGCGCCACCTTCGTCTATGGGCAAGGTCTTGCACGAGTCCATCACCGATGGCGCGCAGTTGCTGTTGTTGGGCGCGATGGCGGTGGGCTTGCTCAGCGGCGAGGCTGGGGAGGTGGCCATGCAGCCTTTTGTGGGCGATTTGTTCAAAGGCATGCTGGCCTTCTTTTTGTTGGACATGGGTTTGACGACCGCGCGCAACGCCTCTAAGGTGCGCGACCTGCCTTGGCACCTGTGGGCCTACGCGCTGCTGGCGCCGCTGGTGCACGCTGGCTTGGCC
>Ga0181561_10005974_pt1 | contig 10337 bp, 7 predicted proteins | sample 011ome_19_FD_133760 | JGI IMG/M metagenome (GOLD analysis project Ga0181561, IMG submission 133760) | Coastal salt marsh microbial communities from the Groves Creek Marsh, Skidaway Island, Georgia - 011510BT metaG (megahit assembly) | ecosystem: Environmental > Aquatic > Marine > Intertidal zone...
TGGGATCAAAAATACCTCCGTATCCCATTCTAAGAAGACTCGTTTTAATGAGTTCGTGTGCCTCTGCATTAGGCTTGATACTCACGTAATGCAGCAGATACTCAAGAGTATTGGGCATCATGAATTTTGGAGCGCCTTTGAATCCGCCATAAATCGGATCTAGGGCTTCTAGATAGGTCTGTATGGTAAAGGAATGGTCAATAGTCTCCGGGCTGCTAGATTCAGCAACAATTTCAGTCATTCCTTTTAATCCTCGAGATAGTGAAGCTGCATATTCTAGAACTCTTTCGACATCTTCGATATATATAGAAACTAGTTGATTCAGAGAGGCGAGAAATCGTTCTTTGGGAAGATAGGTGGCTCCCCAGAAGGGTCTCCCGTCGGGGAGACAGATAACGTTGAGCGGCCATCCTCCTGACCCGGTCATGAGTTGAAGCGCATCCATATAAATTTGATCAACGTCAGGCCTCTCTTCGCGATCCACTTTGATGGAGATAAAATGTTGTTTTAGAAAATCGGCTACATCTTGGTCTTCAAAGCATTCTGATTCCATCACATGGCACCAGTGGCAGGCAGAATAACCAATGCTTATGAACAACAGCTTTCTTTCTTTTCTGGCTCTGTCAAGAATTTCTTGGTTGAAGGGCTTCCAGTCTACTGGGTTGTACGCGTGTTGTAAGAGGTATGGTGAACTCTCATGCTGTAAATCATTGGCTTTATTTGAATCACTAGCCATTTACTGCGATTACTTGTCCGACCTGATCGCCAAGCATGTTTTGTAGCATGGTCTCAATACCATTTTTTAAGGTAAAAGTAGAAGAAGGACATCCGCTACAGGCTCCTTGCAGAACAACGTGGACAGCTTTGGTATCTGCATCAAATTTCTCGAAGGCAATATTACCCCCATCTGCAGCTACAGCAGGTTTTACATACTCCTCAAGGATAGATACGATTTTAGCTTCGATACTTCCTTCTTCGAAGTTTGCCGAAGGGGCAGGAGTAGGCGCTTCTTTCGTTGGGGTGCCCTCGGTTGGTTTTGTACTTGCAACCTTTTGAGTAATGACTGCCTCTTGGTCACTTGCCATGAAGTCTCTGATCAGTTCTCTTAGTTCTACGGTGATTTCATCCCAGTTTCCAATATCGTATTTGGTTACCGAAACATAATTCTCATCCATAAATACTTGTTTCACATAAGGTTTTTGAAAAAGGGCAGTAGCAAGCGGAGCATCTTTAGCTTCGTCGATATTTTTAAATTCATACAAAGCTGGTACGACGGGCTTATTTGCTACAAACTTCATCACTCCAGGGTTAGGAGTAGCCTCGGCGTAAACAGTTATGGCCTGAGGACCTCCTGTGGTGGTTTCGTGCACAACAGGTTCACCTTCGTTGAGGTAATCTACCAGTCGCTGGGCAACGGCGTCCTTAACATCATCCCACTCTACAATATCATAGCGCTGAATCGCAACAAAATTACTCGCGATGTAAACCGTCTTTACAAAGGGTAATTGGAATAACTCATAGGCTAATGGTGCATCTTTAGTATCATCAATAGAGGCAAATTCATAAGTGCCTTTAACTAAAAAGTGGTTGGCTTGAAACTTGAGAATTGATGGGTGTTTCGTTGCTATAGTGGTGATGTTGTATTCCATTTTCAAAACTTTTTACAAAAGTACGAAGTGCTGAATTGTTAACCTTGCCGTATTTTCGCTAAAATTTTTGATATGAAAGCAGCAGTTTTTCCAGGTCAGGGAGCTCAATTTGTAGGAATGGGTAAAGACTTGTACGAGCAATCGGCTCTGGCTAAATCTTATTTTGAAAAAGCAAATGATATCCTCGGTTTTCGAATTACTGATGTAATGCTTGAAGGTGATGCTGAAGCATTAAAGCGTACCGAAGTAACTCAACCTGCTATTTTTATTCATTCAGTTATAGAAGCATTACTTGAAGGAGATTCTTTTAATCCTAGTATGGTTGCAGGTCACTCCTTAGGAGAGTTTTCGGCTCTTGTAGCTGCTGGTGTTTTAACTTTCGAAGACGGATTGAAATTAGTTGCCCAAAGAGCTCAGGCTATGCAAGAAGCTTGTGGTTTACAGAGAGGAACTATGGCTGCTGTTCTGGGTCTTGAAGATGCTGTAGTTGAAGAAGTTTGTGACTCGATTGAAGGTGTGGTTGTCGCTGCGAATTACAACTGTCCTGGTCAATTGGTAATTTCGGGAGCCTATGAGGCTGTGGAGATGGCTTGTGAAAAGATGAAAGAAGCGGGAGCGAAGCGAGCGCTTATTTTACCAGTAGGTGGCGCTTTTCATTCACCACTAATGGCTCCGGCAAAAGAGGCATTAGCATCAGCCATAGAAGCTACTACTTTTTCAAGTCCGAAGTGCCCTATCTATCAAAATGTAAGTGCTACAGCAGTTACCGACAGCGAACTTTTAAAAGCTCAGTTGATCGCTCAATTAACGGCTCCGGTAAAATGGACGCAGAGTGTCCAGAAAATGATTGAAGATGGTGCTACTTCTTTTACAGAATATGGCCCAGGGAAGGTGCTTCAAGGACTCATCAAAAAAATCGATCGTTCTGCTGAAGTTGCTAGTGCATCAGAATAAGCTAATCAGATAGTAAATCGAGAATCCTCCGAGAAAAATGATACCGCAATAACTAAGTGCTCTCATCACTTGGGTAGGCTTGGCTTCGAAGTCATCTGCAAAAACCAGACGGTGATTCATGTAGCCTAGTATAGGAGCAAAGACAAATGAGGCAAAGGTGGCTATACTCACCAATTTTCCCATAGAGCTTGTAAACCCAATGATCACTGAAAGATTTGATAGCGATAATCCGATTACCGCTAGGTTAAAGTAATTTTTCTTTGTCCAATTTAATCGTTGGCTCATATCTACTAAAACCCGAGCTAACGCATCGTGTGCACTTAGACAGGTGCTGAACATCGCGGCTAATGGGGATATAGAAATTAGAACGCGGGCCCAGCTTCCTAATTGTGCCGTAAATATCTCGGTAAGTTCTTTTGCAAATACTACTCCACTTGCACTTAGTGCGGTTCCTGTTCCGTAGAGCGTCATAAAACCTAGAAAGAAGAAAAATACGGCGAGTAATGCCGTAATGAAAAACCCTAAATTAAACTCTCGAAGGGTCTCCTTTAAGCTTGGTGTCTCACTATGTTTCTTCAACTTTTCAAGATTCCAAAGACTCACCCAGCCTGAAGCTTCGACTGCTGTGGGCATCCATCCGATTAAACTAATAAGAAATAAAAGTCCTGTTTTGTCAAAGATATCGGGAGCAATGAAATTTTCTGCAGCGGTTACTTTTCCTTTTCCTAGTGCTAAGAATACGGTAGCTAACAAGGCTAAAAAGAGAATTATTACCAAATACTTCAACGATTTTTCGAGGTAAGCATATTTTCCGATGATAATAAGAAGACTGATTAAGAGGAATAGAATCACAGACATCGATTGCATACTAAGTCCACTTCCTTGTCCGATGATGTTTAAGGTCATCCCCGCAGTTACCGAATAAAGGGCTGCCAAAATGGTAAAAGCACTAACCAGGTTTACCCCAGCATAGATCCATAGATAAAATTTAGAGGTCTTTGCATATCCTTCAGTTAAGGAATGCTCTTTAACCCTTGTATATCGTACTCCAAATTCGAAAAAAGGGTATTTCAAAAGGTTGGCGAGTAAAATAGGAACGACCATTAACATTCCGTAAACGGCTCCAGCCTTTGTGGATAGTACTAGGTGCGAGGTGCCAATTGCCATACTAGCAAAAAGCAGTCCAGGTCCAAGTCGGTTGAAAAATCGTTTAATATCCATATCGAAAAGTGGTTAAATCTATTGAAAAATAGGGTTACTTCGTAGAGAAGTTTCATCGCATAGATCAACAGGTATGAAAAAACTCTGGTTAGCAATGTTTTTGGTGGCAGTTTTAGACTTACTCTTCTTAGGGTATGTCTTAGGTCCCAAGGTAGAAAGACCTTCTTTCGACAAGATCTTACCAGTAATCGATATACCCCTTGAAGAAATTGACGCCTATATCGCAGAGAAAGAAGCTAGTTTACCGGTAAAAGAAGGAAACGAATCTAGAATTATTTGGGCTGATTCCTCAAAAACAAAGACGCCAATTAGTCTTGTTTATTTGCATGGTTGGTCGGCATCTGCCGTTGAGGGCGACCCGGTTCATCGCCAAATTGCTCAGGATTTAGGAGCAAATTTATATTTACCAAGACTCGCCGAACACGGGCTTTCTAAAGAAGAGGCCCTTTTAGACATCACTGCTGATGATTTGGTTGATTCGGCTAAAGAGGCACTCAGTATCGCTCAGCTTATTGGAGATCGCGTAGTTATTATGGCTACCTCTAACGGGGGGGCTTTAGCGCTTTACTTGGCAGAATCAATTCCTGATTTGGCAGCCCTTATACTCTACTCTCCAAACATTGAGATTTATGATCCGACGGCGAAGCTTTTAGATGATCCATGGGGTCTTGAGATTGCTAAAAAGGTAAAAGGGAGTAACTACCACATAGCGAACATGCCTGATAGTCGAAAGCCTTATTGGTATCACAAATATCGATTAGAAAGTCTACCTCAATTGCAAGCCTTTATTTCACGAGCCATGACACCTATGAACTTTAAGACCGTGGATGAGCCTGTGTTTTTAGGCTACTACTATAAGAATGAAGAGGAGCAAGACAAGGTAGTTTCTGTACCCGCAATGCTTCGAATGTATGAGCAATTGGGTACCCCATCGAGTCAAAAGCAAAAGCAAGCTTTTCCAAAAGCGGGAGATCACATTTTGGCCAGTCCATTGGCTTCAAATGATGTTGAGGGGGTGTATAGAGCCACCTATAGTTTTTTAAAGGAAGTGGCCAATCTCGAGGTTAAAGCTCATAATTAAATCCTCAATTTGCTTTGTAATTGAAATAAGAAGCTTCATTTTATTTCAATTTTGTTAGCCATATCTGGGTTTTTTGTCAAAGTTGACTATATTTTAGTACCCTTGCATCAATCAAAAATCACGAAATGGCCAGAAGACCTCAAATTGAGCGCTTTAATGAAGTAGTTAAGTCTAAGTTTCAGATCTATAATAGTCTGTTTTTAACGCTTCCTTTTCCGAGTATTAAAAACACCGCTCTATTACTTCCACTTTTTGCAGAAACTTGTAAAGAAGGTTTTGCAGCTGGACTTAGTCCCAATCAAATTGTTACGAACTTTTTTGATACCTATTTGAAAGACATAGGAGAAAAGGATCGCAACGATTTATTATTCTCCTTTATTAAATATATCGAAAGACAGGTGGTTCTTTTTGATGCTATTGAAGATGCTGGCTTCTCCTACGTGAATAATATGCACGGTAGAGGTACTCTTCGCTATATTAAAGAGGAGGCTCAGAACAATAACAAATACGAAGATCTTCTCGAGTATTTAGAGCGGTTTGCTGTTCGTGTGGTACTCACGGCTCACCCTACCCAGTTCTATCCAAATAGTGTGTTAGGTATTATTCGATCACTTTCTGCGGCTGTGAAGCGTAATGATATTGATGATATCAAGCAATTACTCGATCAATTAGGTCTTACTCCATTTTACAATAAGGCAAAGCCTTCACCACTCGATGAAGCGAATGGGCTTATTTGGTACCTAGAGAATGTTTTTTATCACTCTGCAGGATCGATCGTTAATTACCTCAGAAAGAATTTCTTTGACAACAAGGTAATCGAGCATCGTTTGTTTGACTTTGGGTTTTGGCCTGGAGGGGATCGCGATGGAAACCCCTTTGTGACCTCTGAGATTACTATGAAAACTGCTCAAACGCTTAGACATCATATTCAGCGTAATTATTACAGGGAAATTCGAGATTTAAAAACCCGATTGACCTTTAAGGGTATTTTAGAACGAGTAGAAGAGCTTGAGACAAGGATGTATCATACCTTGTTTTTTCCAGAGCTCCCATCCTTATCTCTTGAAGAATTAGAGACGGAATTACAATCGATACATCTAGAAATCAAGGAGAAACACAGTGGTTTATATGAAGATCTTGTACTAGATCTCATCCAAAAAGTGAAGCTATTCGGATATCATTTCGCTAGCCTTGATCTACGTCAAGATTCTAGGATTCATGAAGCGGTGTTTGCCGAGATTATCAATCATCCAATGGCAACCGCTCATATTGAAAATCTGCCTTCTAAACCCTATGCTGAACTGAGTTTAGAAGAGAAATACCAGGTACTCATCGGTTTAAAAGGATCGGTGTCGTCAAGCTGGTTTGATGCAGATTCAATCACTGCTCAAACGATTGATTCGATCTATGTAATGAAGCAAATTCAAGCTGAAAACGGAGAGCTTGGAGCCAATCGATACATCATCAGTAATTGCCAATCGCTAGAACATTTATTGCAACTTTATGCGCTCGTACGCATGTGTGATTGGGAGCATCCGACTGTAGATTTCATTCCTCTTTTCGAAACGATCGACGATTTAAATGCGGCTCCTCAAATTATGAGTAAATTCTATTCAATTACGGAGTATGCAGCCCATTTAGAAACTAGAAGAAATAAGCAGACGATCATGTTAGGTTTCTCTGACGGAACCAAAGATGGCGGATATCTTATGGCGAACTGGGGAATCTATAAGGCTAAGGAGGCACTTAGTAAGGTTTCTACAGAGAATGGCATATCTGTTGCCTTCTTTGATGGTAGAGGAGGCCCTCCTGCTCGCGGAGGGGGTCGCACTCATGAATTCTATGCTTCGATGAGTGAGGATATTCAGGCCGATGATATTCAACTAACTGTTCAAGGACAAACGATTAGTTCTAATTTTGGAACTTTAGAGTCTTCCCAATATAACCTCGAGCAATTACTTAGTTCAGGTATTAAAAATCAATTGACCAATAAAGGTCAGAACAATTTAAGTGACTCAGATCGTGCTACTATCGAAGAATTGGCTGACTTAAGCTACCGAGCTTACCAAGCCTTCAAAGCACACGATAAGTTCTTGCCTTATCTCCAAGAAATGACCACCCTACCTTATTATGCTAAAACGAATATCGGTAGCCGCCCCGCCAAGCGAGGAGGTAAAAAGGAGTTAGCTTTTGAGGATCTTCGTGCAATTCCATTTGTAGGTAGTTGGAGCCAACTAAAACAAAATGTTCCTGGATTTTTTGGAGTAGGAACGGCACTTCAAACTTTCAAGGATAGCGGTAGATTCGATCATGTTCAATCACTATACAAGAGCAATGCTTACTTCAGAACACTGATTGCAAATTCTATGATGAGTCTTACGAAGTCATTCTTTGACCTCACTTCGTATATGTCTGAAGACCCTATCTATGGAGATTTCTGGAAGCTGATTCATCAGGAGTATCTCAAGTCTAAGGAGTTACTTCTTGAGCTCACAGGTTTCGAACAGCTCATGCAAAATGAAAAGGCAGGTAAGGCTTCGATTGAAATTAGAGAAGGTATTGTTCAACCCCTACTTACGATACAGCAATATGCACTAAATAGAGTTAGTAAAACCACCAATAGCGAGGAAAAGCAGCTTTTTGAGAAGATGGTTACTCGCTCGATGTTTGGTAATATTAACGCTAGTCGCAACTCGGCATAAGGGTCTTACACTCGCCTGGTATTTTGTGATATTTTCAATTTCTTCTTAGAAAGAGTTGTTTATTTCAGATGCCCATCCCATATTTGCAGCGTTCATTCACATGATGTAATTGTTATCAAGAAAGGTGAAGGGAATAGACCCTACGAAGCCTTAGCAACCCTCGATCTTCGAGAAGGTGCTAAATTCTACCCCATTCGGGAGAGATAACGATGCTAAGCCACTTTGGCTACCCATCTTTTCTTTTTAGCAGTTGCCTCATTATTATTTAACCTAAAAAAAATTACATCGTAATGAGTGCACAACACCAATTCGCCACTAGCGCTTTAACCGCAGGGCACAATCTCAATCAGCATGGTAAAACAGTAGCCGTGCCCATTTACCAAACCACGGCTTATCGATTTGACTCTTCAGATCATGCTGCTGCATTGTTCAACCTTAGTGAATCAGGCAATATCTATACTCGCCTTACAAATCCTACCAATGCTATTCTAGAGGAACGTCTTGCGACTCTTGAAGGAGGAATTGGATCGGTAGTAACTGCTTCGGGAACTTCTGCCGTTGCAACAACCCTTCAGGTTTTATTGAAGCAGGGAGACCACATCGTTGCATCAAACAGTGTCTATGGGGGTACGTATAATTTACTAGCGGTAACCTTGCCGAGGTTAGGGATTACTACAACTTTTGTTGATCCATCAGAAATTCAAAACTTTGAAGATGCCGTAACAGAGAATACTCGTGCGGTTTTTCTTGAATCGATTGGAAATCCAAAGTTAGATATCCTTGACATTGAGGCCATCTCTTCGGTAGCCAAAAGACATCAAATTCCTCTAATAGTCGATAATACGGTTCCTACCCCTGCATTATTAAATCCAATTAAATACGGAGCGAATATTGTAATTCATTCTCTCACTAAGTATATCAATGGTAATGGTACTGCCTTGGGTGGGGTGATCATTGACGCAGGAACTTTTGACTGGTCTACTGGAAAATTTGATGAGTTTACAACTCCTTCACCCGGATACCATGGTCTAGTTTATCACGATGCTTTGGGAGCTGCAGCATTTATTGCCAAGGTGCGAATTGAAGGGCTAAGAGATTTCGGAGCAGCGCTCAGTCCGCTAAATGCATTTCAAATTATTCAAGGATTGGAAACCTTAGATATAAGAATCAAAAAACACAGCGAGAACGCCTTAGCGCTTGCCGAATGGTTGGCTGGAAGACCCGAGGTGGAATGGGTGAATTATCCAGGTCACAAAAATTCTAGAGAGCAAATCTTAGCTGAGAAATACCTTCAAAAAGGAGCTAGTGGTATAGTTACTTTCGGATTGAAGGGAGGTTTCGAGGCAGCTAAAAAGGTAGCAGATGCCACGCTAATCTTTAAAATTGCAGCAAATTTTGGAGATTCGAAATCAATCATTGTGCATCCGGCTTCTACTACACACCAGCAGTTAACTGAAAAACAACAAGAAGCCACTGGGGTTACACCGGAGCTTATTCGCTTATCAGTTGGCCTAGAAGACCTTCAAGACCTAAAAACAGATTTAGAACAAGCCTTTCTAGCTTAAGAAAGTATATTAGTGTATGTTACGTTCGATTGAGATTAGTGATTTCGAAACAGTGAATAAAAGGGTTCTTAATCCTTTTCCACTGAGCTACGAAGTTTTCGGTAGGCCCTTAGGGTCAGCACCGCTAATTTTGGTCGGCCACGCGCTTACTGCCAACTCTAGTCTGACCGGAGACAAGGGTTGGTGGGAGCCCATCGTGGGTTCAGCTAAGGCTATTGATACAAATCGAGCTACCGTATTGTGTTTTAATATACCAGGTAATGGGTATGACGGATTTTTCTTTGACGCGGACATCCAATTAACTGCCTCGGACATCGCACGTATTTTTATCACCGGTTTAGAAAACTTATTTATTTCAGAAGTAGCCCTTTTTGTAGCTGGGTCGGTCGGAGGCGGAATTGCTTGGAGCATGGTTGCCCAAAATCGCATCCATTTTAAGCGTTTTGTTCCTATCGCAACTGACTGGAAATCTACCGATTGGATCATAGCCCATTGTCACATTCAGGAGCGTCTGTTAGAAGAAGAAACTGAGTGGGGTCTAAAACTTGCTCGTCAACACGCTATGCTCACCTATCGCACCCCGCAATCTTTCGATTCGAGATTTCAGCGCGAAAGAAAAAGTTCTAATTATGCGGTAGAGTCTTGGCTTGATTATCACGGAGATGCCCTTACCTCTCGCTTTCATGCCAGAGCCTATCGGCATCTGAATCAAATTCTAAGACAGATTGACGCCGTACCTGAAGATCAATCTTTTGAGTCTGTTTTTGCTCCTATAAAAACCGAATTCTATTTAGTCAGCATTACCTCTGATTTACTTTTCATTCCTACAGAAGACGATAAAACGGTTAATTCACTCCGATCTCTGGGAAAACCTACTGATCACTTTAAAATTTACTCCCTTCATGGCCATGACGCCTTCCTTATCGAACACGATCAAGTGGCTGCTGTCATCAAGGGTATTTGGAGTCAAGCTAAAGAGCTGAGAGAGGCTTAGTAGTTGGCAAAAATCCGTTAAGAATTAAAAAACCCCTTGATAATCAGTTGATTAAAAAGGGGCTTTGTACTCGAGGCGGGACTTGAACCCGCACGACCGTAATGGTCATTGGATTTTAAGTCCAACGTGTCTACCAATTCCACCACTCGAGCCTTCGTTAGACAAGTCTAA
>Ga0181561_10005975_pt1 | contig 10337 bp, 6 predicted proteins | sample 011ome_19_FD_133760 | JGI IMG/M metagenome (GOLD analysis project Ga0181561, IMG submission 133760) | Coastal salt marsh microbial communities from the Groves Creek Marsh, Skidaway Island, Georgia - 011510BT metaG (megahit assembly) | ecosystem: Environmental > Aquatic > Marine > Intertidal zone...
ACCAGCGCCTCTTTACGCGACGCCGTGACGCCAAGAATCACGCAACCCGCGTTCTCACTCTTCAAGTCGGCCGCGTCGCCGGCAGACGCGCCGCCGCCGCCGGTCACTGACTCGGCGCGCGCGGCGTGCAGGACGTGCGTGACCCCCTCGTCGCTCGGCGACACGGCGAGCACCGCGCCCGTCGCCGCCGCGGCCTCACGCACGCGCCGCGCCGCCTCGGGCGAGGCGAACTCGCCCTCCGCGAGCGCGACGCACGCGATGCGCCGCATCCCGCGGCGGCGCAAGTCCTCGGCGCAGGCGCGCATGACGCCGACGAACTCGGCGCGCTTCTTGTCGCTCTGCCAGTCGAACCTGCGCAGGTGGTTTTCGTGTTTGTGCTGCAGGCACCTCCGAAGGATCGCGAAGAGCGCGCCCGCGGGCGCGAAGTCCCTCCAGTGGCTCGCGGGGAGCTTCATCATCGGCCGCGGCGCCGGCGAATGCGCGCCGAGCGTCTCGTCGTGGCCCTGCTGCAGCTCCATCACCAGGCGCGCGACGTCCTCTCGGTCCATGGGCGGCGCGTCCGGGAACGCCGAGCACAGGCGCAGCGTGATCCCCTCCAGCTTGCGCAGGTACTCGTCGCTCTGCTTTCGCGCGGAGGGGAAAGGGGGCACACGGGAGGTGGCGGGAGGGGAGGGGCCGGTTAGGGTTGGTTTTCGCGCGGAACGAGACGCGCGCACGGCGAGCACCGCGCGATTGCGAGATCCGGGGGCGAGCGGGAAAGCCGCGGGGGTTCCGCGGCGCGCACCTCGAAGTCCTGCGCGCGGAGCTTGATCTTCCGCTTCACCGGTGTCGACGCCATCTCGGCGCGGTCGGGCGAGAGGGCGACCCGCCGGAGACCCTCGGCGCCGTGCCGACTGCAATGCTCAAGAGCCTGTCTGAACTCCGCCGAAGTTCTGAAGTTCACCGGGTGCGCCTCGAACTCGACGCGAATTTGCGAGGGTCTAAAGAACAGTCCCGTGGGTCGGCGGCGGCGGCCAACACGCACCGTCGTGTCGGGATCGCCGAGGAGACACTTCCGCGCGCGGTCTCGAGGGGACCACACGCGCGCGGTTTCACGACGGCGATGTCCGACAGCGGCTCCGAAGACGCGCGAGAGCTCGACCTGGTCGGCGAGGAGGGCGACTTCGCGGACTGGGAGGAGGAGAACGAGGAGGCGCGCCCGACGCGATGCTTGTTTTCCTCCGAGACCCACCCGTCGCCCGACGCCGCGCTTCGCCACGCCGCGCAGGCGTTCGGGTTCGACCTCCGCGCGCTGTACAGGCAGCACGACATGGACTTCTATGCCGCGATGCAGTGCCTGAACTTCGCGCGCGCGTGCGCGGAGGAGCACGCCTCGGACCCCGCGGCGGCCGCGGCGGCGGCGGTCGCGGGCATCGCGCGGGGCGCGCACAGGGACGAGAAGTACCTCTCCCCCGCGCTGGAGGACGACCCCGTGCTCTTCGACTGGGAGGATTTCGTGGGCGTCGGCGTGGACGCGGACGCGCTGGAGGATGACCAGGCGGCCGAGGAGGTGGCGAAGCGGGCGCGGGAGGGCGGCGGCGCCGAAGCCGACGCGGCGGCGACGGCGAGGCTTTGCGCCGAGGTGGAGACGCTGCGCCTGCGCGTGCTCGAGATGTCGCAGCGGCTCGGTGAGGCGCCCGAGGACGACATGGACGACGCGCCCGCGAACGTGGGCGCGTCGGCGTTGGTGGGGACCCCGATTTCCGGTGACTCGCCGACGACGCCGTCGGGCGGGGCGTTCCCGCCCGAAAAAGCGAAAGCGCCGCTTCGGCCGCGCGGCGCGCGCGGCGCCGACGGCGTGTCGGCGGCGCAAGCCGTGGACGAGAACTACTTCGGGAGCTACTCGTACTTCGACATCCACCGCGTGATGCTCGACGACGTCGCGCGCACGGCGGCGTACCGCGTGGCACTGGAGCAGAACCCCTCCTGCGTGAGAGGGAAGCGCGTACTGGACATCGGGTGCGGCACGGGCATCCTGAGCATGTTCGCGGCGCGCGGCGGCGCGGCGAAGGTTGTGGGCGTGGACGGCGCCGCCGATATCGCCGCGGTGGCTCGCGCCAACGCCGCGCACAACGGCTTCGGCGACGTGATCACCATCGTGCAGGGAAAGGTGGAGGAGCTCCTCCGAGCGGACGCGTCATCTCGCGCGGCGCCGGAAGGAAGCGAGACGTTGCAGAAGCACTCGTTCGATGTGCTGGTGAGCGAGTGGATGGGGTACGCGTTGCTCTTCGAGAGCATGTTCGACACGGTGATCGAGGCGCGCGACTTCCTGCTCAAGCCCGGCGGCGCGATCCTGCCCGACGTCGCCGTGCTCCACGTCGCCGGGTTCGGGCGCAACGCCACTTCCTTGCCGTTCTGGGACGACGTCTACGGCTTCGAGATGCCGTGCGTGCAGAAAAGCCTCGCGGAAGACGCGATCAAGGCTGCGATCGTCGCCCCGGTGCGGGGCGCGCACGTCGCGACGGATTCGCGGGAGATTCGGCGGCTGGACCTCGCGACGGTCGCCGCCGAGGATCTGGACTTCACCGCGGCGGAGGTGGTTCTGGCGGCGCGGACGGACGGCGTGCGCGGGGACGAGGTGGACGCGAGCGTCACCGCGGGCGCGGGCGAAGGCGCCACGGGGCTCACGCAGCGCTCCGTCGTGCTGGACACGGACGCGGGCGGGCCCGTGATGGTGCACGGTGTCGTGCTCTGGTTCGACACCCTCTTCTCCGAGCGGTTCAGCGCGGAGACTCCGGGCGCGCTCAGCACGTCGCCGCACGAGCGCCAGACGCACTGGGCGCAGACCATGCTGCACTTCCCGGAGCCGATCGCGCTGAATCCCCCGGGAGGGTGCGAGACGGCGCGAGGAGACGAGACTCGACGAGACTCCGGCGCGCTCGGCGCGCGTTCGAATCCGTGCGCGAGCATCCGCGTGCGCGTGGGCATGGCGAAGTGCGCGGAGGAGGAGCGCGTGCGCGGGTTGGACGTTTCCCTCGAGTACGTCGCCGTGGGCGCCGGCGGCGAGGAGGGCGAGCGGAAGGCGCGCATGTATCGCGTGTGACGCGCAGGCGACAAACGCGATGTGAGCCTTCCGGAACGCGATATGCGATGGAAGTGAAGTCTATGATTTCGTTCGACGCGTCCGTCGCACGTAATAACGCGTCCTTCCGCGACGCGTCTCGTCCCGCGCGGAAAAACGTGAGTGCGAACGAAATTTCTCTCGACGCCCGGGCGCCGGACGCGCGTTTCGGGACGTCACCCGGGTCTCCGCGGCGCCCGCAATCGCCCCCGCGCACCGCACGCCCAGGGTCATGTCCGCGACCGCGCTCGCCCCGCTCGCCGCCGCGCCCCGCGCGGCGGCCCGTCGCGCCGGGCGGTCCTCAGCCGCCGCGCGCGGCCCCCGCCTGCGCGCGACGTACGGGCCCATCGGCGAGTCCATCGAGAAGAAGATCGCGGAAGAACTCGCGCCCGAGGTGCTGGTGGTGAACGACGACAGCGAGAAGCACGCGAACCACAAAGGGCTGCACGACGGCCACGCCGGCGTGCGTTCGAACGAGTCGCACTTCAGCGTCACCGTGGTCTCCGAGCAGTTCGCCGGCATGACCCCGATCAAGCGCCACAGGCTGGTGAACTCTATCCTCCAGAAGGAGTTTGACGACGGCTTACACGCGTTGCAACTCAGCACGAAGACGCCCGCCGAGTGGGAGAAAACAAACAAGTGAGCCCCGCGGCGAGACGTCACGACACGCGGCGGCGTACGCGTGTTGTGATCACGGCATGTGCGATCAAAACCTAACGCGTCGGTCTCGTCGTTCCGTCGTCTCCGCGTCGACGAATTCGCGTCTCTCGCGGAGCTCTCCGTCGCGCCCTGGAACCGCGCGAAAGCCGCGGGTCTTTTCTTCGAAGAAACCTCAATCCGAATCCTCCTCCGCTTCTCCCTCCTCCTCGTCGTCGGAGTACGCCACGCCCGGCGTCCGCACGAAGACGCCCGGCTCGGCGCTCGAGACGAACGCGCGCCCGCCCACCTCGTGGTCGCTCAGCGCGAGCGGCGCGCCGAACGCGACGAACCGGCGGAAGTCCAGGTTGGGCGCGGGGTGGTCGTCCTCCCACTCGCGCATAAGATTCTCCGGCGCGATGAGCTTCACGCAGTGCGCGCGGCTCCAGCGCGGTCGCGCCAGCCGGTAGTGCAGCACGTCGCGGTGCGGGTCCGCGCGCGTCGCCGGGTCCAGCGACTCGCGCGCGTGGAACCGGAACCAGACCGCGGGCGCGAAGGCGTCGTACGCGGAGGCGGGGTCGAAGGCGGCGTCCGAGTAGGAGTCCGCTCCCTTCCCGCCGGACGCCGTCCGATTCCGCGTCGAAGACGTCGAACTAAACGTCGAAGACGTCATCCGCGCGCCGCGACGCCGAGGACGCGCCGGCGGCTCGAACTCGGCGACGACGCCGTTGGGGAACGTCGTCACCTTCGCAATCGCAGGCACCGCGCCGTCGCGCGCCGCAGCCTCCAGCTTCGCCAGCGTGTCGATGCCGCGCAGGCGCGCCGTCGCGGCGCGCGGCGAGCACACCGCGTTGCGCGCCCAGTCGCCGAGCGCCGCGGCGCGGGCGTCCCCGCTCATCGGGGGCGCGCCCGCCGGCGCGGCGGCGCGGAGCGCGGCGCGCGCCGCCGCGGCGAGCCGCGCGGGCGGCCCCGGCGAGAAGAACACCGCGCCCGCCGAGACGGGACACGTGAACGCGCCCGCTCGGTCAATCTCAAGCGCGGACACCACCGCGCCCAACTTGCGCCACCGCCGAACGCCCGCCGCGTACGGAAGGCGCTCCCAAAACGCGGAACCCTTACGCGTCGCCGCCGCGTCGTCAGCGCCCACAGCGCCCGCCGCGCGCGTCTCCGCGCGCGTCTCCGCGCGCGGCTTGCCCACGAACCAGACGGCGTCGGGGTCGTCGGGGTCAAGGCACAGCGGGGGGCCGATCGTGCGAAGCGCGGTGTCTCCCCCGGAGAAGTGCGCGCACCCAGCGTGGTCCTCGACGTCCTCCAGCCCGAAGCGGTCCACAGATGGGCGTTCGGCGTTTTCAGACGCCTCCGAAACCTCTTCGCGCGTTTCCCCTTGACCGGAAGACGCGTCCTCGGCGACGGCAGCGCCGCCGCGCCGCCGCGCCGCGCGCCAGACGGGCCCGTTCCACAGCTCGAGCCGGTCGTCCAGCTCGCGGCCGTCCACGCGCACGACCGCGTCTGAAAACGCGTGCATCGCCGCGTTTTCCGCAAACAGGTCCAGAAGCTCGCGCCCGGGCGTCTCCGCGCGGCGCTTGGCGGACGCGTCGTCCTTTGCGCGCGCGTCGCGCGGGGTGGGGTCTGAGTAACTGAAGTGTTCGTTGTCCGGCTGCCGATCGAAGAGATACTCAAACAGGCGATACTCCGCCTCCGGCAGCGGCTCGACGTGCGTCAGCGGGAAGTCGGAGTCGTGCAAACGACCCTCCAGCAGCTGGTCCTTCCTGTGCAGCTCCGCGACTTCGCGCAGTACGTCGATCCCGAAGCGTCGCATCCGCGCCATCTCGCGCTGTACACGGTCCCCGTCGCGTGAGCTGTCGTCAAGGTGGTGCGGAAAAGGCGCGTGGAGGTACGGCGTCGCCTTGTCAAAGAAGAGCTGCGAGATGGGGTCGTCCGAGCGGTAATGCGAGACGTAGTGCGAGAAGAACGAGCCGAGCTCCTCGTGCGGCCACGCCGTGAAGTCGTACGGAGGCAGGGCGCGCGACTCCCGTAGGATGGTTTCGAAGTCGCGCTGGTCCGCCGGCGCGAGCGAGGACTGCGCGCTCAGCCGCTCGAGCACGTGCGCCAGCAGAGAGCATTTCGCGGCCATGAACCGCCGGCGCGAGTGGCGACCGGCGTCCGCGCGCCACGCGCAGTGCACGTCCCCTTCCGCGAAGCAGCCGACCAAATGCACGTCGCTCGAGGCGGCGGAGCAGTAGAAGCGATGGCCTGCGCCCTCCAGCTCGAACACCTGCCCGAACCAGTTCTCGGGGTCGTTCTCGTCGACGCCGCCGTCGCAAAAGACGCCCCGAGCGCGAAGAGCACGCATCTCGTTCCCAGGGCACCGCGCGTCGTACGGGGTATTGTCATCGACAGTCATGAAGGCTGTGTCGGTCAGGTACAGGTCGTCTTTGCACAGCTGTATATGCACGTCGCGGTGCAACGCGCGCCATCGCGCACCCTCGCGCGCGTCGCCCTCCGGCGTGCTCGCGGGAGCGGTCTCCTCGCCGGCGGGCTCGCACACGCCGAAATCTCGGAACGCGAGCTCGCGCCACACGCGCTCGCCCCCCGCCACCTGCCGCACGGTGCGAGACGTCGCCATCGCCGCGACGACATCTCTCGCGTCCAGATATAGGAGCGTCTCCTCCAGACACTCCCGAGGGAGTGTCTCCAGCGTCGCCGCCATGTCGCACGCCGCGCCTCCGGATCTGAGATGGCAATGCGTTGTGGCATTGCGTTGTGGACAGTGCATCACGGGATGGTGGTAAAAAAATTTTCCCTTTGAATGATGTACTTTCGTACGTATTTGCGCCGCGACCCCTCCGCGCGTCTCTCGCGTCGCGTACGACACGTCTATCGTCTCACTCGTCACGTCTGCGCCATGCCCGGCGCGGTCCCGTACAGCCCGTGCTTCTCTATGTACGCGCGCACGCCGGGCGCGAGCGCGTCGCGCAGCAGCTCGGCGTCGAAGTCGCCGCCGTCCCAGGCGCGGTTGGCGTTCCCGGGCGCCGCTCGGAACGCCGCGCGCTCGGCGAGCATCGCGCGGATCACCGTGCTGGAGATGGACTCGCTCACCTCCTCGATCTGCAGCACGCGCGCGTTTGGCCCGATGCCCACCTGCTCCAGGCCCTCCAGCCCCCCCTCTCTCGGCACGACCACCTGCGCGCACGCGCGCTGGAACGCGTCGCTCTCCCGCCACTTGCCCAGCCGCAAGTCGCGGTAGGCGTCGCCGCCCAGACACCACGCGAAGTGCGCCCTTTCGTTCCCCCGCCGCGCCTTGACGGCCATCAGCACGTCGTGGCTCCCCACCGTCACCGACTCCAGGGGTAGGCCGCGCCGGCGCGCGCGGGCCTGCGCCGAGGTCACCACGCGCCGCTCGACGTCGAGCACGCGCACGACGCCGCGCGCGCGCGACGCGCGGCTTTTTTTTTTTCGCGAAGTTCCGCTCCGTCCCTTTTTTTCGGGCGAGCCGAGCGGAGACGCGCGGTCGGCACCGTCCGTGAACGCGAGGTCGCACATGCGCTCGCGGTGCTCGTACGGCGCCAGGTTCTGCTTCGCGGAGTACACGTGGCGGTACACGGGCAAGATCCACACCTCGTCGAAGAGCTCGGCGAGGTGCTGCACGATCGAGCCGTGGCCGCCGTCGCCCGTGGGGGGATTGGCGGACAAACCGTACAGGACGACGCGGGTACCGGGTTTTAGTTTCGGGATGCCATCACGGGGAGCGTGCCCGCGACGCCGCGCGCGCTTCGTGTGCCGCCGGTGGATCTCCGCGAGCTGATCGAGGACCAGGCGCACGACGATCCCGGCGGCGCCGGCGAAACCCAGCGAGTGGAGGACGGACATCGGCGCGTCGTGCGACGCGCCACGGGAAGTGCGAAGAGTCTCGAATCTGACGAGGAGTTTTCTTTACCGAAACTGGAAAAACGAAAAAAACTCGCAAGATGTGACGATGGGTCGACGGCGCCTACCTGTGCGGCGCGGGCGCGCGTGTCACACGCGGGTGCGCGGGGCGGTTCGCTCGCGCGACGAGACGCGGGCTCTCTCAGCTTGCTTTCCGCGTTTCGGGTGATTCGACGCATGCGGTCGTTCGCCGTGGCCTCCACTTCCGCGCCCACGGCACTCGCGGTTCGGCGGCGGCACCTCGTCGCCCCCGCACGGCGGGTCTCCTCGCGCGTCTGGACGCGCGCCTCCTCCGACGAGGAGGCGGGCGCTCCCTCCGTTGCGACCTCCGGTCGCGGCGGAGGCACGCCCGGGAGCTGGAACCTGGGCGTGGCGCACTCGGCCGCCAACTCCACGGACCAGCGGTCGTTCGTCGATTCTCTGTTCAAAGCGTACCCGAAGCTCGTGGCCGCGGCGAGGGACGGGGACGAAGCGAAGGTGGCCGCGTTGATGGATGGCGTGTACGTCGCGGCGCCGGACGCGTCCACGAAGAAGATCCGCGACGCGCAGGTGCGCGCCGCGGCGCTCGAGGCCATCCGGAGCGGGAAGGAGAAGACGCTGCGGACGCTGCTCGACCGGGGCGCGGACCTGGGCATCGGCGACGCCGACGAGGCGCTCGACGGCGACGGCGACGGCGACGGCGGCGTCGGCGGCGCGTTGGCGCGCGGCGCGGCGGAGGCGGGCCACGCCGCCGTCCTGGACGTGCTCCTCGATGTGTGCGGCGTGCGCGTGACCTCGAAGGACGCGAAGACGGGACGCACGCCTCTGCTGTGCGCGGCGGCGAACGGCCACGAGGCGTGCGTCGCGCGCGTCCTCGCGAGGCTCATGGATGGCGAGGACGGCGCCGCGGCGCGCGCGTGCCTCGACGCCGTCGACGGCGACGGGAACACCGCCGCGATGCTCGCCGCCGAGAACGACCGCGCCGGGTGCCTGAACCAGCTGAGAGGCGCGGGGTGCGACATGGAGATTGCGCGCGAGAGCGACGGCGCGACGGCGATGGGAATACACCGCGCGCGCGTGCTGAGCCGCATCAGGTGCATAGAGGACTGACGAAACGATCACCGCCGAAGGCGCGCGCGCGACGACGGACGTCGCGAAAGAAGAAAGAATTACGGTAAATAGTTGGCGACGAGTCATCGTCTTTGCCGCGGGTCCGCGCGGGGTCGTGTCGTATTACCACCCACCACTCTCGTTATGCCGCCTTCTTAGCCGCCTACGCTAAGGGAGCGTCAGGTTCCTGTCGTTTTCGTCCCGCCACTCCAGCCCCTGCACAACCTCCAGCGTGTTACAGTCCGGGTCGCGGAAGAAGATCGCCGGGCGGCCGCTGCGCGACGCGGTGTACGGGATGTTTTCCTTTTCGAGCGCATCCGTGAGTGGTTTCAAGTTTTTGACGCCGACGCAGAAGTGCCTGTCCTTCCCGCCGTGGCTCGGCCGGAAGTCCAGGTCCGAGGGGTCGGGGTTGGGCAGCTCCATCAGGTGGATCATCTCCGGGCCCATCATCAGCCACGCGCCGTCGTACGGGAGCTTATCGTTTGGCCGGTCGGGGTTCACGGGGAAGCCCAGCATGCGGTGGTAAAAGTCCATGCTGCGTTTCATGTCCTGCACGATGACCGCCACGTGATGCACGCCCTGCACGCCCATCTGCTCGCACAGAGGCGCGGCGGAGGGGGCGAGGCCAGTGGAGACCAAGCTCGAGCCGTGCACGCACGACTCGTCCACGATGCCGGCGTGCGCGGGCTGGTCCGCGGAGGCGGAACGCACCAGGGAGGGGCTCCGCGTGGGGCCACCGAATGGCACCGACACGCCGCGGGGGACGACCTCCCCGAACCGGGGACGCGCCGCCGCGCGTGCCGCTCGGGAGGGGTCGCGCGCGGGCGAAGTGCCCGCTGCGACGACGCGCGAGGCGGAGAAGGCTGATGCGGCGGACATTCGGCTGGATTCGACGCTGCTCCGCGCCCAGCTGAATGGATAAAAAGGAGAACGAGACTGCTCACTCCGTCCGCGCGATGTTCATTCTTGGGTCGGCAGAGGCTTCGGCACAGCACGCGGCGCGCTGGTGCGTCGATGCTGGCGGTGGGAGCGCGGGCGCATCTCGCCGCGGGATCGTCGCTCGCCCGTCGCACCGCGTGTCTCGCCCGAGGCGCTCCCGCGCGTGCCCGTCGACACGCCGCTCGCGCCATGGCGGAACACGCCGAACCGGCTGACGCATCAGCTCGGCAGGGGACGTGCTTTTGCGGCGCCGTGCGCGTGGAGGTTCGAGGCGAGCCCGTGGCCGTTTCCATCTGCCACTGCGTGAACTGCCGCAAGCTCTCCGGCGCGCCTTTCTCCGCGCAGGCGCTCTTCGACGGCGCGAAGGTGTCCGTGCACCGGGCTTCGCCGAGCGGGCTCGCGGACGCGAGCGAAGTGGACGACCGGGGACCGGACGTGACGGGCTTCCAGAGCTCGGCGCGGGTGGAGCGGTTCCGGTGCGCGGCGTGTTCGTCGCCGGTGTACGCGACGCTGGCGAAAGGCAAAACGTGCGTGGTGCCCCTGGCGATACTGGACGCGCACCCCACCCTCCAACGGCTGAAGCCGACGCACCACATGTACTACGCCCGCAGAGTGCTGGACGCCGCGGACGACTTGCCCAAGTTCG
>Ga0181561_10005981_pt1 | contig 10331 bp, 8 predicted proteins | sample 011ome_19_FD_133760 | JGI IMG/M metagenome (GOLD analysis project Ga0181561, IMG submission 133760) | Coastal salt marsh microbial communities from the Groves Creek Marsh, Skidaway Island, Georgia - 011510BT metaG (megahit assembly) | ecosystem: Environmental > Aquatic > Marine > Intertidal zone...
CTTCCCCTTATAAAGCACATCCGCCGCGATCTCCAATCGACGCATCATGTACGCCTGCGTGAACATATCGATAATCTCGCTCTTCGTCGTCTCCACCATCTGCGACGGCGGTTCGATGAGATGTCCCTTGAACGGCACCGGCGTCTCGATGACCATCTTCTCATCGTTCGCATCCGCCGCGAACGCCCGCGTCCAACGCGCGTGCGTCGTCGTCTGTTCGCGTGCGATCCATCAGTCATTCGTTTCGCCGTCGTTCGAGCGCGCGAGCGCGCGTCACCGCGTCGCGCGCGCGACCGATCGTTTCGCAATCGATCCCACGCGTCGAGCGATCGTCGACTCGCGCGTCGTCGCTTCGCGTCGCGCGCACCGTCCGGGCGCACGCTGACGAGGCGGCGCGTTTCGCGATCGCGGCGAGCATGTCCAGCCGAGCGCGCGCGCGTCGCGCGGGCGTGTGCGAGGCGAACGACGCGCCGAGCAACTGTTTTCGACTAGGGCAAACACCCGGGAGTACGTGCGCGCTGATTACTATTCTAATCGGGCTAGTCTAATCGGAGTCCTCGAACGATTCCGGCTCGTCGTTCGCCATGAGCGCGGCGAAACTGAGTTTGGGCTTGGTTTTCGCCGTCACGGTCGCGGGATCGGGCTGCGAGCGAAGCGCCTCGACGAAGGTTTCCGCGGCGGCGCCTCGCGACGCGTTCGCATTCGCCGCCGTCGACGGCTGGGAAACCCCGCTCGGCGCCGCCGTACCGCCGGTGAACATGGAGAACATATCATCGAACGTTTCGAGCTTATTGGACCACGGCAACGGCTGACGCGATGGCGCGGGCTTCGCGGGCGGAGGCTCGCGCGGCGGCGAATCCGGCGTCGGCGCCGACGGCGCCGACGGCTCCGCCGCGCTCGCCAACGCTTTCGCTTTCGTGCTCGAGCCGCAATAAAATCGCGCCGCCTCCACGAGCGCATCATCCGTGACGGTCTTCACGCACCCGATCGCCGTGCTCGTCAGCGTCGTCGCCGTCGAGGTCGACGCCGTCGGAACCGCCGCCGCGCGCGCCGCCGCGTCGTCGTCCTCGTCGTCGTCCGACACCACGTCGTACAAACGCGCTTCCTCGCGCACCGGGGATTCCGCGCGCGCGTTCTCCGTCACCTGATTCGCCGCGCGCCCGCGCGCCGTCGTCCGCGCCTTCTCGCCGCGCGCGGATTTCTCCCTCGGCGTCGTCTTCGCCTTCGGTCTCGCCGCGTCGCGCACGCTCGCCGGTAATCGACGCTTGCGCGCGCCCACGGGCTCGCCGACGCGCGCGCGCGCCGCGTCGTCGGCCATGCGGGCCGTCGCGCGCGCGCCGACGACTGACGCGCGCGCGTCGCGTCGCGCTCGAGCGGTCGGTTGACGAACGGTATTCCGCGACGCAGACGCGACGCGCGCGTCCGTCGCGCGATGCACGCCGCGATGGTATCGAGCGCCGCGGTGTCGACGTCGACGACGCTCGGCGCGCGTCGCGCGCGCGCGGGCGCGCGGCGCGCGCGAAGCGCTAGAGTTGCCCTAGCGACTCTGTCGACGCCGACGCGCGCGATGCGTCGCGCGACGCCGCGGCGGGGCGACGCCGCGCGCGAACGCGCGGTCGGTGACGCGTGGAATCGCGCGGTCGTCGCGCGGGCGGTGAAGGAACCGGAGGAGGAGACGATCCCGAGCGATGATTTCAAGCCCGAGGAGCTCAAGTTTCGCGACATCGTCTCGCTGTGGGTGACGCAGATTTTGCAGACGTACGGCGATAAGGAGAGCAAGGATAACGCGCCCGTGTGCGAGGGCGTGATCGATGATTTGGTGGGGGGACCGATTTTCTTGGCGCTGTACCCGTACTTTCGAAGGTACGGTGGGGTGTTCAAGTTGGCGTTCGGGCCCAAGGTTTTCATGGTGCTGAGCGATCCCGTCGTCGTGCGAGAGGTGCTGAAGGAGAAGCCGTTTTCGTTCGATAAAGGGGTGCTGGCGGAGATTTTGGAGCCAATCATGGGACAGGGACTGATTCCAGCGCCGTACGCCGTGTGGAAGAATCGCCGTCGGCAACTCGTGCCGGGATTTCACAAGGCGTGGCTCGATCACATGGTCGGCTTGTTCGGTCACTGCTCGAACGAGCTCGTGCGGAATTTGGATAAAGCCGCGGCGAGCGGCGAAGTGGTGGACATGGAGGAGCGTTTTTGCTCTGTGAGTTTGGATATTATCGGCTTGGCGGTATTCAACTACGATTTTGGGTCGGTGACAAAGGAGTCTCCCATCATCAGCGCCGTGTACAACTGCTTGCAAGAGGCGGCGCATCGCAGTACGTTTTATTTTCCCTATTGGAACTTGCCCTTCGCGACGGACATCGTCCCTCGACAGCGCGAGTTTAAGAAGAATATGTCCATCATCAACGACACGTTGAACGGATTGATCAAGCAAGCGCAACAGTTCGAAGGCACGGACGATTTGGAAGAGTTGCAAAACAGAGATTACAGCAAAGTCAAGGATCCGTCCTTGTTGCGATTTCTGGTCGACATTCGAGGCGCCGACGTCACGGACGTGCAGCTTCGCGATGATTTGATGACCATGCTCATCGCTGGTCACGAGACCACCGCCGCTGTGCTCACGTGGGGCTTGTTTTGTTTGGTGCAAAAGCCTGAATTGCTCAAGAGGATCCAAGCCGATATCGACGAAGTCTTCGGCGACGACGACAGAACGCCCACGTACGACGACATCCAAAAGCTCGAGTCTGTCCGTTTGTGCATCGCCGAGGCGTTGCGTCTGTACCCAGAGCCACCGATTCTCATTCGTCGATGCCTCGAAGACGTGACGCTGCCCAAGGGCGCGGGAGATGTCGAAGTGACTCTCATCAAGGGGATGGATATTTTTATCAGCGTGTGGAATTTGCACCGCTCACCCGAGTGCTGGGAAAACCCCGACGAATTCGACCCATTCCGATTCAAGCGCCCTTTCAAGAACCCAGGCGTCAAAGACTGGGCCGGATACAACCCCGATTTGCTCACTGGGCTCTACCCCAACGAAGTCGCCTCTGATTTCGCCTTCATCCCATTCGGCGCCGGCGCGCGAAAGTGCATCGGCGACCAATTCGCCATGCTCGAAGCCACCATCGCGATGGCGATGACGCTTCGCCGATACGATTTCGAGTTACAAAAGGACCCGAAAGATATCGGCATGGAGATGGGCGCCACCATTCACACCGCCGGCGGCCTCCCCATGAAGATCAAGCGCAGAACGCCCGCGGCGTGAACGTCTTCGATTTCGCGCGCGCGCGACTCTCAGACAATCGCCATGCAAGTGTAACACGTACCCATTCAACGCCCGAAACGCACCGCGCGTACTCTTACGAGAACGGTCTCACGGCGCCTAGTCTTCACCGTCACCGCCCGTCTTTCTCTCGCGTCCGGCCTCGCCCGCCGTAACCCGACAGCGTCTCGCTCTCGTCGATTCGCCCCGCGCCTCACACGCCGACGCGCGCGTCCACCGCAGGCATGGGCTCGTCCGACCAAAGCGAAATGATAGCCTCGCGCGAGGACATGAAGCGCGCCAAGCTCGACATCGGATACAGAGACTTTTGCGCGCACCTTCTCATCCCACTGAACGAGTGCAGGCGCAAATCCTTCTACCTCCCGTGGAAGTGCGGGCACGAGCGACACGTGTACGAGAAGTGTCAATACAAAGAGTGCGTGCGACCTCGATCGACGCGTCGCGCGCGCGTCGGACGCGCGTCGCGCGCGAGGCGTCGACGGCGATCGGCGCGACGGTGGCGATGGCGATCGGTGTCGCGCTTGATGGTGTCTGAGCGCACGCGCGCGCGGCGCGATGGGCGACTGACGGAATAATCGTCGCGTTTGTGCGCTCGCGCGTAGGTACATGAAGCGCGTGGCGAGCGTGAAGGCGTCGAAGGGGGACGGACACTGAGTCGGCGTACGTAGCGAGCCGTCGGGGCGGCGTTTGTAAGAGATAGCAGAATATATGCACGGGTGCGACGCCGGCGGCGAGGGAGCGCTGATTTCTGAGCTGGTTGATTGTTTTACACTGCGTTTCCTCGCGCGGCGTCGCGAACGCGTCGTATCGATCTCTTCGGAGGCCGAAGCCGCTTGGCCGAGGAGACGTCACGAGGACGCGAGCGCGGCTCTAGCGCGAGGAAAACTATGCGTCGATCACGCGCGCGACTAATTCGACGTCGAGACGCCCGCGGCTTCGAAAATGTCGTCCAACGGCGCGTGCGCTCCCGTGGAGACGTCGTACGAGACGTACGTCGCGACGCCGTCTCGAAACACGAACGAGCCGCCTTGCTGATACCCTTGGTCCGGTCTCGGCGGCAACCACGGCTTCCAACGCTTCAACACCCCGAGCAAATCTTTCGCTCCATCCTTGTTCCATCGCTTCAGAATGCTCTCCGGCGTCGACTTCTCCATGAACGTCTGTTTCGCGCCCTTTCGCAGCTTCAACGCCTCGTACGTCGCGCTCTCCGCGTCCGCGTACAGCAACTCGATCGGAAAATCATTCTCCCGGCTAAAATCCTTCGCTCGTTCCAGCGTTCCGATCGAAACCACCACCAATCGCACGCCGGCCGCATCGAGCGTCGGTATCGCGTCGCGAGCGAGCTCCACCGCTCGCTCGCTCGCGAAAAATCACCCAAACGACCTCAGGAACTGCACCACCACCGTGCCTCGCGCGCCGACGACCTCGGGCACGGTGACGCGCGCGCCGTCGATCGCGCGCATCACTTCTACCGCGCGCAGCGCCTCCAGCGCGTCCGACGGCGCGTCGCTCGGGACGTTCACGCGCGTCGTCCCACTCGCAGCCGACGTCATCATCGCCGCGCGTCGCGCGCGCGCGACGCGCGCGCGTCGCGCGCATCGAAGCTCGAGCGCCGACGCGCTCGAGCGCATCGCGAGCGACGCGCGCATCGCCATCGATCGCGCGTCGCGGGCGCGCGACGCCGACGAATGGCGCAAGCCGCGTCGGCGCCGCACTCACCGGCGCGCGTACGCGTCTCGGCACGTCGCGCGCGAGGCTCGGTCGACGCGCGCGCGCGATGTCCATTCGCGGCGTGGCGCAGCTGCGCGCGCTGCGCCTGGTGTACTGCGACGTCACGGGGACGTCGCGAGGGATCAAAGAGTTCGTCCTGAGTGGAGGCTGGGATGAATTTAAAGCGCGCGCGCTCGTCCACGGCGACTCAACCGAGGCGACGACGGAGATAAGAAGAGGAGGAGACCCGCACGTGCGCGCGACGTACGCGAACGGGCACGAGAAGGCGGTGGGGTTGAAGAATCTGAGCGCGAACGCGGTGGAGACGCACGTGCGGTGGTTGGCGAGCGAAAAGGGTAAGCCCGGGAGCAAAGCGATGAAGCACAGGCACTTCACGAAGAAGCCGAGCGTGCAGGGACGGTGGACGCCGTTCACGTTCGGCGGTGGGCGGGCGTACGTGGACGAAGAGGAGGATTAGAGGGCGCGGAGGCGCGACCGCGCGGCTTCGCGCGCTAGGGTAGAATTTAATCGAGCGTCAAGAGCGCCGTTTGAGCGTCGCGCGTCGAGCGATGCGCTCGTGTTCGATCGTTTCGTCGTTTAGTTTCGGTTTCGGGCGCGCGCGTTCGTCTCGTCGTGGATTTTCGTTTCGCGGCGCGGCTTCGACTTCGCCCCGCGCGGCGGTTGGTCGGCATTATCGCGCGCGACGCGCCGCCATGCGCGCCATCGCGCGCCGCGCGCTTCTCATCTCGTGCATCGCGATATGTTTCGTCGCCTCGCACGCGCGTGTGGCGCCGTCGGACGTCGACGATGGCGGTTTCACCGTCACGAGGCGCGTCGAACGCGTCGCGTCATCGACTGAAATTTCGCGTTCTTCGCGCGCGTATGCGGCGACCGAGCCGCCGGCGACGCTCCGGACGCTCGGCCTGTGTCAGTGCACGTTTTCGACCGCGGCAAACGGGCTCGAGTGCGATCGCGAGGGCGCCGTCGTGGGCGGTTTCGAGGCGAGCGGCGAGTACGCCGGCCGGGACGGGCGCGGCGACGGGTTGGTGCCGCTATCTCGAGCGATATGCTGCGTCCCGTGCCTGAGCTCGAGCGATTTGGACGGTAAGACAAAGGTTCGAGATGTGTTTCCGGCGGTGACGGACGCGGCGGACGGAGAGGCGACGATCGAGAGTTTGAGAGCGCTGAGCGTGGACTGCGTGCCCACGCGGGCGAGCACGCGTTCGGGACAGGACATGGTGTGCCCGGCGGGGACATTCTTGCAAGGCTTCAATCGGGTGAATAAGGCACAGACGACGCGGGGGTCGGCGTTTTATTATCCCAAAGACCAAGGCGAGTGCTGCAAGGTCAAGTTTGTGTTGCCGAGCGGAAACGCTCTCGGGACGAACGAGTGCGAGTGCGCGGCGGCGGAAGGGTTCGATGTTTCGTGCGGGCAAACGAACACCCCCGAGGCTGTCGGCACGAACGGGGCGGCGGTGAGTGGGTTTGAGTCAGTGATATCCGCGATGGGCGCCCTCGGCTCGCCAATGCTCGTGCCCTCGACGCCGTTGCGATGCTGCAAGGCGTGCGTGCGACGAGACGCCGCGCCGCAACCGTTGAGCGACGGGTGCTCGCATTTGAATTACTGTAACGGTCACGGGGACTGCGTCATCGACGGTCACTGCGAGTGTCACATCGGGTGGATGGGCGACGCGTGCGGTGATGTCGACGACGGCGCGGCCGGGATGTACGGCGAGACGTGGCAATACGCCGTGATGTTGAGCGGCGTCTTACTCGGATGTTGCATTCGCGCCATTCTTTGCCGGCACGTGGAACAGGTCAACTTAATCCGGGCGCAGCGGTTGATGATGCACGAACCATTGTTACGTCAACGCGAAGACAACACCGTGATGGATGAGTGGGAAGAGGCGAGCGATTTGAGCACGTCTGACGACGAGGACGGCGCCGGCGACGGTGAGCAACCGCCGGCGACGAACGAGGACGCCACCTCGGAACTCACCGATCCCACCGCCGCACACTCCGACGATAGCGATGACCGCGAAGACACCGGCGAAATTCCTCCGTCTTCCTCCATCGAAGTCTCGGAAGACGAAACCGGCGAACCCGTCGTCACAAAGTCCAAGCGCCGCAGCGGCGTCCCCGACAGCGAGTGCGTCGTATGCATGACCTTACCCGTGCAGTGCGTCTTAATTCCCTGCGGTCACGCGTGCATGTGCCGCAAGTGCGCTCGCCGCATGCGTCGCTGTCCCGTCTGCCGCATCGTCGTCACTCGCCGACAAAAATTGTACATGGGCGCGTGAGCGTCCCGGTGTCTTGTAATTTCTTGTTCTTGTTTCTCGTCACAACATGCCGCGCGCGGCCGCGCGCGCAGCCGCGCGCGCGCATTCCTTCGCCGCGCACCATCGCCGTCACTCGTCGTCCTCGTGTCGCCGTTCGTCGTCCTCGTCGCGCGCGTCGACGTCGTCGTCTGTTCCGACACGCACCCAGGCCTGCGTGCTCTTGCTCGGCCCGCGCGACGACGATCTCGCTGCGTGCGCGCTGAAGCTCGCGGACGTCGCCGCCGCGCACAATTTGCGCGTCTTTACGCTGTCGCACGACGACGTGGATGGGTTGACGCGCGATGGGCGCGAGCTGCGGTTGGCGCGCGGCGACGGCGACGCGTACGCGCTTCGCGGCTCCGGCGAGGACGCCGCCGTCGTCGCGCTGGACGCGACGGACGGTATTTTGGCGCAACTAGGATACGAATGCGTCCTCTGCCTGGTCGTGGGCGGGCGCGAGGTGTGCTTGGGTGAGGATGGGCGCGGGAGTCGCGCTCGACGATGCGCCAATCGCGCCGCCGTCTCGGGAACGCCCACCGTGTGCGCGACGATCCCGACGACGACGCAGACGACGTCGTTCGAGCCGTGCGCGTGCGCGCTCGAGCAACTCGTGAGTGTCGTCCTGCGAGTGCTGCCGACGAAGTCGCCCGCGAACAATCCTCGCTCACATTTTCCGTTTCCGACGAACGGGCGGTGGGCGAGCCTCGGCACGGCGCAGTTGCCGATGGACGACGAGCTGGCGAGGCAAGTTTTAGATGACGGTGGCGATGATTTCGCCGCCAAAGATTGTTGGTCGCTCGGCGGCTCGGGCACGGTTCACGTCAACGACACCGCCGTCGAACACACGACTCCACAGTCGCGACGCGCGGCGCTAAGAGACGCGTTCGTGGAGGCGGACATTTACTTGGATTTGAGCGTTCCGGCGAAATGGACGCCGAAGTCAAAGTTCCGCGCCGCCCGTCCCGGCGTGTTTTGGCGCCAGCAGCGCGTCCAGGCCGTGTTCGACGACGAAGTCCCCGTGGATTCCGTCCCCACCGACCGCTTCGGTCGAACGCTGCCGTCGCAAACCGTCGCCTCGGACGTCCGAGCGACGGACCGCGACGCTCGATTCGTCCGACAGCTCGCCACCGAGAGGCTCCTCGCCGCGCGCGCGTCGTCGCAACCATCACCATCATCATCGACGTCGTCCGACGCGCGTCCGCTTTCCTCCGCGTTCCGCGTCACCAAGGGCGTCGTCGTCGCCGACGACTCGCCTCGCGGCGACCTCGACGCCGTCGCGCGCGGCTTCGCCGCCGTCGTCTCCGTCCCCACCTGGCCCTTCGCCCACGCCTTCGCCCTCACCGACCGCGTTTTCCTCGAATCTCTTCGCGAGGACGTCGCGACCGGTCTCCCTTCCTTTTTAATCGATCCTTAGCGTCCTCTCTTCCGCGTCTCGCGCTCCGTCCCGCGCAAAAAGCGCTCGATCGTGGCACTCGGACCGTCGCGTCGGTGTCGACCTCGCGCACAATCCGAAGCGTCGCGACGCGAGTCCCGCGCCCGCGCGCGTCGCCGCGCGCCGTCGTCGCGCGCGCGAAGAGACATCATCGCACCGAGCGTCGTCGCGTCATGCGCGCGCGCGACGCGCCGTCGTCGGCGCCGCATTCGTCGCCGTCGTGCGCGCCATCGCCGTTCGCGCCCTGGCGCGCGCGATGCGTCGTGAAAAAGGCGCAGGACGGCTACCTGGTGTTCCCGAATCTCGTCGACGCGTGGTGCGCGACGGCGCGCGATGATACCGACGCGCGCGTCGCGGTCGGGCGCGTGTGCGCGGTGTACTGCGTGTTCGACGGGCACAAGGATGACACGGCGACGGCGTACCTGGAGCGACACTTGGGACGAAACTTGGAGCACGAGTTTCGGATGCTCGAGGCGAGGACGCGATCGGGCGAGGAGGCGCGCGGTCGGGAGGGAAACGGCGAGGACGGCGAGGACACGGTCGAGCGAGCGATGCGACGGGCGATTTTGCGGACGGAGAGCGAGTACGGGATGAGCAACGCGACGGGATGTTTCTTTTGTCACGGACCCGCGCCCGAGGGGGGGTCGACGGTGAACGTGGTGGCGATACAGCGCGTGGTGAGCGGGCGAGGGGATGATGCGTTGGCGTTCGACGCGGTGACGGCGAACGTCGGGGACTCGGCGGCGCTGATGCTGCCGCATCCCTCGGAGTTTGGAGCGATCTCGGCGGAGGATCGAGACAAGCACGTGCGGCTGTCGCGCGATCACAACCCGGTGGATCCGTTTGAGGCTAGGCGTTTGATTCAGACCGAGTGCAGGCTGGCGCGCCTGCGAGGCAACGCGGGCGAAGAGTTGGGGCCGTTGCGCGTGTTTCCTGGTGGCTACGCCGTTTCGAGAGCCTTTGGAGACTTCGACTGCGCGGCACTCATCTGCGAACCAGAGTTCACGCGCGTGCGCATCCCAGTCGCGGGATGTCGACTGTTAATCGCCTCGGACGGGGTTTTTTCCGCTTTGAAGGATGGCGAAATCGCGCGCGAGTGCATGGAATACATGGGGTCCGACACGTGCGCGGATGGCATCGTTGAAAAGGTTCTGAAAGTTCGCGGGATTCACGACGACATCACCGCCATCTGCGTAGACATTCCGTCGCTCGGCGAGTTGGAGGAACGACTCAGGGTGATCGAGCCCGTGATCGGCGAAGTTCACTCGTACACGCGAACTGAGAAAAAGCGAGAGCCTCTCACGAGGGAGCAGTTGTTGGAGATCGAGGAAGCCAACGCGGATTGTCCAGACGTGACTGTGCACCAAGGACGAAATTTCGGAAACTTTGCGTCAAAGAAGGTGTACGACGACTTGGAAGTGGGAGATCTCATCGGCCGCGGTATTTACGGCTCGGTGAGACGGGCAGTCGATCGGAAGACGGGCGATATCTTGGCTGTCAAGTCGATTTTGCGCACGAAAGTCGACGAGAATGCCATCAAAGACGAGTGCGATGCATTGCAAGTATTATGTGGGCATCATCCAAACTTTCCGTC
>Ga0181561_10005983_pt1 | contig 10330 bp, 9 predicted proteins | sample 011ome_19_FD_133760 | JGI IMG/M metagenome (GOLD analysis project Ga0181561, IMG submission 133760) | Coastal salt marsh microbial communities from the Groves Creek Marsh, Skidaway Island, Georgia - 011510BT metaG (megahit assembly) | ecosystem: Environmental > Aquatic > Marine > Intertidal zone...
ATACTGTATTGCCAAGGCTATTGCGAAGTCAGTTAGCAGGTGAATATTGGATATTTTGAAGAAAAAATAAAACACATAAAATCAGCTCTTTTCTAAGTACTTTAGGTACGGTCAGATCCTTTGACCGTAAAGATTTTCCTGACTTTAGAGGTTTACCAGTTAACGATTATATTCTTATTATAGGTCAGGCATGGGATAAGGAAAATCTACCTTTCTATGAACATGCTGAGGACGAATTACTAGAATTTTTTTTAAAGAAACGCAAGAGGATTGTTTACTGCAGGCACCCGAGATCTCAGAGAAACCACCCTAGTCTTTCTCAAGTCAATGGCTATGTTGAGTGTATTGATTATATAGCAATGCATGGCAGGCCAATCTTAGCATGCTCACTTTCCTCTTCGATGATAAGTGAACTAGACGAAATGGGCGTGAGCGCTCTTAACCTGATTGTTGGAGACTATCTTACTGAAACTATAGAGTCAAACTTCACATTATTAAACAAGTATGATATTTAGTACGACTATTGTTAAGGCGCTGTGCGCTATAATTTCACTAGGGTCATTTATTATTTTTTCGCAAATGACCAACCAAGCTGAGCTTGCAATTTTTTATATATTTTTTATAGCACAATCTACGCTTCTAGTATCTTTTTCTGATCTAGGTTTAAATGCACTAAATTCCTCAGTAAGACTGGAACAGTGTAGGATTTTAGTTCCCAGTTTCTTGGAATCATATGAAAAGTACCAATTTGACCTAATAGCAATATTTTTTGCAGGTTTATTTCTGTGGCTTCTTATAGATCTATCTGTTCTATTTCTTATACCCAGTATTGCTTATGTGTTTTTGAGAATTTATGTTATGCGCTGGATTACAATATCAAGGAAAGATATATCACCAGTGACTTCTATTGTTTATGGCGACTTTATACACACAATTATTAATGCTTGCTCACTTATAGGATTGTATTTTTCGAAAGAGTATTTTATTGGTGCAGTCACTATAGGTTTATCATTACAGGTCATTCTTCTATCAAGAAACGACTTAGGCATAAATATCCTTTTTCATATGCTTAGGCTGAGTAAAAAACAGTATGCAAACGGTAATTTTTTAATTTTATTGCAAAGTTACTTTTCTGCACTGAAAAACAATATAGTAGGTGCTTTACTTGGATTATCTGCAGAAATCAACATAGATACGATATTTGTAGCTAATAGGACTGGTCAGATGTATGCAATAGCCACAGGGGGTATTAACAATGTTATACCTTACCGTTTGAGGCATCGAGGTTCGATTATAGCGGTCGATATATTTAGTATTCTCTTGTTTTTCGCCCCCATCATTCTTGTTGGAATGTGTCTTTTGGTGCCAGACATTATTTCTTCTTTGATTACATTATTGTTTAATGTCGAGGTTACCAATCTTAATAGAGCTTTGTTGGTTGTTCTCTTAATTCCCTATTTAATTACTCCATTAAATTTAATTTTAATAGCTAATAGTCGCTATACAGCCTGCATAATGATGGATTTTTTTATTGTTCTTTCTATTCTATTTTCGGTAGGAATATAAGTGTGCGGTATTAGCGCTATAATTAAGAGTGGTAGTTTCACTGAAAAAGACCATTTAAGTCTAAGACTTATTGGGAAGGCTGTTAATAGGAGAGGCCCAGACTCAACAGGCACATTAATATCAAAAAATTTTGGATTCATTCATAATAGACTATCTATTATTGGAGGTACTGTAGAGGCAGCACAGCCAATGCAGTCACTTAATGAGCGATTTACAATAATATTTAATGGTGAAATTTATAACTATAGAAGTTTAGCTAAAAAATACAAGTTAGATACAGCAGGATCAGATACAAGGCTATTAGTTGAGCTAATTAGTAAGAATGGTCTTAGATCTACCATTAATAGCATCGAAGGTATGTACGCATTTGTATTATTCGATAAAAAAGAAGAAAACTTCTATTTTATGACGGATCGTTATGGGCAAAAGCCTATTTACTATTCAGACTCTGCAGATAGCATAACTCTGTCTTCAGAATTAATAGGCTTTAAAACCGCTGGATATAAAATCGATCAAATCTCTATTACATCCTTTCTCAGATTTGGACATGTTCCCCTGCCGCGATCAATGTATGTTGGAGTCGAGAGAGCCGTACCTGGTCATTTGTATAAGATCAACCAAAATCTCGAAATATCTGAGGAGTACGTCCTTGAAACAAGATTGCCAGTAGTTAGCCTTGGAGTGTCGTTTTTAGACGAAGTGGTGAAACACCACTTAGAGTCCGATGTGCCTCTATGCTCATTTCTTTCCTCAGGCATGGATTCATCAATTATAACTGCCTTGGCCTCAAGACATCGGGATATAACATCTTTTACTTTTGATTTTGGAGGGACTATTAAAAGCGAGGCTACTCATGCTAAAGCGGTAGCAAAACATCTTAAAATTAGGCATGAAATAGTGTCTTTTCAGTCAGCTGATGTAGAGAAAACTTTATGGGATTCACATAATATCTTTACTGAACCACTCGGGGATCCGGCCGCACTAGCCTTAACATTGATGTGTCGTGTTGCTCGACAATCAGGGTTTAAAGTTGGTTTGTCTGGTGATGGAGGGGATGAAGTCTTCGGTGGTTATACTGAAATAGAGAAACGTTATGTGTCTCTGCATCAAAAAAAATATAAGTTTGATGTACCATCTAATTTGAAAAAACTTTCCATACCATCAAAATTTGGTCGCGATTTTAAACGTTGGATGGTCACTTTTGATAAAAGTATTGAAACACCGCTCGCTTTATATCATTTTCATGCTTTTGGTGATTATTTTGGCTATGTCTCTTCTATTGATGAGGATGAGTTTTATAGGGACAATAGAGACGTGTTCAGATCCGAGGACTTTTATAAATATAATAGACAATTTCTTTTGGCAGGCAGGTTTTGTCCTAAAGTGGATAGATCTTCCAGTTCAATGGGTTTTGAGATGAGAACCCCATTTCTGGCAGATAGTTTAAGTGGAACTATAGCTAGCCGCAGCCAGAAAATTGATATTTATAATTCCTTAATACCTGAGAAGTTGAGAAACTCCCAAAAACAAGGCTTCGCAGTTGATGTAAAATCAATGCTCAACGGGATAGGGCGTCAATGGTTGTCAGAAAATATAGAGCATGGTGCTGACGTGCTAGAAAAAAATTTTGTAAACAGAGCAAAAAGAGAAATTAAATTACTTAAATTTGGTTTGGCAGACAATAATTTTCTATACAGAGCTAGTTTGTTGATACATTGGCTTAGAAGTCATAAATGAAAATATATCCTCGCAATTTTTTGTTTTTGGCATATATATATTTACCGTTAATTGCGTACTCCATTATTTTATATTTCACTTGGAGGCTTGGCGAGGTAAGTTTCCATTGGTATATGACTGTTCAAGCAGATTCAGTTTCCATTCTAGAAATATGGACAGTACATGCTGTATTATCGTTATTTGCTGCTTTTTCACCTAAAGAGATTACGATTGGAAAAAAGCCATCTAAATTATATCCAATATTGTTAGTTCTTTTTTTTATTGCCTATATTTTTTTAGGCATAGGATATTTGAGAGTGGTTTCATTTGCGATATTTATAATTCTTATTGTGGTAGGTGGGTACACTAACAGGGTTCTTGGAGTTCTATTATTTTTTTCAATATTAGGCGTCATAATGGGCTATGACCGGTTTCCATTCGTAATTCCTCTCCTGCTTTGGTTGGTAACTAAGCCAAGAAGTTTTAATGTCCTGTTATTCTATGTTTCTGTAGGTGTTTTGACTATTATTTTTATATTGACCCCTATCAAGAGCAATCAACCTTTAAGTGAATGGTTCTCCGATAAGACTCTCGCTTATGCTGTTATCCATCTAAACCCTATTTTTGTGAGCGGTATTTATTTTAATGAAAATAAATTATTGGTTGAGGAGAGTGTCATCGAGTCGATACCTTTTGCTAAATCTACTTTTAATAGCGTAGGAACGATTCAGGAGTTGAGAGAAGAAATGGAACGTTTGGATATCCAAGGTGATTTTGGTTCAAATTCTAGTTCCCTTCCGTTTACAATAGCTGTTGGCTTGAGCATATTGGCCATGCTTATCCAGTTGACCAGAATTCAATATGTGAGAGAGATTTTTTTAGTATATTCTGTCCTTTATGCACCCTACTTTTTAAGACGGAACTATGCGAATTATATTAATGACATTTTAGTGATTTTTCTGATTGGAGCACTATTATTCCTTGTAATATATATCCTTAAAAGCAACAACATAAAGCATTCTGCTTGTCCTGGAAATGTTAGAAGTCCCTGAATTTAGCCTATTGAGGATATAGTCAATGACCATATGGATTGAATAGCAGAACACATAAATTAATTTAGGATATTAGGTAACTTCATATTGGATTCTAATCAATGCTTCAGCTATAAGCTTGTGTTGAATAAAATTTATGCATGGTAGCTTTTTAGGAAAATTAATATAAAAAAGTGTATTATTGGAAAAAATTCTAAGATTGTTGGTCAGATCTCCGACAAGCTTGAGGGTTTTGATTTTCTTTCTCACAAAACGTTGGCTAGTGCCAGCCTTAATCAATATACACATATTTATCTATTTTCCTGGTCCTATACATCCCAGGAGGAGAACTTTAAAATATTAAAGTCAATTCCTCCTAAAAAGCTCATATTTGTCTCAACTGTTGCTGTTTATGCTAACGCAGCAAAGCGACAATGGAATAAATACCCTAGAATGAAATTGGAAGCAGAAAAAAAAGTTATAGAAATGGGAGGTAAGGTCGTCCGACTTGGAATTTGTAACAAAAAATTGCTACTTCGACACAAAGGAAAAATACCTTATACCGATCTCAGTCTTATTGTAAGTTTCTTAAACTTACAATCTCCTGCTCAAGTTACTAATCTATTTGCGTTGGAAAGTGGATCAATTAAATCTTCATCTTTCCTAGGTAAGGTTTCGTCTATTGTTAATACTATATCTGACTTCCTACCTAGTCAGTTTATGTTCCAAGCTCCCTTAGAAATTTTTCTAAAAATATTGGGTTCTGCTGATTATGGTTACACAAATAATGCGTGTAGGTTTTTCGGAAAGTCTCTCCAAATTGGTTTTGGAGCTCTTGGTTCTCATTATTGGAAATTAAATAAGTCAAAAGAAGACAATATATTATTGGTTTCACCTAGAAATGACCTAGTCCTTAATGCTGATGGTTTTAGAGAATTTAAAATTGGAAAAAAGCACACTGGTTTGGCTAAGTTCTGGCACGGTGTCTCAATCATAAAAAGGAGAGGTTTCGAGCAAAAATCAGTTCCTTTTGTAGTGCGCCGCCCGAAACTGCCCCATTACGCTCTTGCCATTGAGGCTAAAACTTATTCCTTTTCTGAAGGGGTTTTCAAGACCCAATTGGATTGTTGCGTGCAGCATTTAGAGGTGTTTAGCGACCAGCTAATTTTAGCTGCTGGAGCAATTGAAAATTGCCGAATTATTAATTCCACAGTCAATAAAATTGTTACATTCACTGATCACGAAACTGGCTTTATAGGTACGGTAGACTGTAATGAAATTATTCGGAGAAAATATCTTAAAAAATGTGGTCCGTTTTTAATGGGCCGAAATATTTTCAGTTATCATGATCATCCTGCCTTTATGATAGACTTCAGACCGTTATCGTCAAAATCTATAAAGTCAAGGAGTAATATATATAATAATTCCACTTCTAGCATACTATTTAAATTGTTGACGCGCTTCTCCGCAGGACAGATTAATGAAGCAATTTTCAATAAATTTGGCGTAGCATTTGCTACCAAAAAATTAGCTATTTTTGTTCAGCTCGAAGTTAAGGACTGTATTGTAATGTCTCCGGAAGGGGAGCTGTCTCGAACTAGAGCTAATCAAGATGTGATCGTAAAACTTCTCAGAGAGGTTAAGCAGGTTTTTCCCAGTTTTGTGGCAGCTACTAAATTATACTTACATGACGGTATTCATGTGACGGGGGGCAAGGATATTATTGAAGACGACTCATTGAAAAAACTTGTGTGTAGTAATAAATTGATAATTCTTGGATCCCCGACAAAACGCGCCTTAGGGCCATTTCATAATACACAAGAATTGATAGATGAGATAAATTCAGAGAATTTGGATTATAGCTAGAAAAAGATTTTTATGAATTTAGAAAATATTAAAATTTGTGCGCTAGGCGCACTTTATAAAGGCGATAAAGAAGAGTATTTAGAGGAGAGCCTTTCCTCTCTCGTTAGTCAAACAATTACAATACCAATTTTTATTGTTATCGACGGCCCAATAAGTGAAATTCTTGAATCAAAATTGTCTGAATTTATCGCATTGGATATAAATTACATAAAGCTTGATAAAAATTTGGGTCTAGCGAAAGCTTTGTCTCATGCAGTTAATTGCCTGTGTGACAAATTTGATTATATTATACGATTTGATGCTGACGATATTAATATGCCAAATCGTTTTGAGAAGTTATGCACATATATATGTGAACACAAGCCAGATTTGGTGAGCAGTCAAATGTATGAAATAAATGAAAAAAATGAAGTATTTTCTGAAAGAACGGTTCCAATTGGATATAACAAAATAGCGAAAAAGTTACCCTATAGAAATCCAATAAATCATCCTGCATCAGCATTTAAAATTAGTTCAGTATTGGCCGCAGGAGGCTATCAAGAAATGCCATTTTTTGAGGATTGGTATTTATGGATTCGAATGTTTCATGCTGGTTTTAAGATTGAAAATATAGATGATTTTCTTGTCTCTTTTAGAGCAACAGATGCAATGGTGGCAAGGCGTTATGGTCTTTCCTACGTAAAACACGAATTAAACTTTTTTATTCGAAGAAGCAAAGAAAAACTTATAAATCCAATTGAAAATTGGTTGGCATTTTTAGCTCGATTAGCTGTAAAAGCTTTTGGCTTCAAAGCCTATAAACAAGTTTTTTATTGGATTAGAAAATAAATAAATTTTAATTGAACTCGAATTTTTAGTTAAATATTTTTGGATGCGAAAATGACAAGGGTACTCGTTACAGGTTCATCAGGGCGGATGCTATTAGGCGATCAATAAAGGAGCTTGAGGTGATTGATCGGTTAATTGAACGTCAATTTAAGAATATGCGCCTTTTGATGCAGTCCTATGAGTCGGTCCGATTCGCACCGCAGCTGCTTAAGAAGATGGACCTTGAGATCAGGCAGCTAGAGCAGGGTATCGAGAAGACTATTGAAGATCAGCGTCGAGAAGTTAGTCGCCAATAGGGCGAACGCGCAAAAATCCTCTGGCCCTCAAACTAGGGCGGGCAAGCTTCGCTCATCTATGAACTCTCTCAAGCACGGCCTGGGTGCTCAGTCCCCAAATTCCTCACAAAATCTTTCTCTGTTAAATCACTTTCCCGAACTTGAATCCTATGAACAAGAGCTGATTAGTCTTGGCTATTCTGATGCTCAATCAGAGGAGATTATCGAGTCGCTATTGACTGCGCGTCAGGTTATTGATGCAAAGCATAATGCTTATACCGACCGTTTAAATGAAGAGCGTTTGGGTGATATGACACCCGAGGCGGTGGCAAGCTTTGTGCGCGAGATGGAGGACCCGCTTTTAACGGTAACCCCTATGGAAAGGGCCAGAGTAGTGGCTTTGTTATTTAAGCAGGTGCAAAAAGATAATGACCTTTCGGGCTTGCTGTTTGAGAAGTTCGAGGCGCACCGGAAATTGATGCGCTATGAGCAGCGGGCGTTTAATCAGCTTTGCAAGAAGAGTCTGATTAAAAAATAACAAAACGAAGCCAAAGTGTTTAGCCTTCGATAAATACTGTTATAGCATGTCACCTTATAATATACATACTTTAGTTCGCATAATATATATTATGTTAAATTATATATTAATTTCTAAGCGGAATACCTTTTTTATACACTGAAGAGTTATGTTAATAGCATTTAATCTATGTTGACTAAGCTCTTGATAACCTTCATTAGCCCACCAGTTATCTGCATCTAACTCTGATGGAAATGTAAATATTATTACTCGATCAAACTGCTTTGGAATGTCTCCTTCTAGACAAACTGACGAATAATTAAATGTAATGAATTTACAGTTGTATTTTTTTAAAAATAGAAAGAATCCTTATTCATATACTCTATATTTATCAGGATCATTAATTGATAAATTAATCAGGATATATACTGTTATATTATCTGGCATTGTTATCTCCTTTGTGATTGTTGCTCACTAGAGTGACAAAATGATACACAACTGCTGCGCATGATTTTTGATTATTTTGCATTGAATTTTTTCTTAACTTAAATCAATCTATTTAAAATACTATAAGATAGACAAGTGCTTATCAGAGAATATAAGAGTGGCAATAATAATATAGAAATTCATATTGAGAATATTGAATTGCTTTTTACAAAATATAAAAAATCTTATATTGATACATTTAAATTAACGTACGATCACTTCAATCATATGAAGGAATTTAAGTTAAAAAGAACTGGGTTTTTGTTAATTACAAGTGTGAATTCAAATCCTAGTGGTTTTTTTACTATATCGCTTTTAAATAACTATGTTGGTGAATTTGGAGACTTATACAAGGTCTCAAAAAAATTAAAAAGGGAAGATTTTGCAAAAGCTATATACACAGGGATTAATTTTGCTTTAAAAAAGCTATCTTTGGATGGAGTTTATTCATATCAAAATAAAAATGCTTTGAATCTAGTAAGACTGGCTGGATTTAAAAGGCTTGCATATTATGAGCGACATATGTCACTGGTTTTATTTAATTGTATATTTAAATTGCCACTAAGAATTATAAATAGAAAATTATCAGTTTCTTTAAAACCAATTATAAACTTTGCGCCAATTAGATTTAATTCTTCATTGGTAAAAACTCGGCTGTCTAGGTATCTGATACCATATGTTCGGCTTATAAGAGAAGATGAGGATTATTTAATGTCACCAATATTTATTGGTTTTTTAAATGAATTTCATGAAATCAAGGACGCTGGTGACTCCTTGATGGTATTTGGCAATATTGATAACTATAAACTTATTGTAGGTTTTGAATATTCTGATAATTCAGCTTAATTTTATAATTATTTCAACCAGTCCCAATAGCCATCAATCTTATCTTTGAAAACATGAATTGAATCATTGCCCCAGATTTCACTTGAGTTTATTAATAACTGATCATGAATTTTACTATTTGAATTGAAATGGCTAGTTCTAGCTATTTTATAACCAGCCTCTTCTACTAAATTCCTAATTCTTATATCATAATCACCATAAGGATAAGAGAATAAAGTAATAGATTTTCCTAGCAGATCTTCAAGAAAATGTTTACTATCAAGCAATTCATGCATTACCTCATTATCATTTAGTTTTGTTAAGTGAGGATGAGAGACTGTATGGGATCCTATGTCTACATTTTTAAAGGCAGAAATTTCTTTTAGCTCATTGATTGTTAAGAATCCTTTTTTATTTGATTTAACAAAATCAGTTATGATAAACAATGTAAATGGCAAATCAAGATCTTGCATAATTGGAGCAGCTACATGCAGATTATTTGAATAGCCATCGTCAAATGTGATTGCTAGGCTTAATTTATCTTTAAATATTTTTAAATCTTTAAATTTAATAATATTTTCTCTATATTTATTACTCAAAAACATCATTTGTTCTTTAAATAAACTGGAATCTATTTCATATAAATTATCTGAATTTTGTATATTGATTACAGAATGATACATAAAGACTCTCAGCCCTTTTGTTTTAGTCGATATGAGCTTGTAAAACTTAGTGATAAGTTTTTTAAGTAAAATTTTAAGTTTCATTTCCTTTAACTTTTATTTTATATAACAAATAAACATTTAGTAAAAAATAATCACTAGATTGTTTAACTTTGGCTAAGCATTTATTAAATTAAACTTCGATTATTTAGTGTAAAATAAATAATTATGGCAAAAGAAGATAATCTAGAATTTGAAGGAGAAGTTATTGAAACTCTCCCTAATACTACTTTCAAAGTTAAATTAGAAAACGATCATATAATCGAAGCTCATATTTCTGGAAAAATGCGAAAACATTACATTAGAATTTTAACTGGCGACAAAGTGAAAGTTGAAATGACGCCATATGATCTAACAAAAGGAAGAATTACTTTTAGAGGACGTTAAGCTGTAGATTTAACTGTTTTCTTTTTAGCGCTAAATTTTACTCCATTGGCAACCAAATCAACTTTGATTTGACCCCCCTTTCTGAGCTCACCGAATAAGACCTTATCAACA
>Ga0181561_10005987_pt1 | contig 10326 bp, 4 predicted proteins | sample 011ome_19_FD_133760 | JGI IMG/M metagenome (GOLD analysis project Ga0181561, IMG submission 133760) | Coastal salt marsh microbial communities from the Groves Creek Marsh, Skidaway Island, Georgia - 011510BT metaG (megahit assembly) | ecosystem: Environmental > Aquatic > Marine > Intertidal zone...
CGCGGCGGCGGCGGCGTAGTCGTCGTCGCCCTCGTCGTCCTCTTCCTCCTCGACGACGGGCTGCGGCGGCGGCGGCGCGGCGGCGGCTTCGCCTTCGGCCGCGGGCACGGCGTCCGCCGCGGGCGCGGTGTCGCCCTCGGCGGGCTTCTCCGCGCCGGCTTCGGCTTCGGCTCCGGCGCCCTCCGCGGGCGGCGGCGCCTCCGCCGCCGCCTCCGCGCCCGCCTCCGCGCCCGCCTCGCCCTCCTCGACAGCTTCCGGCTCCGGCTCCGGCTCCGGCTCCGGCTTCTCCATGAGCTCCTCGAACTGCTCGTACGTCTTCGCGAGCTCCCTCGGTCCTTTGAAATTCTCCGCGACGACGTCTCGAATAATCTCTCGAGCCTCTTTGATCGTCGGCTCGTCGTCCGCGGGCGTCGCCACCGGCTCCGGCGGCGCCGCGTCGTCGTCCAGCTCCCCGCTGTCCTTCGCGAGCTCGTCTCTGACGTCGGCGATGCCTCTGACGGCGGCGAGCGCGTCGTCGAACAGCGCGAGGACGACGTCCTGGACCGTCTGCAGCGGCGGATCGAACGCGGGCGCGCCGTCGCGGACGACGAGGTCCACCCTCAGAAACGGGAGGTGGTAGTTGACGACGGCGGCGACGGCGGCGTCGCCGCCTTCGAACCGCGACCAAAAGTCGCGGAACCCGGTCACGCTGTTGAGCACCACCGTGCGAATCTGGTCCTTGATCGTCAGCGATATTTGGCGGACGAACCGCGGCATCGTTCGCTCGCGCGCCGCCGCGCTCGCCGCCCTCGCGTCGCGGTCCTTCTTCGGAATGGACTCGTGGAGCATGAGCGCCTCGTGCTCCAAATCTTGCAGCGCGCCCACCGTCTTCGCCACCATGCTCGACTTGAGCGCGTCCTCGCACGCCTCGAGGTGGTTCCGTTGGTACTCCTCGTACGTCTTCAGCGTCATCGGCGCGCGGAGTTTACTCAGCGCCGAGCCCGGGGCGTCGTCCGCGTCGATCAGCGTGAGCTCTCTCGCGTCGATGTCTCGGTAAAACTTTTGCGCCGTCGCGAGGTACGTCTCGTCCGCGACGGGTAAAGACGCGATGACGTCGACCTGCACGTCGTAGAACGGCCGCTCGCCGTCGTATTCCGCGCACGCGCGCGCCGGCGTCGGCGGCGCGAACTTGATCTGCTCGACGCCGTCTCGCTCGCGCATCCGCTTCGCCTTGTTCGCGACTCGAAGATCTAGGTCCACGACGGATCGCTTCACCGCGCGGCGGTAGTCCTCTCGCGCAGCCTCGATCTCCTCGTCCACGACGTGCGGGAGCGCGCACGCGAGGTCCCAGTCGCTGCCGCGCATCACGCGGCGTTTAAACTCCTCGTTTAATATCGCGCGGTCGTCGTTCGTAAACGGCTGCTTCTCGACGAAGGCGTGATACCGACTCCGCGCTTCGTGCCGCTCGCGCATCGTCATCGCCGCCGCCAGCCTCGTGCGGAACCGCGGGCGCGACTCCGCGTCGAATAGTACGTTCAATCGCTTCACCTTCTTGCGCGACCCCGGAGTTTTCTTCCACTCGATGAGAAACGTCTCGTCCGCCTCGTCGTACGCGACGGCGTAGCACGGCTCCCAACTGAACTGCCCGTGCTGCGAGTAATACCGCGACTTCGCCGCGCTCCCGGGCGCGTCGCGCTCTTTATCCGCCTTCTCCAGCCAGTCCGTCATCGCCTTCGACGTCTCGAACTCGGGGTCGTCGAACCACTCGAGCGGCGCCGCGGTGTCCACGTTCAGCGGCAGCTCCGCCGTCGTCGGCCGCACGCGGTGGCCCTCCTCCGCGCCGTCGTCGCTTGGCACCCATCGAAACGCGCCGCCGAGGATCGGATCTTCCGACGCGTCGCCACCGGCGACGGCGCGCGAGGGCATCGTCGCCGTGTGCGGCGCCTCGGTCCAGTCGCCGGGGAGTCGCGGCGGGAAGCGGCCGACGCGCCCCATCGACGCGTCGAACCCGGCGTCCGCGGTCGGCCGCTCGTCGTCGTCGCGGTCGCCGCCGGCTATGCGTTCGCCGCCGCCGGTCGCGCGTTCGCCGCCGCCAGCTGTGCGTCGCGTCGTCGGGACGTGCAGGCGCTCGATCGACCCGTTCACGAGCCCCGGGTAGTTCTCCTCGCTCGAGTCGGACGGCGAGACCGACGAGCGGCGCGCCTCGACCGCGGCGGCGAGCCGCGCGCGTCGCGTCGAGGCCTCCGTCGGGGTCGTCGGCCGCACCGTGCCCGTTCGGAACTCCGCGGGGAGCTTCACCTTGTACACCGCCATGTCGTTCGCGACCACGCCCTCGACGCCGCTGCGGTGGGAGGACGGCGCGGCGCGGCGGGTGAGAGGAGGACGGAGGAGGGACGATACGATCGCGCGCGAGGGGCGCGCGGAGGACGAGGAAGGACGAGCGATGGACGAGCGATGGACGATCGCGGACTGCGAGGCGAGGGAGGGAGGAATGCGCGACGCGCGGAGGATCGATCGGATCGCGCGGGATGGGGCGCGCACCGTCGGCGCTTCGCCGCATCGCGCTTCTGCTGGAGGCTCTGGCCGATCATCTCGGCTCAGCGCGCGCGACCTCAGCGAACCGGGAGGTCTCGACCGCGCGCGCTCGACGCGGACGCGCGCGCCCCGCGGTCGCGCGTCGTCGAAAACGCGAAGAAGACGTCCGCCTGGCGCGACTGGGGTCGCCGCGGTCAAGTGGAAGCGCCGAGCCGACCGCGCGCGAGCGTCTTGGCGTTCGGCGTCCACCCCGCGCGCGCGACGTCGCTCGTCCCGCCCGGTCTCGATCCTAATCTCCGCGCGACCGTCGAGGCTCGCGGGGGGCCTCAACGCGCTGGAGTGTGCCCTGGCGCGGCGACCGTCTTGCCGTTGATGCTCATTTTGGGCGTCGTCGCTGCAGTGATGAGCTTGGCCAGAGACCACGCGTTCTGACTGGTTCGCATACGAAAGGGCGGAGTACACGGATACATTTGTATGCACAAACGGTGAGGTCGACGTTACGCGTTTCGTTTCGAGGAAAACACGCACGCGGCGAAAAGTGTCGACGACGATTGAACGCGCGGCGCCCGCGCACTCTCGCGCGCGCTCGACTCGCTCAAGGTGCGACCCCTCCCGTCGTCCCCTCCCTCCGCCCGCGCGCGTCCGCCTCTCTCCCCTCCCCCCTCGCGTCGCTCGCGCGCCGACGTATCTGGGGAGCGCTAGGCCGGGTCCCTAGGGAACCGCGCGAATGCGCGCTCCCTTCATAGCTCGGCGCAGATTCAACGTAGGGTACGCCGCGACGAGCGCGCGGGGCTTTCCCCTCGCGCGCTCTACTTCATCGCGACCCACATCACTCGCGCGCGCGCGGAGAACGCCGGCGTCGTCGTCGTCGCCGCCGCCGCCGCCGCCTCGTCGTCCCGCCGCTGACGTCGCTCGCGACCCCCCGCGTCTTCGCCTCGATCCTCGGCGCAGCGGCGGTCACAAAAGTCGGCGGCGGCGGCGAACGAGCAGAGAAGAGACTAAGCGACGCACGATGTCGTCGTTCGCGTGCCGCGCCATCGCCGCGCGCCTCGTCACCGCGGCGACGAGGCGCCGCGGCGCCGGCGTCTCCCTCGGGCGCCGAACGTCCCCCCCCGTCGCCATCTCCACCTCGCGCGGGCTCGCCACGACGTCCCGCACCGCCGCCGCCGCGGACGGCGACGCGGCGACGAAAAGCGAAGGCGCGCGTTCCGAAGACGCTCAGCAGACGCTCGCGGAGGTCACGAAAAAGCTCATGGACTGCCGCAAGCGCAAAGCCGCGGCGAACGCGGTCGATCTCCTCGTCGGCCTCGGCCACGCGGGCATCCAGCCGGACCTCCTCGCGTCCACGGCGTGCCTGGGCGCGTGCGTCGCCGCGGGGAAGATGGACCTCGCGTTGAAGGTGTTCGAGGAGGTTTTCGACAAGGGCGTCGTGAAGCCCGACGAGGTCGTCTTCACCGAGCTCATCCGCGGGCACCTCCGCGCGGACCCCCCGGCGTGGGCGCGGATCACCGGGCTGCTGAACCGCATGCCCGAGCACGGCGTGAACCCGACGGCGCTGACGTATAACCTGCTGCTCGCGAGGTGCGCGGACGATAACGAGCTCGAGCGGGCGGAGGCGCTCGTGGATCGAATGGCGGACGACGGGATCGAGCCGGACGGGTGAGACTGCTTCCCATACGACCCCGTTCGCGTGGTGCACGCCGTTCCTTAAGGACTTTTGCCGTCGTCGCTCTTCACCCGCGCTTCCCTTTCAACGTTTGACCGGTAAGACGTTCGACTGACCGATCGCTTCACCCACCCAGCCGGACGCTCGACGCGGTGAAGAAGCGGCGGAGCATTCGATCGTACGCGAAGAAGGTGTTGACGCTTTAGGGTGGGGGGTCGTTGAAGCTGCTTTAGGACATCACGTATCGATCGCGCGACTTGTTAGTAATATCCCTTCGCGCTTGTATTAATCTGGTATTAATCGTTGGAGGATGAATCACCGCGCCGCCGCGACCGCCGTCGCCGCGTCGCTCGTCATCACGCGATCATGGCCTCCGGCGCGTCCGCCGCCGTCGCCGCGGCGTCGCGGACCCACACCTTCGCCTTCCTCCCCCCCGGCGTCTTCGGCGCGGCGAACGGCCTCGCGTCCGCGCGCATCAGCGCCGCGGAGTTGGACGCGGCGTCGTCGACGATGCCGACGCCCCTCGTGAGCGTCGGCGTCTTTCCGCCGAACGCCTCGAACGCCCCCTTTCCATTTCCACCCTCGGTCGCCAACTTCATCGCGCGCTCCACGGACGTCGCGGACGCGAACTCGATGATCACCGCCCCGCCGTCGGTCGTCACGACGTCGCTCGCGCCGCCGCCGATCGCGGCGCCCTCCACGCGCGAGCGCCTGACCGCGCCGCACCTGGAGAAGACTTTCTCCGCCGCCTTCACCGTCGTCCCGCGCGGCAGCCCGCTCACGCGAACGCCGCACTGCGCCGGCGTCGCGTTGACGTGGTCGATGACCGCCTTGTATACGGTCTGTTTTCGCGTCATCTGCTTCATCTGGTTCGACACGATCTTCATGCGTTTCTTGATCTCCGCGAGCTCCCGCTCCGCGTCCGTTCGATCGTCGTGGTGATGGCGCTGGCGCTTCTTGGCGTTCGTCGTCGCGTTCGACGACGTCCCCGCCGCCGCCGCCGCCGCCGCGTCGTCGCCGTCGTCGCCGCGTCGTTTATACTCGGGCTCGTAGTCGAACCGCGCGTCCGCGTGCGGCGGCGCGGGCGCGTTCTTCGCCGCCGCCGCCGCCTCGGTCGTCGCGGAGCGGAGAATATCGACCGCCGCGCGCGTGCGCGTCGGCTCGCGTCGCGTCCGACGACGATCGTCCTCTTCCTCGTCGGCGTCGGCGTCGGCGTCCATCTTCTCGCCGCCGCGGAAACCGCCGCGTCTGGCCTCTCGCCCGCCCTCCTTGAACGCCCTCGCGAACATCGCGGCGCCGCCCGCCGCGGCGGCTTTCGACCGCGCCCTGCGCTCGATCTCCTCCTCGTCGTCCGTGCCGTAGTCCGGCACGAGCGCGTCGTCGTCGCCGCCCTCCGCGAGGGGGAGCGCCTCCGCTCGAAACCCTCCTCCGTCTCCGTCTTCCGTCTCGTCTCCGCGATAATGCCCGCCGTGCTCGCGCGGATCGCCGGCCCCCCTCGCGTCGCTCCACCGCGGGCCCCTCTGGTCGCGGTCGTCGTGCCCGAGTCCGCCGCGGCTTTTGCGGCGGACGACGACGACGCGAGGCGCGCGTCGAGACGCCGCCGGCGGTTTAAACGAATCTCGGTCGTCGCCGCGTCTGCCGTCGCGTCGGTCGCGCGAGGACCATCGCCTCGCGCCGCCGCCGCCGCCGCCGCCGCGGCGGCGGCGGTCGCGCTCGCCGCGCGACTGCGACCGACGTCGGCGCGACCGCGACCGCGACCGCGACCGCGACCGCGACCGCGACTCGGACGCGCTGCTGCTGCGCGAGCGGCTGGACGAGCGCGAGGATGCGCGCGGGCGTCGGCCGCGTCGGATCGCGTCGTCGAAAACGTCGTCTTCGTTCTTCTTCTTCTTCTCCGAGTCCGTCTCCATCGCGGCGCCGTCGCCGCCTCTATCGCCTTCGCCGGCGCCCTCGGCGCCGCCGCCGTTCAACTCCGCGTACGCGCTCCTCTCCTTCCACAGGTGCGTCCAGAGCCATCGCGCGAACCCCGGGGCGTCGTCGCCGAGGAAATCGTGCAGATCCTCCGCCGCGCGCTCGAAGTGTTTCCCGTGCTGCACGAGGACGACGACGTACTCCGCGAGCGACGCGTCCGACTGCGCGCCCAAGACTTTCTCGAGCTTCGCGTTGACGACGCCGTGGAGCTTCGCGGCCGCGGCCGCGGTCGTGAACTTCACCGGCGGCGCGCCCGTGTACGACGCCATGGCGTTGTGACGACGACGCGCGAGCAGGGCGAGGCGAATCTCGGAAGAAGACGAAGGACTTCTGTTAGAGTTTGACTTCTGAAATGAAAGGACTCATCAGATCTCGTCGACGGCTTCTTCCAAAGGGGCGCGCGCGCGACGGTCTTCTCTCCGCGGTCGACCCCACCCACCCCTCCTCCTCCTGCTCCTCCTCCGCGCTGTTCCGATGTTCGGCCGCTTCGGGGGCGGCGGCGCGTTCGTCGCGCAGTACCGCGTCTACCCCGTGTCATTCATCGACCGACCGCAGCTCGAGAACGGCGACAAGGTCATCCTCCCTCCGTCCGCGCTCGATCGACTCACGCGCGCGGGGATCGACGAGTTCCCGATGCTCTTCGAGATCACGAACGTGAAGCAGAAGAAGAAGACGCACTGCGGCGTCTTAGAGTTCGTCGCGGACGAGGGCGTCGTCTACCTGCCGTACTGGATGATGCAGAACCTGCTCCTCGCCGAGGGCGACGTCGTCAAGTTTCAGAGCGCGAAGCTCCCGAAGGGATCGTACGTGAAGCTGCGGCCGCACACCAAGGACTTCATGGACATCTCCAACCCGAAGGCGGTGCTCGAGACGACGCTGCGCTCGTACACGTGCCTCACGAGCGGCGACTCCATACTCATCTCGTACAACAACAAGCGGTACTTCATCGACATCGTGGACGCCAAGCCGGCGCCGGCGATATCCATCGTGGACACGGATTGCGAGGTGGACTTCGCGCCGCCGCTGGATTACGTCGAGCCGGCGTTCGAGAAGCCCGCGGAGGCGCGGGCGGCGGCGGCGGCGGCGGCGGCGGCGGCGGCGGGAGGAGGAGGCGCTGAGGGTGCCGATGGGGGTGCCGAGAAGGGCGGCGAGATCGCGCCCGCGGAGGCGGCGGACGACGCGCCGAAATTTCTCGCGTTCGCCGGCGGCGGCCGCCGACTCGACGGCAAGTCCGCGCGCGACGACTTGAAACCCGTGGAGGTGGAGCTCCCGACGACGTCGCTGAAACTATCGAAAGAGTTCGAGCAGTTCATCCGCGGGCCGAAGCCGGTGAATGAGGGGAAGGAAGGCGGCGCGAAGGCGAAGAGCGAGGGAGGCGCGAGCGGGTTGCCGCGAAGGAAAGCGGGGAAGCTCGTCTTCGGGGGCGCGCGCGGCGGCGGCGGCGGCGGCGGCGGCGGCGGCGGCGAGGCGAAGGCGGAGGAGGCGAAGAAGGAGGACGAGAAGAGCGGCGGGTTTAAGGCGTTCCAGGGTTCGGGGAACAAGCTGAAGTGAGCGACGACGACGTCGACGCGCGAGCGAGGATAGAACGCTGAACGAGAGTTGAAACACGCAGAGCGAACGAACTCGAACGAACACCGCACCGCCGAGGCGACCGCGCAGTTCCACTCGCTTCGTTCGTCGCTCGCCCTAAATTTTGCAATCGTCGGCGTAGTCGCCACATCGCGACGCCCGCTGCCTCACACGCGGCGCGGTTGACACGACGCGGAGGCGTGATCGCGCGACGACCGACGCATGCGCTCGAAGTCGATTAGGTGATCATCGCGTCTCGCTTCCCTCGCGCCCGAACCCTCGCGCGAACGCGCCGCCGTTCGGTCGGTTCAATTCGTTCGTCCGTCTGGTCGCCCCATCAGCAACTACTGCAACGGCGCGAAGCGTGCCAGGCGCGTCCGGCGCTCACCCGCACACCACGAACGATCACAGGCACCGCGCGGCGGAGTGAGCGGAAACGCGCGCGGACACTAGGGCGGCGGCACATCACATCAGATTAAGCATCGCGCGGCGACGTCACCGGTTGGTCCCCTCCCCGCGTTTCGACACCGCCCGCCCGTCGGATCTCGCGTCGCTCGCGCGATCTGCTGCGGTGATAGGTGATCGGACGGCGACGCGCGAACCCTCGCGTCCGTCGACTCAACCCCGCCGCGTTCGCTTTCCTCTCATCGTCGCCAGCCGCCGCGCGGGCGTGGACACCGCCGCGCGTCGTCATGGGGAGGGCCGTCGCGAAGAGCCCGAAGAAGTCGCCCGCGAAGAAGACCGCAGCCGCGGCGTCGTCGAAGGGCGACGACGACGATAAAGACGAAAAGGAGCGATCGCTGCGCGAGAAGGTTCGCGAGCGATTGAAAGCGAAGCAAGCCGGCGACGCGTCCAAGCGCGGGCGCGGCGACGATAAAGATAAAGATAAAGACGACGACGCAGACCGCGGCTCGAAGCGAAGGAAGAAGGACGACGACGACGACGAGAGAGCCGCCGCGAAGGCGGCGGCGGAGGCGAAGGAGAAGAAGAAGGACGCGGCGGAGATGGAGTCGCGAAAGAAACGCCTCGCGGAGTTCAAAGCGAAGCGGCAGAAGGAGAAAGAAGACGCGGAGAAGGCTGCGTCCACGGCGGCGTCGGACTCCCCCGCCCCAGACGCCGACGCCGAGGAGAGGCCGCGCGCGCGGCGGACGACGATGGACCCGGACGACGAGCTCGGCGGGATCGCGTCCGACGACGACGCCGGCGGCGCCGCGCCGAAGGACGACGACGACGACGACGACGACGTCGACCCGCTCGAGGCGTTCATGGCCGCGAACGATAGCGTGATGGACACGGAGAGGGAGGCTGCGGAGAAGCGGCGCGCGGAGAAGGACGCCGCGGCGGCGAAGCGAAGAGAGGAAAAGGAAAAGATCGTCGAGGCGGCGACGACGGCGGCGGATTTCATCGCCGTCGCTGCCGCGGCCGCGAAGGCTGCGGCGAAGGCGGTCAAGGGCGCCGACGGCGACGCCACCGAAAAAGCCACCGACGCCGCCGCGGACGACGACGACGACGATGACGACGCGAAGTTCCCGTCCGTGGTGAGGAAGGAGGAGGACGAGGATGTCGATCCGCTGGACGCCTTCATGGCGGCGAATGAAAAGAAGGCGACGGCGCTCGCCGCCGCCGCGCTCGCGGAGCCGCCGAGACCGACGCCGATTCCCAGGCCGACGCCGATCGTGGGCGGGCTCCTCGTGAAGAACTCGTCGGGGTTCTTGAAGGGGCTCACGATCAAACGTCCGGTCGGGTCTTCCGCTGCGGTGTCGAAGCTGGCGAAGAAGGCGCCCGGGGCGAAGAGCGGCCGCGGGGGGGGGAAAAGCGCCGGCGTCGTCGCGCGACGGTTCTTCGACGCGGACAGCGACGCTTCGTCTTCCTCCTCTGGCGATTCTGATTCCGACGCGGACGTGAAAGCGTCCTCCGACGACGACGACGAAGCTTGGGCGCGGAAGCAGAAGAGCAAGCTGTCCAAAGCGGACAAGCTCGGCCTCGCGGATCACGCGTCGATTGACTACGCGCCGTTTCGGAAAAACTTTTACATCGAGTCGTACGAGATCGCGAAACTCACGAAAGAACAGACGAAGGAGCTCCGAGCGGAGTTAGAGGGGATCAAGTGCCGCGGGAAGGACGTCCCGAAGCCGATAAAGACGTGGGCGCAGGCGGGTTTGAGCAACCGCGTCATGGAGCTCATCCGACGAAGCGGTTTCGAAAAGCCGATGCCGATTCAGTGCCAGTGTCTTCCCGTCATCATGTCCGGGCGGGACTGCATCGCGGTCGCGAAGACGGGGAGCGGGAAGACGCTGGGGTACATCCTGCCGATGTTGCGTCACATCAAAGACCAGAGGGAGATCGCGCAAGGGGACGGCCCGGTCGGGATGATCATGGGCCCGACGCGCGAGCTGGTGACGCAAATCGGGAAAGATTGCAGAAAGTTTGGCCGGTGCGCCGGCATGGTCGCCGTCAGCGTCTACGGCGGCAGCGGCGTCGCCGCGCAGATCGGCGAGCTCAAGCGCGGGTGCGAGATCGTCGCGTGCACGCCAGGGCGAATGATCGACATCCTCACCACCGGCGCGGGGCGGATAACCAATCTGCGACGTGTCACGTATTTCGTC
>Ga0181561_10005992_pt1 | contig 10322 bp, 9 predicted proteins | sample 011ome_19_FD_133760 | JGI IMG/M metagenome (GOLD analysis project Ga0181561, IMG submission 133760) | Coastal salt marsh microbial communities from the Groves Creek Marsh, Skidaway Island, Georgia - 011510BT metaG (megahit assembly) | ecosystem: Environmental > Aquatic > Marine > Intertidal zone...
AATAAAGTGGTTGACTAAGTATATCTAAAATCGTAAATTCTGTTGCTCATTTACTACTTTTCGGAGGGCACCGAAATGAGCAACGTTCCACAAAACGTTCGAGATATTCTTGTCGACCTTGGTTTTGACAAAAGTGACTATTGGTCTCTGCCTCAAAATCCAAGCATCACCATCCTCACTCACAAGGCATTAGAAAGAATTGCGGCACATGAAGGCGTAGTTCTCGACCCGCCTCAGATTATTGAGGCTGACGGCGCGAACAAGCATGCAACTATTTTAGTTACTGGTCACCTTGGTGATAAGACTGAATGGTCGTTTGGTGAGGCATCGCCGCTCAATTATAAGACCGGAAATAATTCAGCGGCATATCCTTGGGCAATGGCCGAGAAGCGCGCTAAAGACCGCGTTATTTTGAAGCTGGTTGGATTACATGGTGACGTCTACTCATCTGTCGACGACTTTGAAGCAGATCAAAGACAGAACGACCAAGCGCCTAAACCAAAGCCACAGCAGAACGACCAAGCGCCTAAACCAAAGCCACAGCAGAACAACCAAGCCCCTAAACCAAAGCCACAGCAGAACGCTACTGCTATTCCACAGCCTGTTGAGCAACTCGAAACAGTCGCGGCTATCGACCAAACTCAAATCGAATATATCAACAATGAGCTAGCTCACTACGGGATTACCCGCGAAAGGTTTAAAAGCCAAGTTGGCTGTACGGTAGAGGATTTGCCTTCTCATCGATATGAACACGTTAAAGCATGGATCAAAAAGCACCCCAAAAGAGAAGTGGAGGTCGCATCATGAGCGCGCAATTCATTGAACAAAGATCGCCTGAGTGGTTCGCTCAAAGAGCACAATTAGTCACGGCATCTGAAGCGGCATATGCGCTTGGCATTAGCAAGTACAAAACAGTGGACGAATATGTTCACGACAAGGTGCTTGCAATGTCTGGAGCTGAGCCAACCTTCAAGGGCAACAAGTTTACCGTTTGGGGCACTGAGAAAGAGGTTACTGCCAAGCTAGCTTTAGAGAACGACATCGATAGTTTAATCGTTGAAGCAGAGCTGACAGTGCACCCTGAGCACGCATGGCTGGGAGCATCACCTGACGGGATTGTAGACGCCACTACCGGCGTTGAAATTAAGTGCCCGTATGCTGATGAGTTTAGCTCGTTGGAGTATGGTCCTGAGCTTCTACAGAAGTGTGAAGACAAATTATTTACGATCTCTGAGAGGCCTGACTATTGGATCCAGATACAAATCCAGATGGCATGCTGTGGCTTTGAGCGCGTGATCTTCTTTGTCTGGACACCAATGAAATCTCACCAAGAGATTGTCGAGCGCGACGACGCATGGCTGGCCGAGAACCTACCAAAGCTTAAAGAAGTCCATGATCGCATCGTTTCTGAGTACACCGATCCAAAGCAACGTGAGAAGCATTTAAACAACATAGCGCATTTCACAGAAGATGCTGTTGTTATCTCGTTATCGGAACAGTATGCACAAATTAAACAGCAACAAGATGAGCTTGACCAACAACTAAAAGTAGTAAAAGAACAACTTATAAGTAGAATAGACGGCGGCTCAATTGTCACTCCATTTATCAAAGCAACTTTGGGTAAGCCGAGAAAGATTCTCGATCAAAAAGCACTGTTTAAAGAGTGTGAACAGAAAGGGATCGATCCAAATAAATATTACACAGAAGGAGCTCAAGCTTGGCGGATCACAGTCAGCGGAAACTAGAAGAATACTTATTCAACGGGCTTAAAGGAGTTGAGCTCAGCGAAATTGCTCGCCAGCGCGGCGTTAGTCGTCAGGCGATCTACCAACTGCTCCACAAGCGCCTTAAAAAGCGTTTCAAGGAACAGTACCAAAGCCTAAAAGCAAAATATGGAATAGAGAACAATCTTCCGCTATGGGTGCTCAGAGTTGAGCGCGACATGTTCGCGGAAACAGGAGATATACATGTTAGATCAAAACGAGGTGTTCCTAACGGGGAACCTGAAAGACCCCCCAAATTTCAAAATAGTGGGGGACAAGAAGACGCCTCTCGTAAACTTCACGCTGCCGACCCGCTTTAAGTATGAGAACAATGGTGAGTTAGTTGAGGGTACGAAATACCATCGCTGTGTTGCTTGGGGCAAGTTAGCGGAAAAAATTGGCCAGCTCCCAGTCGGAACAAGGCTTGAAGTTCGCGGGTCACTTGATCACAGAAAATATGATCAGGACGGGCAGACTAAATACATCACTGAGGTGAAGGTCGAGAGTGCGTTCACTCCCGAGCAACCTCAGCAACCTCAGCAACAAACGGCTCCGGCACCAGCAGGCTCTCCGCCTCCGCCTCCGCCAGTTGATGACGAAATTCCTTTTTAGGTGTCAGGTGCCCTTCCTTGCCACAGACCCTATTCTGTGGAGCACCTAAAAGGATAGACCTAAGCATGTCTAAAAACTGCTCCTTAACAAACTTGGAGAAACAAGATCATGCAACCACATGACATGCAACAAATCATCAACACGGCAAATACTCTTTTTCAGAATCTTGTCGAAGCATCAGAAGATTACGATGAATTTGATATGGATCTGACAGTGAAACACTTAGGAGTTAGCGTGTCATTGGTCGTTGGGCAAATAGCCGCTTATCAACAAGAACAAAACAACGTCAATATTACAGACACTTGTTGTGAAATATTGAATTCCATCACTCATAATTTGGCAATTATCACCAAACATTATAATCAGCCTGCAGAGTCAGGCCATAACAATTGCGGCGAGTTGCATTAATGATTTACGCAACTGAAACAGATCTTGAGCGTCTAACGGACTACAAGAGCCCCGCAAAACAGATCCAGTATCTGACCATGCAGAAGGTGCCTTTTGCTGTTTCAAGATCAGGTAAGCCACTTGTCTTGATCGATACGCTGAGGAGAATGTCACAACGGGATCGGGCTGAGCCAGATTTTCGAGCAATGGAAATGCGCGTCTAAATTAGTTAAGGTTCATTCGATTCGGGGGGCATTCGAATGATAAAGAAACTACCTGCTCGCGTGTATGAGAAGCACGGAGCGTATTATTACTTTGCTAGACCGCAAGAAAAACCATTATGGGATGGCAAAACTTGGTTCAGGTTAGGCGCCGATTACACGCAAGCTATGGCGCTTTACCGAGAGCGAATGGCCAAGATTCAGATGAAGCCAACAACGTTTGGTTTTCTCGTCGAGCAATGGACCAAAGAGCACGTCGATAATCCAGCCAAAGTTAGGCCGGCAACCAGTCGCTCATATCGTGCGGCGCTCAAAAATCTACGGCCCGTGTTTGATCACGTCGACGTAGAGAACGTATCTCGCAAGCACATCCGCATGTACTACGATCTGCGCAAATCATCCTCGCACACAAACGCTCAACGTGAAATTGAGGTCATCAGGCTGTTCCTAAACTGGTGTGTCGATATGGAATATATCGAATTCAATCCAGCCAACAAGCTCAAATTTGCACGACCAGCTCCACGAGAAAGATACGTTGACGACGCAGAGGTTATCCAATTTTTGCAAACCGCTGGCCCGCTGCTCAATCTATATGTGCCACTGAAGATCTACACTGGTGCTCGTAAAAACGACTTGCTGAGCCTCACGCATAAAGACTGGACAGAGCAAGGCTTGTTTATTGGGGACAGAAAATCATTTCGCGTAAACACCGGCAGAAAATCTCGCGGAAGGATCTTTGCATACACACCAGAACTTGCAGAGATTATGAACAACATCCTCCGGCAATCAGGGAATACATTTCTGTTTAGCACAAAAGACGATCTCCCTTACATCAACTTTGAACAAGACACGACATACAGCTTTGACTCTATATGGCAACGAGCAAAGCAACGTGCCGTGAAGGCAGGAATGGAGAGCCCGTTTCAAGAGCGAGATCTTAGAGCAAAAGCCGCAACCGATTCGCACACATTAGAAGAAGCCAGAGCCATGCTCGGTCACTCTACTACATTGGTGACAAAAACGGTTTACAGGCGAAAACCCGAAATTGTTAAAAAAACCGCGTAGGATCAAACTGACACCATCACTTTGACCTTGTTTTTCGTGAATTCGGGAAATAAAACGTGAATTACTCAAATCAATTTTGCTAAATATCTAATTTTATTAGAAAAATTAAGATTAAATGGCGGAGAAGTAGTCCGCCAAATGCATAACTGGTGAATTCTCAGAATTTAGGCATAACGACGCCCCTCCTGAGAGGGGCTCCGGTTCATCGGAGGGCACCGATCGAACAACTGAGTTTGCCTAAAAAAACCAATTGGTCTCTCTGTCTAATTAGACAGCGTTAGACAAACCGCAACATGTGCATAACTTAGGCTACCAGTAATCGCCTAAGTCATTGAAATAATTGGTGGGTCGTGCGCGATTCGAACGCGCGACCAATTGGTTAAAAGTGAATGACGTAAACAAGTTACTTATTGATTTATAAGCTAAAAAAAAGAGCGCTGTCTAACGCTCTTTTCAAAATATTAGATAATCTTAGGTATTTTAGGCTTTCTGATTAGACAGATAACCCAGCTCAAACAGGCCTAATCTCCATGACGAATATGAAATAGGACGATGGTTTTTTGAATCACTGCGTACCAACCATTTGCTGACCCCAGATGGCGTTGCGCCGACCAGCGCTCCGTACTCTAGTTGGGTTAGCTTATTGACCAATATGAACAGCCTAAGCTCTTCAGGTGTTGGCGGTATAAAGTGGCAGTGCTGTGCAAGCCACTCAGGCTTCAAAGCGACTGAATCAAACATGAGGTGCCCTCCTAATTAGTCGAGCCCTCAGTTTACTCCCAAAGGGAGTATCGTCAACTATTTTAAGTGGTATTTAGGCCATGCGTAATTTTTTTCCTGTAGCCATACACATTCCTGCGCGAGCACATTTGGCTGGCGATTTACATGCCTTACAAGTCTGAGCAACCTTAGTTGTTGATTTCTTTGCAGGCATTGCTTTTGCCTTGCTGGTTTTACCGTATGCCATTTGCGGTTTCCTTTGTTAATTAATCTTTGATATTAGATCTAGCTTTCTTCGCTTTTGTCTTAGCGAGGTTCTGCGCCGTCAGAGCCTTGCCGTAAGCGACTGTTTCATTCTTGTCTTGGATAGCGCCCGCCGGATCGAACACCATAAAGTGTACGTCAGGCTCTCCCATGGTTTCCGTGTTCCAGCCATCTGGCTTTTCATTCGGGTCGAATGCAACACGCGCCGCTGTCGAGAAACCAATTCTGCGATACAGTTTAGGGAGCACAGGATCAAAGGCATCGAGCTTCACCCCACCCGCTTGCACTGCTAAGGCTAGCGCCGTAAATGACACATTCTTAAATGGTCCTCCGGCAGTCGCAAATAGCGAGACAATGTCTCCGTCTTTCTTAACAGCAAAACCCCCTAGACCGTCTGGCGTGATGAACAGCTTCGCATCCGCAATTTCTTCGACGTCATAGATATAGACTTGTCTGCCTCGATCACCGTGGCTCTGTGCCGCCCGAGTGATCAAGTCGGTGAATAACTGCGCGTTGTCTCTTGAAGGGGCCAGCTCAACGTACTCTGTTGGAGCGCCGGCCGCTGATTGCAGTTTGCTAAGGAGAGTTCTCTTCCACCCAGTGCCGACTTTGTACGACGTGCCGTCAACTTTCTGTCGGCCAGATGGGAGATTTAAGGTATTTGTTTTTCGACTTCCTCGACGGAAAGACCCGTCTCCTCGGCCAAGCTCTTGAGCAAGTCGTCGTACATATTGGTCTCTTCTGACTGCTTCTCCGAGTTGAGCATCTGACCTGCCTTCTCCACGATCTTGTCGATCTGCTGATCCGTCAGATTCGCCATCTGGTGATTGTGTTTTGTTTCTGAGTCCATCGTCGATTTCCTTCTTACTGATGCCCTTTTTACGAGCAACCTTAATCATCTCTTGCTCGTAATCAGTTGGAGTGGCTTTCTTAGACGTCACACCAAAGTGCAAGTATAGGTCTTTTTCAGGGAACCACAACAGCGCTTGGATGCTCGCCATGTCAAGATCGATACCCTTATCCGCAAGTTTTTGCTGAACATCGTTCATTAAGGCGCGGATTCGTGCGCGCTCTGTCCCAGTGGATGGCGCGTCGCGTGTATCGAACAGTTTCGACAGCGACCGGCCGGTGCGCATGACAGGCAGATCCATCGACTTATCAAAGCTCGACTGAGACCATGCTCGGTAGCCAGCCATCAGTACATCAGTCGCAACGTCAAAGTCATTCATGAAGTCATCGATCGTGACCTTCTCTGTTGCGTTCTTGTTGTACCTGCTGATCGCCAGCTCGATGCCAGAGCCAGACTCTTCAGTCGCTTTGCGAGCGGCCTCGACATAACCGACGTGCTTCTGGTTGTCATACATGCTCAGCCGACCAGTGACTCGGCCGATGGTGCGCATGAACCAGCGGTCCATCGTCAGGGGCGTCCAGTTACCTCCGAGGTTCTGGTAGAAGCCTTGTCCAATCTTAGGCCCAAATATCGCACTGAAGTACATCGGCGCGTCAGCGAGCTCTCCTGAGACGCTGAAGCCCAATTCTTTTAGATCGCCAGCCGTCCACTCCATATTCATGAGACGGTTGAGCTCTGTCAGGCCATAAGTATCGATCAGACGATTAAACACGCGGAACGAGTTGACCATGGCCTCGGTCTCTTTGCCCCACCCTTTCTCTGGAAACTTGCCTGTGCGTCTAAACGACTGATACTGGCTGACCGCATTGATCGTATTCTCATCGACACCAGCGCCGTTAGAAGTAATCGCCAGAGCAAACTGGAATGCCGCCTTGGCGTCTGGATCCGTCCCAATCTCAGGGAAAACTTTAGCCGCGACTGTCATGGCTCCAGCGATCGTCTCGCGATACCATTCCGCCGCATTACCGCTCTTATTCAGCGCGATCTCGGTTTCTCTAGCCAGATCTTCAGCAATCGCATCACGGTCTGCCTCAAGATCTCTCGGGCGCTCCTGCAAGCCATCAATAAACTTGACAAAATCTGCCTTGTTATTGACGCCCTCTGGAACCTCTTCGTTGATCAATGTATCTACATCGTATCTACTCGGAGTGCTGGCATCAGCGACTATTCTGCGACTGACGATCCCTGCACCGACATCCATTGGCTGATCAAAGCGCTCTGGATTGCTTACTGGGTACAGGAACTTCTGGCCACCTGACTTGATGTCGAATGCACTGCCTTCAGGCACCATGTGCTGGTCTTGGAGCGATCTAAACTCCTCTTCTGACACAACCAATGGCTCGCCAATTTCGACCGAACCAATCGCCTGTGCTTTGCCGGCTCCAGTTCTCGCAATACCGACCCGACGACCAACATATGGACGTAAGCTGTCTGAGTCTCTGGTCTCGTAAGTTTTGTCACCGTTAATGATTAGCTCTGCGTAATCGAGGCCAGCCGCGCTGTCGACTCTGACGTTGATCGCCATCTCAGGCATCGAGTCGTTGCCGCCTTCCAAGCGGAACGCAACAGGCATATCGAGATCAGACATCTCTGCTTGCTCAGCTCGTGACGTCATAACGTCATCCACAGCAACATCACGCTCGCGTAACAGCTCAGGCTGGTTTGGATCAGCCATGCCACGCGCCGCATCGTCAGCGACTTTTTGGTTATCAAGCTCGACAGTCCGGCCTTGACCAAATGCTGAATCGGACTTGATTTTGTCGCCGCGATTGATTGACCTTGCAGACCGAGCGACGACACGCATCACTTCGGCTTCAGTGATCTCTGCCACGTTGAACCCGAGCTTGCGCATAACTTCTTTGATCACAGCGACGATTTCTGCGCGGATCATCTGGAATCGCGTCATCGGTTGCTCTGCTAAAAATGCAAAGATCTCTTCTGCAAACTCAGCAGGGTTTTGCATCGAAACGCCGCGAGATTCCATCTCCATCACCGCTTCTCTGAACTCACCATCACGGCGGACAGCAATATTGATGCGAGTCATCAATTTGGCGATGTCGTCTTGCGACATGATTCGACGGATGCCGTAGTGGCCGACAATCTCGTGCAGGACTGTTTCTTGGACGTCCTGAGCGTTTTTGTGAGCTCCAGCAACGATGACCACGTCACCGCCTTTTGTGACCCACCCACGGGCTTGTGGGAAGCCTTCTGGAACGCTTGGGTACATCGTGACTTTGAGCTCGTCACCAATCCGCATTTTGCGCAGAACTGACTCAGCCGCCTGTTGTGCCTCGTTGATTGACAAACCGGCTTCTTGCTGGTCCGTCGTATTACGCAACAGCGGTATACCTTTTTTGCGATATTCCTCTTTTTTGGCTGGCGTGAACCGGATGACTGTACTGTCGGTAGTTACACCCGTCGCTGCCATCATATCTTGATCGAAATCAAACCCTTCGCGGTCAGATTGATCACGGCGGTAATCTGTCATTACAGACTTCTTGTAGACAGGTAACACTTCTGGCTTAGAGCCCAAAAGCTTAGACGCCTGTTTGGGGAACCGTGCGTCGTACAGGTCGCGATAAAGTCGTTCGTACTGTCCAGACCAACGCTGGATTTGCGCATCAGATGTTGTCAGTGAAATGCCGTCGTAATTATTGGCAACTGCGTATGCCGCAAGCCGACGCATCATCATGTCATATAGCTTGTTGCGCGCTGGGACGTACTGCTGATTATTATCATCAGACTCGTCATACCACCCCTGCTCATCGCCAAAACCTTGCTCTTCTTCGAGTTTGTTCTTGGCGGTGTTATGCAGTTTCAACAGATGTACATCTAAGCCATGAACATTGGGCTCTGGGTTCAGTCGGTCGTTAGGCCGATTTTTGACATAGGAAATAATTGACTTGAATGAATTAGGGTCCAGTCCCCATCGAGTAAACAGCTCGGTAACCTGTGTTTCATATTGGCTATAGGCTTCTGCTGTATCGATCTCAAAAGTTTCTACAGTGTTATCTACGATGCTTCTTGCTGTATCTAAGGAGCCACTGACAACAGTCGGGAGCACTTCATCATTCACGCCAGAAATGACAGCTCTCCCAGCTTGCCTAACTTTTTCTTGCAGCTCAGAATTAATCGATGCCAAATCACGCTCAAACGCTATTGTGTTTACCGCTTCAGGTTTCTCATATGCGTTTTCTTGTCGGGACTCGAAATGAGTAGCAAATGTCTCGCGGAGTTTTTGTAATTGCGCCGGCTCAGATTCAATTAAGGCATATCCAGCCGCTAGCTTCAGGAGCGACAGCGTTGTCGTCTCAGGAAGCACTGGCGCAACAAGATCTTCAAAGACAGCGCGCAGTTCGAAATCCGTCTGAATATTTAAAGTAGGAACAGCTCTGCTTTCACCCTGAGTCGACTCGTAATATCTGTTATGCCGTAGCGGCACCTCATATTTCGGCCGTGGGTTTGCAATAACCTCTGGTTCACCGCCAATCCGACGGAAGTTTTTGACCTTCTCAACCCCTTGATCCCAAGCAAATCTTGCATCCATCGGGGCGCGCTGATTGTTGGTCAGTCTCTCCATCAAAGCGTCGATCATTGGGTCGACGACATCGGCATTTTGGTTATTCGGGTCAATACCGAGACGCGCTTCAAGAACAAGCTGAAGATTTTCGATGTAAGAATGGATATGGAAGTCAGATCGCTTAATTAACGACTCAACGTCTGTGGTATTTGGACGATAATCGGCTACGTTAAAGTCCCACATTCTATCCGCAATTTTTGTTCGTAGGTTTTCTCCTATGCGCTGTAAGCCTTCTTCAAAATCTTCTTGAAGTGCTTTTCGCTGAAATTCTGCGATTTTTTCTTCAGTGATCTCGCTTTCATCGCGACCTAATCGACGGTAGAGCTCTCTGAGATCGTCAATTTCTTTTCTGGCTCTTCTTTTGAGCGGAATGTATTCCTCTAATTGGCGGAATTCTGGGATTTCCATGATCTGTTCGACGTCGGTCGCAGGGATGATGATTTCATCCATGTACTCACGGATGCCTTCCATCAACAGGTTGATCTCAGTACTGGACTGAATGACAAATTCTTCTGTTATCGGAGTATCGCTTGCGCGAACTGGTGCCATTGAATTCCGAGGCGGAGGAGCCTGTCGCGATTCGTTAACTACAATTGGATTATTGTTAGCAGGATAGAGAGCAAGTGGCATTGGATGCGTGTATTGAACAACCCGCTCAGCTACATCTTCTTGTTCGGTCTCAAGATCTTTATCAACTTCAGACATTAGCTCTTGCGGGAAAGAAACGTCCTTTCCGATATCCCGATTAAGCAAATCGGATTGGATCTCTTCAATGTGCAAGAAACGCTCGCCGGTCTCTA
>Ga0181561_10005993_pt1 | contig 10321 bp, 5 predicted proteins | sample 011ome_19_FD_133760 | JGI IMG/M metagenome (GOLD analysis project Ga0181561, IMG submission 133760) | Coastal salt marsh microbial communities from the Groves Creek Marsh, Skidaway Island, Georgia - 011510BT metaG (megahit assembly) | ecosystem: Environmental > Aquatic > Marine > Intertidal zone...
GCGCACCAGCAGCGCGCACCCGTACGTGCTCGTCGGGTTGACGTGGTAGCAGTCGCGGCAGTCCTCGTCGATGTCCGCGTACTTGAACACCCACATCGCGCCCTCGGTGACGTCGAACCCCGCGGCGTCGAACGCGCGCGACGCGTCCGTCGACGCGGCGTCGCGCGCGGAGGGAGAGGAAAGCGGGCAGGAGGGCGCCGCCGCCGCCGCGGACGCGCGGTCGAGGAGGACGATCGCGGCGCACGCGGCCGCGAGGAGGACGCGCGCGCGCGGGAGAGGGCGCGGCGGCGACGACGACGACGACGAAGGCGTCGTCATCGCGCGAGAGAGGAGAGGCGGGCGCTGGGGTGGGTGGGTGTGTGTGGGGGGGGGCGAGTGTCGAGCGCGAGTTCGTTCGTCGGCGCCGGGTTCGCCGCGCGCGCGCGGTCCGAGAGAGCGACGTTCGAACCCTAATCCGGGCGCCGATCTCGCCGAGAGGAAGGCGAAGCGTCCGCGGCGTCGAGGGTGAATATGATACGATGTAGTCGCGCTCGTATGTACAAAGTCGGTCACGCTCGCTTCGCGAGCGGGGAAAAAATCTCGAGGGGCGTCGTTCGTCGTCGCCGCCGCCCCTCGCCAGCCTCCGCGTCGTCGTTTTGGGTTATTCATCGTCCATCACTCTTCCTCCTCCGCGCCGCGCGTCAATCGAGGTCGTCCGCGGCGCCCGCCGCGGGCTTTTCCTCCGCGTCGATGTCCATGGCGTCGGCGGCGGCGCCGTCCGCGCCCTCGCCCTCGCCCGCCGCCGCGCCCGCGTCGGCGTCCGCGTCCTTCGCCTCCGCCGCGTCCGGCTCGGGCGGCGGCGGCGGCGGCGGCTTCGGCTTCGGCCGCGACAAGATCGGCGCGCACATGCGCTCCAGCCCCTCGCGCTTCTTCACGACGTCATTGGACACGAGAACCGGGTCCGCGGTCTTCGCGGCGGCCGCCTGGAGTCCCTCCTTCTCCGAGAGCCAATCCAACGCGGCCTGAGCCTCCGCGCGAACTTTCTCGAGATCCGCCGCGTCGATGTGCTCGTGCGCGGGGTCCGGCGCGGCTTGGCTCAGGAACCCGCTCGCGGCGGCGCGCAGCGCGTCGCACGCGGGCGGCCGCAGCGTCTCCTCCGCGTGCCTCGCCTCGATCGGGTCCCCGACCGCCTTCAACTCCGCGAGCTTCGAGACGTACACCCCTTTCGTCTCGTCCTCGCCGTCCTCGTAGAGCCAGTCCTCCGTCGCGTTGAGCGTCGCGTTGAACGCCTCCGCGACGGCGGGCTCCACGAACGGCGCGTACTTATCGGCGATCTGCGACCGCATCCTGTACACGTACTCCTCGACCGCGTTCTTGCGCTCTTTCGTCTCCTCCATGACGCGGTCCTGGAGCGCCATCTCGTACTCCTCCGCGACGAACGTCTCGAGCACCTGCGACGGGAGGCCGCCGACGACGGAGACGACGTTGACGTCCGTCTTCTTCACCTTCTTCTTCTTCTCAACGACGGGCGCGGCGGGCGCGGCGTCCGCGTCCATCTTCTCCGCGCCGCCGTCCTCCGCCGCGGGCTTCTCCACGTCCGCCATGGGCTCGTCCTCCTTGGCGGCGGGCGGAGCGGGCGGCGGCTCGACGACGACCTCCTCTTCGATCTCTTCGATCGCCTGCGCCTGCTCGACGGAGACGAGGCCGTTGAGGTTCAAACGAACCTTCACCTTGAGCTTCGTCTTCTCCTCCGCGTCCTTGGCGCGCGCGATGGGTCCGATGTCGAACGACCCGATCGCGAGCTCCGTGCCGGGCGGCAGCAGCGTCGGCGTCGTGTACTTCGCCTGGATCGTGAACGTCTCGTCGCGGAAGAAGGTCATCATCTTCGACGACGGCACCGCGTTGTTGCGTTCGAAAATCTCCAGCTCCTTCGCCTCCCCGTCCTCGCTCGCCCACGCGAACGACACCGGGTACGGGAACGAGTCCACGACCTCGAAGTCGCGCACCTTGAACTGCGGCGAGAGCATCGCGCCCTGGAGCGCGCACCCTCTCGCGACGCACTCGCTCGCGTTGAGCGTGCGGCCCGGGACTTGCCCGAAGAACGCCTCGAGCTGCGCGGAGATGAACGGCATCCGCGACGCGTTACCGACCAGCTCCACCGCGGCGATGTCGTCGGGGACGAGCCCAGCCTCGCTCATCGCGGTCGTGACCGGGCCCATGAGCTTCTCGAGTAAACCTTGGGAGAGTTCCTCCATCTTCTCGCGCGTCATGGACGACTTGACGTCAACCTCGTCCATGATGCACTCGACGCTCATGGGCGCCTCCGGGTTGGCGCTGAGAATTTTCTTCATCTTCTCGATCGCGATCTTCAAGCGCAACGACGCGCGCGCGTTAGACTTGATGTCGATCTTGTGCTTCGCGCCGAACTCCTCGCAGAAGTGATCGAACATCGCGAGATCGAACGCGTGCCCGCCGAGCTTCCGATCGAATCCGGTGGACATCACCCTCAGCTGCGACTTGGTAAATCGAACGACGCACGCCTGCATCGCGGAATGCCCGACGTCCACGAACACCACGTTCGTGGGCGTGTCCGTGAACTCGTTCGTCTTGAAGATGCCGTACGCGAGCGCGGTCGCGGTCGTCTCGTGCATCAATCGCAGCACGTTGAGCTGCGCGATGGACGCCGCGTCGAGCATCGCGCGCCTCTGCGCGTCGGTGAAGAACACCGGGATGGATATCACCGCGTCCGTCACCTTGCTGCCCTGGTCCTGCTCCGCGATGATCTTGAGGTCCGCGAGGGCCATCGCGACGAGCCTCTCCGGCGTGAACGCCTTCTTCTCGTTCATGTAAGTCACCGTGATCAAGATCTCGTCGTTCGGGCCTCCCGCGATTGGAAACACAAAGTTGGGCAGCATCGCCTGCACCTCGGGGTCGGAGTACCGCAGGCCGATCAAGGACTTGAGCTGGACGATCGTGTCCTTGGGCTTCATGTTGATCTTGTCCGCGGCCGCGCAGCCGAGGAAGCGCTGGCGTTCGAGGGAGGGGGCGAGAAGATCGCGCGCGGGAGGGACGGTCAGATCAGATCGGGAGACGAAAAAAAAGACGGCGCGAGAGGGGAGTCGAGCGGTCGAGAGGACGCGACGGCGGCGACGCGCGCGATGGCGACGCGCGCGCGCGATGGCGACGCCGCGCGGGGCATCGCGACGACGCGCTCGCGATTCGCGTCGCGTCGCGCGCGCGTCGCGGCGCGTCCGCGATCGATGGCGTCGCCCCCCGGTCCGCGATCGCGCGCGGTCGCGGGGTCGCGTCGCGTCGCCGATCGATCGAAGGCGCGCGAAGACGCGACGAGCGACGATTGGAAGAAGAGGAGATCAGATCGCGCGAGCCGCGGGGCGCGCGGCGACGCGAAGGACGCGCGGACGGAGACTCGACGCGCACCTGCTTCTCCCCGAAGTTCACCATCGAGGGCGTCTCGCGCTTGGACTCGCCGTTTAACACGACGTCGATGCCCTTGCGTCGCGCGAGCGCGATGACGCTGTTGGCGTTACCGAAGTCGAGGCCGACGACGCTCATCTTTTTTTTCTATGAGCGAGACGACTTGACTTCCTTCCTTCAGCGACGGCGAGACGCGATCGATCGCGTGTGCGCGCGTGCGGAGCCTGCGCGTATCTGACGGCGCAGCGATCGAGCGGCGACGTGAGGTGCACGACGCGCGACGTAAAGTGAGCGGAGGAGGTCGCAATCGCGCCGCCGTCGTCTCTTTGACCTGCAGAAGTAAGTTTCCACGCCAGGCCGCGCGCGCCGCAGAAACACGCGTCGGCTGGCGGGAGACTTTTGAGGTCTTTTGCGGCGCGCGGCGCGGCTCGATCAAGCAGCGCACGTGTTTTACGTTTATTAAACCATCGGGTGATCTCGGTGCGGGCGTCTTTTTGGTGACGTCAGGTCGTCGTTCAGAATCGACCGTCGCGCCCGCGCGCACGTCGCGTCGTGACCCACACGCACAGGTGCGATCCGCGACTTCGCGCCCTTCGCGCGCTTCCGCGACGCGCGCGCGGCGTTTCGGTCGCGCGCGCGTCTCGTCGCGCGTCGCGCCCCGGCCGGCGCGTTGGAAAATATCGCGGCGGGGCGCAATCAACGAGCCGATTTCTTCACGCGTAAACCCTCCTCCGCTGACCGTGATCGTCCCTCGCGTCCTCGACTCCCCAGGGCTCCATCCACCGCGCGAAGCCGCGAGATCTGAGATGGCCGCGATGGCGTCCGCGTCCGGCGTCAACGGTGCGTCTCCCTCCGTTCCGCGCCTCCCCCTCCCCCCCGCGCCCCGCCGGCAATTACCGAAAGAAAAAAAAAGGAGCGAGCTTTTTCGGACCGGGACCCCCCCCCCTCCCTCCTTCCCTCCCTCTTCCTCGCGCGCGCCTCCAGCCTTCCTCGGGTTCAAGCCCGCTCGGCTGAACGCCGGTCGCGCGCGCGCGAGACCCTCCTCCGTCGCGCGCCGCGCCGCCCGGGGGCCCATCGTCGCAGTCGCCGTCCCCTCGGGAAAGAAGACGAAGGAGGGACCCAAGCGAAGCAAGGTTGAGATCATCAAAGAGAACTCCGACTTCCTTCGCCACCCGCTCATCGCGGAGCTCGCGACGGAGGCGAGCTCCATCAGCGAAGACGCCGCGCAGCTGTACAAGTTCCACGGCGGGTACCAGCAGGACGACCGCGAGAAGCGATCGTTCGGCGCGGGGAAGTTTTACCAGTTCATGATGCGCACGAAACAACCAGCGGGGACGGTGCCGAACAAACTGTACCTCGTCATGGACGACCTCGCGAACACGCACGGCAACGGCACGCTGCGCCTCACCACGCGGCAGACGTACCAGCTGCACGGCATCCTGAAGACGGACCTCAAGGCGACGTTCCAGGCGGTGATTCGAAACATGGGCAGCACGCTCGGCGCGTGCGGGGACATCAACCGGAATGTGATGGCGAGCCCGGCGCCGTACGCCGCCGCCGCGCGACCGGAATACGCCATAGCGCAGGAGCTCGCGAAAGATCTCGGGGATCTCCTCGCGCCGCAGAGCGGGGCGTACTACGACGTGTGGCTCGACGGCGAGCAGTTGCTCACCGTGGAGAAGCCGGAGGTTGTGGAGTGCAGAAACGATAATCGGTTCGGAACCAACTTTGAGGGGTCGCCCGAGCCCATCTACGGCACGCAGTTCCTCCCGCGCAAGTTCAAGATCGGCGTGACCGTCCCCGGGGACAACCACATCGACTTTCTCACGAACGACATCGGGATCTGCGTCGTCATGAAGGACGGGAAGCACGTCGGGTACAACGTCTACGCCGGCGGCGGGATGGGCCGCTCGCATCGAAACAACGACACGTTCCCGCGCATGGCGTCCCCGATCGGGTACGTGGACAAGGCGGACATCTTCTACGCGGTGAAGGCGATCGCGTGCACGCAGCGAGACTACGGCCGGCGCGACGACCGCAAGCAGTCGCGCCTGAAGTACCTCATCCACTCATGGGGCGTCGAAAAGTTCAAGTCCGTCACGGAACAGTACATGGGGAAACAGTTCGAACCCCTCGCGGACCTCCCCGAGTTCACGGTGCCGACGTACCACGGCTGGAACGACCAGGGCGACGGCAAGATGTGGTACGGCGTGCACGTCGTCAACGGCCGCCTGCGAGGCGACGCGAAGAAGGCGCTCAGGGCGGTCATCGAACGCTACGAACTCCCCGTGCGCCTCACCGCGCAGCAAGACCTTCTGCTCACCGACATCGACCCGGCGTGGAAAGCGGACATCACGACGACGCTCGCCGCCGCCGGCGTCGTCGACGCGAGCGAGATCGATCCCATCGACAAGCTGTCCATGGCGTGCCCGGCGCTGCCTCTGTGCGGCCTCGCCATCACGGAAGCCGAGCGCGGCCTTCCGGACGTCAACAAGCGCCTGCGCGAGACGATGACCAAGGTGGGTTTGCCCAAGGAGGAGGCGTTCATCGTGAGGATGACCGGGTGCCCGAACGGGTGCGCGCGGCCGTACATGGCCGAGCTCGGGTTCGTCGGCGACGGCCCGGGGTCGTATCAGATTTGGTTGGGCGGCGAGTCCAACTTGCTCACGCTCGCGCGTCCGTTCGCGGACAAGGTCAAGGAGACGAACCTTGAGACGTTCTTCGAGCCTATCTTCGCGGAGTTTAAGAAGACGAAAACCAGCGGCGAGACGCTCGGGGCGTGGGCGAACCGCGTCGGGTTCGACGCGATCAGGAAGGCGCAGGAGACGTACGAGGCCGCCGCGGCGCCCGTCGCCGCGGCGCCCGTCGCCGCGGCGCCCGCGCCGGCGGCGCCCGCACCCGCGCCGGTCGCCGCGACGGGGCGCCTCCCCCGCGTCATGGTCGAGCGCGACGCGTTCGAAGCGCTTCAGGCGTACGCGGAGAAGCACAACACCACGCTCACGGAGGCGGCGACCGCGGCGATCCTTCGCATGACGAAGGGCATGTGACTCAAGAAAAATAAAGTGTACGTGTAGTTCCTTAGCAGTGATTCATTCTTTTCATCGCGACGTGTTCGATTAAATTAAAAATCAATCCGCGACGACGCGCGCGCGCTAGGTCCGCACTACCACCGCTACTCGTCAACGCCGTCCATCAGCTCACGTGCTCGGTGTTGACCACCGCCGGCCCCGAGTCGCCGACGAACGCGACGCGGTAGTCCTTCGTCGCGTCGTACGTCTCCCACTTCACCATCGGAAACGTCTTTCGGTTCTGTTCGAACCACCTGCGATCTAACACGCATCCGACGTCCAGGAGGGAGTATATCTTGAGAGACTCCATCGCCGCGGACTGCGTCGGCGCGACGCCCCCGGCGACGGCGTCGTCCTTCTCCCTCGTCGCGGCGTCTTTTTTTTTCTCGTCGTCGCCGTCGGCGGCGTTCTCGTTCTTCTCCCTCTCCCTCTCCTTCTCCTCCTCCTCTTTCGGCGGCTTATCCAGGTCCGCGAACACGTTCTTCCCGAAGATCACGCACCCGGTCTGCACGAGCTCGAACCACGTGTGGTGGTGCGGGATGATCAGACCTTCTTTCGCGAACATGCACTGTGCGCCCGTGACGTGCGCGAGCTCTCTGTATTCTCTGTGATGCTCGTCCCTAAACTTGTCCAAAAAGTCGCCCACGGTGTCGCCGTACTTGACCCTCATCGAGTGTCGCATCTTCTTCACGTCCTGCATCAAGTTCCCCCGCGGCATCCAGTACGCGAAGTGCAGATCGAACTCCGTCTCGAGCTTGGCCTTGATCGCGTCCTTCGCCTCCGCCTTCATCCTGATCGCCTCTCGCGTCGCCTCGAGCTCGCGTTCGCGGTCGGGGAGGAAGTCCGTCTTCACCGCGGGGTTCTTCCCGAGCTTGCCGAACTTGCCGCCGCCCGCGGCGTCGGGGGCGTTAACGCCGCCGTCGTTACCGTTACCACCCTCGTCGCCGTCCTCCTCGTCGTCGTCGAACGACAGCTTGCACGTCGCGGCGCGTATCGCTTTTTTGCTCTTTTTTCGTCTCCTCTCCAGGCGTTCGACGTCGTCCGCCGCCTTCGCCTTCTCCGCGAGCGCTCTCTGCGCCGCGAGCTCGTCCTCGATCTCCTTGCGCTTACTCGAGAACTCATCCCTGCGGTCGAGAGGGAGGGGACGCGCGGGGAAGGGCGGGAGGGGGTCAGCGCGCGGGCGGTCCCCCGCGTTTCGAGATCGTGGCTCGAATCGAGGTTCGATCGATCGCCTCGAATCGAATCGAATCAACCCTAAGAGACCGGCGCGGACGGCGGACGACGCGTCGTCGTCTCGCGACGCGTCCGCGCCGCGCGAGGAGAGCGCGTCGGGCGTCGCCTCACTTCGTCTTCAGCCCCACGGTTTGCTCCTTGAACAGCGCCTCCACGGCCTCGCCCTTCGCGGCCGCGAACCCGACCTCGGTCTTTCGATTCGCGATGTCCCCGCGCTTGAAGTCCTCGGACATCGACGCGTTGCGGAACTCCATCGCGGCCGGGGGCTGGGCGAGCGGTCCTGTCTCGACGCGAGGACGACGACGAGACGACGACGCCCGCGAGCGAGAAGAAGGAACTCCTCCGGCCGCGCGCTCGAGGACCGACGCCGACGCCGCGCGGGGGGTGACGCGCCGCGCGCGGTGCCGGACTCGTCGCCTCCCGCCGCGAAGACGGGACCAGACGGAAACAGGTGGAAACGCGGCACCGGCACCCGCACCCTTCCCACTCGCGCGAGCCGCGAAACGGCGGAACGAGAACCGCACACGTCGACGCTCTCGCGCCATCCATCCCGTCCGTCACACCGCCGCGCCCCATGTCCGCCGCCGCCACCGCATCGAGACCCTCGGTCCTCGCGCCGCGCCTCGCGCGCGCGCCCGCCCGCCGCGCCGGCGCCGGCGCCGCGTCGACGACGCGCGCGTCCGCGGCGGTCGCCGACGTCGCGTCCACGCTGACGGGGGACGACCTCGCGGCGTGGGAGAGCTCAAAGGCGCTCGTGATGGACCTCGTGGGCGTGGACGACGAGAAGGCGGAGAAGACGCTGATCCGCGCGTTCGGGTGGGGCGCGCAGAGCTACTGGCGCAACGAGAAGACGGAGGAGATCCCGGACGCGGACGCGGTCGAGGCGCGCATCGCGTACCTCGTCGAGATCGGCATCGCGGAGGACAAGGTGGCGGAGATCCTGACCAAGGTGCCCGAGGTGCTCGGGTGCGACGTCGCGGAGCGCCTCGAGCCCAACGTGGCGCACATCGAGAAGAACTACTTCATGAAGCGCGGGACGAAAAACTTCGCGAACTACATCTTGAGGGTGCCGCAGGTGCTGGGGAACAACCTCGACTGCGTCGGCGACTGCGCGGGCGAGTGCAACCGCTGTTGGGCGAGGTGCTGATGGGCTCGTCAACGGATGAGGACGACGCGTCGCGTCGCGAGAAATTTTTACGCATTCTGTTCATCGTCGTTGAAAAAAGTGACCGCGAACGCGAAACACCGAAACGCCGACCGACGTAACACATCTCGTCTCATCGCGTCTCATCGCGCCGCGCCGCCATCTCCGAACGTCACGGGCGTGCACGTCAGCGTCTCCAAGTCCACCATCACGATCGTCCCCGTGGCGGCGAACGACGGGACGCTCACCGCGAGCGTCCTCGTCGTTTCCCCGCCCGCGCCCGCGCCCGCGCCGCGGCGCTCCAGCTCCACGACTCTGCTCCCGAACGCGGGCTGGCACCCGGCGAAGTACACGTCCGGGCACGCGTCGAGGTGGAACGGGTCCCTGTCCTTGTACGGGTAGCACGCGAGGGTGTCCGGCGCGCTCGGCGCGAGGTGCTGCCACCGAAGCGACGACTCCATCAGATCTAAACGCTCCTCCGCCGCCGCCGCGTCGCCGCCTTCGCCTTCGCCTTCGACTTCGCCTCCTCCTCCTTTGCGCACGTTGGTGTACTTGCACAGGTCGCTGATGTTCTGCCCGGACGTTCCCAAGAACCCGACGCCGCCGACGTCGAACTCGTGCGGGTTCGTCGACGCCGCGAACGTGTCGTACCGTGCCGCGGACGGGAACAGACACGGGTGCAACGGCTGCTGAGGTAACGCCTGGTTCGTCGGGTCGCCCTCCCCGGGCATCACGTCCACGTGCACGCTGGAGCAGAGCTGCGAGAGTAAGACGTCGAGCTCGCGCAGCGGCCGCGATATCTGCGCCTTCTCTCTCGGGTCGAGCGAAGACGCGGGGACCTCAGCTTTCGAGAGCGCGCCGCCGCAGACGACGACTCTCGCGACGCTCGCGGCTTCGGACGCGTCGGCGGCGCCGCCGAGGTTGCCGGTGAGGAAATCCAGCATCAGCTCCAGGTTCAGCGGGTTCGAGCTCGCGGGGTCGCCGACGCGCAGATCGGAGACGAGCACCACGCGCTTCCCTTTCAAATCGGCCGCCGCCGCGGTCGACGCGTCCGCCGGCGCCGCCGAGCGCCGCGCCGCCGCCGGTCGCGGGAAACAGATCTCATCCGCCTCGAACTCCCCTCCCGGGACGACCCTCCCTCGCGCGGCCAACACGACCCCGGTCACGAGCGCGTTCACGTCGATCGCGGCGCCGGTCAGCTTGACCCTCGCGCCCTCGTCCTCGAGGACGATCGAGTCGTCCTCGCCGACGAACTTGGTCTTCTTCGAGACCTCGATCGCGACCGCGCTCGCGCTGACGCCCGCCTCCTTGACGTACTCGTCGAGGATGCACGGCTTGAGCTTCATGTCCTTGTACAGCGTCCCACTCAGGACGCACTCCTCGCCTTCTTTGAGGTCCAGGACTTTCGCGCGCGGGAGGTTCGGCCACTTCGCCTGGACCGCGTCCTCGAGCCGCGGCGCGA
>Ga0181561_10006006_pt1 | contig 10305 bp, 10 predicted proteins | sample 011ome_19_FD_133760 | JGI IMG/M metagenome (GOLD analysis project Ga0181561, IMG submission 133760) | Coastal salt marsh microbial communities from the Groves Creek Marsh, Skidaway Island, Georgia - 011510BT metaG (megahit assembly) | ecosystem: Environmental > Aquatic > Marine > Intertidal...
AGCGACACGACATGCCGTCGTTTCATCATACGCACAACCGTTAGCAAAGCAGTACTTCAACATCTCGAGATTACCTATGAGTGCTGCCATGCTAATCGTACATTCATCCCACTCGCACTTTTTCACTTCTCTGACCCACTTGAGCAACTCGAGTTTATTCGTTAAAGCAACTTGAGAGCAAAACCAGGCTTGATCTGCCACGGTTCCATCGTCAAGTTTCCCTCCCCAGTTGATATCTTTCCACGCCCATTCTAACGTCGAAACGGATGTGCACTCGAAAATAGAAAAAAATAATTGCGATTCATCTATCCCCGCGTATTCGAGTAAATCTAAACTCTCGGTATTCGCCTCTGAAAAGAACCACCGATCCGTCTTATTCAATTTCGGAAGCACATGCGATACGAAAATGTCTCTGTGATGCGTCACCAAACCCGTCCACAACTTTGTCGGACCAAGCTTCAATCTCTCCAAATCCGCCTCAGCCTCTGCGATCGCCTTTTCCTTCTCCTTTTGCTTCTTCCTCTTCGCCGCGCCGGAGAGCTTTTTACCCATCACTTTGTGCTTTTCAATGCTGCTCGCGCGCGTGATTCTTTTCTTTTTTTTCGGGAAAAGCCGTTTCTTTTTTTACGCGGAGAGTGAGTGAGTCAACGAATATACGAGAAAGAAAAAGAAAAAAAAAAGGAGAGAAAGCAGAGAGAAACTTCTTCGGAAGAGATATAAACGACGTTACGGCGTTTCTCTCTCTCTCTCTCTCTCTCTCTCTTGTGCGCGCGCGTTTTAGGAAAAACTAACACCCGCGCGCGTTTTCTCTCTTTTTTCTTTTTGCATGTGTGTCGTGATGAAAAGTGTGCACCCAACGAAACGAATTTTTATTAAAAGAGAAAAAGGGGAAAAAATATCTTTTTTTATTCCAAAAACTACTTGAGAGAAGAAGCGCCGACAGGCCGACACACAAAACGTACGCGAGCGTTATTACAAAAAATAAATAAAGAATAAAAGATGTCTAACCCAGTCGTGTTCTTCGACATGGAAATCGGCGGCCAACCGGCCGGGAGAATCGAGATGACCGTGCGTACTTTTTTTTTGTTCCCTCGTTCTGCGCGTTCTTCTTTCTTTGAGTCGTCGCGCGCGTTAATTTTTTAATTCTCGATCACATTTTTGTTTCTTTTGTTTTTCCAATCGGCGCCGACGATTCGTTTTTCTTTCTTTCTGTGTTTCCTTTCTCCGTCTCTCTGTCTCTCTGTCTCTGACGCGAGTTTGTTTCTTTACGCACACACGCACACAAAATTTACAGCTCCGAGCGGACGTGTGCCCGAAAACCTGCGAAAACTTCCGTCAGTTGTGCACCGGCGAGCCTGGTTTCGGCTACAAGCAATCCCCGTTTCACAGAGTCATCCCGGGGTTCATGTGCCAAGGAGGCGACTTCACCGCCCAAAACGGCACGGGCGGCAAGTCCATCTACGGTAACAAGTTCGAGGACGAAAACTTCACGCTCAAGCACACCGGCCCGGGGATTTTGTCCATGGCGAACGCCGGACCGAACACGAACGGCTCTCAGTTTTTCTTGTGCACGGCGGAGACGTCGTGGTTGAACGGGAAGCACTGCGTGTTTGGAAGCGTGACGAAAGGGATGGAAGTCGTCAAGGCGATCGAAGCCGTCGGTTCGCAAAGCGGCGCGACGAGCAAGAAGGTCATCGTCGCCGATTGCGGTCAGTTGTCGTAAACAAAAAGAAGGACGCGAGAAGAAGAAGAAGAGAGCGAGATGAAGCGGTGAGCGGTCTTTTATACGATCGATTGATTGAATAAAGAGTTCGTTACGCTACTTTCTCGCTACTTTACAACAACAACCAGGAACAACAACTATTCTAACATATAATACATTTTTACGAAACGACGAGTCACGAAATCAAACACTTCGATGTTCGCCACCTCCCCCTCCCGCTTTTCTTTTCGTTCGCTACCGCTTTTCGCGCTCCAACTTCCCTTCTTTCTCTTTCTTCTCCCACAACCGCAAACCAACCGCGCTCGCGACGTTTACGCACTGCGCGAAAACAATCGGCGCCGGAATCTCCACCCCAAACCCCTCGTTAAAATCCACGCCGACGATAATCTCGCAACTCGCCACGAAGCTCACCATAAAATCGGCGATCGGTGCGTTTTGCGACGCCGATAGCGCCGTCGCCGGCCCGCCGACGGACCACAAAACCGTGACCAGTTTGGCCAACAGAGGCAACTGTTGAAACGAATCCACGTTATTCGCGTTCGCGAGCGGGCCGGCGCCGAACACGTCCGGAACGTGCAACGCGCCGCCCAAGGCGAACAACACGGACATAACTTTTCGGTACCGGTACAAAGCGTCCGCGCTGTCTTTTGGGAGTAAAGTTAACGAGGAGGAGGACGATGGATTTTCTTTATCTTCGTTGGACGCGGAACAGGATATGACGACGCTTTTTTTTCCACAGAGGCGGAAAGGCGGCGAGTCGTTTCGCACCGAATGAGAACGACGAAGACGACGCGAAGAGAGGAAACGCGGAGGCGACGACGACGATTTCGCGAAGATAAAGCCGTCGTTCGCGGCGAGAGCGATGGTGAACATTTTCGCGTGCAAATATAAATGCGGCATAATGGTAAAATACAAAACTAACACAAAAAATGAAATCATCCCATCGTAGGTCATCATCGCAAACCAAAAACGTTAAACGCGCCGTCAAAGACCGCGTCCAAGTTCGACAAGACGTTCTTGTTCACGGCGCGTCCGATTTCGACTTGCATCTCGTCCGCTCGGATTGGAATGACGGGATGTTTTTTGCCCTCGGCGCGAGAAACGCCCAGCGTTTCGACGAGGAGCGCGTTGCCGGCTTCGATGCCGCTGACAAACGCGCGCTCTTGGCACAAACCTTTCGCGCCGAATTCTCGGTCGCCCATGCGGACCCAGTCGCCGGCACACACGACGTTGGCGATTGAGGTTTGAAGAGGTGGACGTTTCGCGAAAGATCCCGGGGAGAAGTGCGAGACGGCTTGCGGGTATCGTTGGACGCAAAAGTCGACTACGGCGGCGTCTCTAAATGCCTCGACGGCTTCCGGTAATAAATCTCTCGTCAACGTTTTGACGATGTCTTCGTCGCTAAGCGTGGCGATGGCGCTCGAGTTGTAGAAATCGCACGCGACGACTGAACCTTTCGGCGTTTCTTGGCCGCCCCACAGCTCGTTTTCGGTATCTTTTTGTAACTGGTCGAGCATGAAGAACGTGCCGCCGGCGCCGCGAAGAGCCGGAAAACGCGAAAAAACGTTCGCCGGAGTGTCCGTGGCGACGTATTTGTCCAACCACAAACGAACGGAAATGACATCGATGGCTCCAAGAGAAGCTGCGGCGGTTAATTCTGGCGCGTTTCTCGCCAACTCTGTTGAATTCGACACGACGGATTTCAAACCTTTCGCGCCCAACGCCAAGACGACTCCGTCCACGTCTTCGATGACTACCTCTTTCTTTGACTTCGTATCGAAATATGTCACCTTGTCGATTTTCTTCTTCTCCGAGTCGAAGTGTAACGATTTCGCAAAGCATCCACCTTTGACGTCCAAATCGTATTTTCCCATCAACATTTCCGCCATCGGCGCGATGATCAACTCGCCGATGCTCTTACTCTTAATCCAACGCACGTCGAAAGAATCTTGATGCGCTAAAGCGTAATAATACAACAATTCCATCGTCACCGCCGCGCTCAACTCCTCCGGTGGCTTAAACAATCCAACCAACAACGTTGGCTTCAAAAACTCCTCGACCAACCGTTCCGACAACCCGCACTTGGTAAACAACTCGTGCGCCGTCGCTCGATCGTACTTCTCGAACACTTTCTCGTTGCGATTCAAATCGAGCACGGCGTACAACAACCCAACCATAGTCGCTCGATCCGCCAGCGGCAGCCGCTTAAAGTTATCAAACGTCGCGAACACTTGACCGAGCGGAGACGGAAGTTGCATCAAATCCTTCCCGCTAAAGACCGGAGCGGTCGCTTCCAATCCGTCCGGGCTGAAAAAGCTCGATCGCGTAAACTCCGTGAACACTTCGTTTTCGTTCAATCCGAGCGTATTCTCGACCAAATAATTGATGTTCGGATAGTCTTTCCAAAAACCACGAACGCCAGCTTCGAACGGCTTCCCCGACGGCGTCCGCGGCGCCGTTTTCCCGGTTGGATCTTCCAAGCCATCCAATAAAATCACATCCATCTCTTCCGACTCCGAGAGCGCTTTCGCGGCGCCCCACCCGCCCCATCCGGCGCCAACAATCACTATTTTCTTCTTCTCGCTCTTCTTTTCACCTCCTCGCGGTTCTTCTTTCGCGTCTTCTCTTTCCGCGGTGGTTGCTCGTGGTAAACGACGACGACGACACGGAAACGCGCGCGAAGAAGACGCCTCGCTGGATGATGCGCGTTGGCGATGGATAGCGCGCAAAGAAAACGCTCGAGAGTGCAAAGGCGCGGAGGAGAACGTCATGTGCCTCGTCTGCTTCTTCTTTTTCGTTCTCTCTGTCTCTCGTCTTTCTCTCTCTCTCTCTTTTTCTCTCGCGAGCGCGCGCGCGGATATTTGATTACTCTTGTGACGTCGATGATGGATAACTTTTACATAATAACTCTATAATTTTACAAAACGAACGCGCGCGTTCAATCCTCTCTCTCTAAACGACTACGAAGCCTTACCGCTCATCTTCTTCCTCACCTCGGCCTCTTCCGCTATGGTTTGCTTCAAATTCGTCACCAACCGGTGCCTCTCTTTCTCTCTTCTGCTCAGCTCAGCCTCGACGACAATCTTCCTCTCCTCTCTTTTCGACGCGTCCATCTTCCTCGACTGCGCTCTCTTTTCTCTCTCTTCCTTGTGCGATTTCCTCGCCTCTTCTTCCTTCTCTTTCAACTCGTCGGCGAGCCTGTTCACTTTCTCGATCGCGGCGTTCGCTTCTTGCTTCGCCGCGCGGACTCTTTGCATTGCTTCGGTGTGCTTCGTCGCGATGCGTTCGGCTTCGAATCGAGACTTGGCGCCGGCGAGCGTTTGCGTCAGCGCGTATCTTTCAATCTCGAGTTTTTTCCGCTCGGTGTATTTTTGAGCGCCGGTGCCGCCGCCGCCGCCGCCAGCGGTTTCTTCTCCATCCTCGTGTTCCTTTTTGTCCGTTTTCTTTCTCTTGTTGTCGCTTTTTCTCTCTCCCTCTTCTCCTTCTTCTTCTTCGAGCGTTTCGTTCAACTCTCCCACGCGTTTCTTCATCAGGCAATTCTTAAACTGCGAAAGCGTCATCGCTTTCGTCGGCGGTTCGAACGTTTTCAAAATCTGCTCGCGAGGGAGAAGATCACCGTTCCCGTTGTTCTCGCCGTTGTTTTGTCGCTGCAGATTATCGTAGGAGTCGTGCGGGGTGATCGTTTTATCCGTGTTCTCGTCGTCTTTGTTTTCTTCGTCTTTAGCGTTCGTCGTCGTCCCCGCGTTGAGTTGCGGACGATGATGATGCTGCGAGACGTTCAGCGTCGGTTTCAGCGAGGAGGCCATTTTGCACGAAACGTGTTCTTTATGCGCGAGTGAATCTCAAAATCGTTCTGATTTGTTTGGTCTCGCGTAGTTTTACGCGCGGAGAAAAGTGGCGAGGAAATTGGGTTTCTCTCTTCTCTTCTAAAGGGAGAAGAAGAGTACGACGCGGAGCGAAAGAAGCGAGAGAACGGCAAACACAAATTACGCGTCGTACTGATACCTACTCGATGTTAATGTTACAAAAAAAGAGAAACACGGATTAAATCATCATCATCATCCCTCTAAGCTTTCAAAATCCGCGAACGCTCTCTCGCGCATTTCTGGACACCCGGCGACTTTACCGATCACGCCGTTCTTCGCCGCGACGCGTTTCAAATCCACCGTGTACGATTCCGGGAACTTGTATCCTAACCCGTCGTGGAACTGGTGATACATTTCGGCTGGGTAGAACGGCAGTTTATCCGAGTCTACGATCCAGACTAAGTTAATCTGGTCGTTTTCCGTGGGTTTGCCTCGATTGTCGAAATCGTTCCCTTCGCCTCGGACGAGTTTCATGCCGTTTACGTTCGCCGCTTCCATTTGTTTCATCAATCTCTCGTTGTCGATGCCTCCGGGGATGCCGACCACGTTTCTGTATCCCGGTCCACTGTCTTGCGGATCGACTCTTTGCATGCCAAACGGCGTCTTGTTGAAGTTCTTAAAATAAACCTCGCAAAACTTCTTAAACTCGTCTTCGTCTTTATACGCAATCTGCACTACCTCCGCGTGGCCTAACCTTTCGTACACCGTGTCCGCGCCGCCGTAGTAATAACACACGGTGTCTTTATTCTTCCCGCCCGCGCCTCGTTTCCCGCCGGCGTACCCAGCCAACGATTTCACCTCTTCGTTCGATCGGTTCAAAATCTCCTTCTCGAGGGAGACAAACTCGTGTTGTCGTCCCCAGAAGCACCCGTTGCCAAAGTAGACGTACGTCAAATCTTCCCGTCGGGAATCCATCGCGAAAGCTGCAGACGAAGACGACGAAAACTGAAACCCGTCGGTAAAAAGAGAACCTCGCTGCAACGCGAAAACGCCGCACGCGGCGGTGGTGAGCGCGACGAGAGAACCGCGACGACTCGTCGTCGTTGATTCTCTCGTTGTTCTTCTTCTTCGCGCGGAATTGGATTTCGACGTCGATATCTTTTCCTCGTCGTCGTCGTTCTCTCCCGACGCAAAGGAAGCGACGACGACGGACATCTTCTTCTGCTTTTTACCGCTTTGTCGTCTCAAAGAAGTAAACGCGGGAGTGGTGGTGGTGGTGGTGGTGTGCGCAGGTTTTATCGCGAGGACCATTTACACTCTTCTCGTCGGCTGCGCGCGTGCGTGTGCGGGTGAGATATTATGCGGAAGTTGAAGTGTCGGAAGACGTATTTTAATAACAAAACATACAAAATGAAAAACAAGCGCAATCCCCGCCTCGCTCGCCAAACTCGACCCCGCTTTTCTACGAAAAAAAGGAGGTCCCCCCAACGACGCGCGCGTTTTATTTCTCTAATACTTGCGAAAATTGAGCGAGAATCGCTGTTCGCTGAGCGCCTTGCCGTAGGCGTACACGAACGCCTGCTTCGCCTCGTCTTTGGTTTTTCCTTTCAACTTGTTCCACTCTTGGAAGAGCGCGCGACCGGCGTAATCGACGGAACCGTTGGCGGTCCAGAGCGGTTGTTCCTTCGGCGCGTCGCCTTCCTCGACTTGTTTGATGCACGCCGCGAGCGTGTAATAATCCTCTGATTTTATGGCTTGTCCGCCTGGTTTTGGGATGAGTTTCCACTTCATGGTTTTCGGGTCCTCGTACGAAGCGGAGAGGCGGTCGTATTCCGCCACGTCGTAGGTTTTCCACGTGATTTCTTCTTTGTGCTCCTTATTTATCTCCAAAACGTGGGGTTCCATGCCTACTCTCGGCGTGGGGAGCTTTTCCGAAGCCCACGCGGATTTAAACGTCGAGAGTGACCTGCTCGTTTCGTTCGATCGAACGAGGAAGAGAGAGAGAGAGAAAGAGAACACACGCATAAAAAAAGAAAGAAAGAAAAAAAAAAGAAGCACAGGAAAAAGAAACGAAGAACGCACGTGCACCCCAAGACTCGAAACAGCGCCACCGAGTCCGCTCTTCTCGCCAAAGGCTCACTCGACTTTGAGTTCGCGTACAGAAATCCATACTTCACGCACGTCTCGCGCACGTCCCTGTGTAATAGAAGAGAGAGAGAGAGAGAAAATAAAATTTGCACGAGTAACGCTCGCAAAAAAGAAAAAAAATATCCTCCATCCCCACTCCCTTCTTAAAGGTCGCGCGTTGTTGCGTTTCGAGTTCGAAACGAAAACGAAGAGGAAACAGAAAAAGTTTTCGCACGCCAGCGTGATCGCTCTCGCCGAGGCTTTATCTCCGCTCTTCGCGAAATCCAGTATCATATTTGTTTACGCGTTGTGTGTGTTCCTTTTCTCTCTCTCTTTCTTTTTTTTTCTTCTTTTTGTGCGTATTTTTTGCTCGCTCCAAAAAAATTTTTCTCTCTTCTCTTCTCTCTTTTGTTGTTTTTTTGGGCATGTTGGGGTTGAATTTTTACGAAATTTTCAAATCCAAAACAAGAAAAAAAGGGCTTCCAAAACTCTCCAAAAACAAGCGCACACGAAGTTTATAAATAAGCGCGCTTTTCGTCACATAACACACCGCGAGTAAAAAATGGCCAACGAGAAAGAGGAAGAAATCGAGGACGAGGTACGAAAAACTTACTCTCGAGCATACTTTTGGAGCGACCGCACGGAATATAAATTCGCGTCTCGATGATATCTCCGTTCTTCCCGCGAAAACGCGCACCAAAACCACAGGATTTGATGGGTTGTTGCAAAATTCGTAAATTTTTTTTCCTTCTCTCTCTCGGTTTTAACAACTAATAAAATAAACTTTCTCTGACGCGCACATCTCTCTCTCTCTCTATACAGGAGGAACACTCCGAGGAAGAAGAAGACGAGGAGGAGCACGACGACGGTATGTGGGGTCTTTTTGTATATTTGTGATTTTACGCGCGCGTGTACACACGAAACACGCACTTCTTCATCGGGAAGGAGGAAAAACCTTTTTTTTTTTTCGAGAGTCTCTCCTTGTCTGAAAGTGGACCAATTTTCACTTACACTTAGAGAGCGACGCGAACGCGGACGACTACGTATGATACTTACTCCTCATCCACATTAAAACTACAACAACAATTAAACAGGTTCCATCTCGCGCGCGGAGAAGAAAGCGAGAAAAGCAATGTCCAAGTTAGGCATGGAAAAAGTTGAAAACGTGGACAGAGTCACCTTGAGGCGAGGCCGAAACTTGCTGTACGTCATCTCGAACCCGGATTGCTTCAAGGCGCCGAACTCGGATACGTACGTCGTCTTTGGCGAAGCGAAAGCGGAAGACATGGCGGCGAAAGCAGCCGCGCAAGCGGCTGCGTTTAAGGCTGAAAGTGCGGCGGCGGCGGCGGCCGCAGGGGCTGGGGCGCCGGGGGCGGCGAAGGTTGCCTCGATTACGGAGGAAGTCGACGAAGGCGAACTCGACATGGAGGGTTTGGAAGAGAAGGATGTCGATTTAGTCGCGACGCAGGCGAACGTGAGCAAAGGAAAAGCAGCGGCGGCATTGAAAGCGAGCGATGGGGATATCGTGAGCGCGATCATGGAATTGACAATGTAAGAAGAAGAAAGACTTAAATAGAGAGAGAGAGAGAGAGAGAGAGAGAGAGAGACGGAGGAAAGGGGACGCGCGAAAGACTCGGTTCGGACGCGCCTCACTCCAACCATCATAGAAACCGACTTATTATGTATTTTCGCGAAATAATTTCGCGTTAGCAAAAAGAGAGAGAGAGAGAGAGAGAGAGAGACTTAGGTTTTATCGTGTGTGAATATCATTCGTTATACTCGCATACATATATAATACTAACTTAAAATCGCTCCGCCCGCTTCGTCTTCATCGCACCGCGAGAGAGGTTATCCAAAGCGAATTTTCCCGTCTACGTTTTATATTTGCGCGCATAATGCACGCGATTACTTCTTCTGCGAATGAAAAGAGAAAGAGAGAGAGAGAAAACAAACGAATCGGTCAGCACGCGCGTTAAAATTCAGATGCATCACGTAGTAGCTCTCACCTTCCCTTTACTCTTCTTCATCTCCAGCGCCTGCAAAGCTTCCTTCTCCTCTTTCTTTTGCTTCCATCGACCGTAGGCGGAATCTTTATTCGCCCCGGTCCTCACCGCGGCCACGCACCCGCCGGTAAAGACGACGACGGAGCCCCACCAGAGCGAGTCCATGGTCGTTAATCCCATACTTATCGTTTCGTTTTTTACTCGTGCTGTTGTTTTCTTTCGCGCCTGCTTTCTCCCGCTTTATTACATTCTTTTTCTCCACATCTCGAAAACTTCATTTTTTCCCGAAGAAGAAAAACGATATCGCGCGTTACATATAAAAAAAGACAATGTCGCCGCCCGCCGCGTTCGTTCGCCGAGCCTCGCGCCTGCTCGCCTGCTCCTCTTCGTCTTCCTCTCTCACCCCGACGACTCACATAGCAGCGGCGGGAGCGTTCAACAGCGACAACGACAACATCAAAAAACGCGAATTCAAAACGTCCTCCTCCTCTTCCGTCGATCTCGGCGCCGAAGCCGAGGAACTCGCCTTCGCGCCTAACCCGAAACACAATCAAACCTTCGCCCCGTCCGATCCGATATTCATGTCGCAGTTCGTCTACCACGCCGATTTCATTAAATCGCAGATGAAAGAGTGCTCCTCCTCTTC
>Ga0181561_10006009_pt1 | contig 10298 bp, 7 predicted proteins | sample 011ome_19_FD_133760 | JGI IMG/M metagenome (GOLD analysis project Ga0181561, IMG submission 133760) | Coastal salt marsh microbial communities from the Groves Creek Marsh, Skidaway Island, Georgia - 011510BT metaG (megahit assembly) | ecosystem: Environmental > Aquatic > Marine > Intertidal zone...
ACCATCCACCCGACGTACGCGTCGTACGCGCGCCTCGCGCTCTCGTCGGACGCGCCCCAGACCTTCGCGCGTTCCACGCCGCTGACGATCGCGAAAGCGGAGCACACGAACGCGGCGGCGCCGGCGAGACGGTGCGCCGTTTCCCACGCCGATCGCGCGCGGCTCGTCCCGACGCCGGCGGCGCGCGCCGCGGGGGTGGGCGCGTCCGGGCGGAAGTACGCGCCGAGCGGTTGCGCGACGCCCAGCACGAGCGTCGCGGCGCCCAGCGCGCTGTGCGCGGAGACGAAGTGCTCGCCGCCGCCGCCATGCTCCACCTCGGCGTACTGAATCATGAGCCCGAGGAACGCCAAACCCAGCCCGAGCGACGTACACGCGCGGTGCGTCTCGAACCACCGCTCCGAGGCATAGGCTCGGAGCCACGCGCGCGCGCGGAGAATCGCGGGCGCGCTTTCGGAACCGGCGTATGCGGCGTTAGCTGAAACGCCTGGGGGTGTTTTTCCGTACCTCGCGCTCCACACGCCGAGCGGCACGAGCACGCCCCACGCCAGGGTCATGAACCAGCCATGCGCGGCGACGCCGGCGGAAACCACGCTCTCATCGCGAGGCTCGTGCGCGGCGTTTGCCTCGTCGCGCGCGCCCGGCGCCGGCGTCGCCGACGGCGCGCCCGGCGCCGGCGGCGGCAGACCCGCGTTCGCGGCGAAGACGGCCTGGTTGTTCCGGAACGCGCCGTCACGGCCGCTCGCGGTGGTCACCTTGAACACCACACTTTGTGTCACATTTGTCACGGCTGCTTCTGCTTCGTCAGATGGGGCGTTCCACACGAACCGCGTGTTTGGTTTTTTGGACGTCGCGTCGTAGCGCTTCCCGTCGCAACGCGCCGCGCCGCGGCCGTATCTGACGGAGCCGTCGAGTCTCCGCCCGAACTCCTCGAACCGGCCGTGCGAACACGTCACCATCATCTCCCCCACGTTCGGGTTCACCACAGTCAGCGTGTGCCTCGCGCCCGGCTTGTACTCCGCCGTGGCGATCTCCCACGCCTCGGGAATCGCCCGGTCCGGGTCGTTCTCGTTCGACTGCGCCGCGTCGCCGCCGTCCGGAGCCGCCCACGCCAACGTGAATCCGATGGAAGCATCGGGGCTCGTCGCGCCGTGGCCCCTTCTCTGGGAGGTCGGGTGCTGGTCCGCGCCGCAGTGGACGCTTCCATAGAGATCCGGGTGCGCTTCCGCGACGGCGAGCGCCGAGACGAGCGCGACCGCCGCGAGGACGCGGGAAGGCGTCATGACCGAATGGCGGGCGGCGGCAAAGTCTCTCTCTCTCGAAAAAGTGGACGCGGCGTGTGCCGTGTGGCGTGTGCCGTGATCCGAACACGATCGTGACGCTGCTGCCGCGAAGTCGGTGCCGAGTTTTTGCTGAAGTCATCAAACGACGCCACGTGGTCAGCCTCGACACTTCCGATGGCGACGGTGCGCGCGACCCACCCGCGCGTCTTCGCGACGCCCCGCGCGTCCCCGTCCCTCCGCGCGCGCGGCAGGACGCCCCGCGCGGTCGCGTCCGCGCGTCGCGCGCGTCGCGCGGTCGCGCCCGATGCCGCCGCGGCTCGCGTCCTCGCGGTCCCGGGCTGCGTGCTGGGCGTGGCGCGTCGCCGGCGCCTCGGATCGTCGGCTCGCCCCGCGCGCGATGCGCGCCTGCTCGCGGTGGACGAGGACCGCTCCGCGGGCGCGCGCGCGCGCCTGGACGCGATTCAGAAGCAGGAGCAGGACGCGTTGTTCGTGGAGGACCCCGGGGAGAGGGGCTCCGTGGACATGTTCAGCGGGCTGAACCTCACGCCCGAGGTGCTGACGTACTGGGAGTCGCAGCACGCGTTCTTCTTTCCGCGCCTGCTGCTCTTCTCCATGACCGCGCTCGGGCTCGCCGCGTCCGTGCCGCAGAGCCTGGGGGGCGTGTTCCGCGGGGATGCGGACGCGCCCTCCGTGCTCGCCACCAACGTTTTGTTCCTGGTCGTCGCCGCGGCGGTCACCGCCGCGGACCTGAGCGGGCGGAAAAAGGAGCTCGGTCGGTTACAGCGCGAGCTGGCGCTCGGCGACATGCGCGTGATTCAGAGGGACAAGTTCCGCAACGAGCGCGTGTTCCCCCTGGCGTCGCTGCGGCAGGCCGCGCGCGTCGCCATCGTGTACGGCGACGCGGACAAAGTCGCGAAGGACCTCGCCGCGGCGACGCCGTTCCGACGCAGGCTGGAGCAAAGCCGCATCCTCGTCGTCCCGGTGGTGGAGCGCTCGGGAATGACAAACGGGAATCCCGACGGCGTCGCCGACGTCGGGCCGGGGCGCTGGGAGCTGCTCAAGGACGTGGTGCAGGCGTGGCCGGGCGCGGGCGCCGGGCGCTGGCTGGCGTGGCCCACCCAGAACGATGCCTGGGCGGGTTACTTCCGCCGCCTGCTCGAAAGCGCGGGCGTGGACGACCCGGCGGCGCGCCAAAAGCTGGGCGGGTACGTGACGCTGGGCGTCACCGGCCAGGTGCGCGGGTCGGGCGCGGGCTCGCCGAGCTGGGACGTGTTGCTGTCGACGTTCCCGCGCAACCGCCCGGGCAACGCGCAGGACGCCGCCGCCGAGGCGGCGTGGCGCGAGGCCACCGTGGACAGCGGCGCGGTGGGCGCGCTGGGCGCGGTGGACATGGAGGAGGACCCGGCCGCCGCCGAGAAGCTGCGGGACATCCGCGCGGATGGCGCGGCGCGGCCCATCGGGACCACCTTGTCTCTCCCCGAGACGGGCGCGGCGGCGGCGGTGCTGCGCGCGCACGACGCCTTCTACGACGCGCTGGCTCGCGGCGACGAGGACGCCATGCGCGCGGCGTGGCGCCCGGCGGCGGCGCTGGCGGCGTCGAACGCCGGCGTGCTGGACAGCGGCGTCGGGTTCCTGGTGGGCAAGGGCGCGCGCCTGGACGGGTGGGAGACGGTGCTCCGCCCCGACCGGCGGCCGGAGGGTTTGAAGCTCTCCGACGTGGACGTCACCGTGGAGCGTGGCGTCGCGACGGTGACCGTACTCGAGACGGTGGCCAACGGCGCGACGCTGCTCGCCACGCAGACCTACGAGAAGGACACAAAAAAAGAAGGGGACGACGAGGCTTGGATCCTGCGGTCGCACTACACGATCCCGTACGGGAAGGACACGGTGGCGAAGATCGCGCTGCGGTGCGACGAGCGCGGGTGCGTCGCGGTTCCGGCCAAAGCGGTGGCGAGCGCCAAGACGGCGTGACTCTCTCGAGACTCTCTCGAGTGTAGTACGAAAGTAATAATACGGTTCTACAGTTCGTCCCTGCGAATCTTCCCCCGCACCTCGCGCATCAGGTCCCCCATGTACCACAGGTTGTGCTCGGTCGCGAGCGTCCACGCCATGGGCTCGCGCGCGCGGTCCAGGTGGTGCAGGTACGCCAGCGTGTGGCGCGAGCACAGCGGGCACCCGCACTCGAAGCACGGCGGCTCGAGGCGCGCCTTATTCTCGGCGTTGCGCACGTTCACGCGGCCTCTGGTTCTCGTGAGCAGCGTGCCGTGCCTCGCCGAGCGCGTGGGGAACGTGCTGTCGAACGCGTCTATCCCCAGCGCGACGGACGCGCGCACGGAGGGCTCGTCCCCGATCCCGAGCAGGTGGTTTGGGCGGTCGCTCGGGAGCAAAGGCACGAGGTTGGCCAACATCCGAGTCAGCTCTCGCGTGTCCTTCCCGAGCGACCCGCCGATGGCGAACCCGTCGAAAGGAAGACCGCCAAGGTACTCGGCGCTGAGCCGCCGCAGCGCGTCGTCCACGCCGCCGTGGATCACCGCGTACATCGCCTGGCCGCGCACGTCGCTCAAGTGCTCGCGCAGGCTGCGCGCCTCCCAGCGGTGACTGCGGAACACCGACTTCTTCAACGCGGACGGGTCTATGGCGTACGGAGGCAGCTCGTCCAGGGGAATGATGATGTCCGCGCCGAGCGCTTTCTGCGCGCGCGCGGAACTCTCCGGGGTCAACTCCATCGTTCGACCGTCCCGGTAGCTCTTGAACGTCACGCCGCGCTCGGTGACGCGCTCGATCAACCCTTTCGCGTCCTTGTGCTTCGAGACGCGCCTCGACTTCATCTCGGCGCCATCCTCCGCGCTCGGCGCGCCCAGCGAGAAAATCTGGAAGCCGCCGCTGTCGGTGATGAGCGGCGACGCGCGGTTCATGAAGGCGTGCAGACCGCCCGCGTTTTCGATCGCCTCGATCCCCGGCTGGAGCATCAGGTGGTACGTGTTGGCGAACATCAGGTCCAGCCCGGCGTCGCGCAACAACGGCGCGTGAGGCACCGCCTTGAGCGCGGCGTTGGTGCCAACGGGGACGAACGCGGGGGTGTCGATCGTCCCGTGCGGCGTGTGTATGCGGCCCACGCGGGCGGCCGACCTCGAGCTCTGGTGCACGAGCTCGAAGCGGAAGTGCTCGCGCGGCGCGTACGCGGGGAACGTCGATGCGCACGGGGGGGGGGTCAGCGGGTCCGTCTCGGGGGACGACCCCGAGGACAGCGCGCGGCGCGCTTCCGCGAGGCTCACTCGAAACGTGCACGAGACGTCCCACGCGCGCTCGACCATCTCAGACGCGGACGCGCGCGCGAAGCGCGCGGGGTTCGCGCGACGGCGAGCCGCCGCGGCGAGCATCGCCGTTGCCGTCTCCCGGGCGGGACCGAGCGCGGCTCGGTGGTCGAGACCCCGGCGCTGGCGCGCCGTGGACTGCGCGAAAGGCGGGGCGAAGCTCCGGAAGTGAAGTTCCTCGAAACGTCGTTTACAAATAGTGCTCATTCTCGTCACCACTCTCCGACGTTCTCGGCGGACGCCCAGGGCTCCGCCGGCTCCAGCGGCGTCCCCTTCTGCAGCAGCTCCACGGAGATTCCGTCCGGGGACTTCACGAACGCCATCTTCCCGTCGCGGGGCGGGCGATTGATCGCGATCCCGGCGTCCTGAAGCTTCCGGCACAGCGCGTAGATGTCATCCGTCGCGTACGCCAGGTGCCCCATCGACCGGCTAGGGGGCGCGAAGGTCTCGCCGCCCCAGTTGTGCGTGAGCTCGATCTCGGGCGCGCCGGGCGCGGAGGCCATGAACACGAGCGTGAACTTGCCCTTCTCCGACTCCTTCCGCCTCGTCTCCTTCAGCCCGAGCGCGCTGAAGAACGCCATGGTCTTCTCCAGGTCGTCCACGCGGAGCATCGTGTGCAGGAACGTCAAGTCGCCGTCCTTCTCGAGCGAATTGTACGTGTCCGCGGGGAGGTAGCTGCTGATCGAGCGCATCGCGACGACGGTCTTCGAGCGGACGGTGCGGGCGGGAGAGGTGCGGCGGGCGCGTGCGGCGAGGGCGGGGGCGGTAGCGAGGACGACGCGCGCGGACGCGGCGGACATGGCGGTTGTGAGCGAGGCGGGGGGCGATCTCGGGTAACACTGTTTTTTTGGCCACAACGCTCCAGAGTCCTGCGCTTTCGCAGTGACAGTCTGAGATCGCAGTACAAGTCACCGTTTGAACTCGCACCTCTCGGCTGTCGCGAACGCGTGAGGGCCAGACACGCGCGCGCTGGGATCCACCGTCGCCGTCGTATCGCGAGACTCACGCGGGCTAGAGACACGCGCCCCTCGCCCGTCGCGCAGGCAACAACCCACGTCGGACCCCCCGCGCCTCTCGCGGCTCATCGACGCGCCCCACCCACGCTTAAATTTCACACCTTCCTGCGGCAACTCCCCCGGTCTGTGACGTCATGGCGGAGGTGATGCAGATGGAAGCCCCGGCCGAGGGGGAGGTGCAGGAGTGGGAGGAAGGCATGGAAGCAGGCGGCCCGCTCCCCTTACAGACGCTCGAGGTACGCCGCCGCGACGTTCCCGACCGAAACCCTGCCCCGCGCGCAACCGGCGCCGCGCCTCATTCGAGGCACCCCATAACAATTTCCCAGATTCGAGCGCGTCTGTTCCTCACGCACCGTCTGACCCGCCTTCCCCCCTCCCCCGCGCAGGAACACGGTGTCGCGGCGTCGGACATCAAGAAGCTCGTCGAGGCGGGCGTGCACACCGTCGAGGGACTCGCGCACGCCTCGAAGAAGGCCTTGAAGGATATCAAGGGCCTCAGCGAGATGAAGGTGGAGAAGCTCAAGGCTGCTGGTGCGTCTCGCGCGACGCCGAATCTTGGCACCCCCGGTCTGACGCTCTGAGCGTCTCCGAAACGCTCGAAACGCCGCGAAACGCTGACGCCTCGACCCCCCGTTCGCTCACCCCCGCAGCCTTGAAGGTCGTTCCGCTCGGGTTCACGACCGCCTCGATGGTGCAGCAGAGCCGCCAGGACACCATCATGATCTCCACGGGCGCGTCCAAGCTGGACGAGCTGCTGGGCGGCGGGTTCGAGAGCGGCTCGCTCACCGAGATTTACGGCGAGTTCCGCACCGGGAAGACGCAGCTGTGCCACACGCTGGCGGTGACGTGCCAGCTCCCGCTCGCGCAGGGCGGCGCGGAGGGCAAGGCCATGTACATCGACACGGAGGGCACGTTCCGCCCGCAGCGGCTGATCGCGATCGCGGAGCGGTTCGGCATGGACCCGGGCGCCGTGCTGGACAACGTCGCGTACGCCAAGGCGCACAACACCGAGCACCAGTCCGAGCTCCTGCTGGCGGCGGCGGGGATGATGGCGGAGGCGCGCTTCGGCGTCATCATCGTGGACTCTGTCACGAACCTGTACCGCACGGAGTACGAGGGCCGCGGCGAGCTCAGCGCGCGCCAGATGCACCTCGGGAAGTTCCTCAGGCACCTCACGCGGCTCGCGGACGAGTACGGGGTGGCGGTGGTGGTGACCAACCAGGTGGTGGCGAACCCCGACGGCAACGCCATGTTTGCCGGCGCCAACGCGTTAAAACCCATCGGCGGGAACATCATGGCGCACGCCTCGACCACGCGCCTGGCGCTGCGCAAGGGCAGGGGCGAGAACCGCATCGCGAAGATCGCGTGCTCGCCCGTGCTCCCGGAGAGCGAGGCGCAGTTCTCCATCTCGGAGAACGGCGTCGAGGACGCCAAGGATTAATCGCGCGTCGTCTCGAAGACGACGAGGAGACGACGACGACGCGAACGCGATACGCGAAGGGACGCACCGGTGGTACCTCTCGTGGGTGAACGAAATCACGCGACCGCTCGTTCTCGTACACCCACGTGCGCACCCGATACCTCTGCACGCGCGGTATATAGACGATTTTCGAAGGAAGAGACAAAACGCGTTTCTTTGTACCGACTATAGTCGTTGCGAGACTGAAAAAGCTCCGCGACGCCGACGCGCGAACTCGCGCGCTACCGCGCGAGCGTGGCGGAGTAGGCGGCTATGCCCAGCGCGATCACCGACCCGGCGACGGTGATGAGCGGGTTCTGCGGGAGCCTGATGATGGGCTCGACCTCCTCCCCGTACATTTCCTCCAGGCTCTTCTCCCGGGCCTTGCTTCCGGTCGCCCCCCCGCTGGTCCCCCACTTGTCGCGGTACCCGCCGTAGTCGTCCCGCAGCAGAGGCACCTCGACGCGCTCGTCGTCGCCAATCTCCATCTGCGGCGCCTCCTGGATGTACTTGAGCTCCTCCGCCTGCTTCTTGACCGAGCCCTCCGGATGCGTGCCGATCAGCCGCTCGTACACCTCGATCGCGGCTTCCTTCTGCCCGAACGCGTAGTACCCCAGCGCCATCTGGATCTGGATGTCGCCGCCGAGCTTCGAGTTTGGGTCCGTCTCCGCCAGCGCCGCCTCCTGCCACTTCACCGAGTCGGGGTACATGCCCTTCGAGTACGCGTAGATGCCCTTCTTGTACAGCCGCTGCGCCTCCAGGGTGTACCCGCGCATGCGCTGCGCGTTCTCCTCCAGCTTCGCGCGCACCTTCTGCGCGTACACCTTCTGCGCGGGGGACAGGTTCGCCAGCGAGTCCACTCCCAGGGTCTGCGCCACGACCAGCCCCGGATCCAGCCCAGCCTCGAACGCCTCGGCGTACTGTTTCGTCGCGCGCAACACCGCGAGGTTGTTCGCGCCGAACGGCACGAGGTCCTTCATCTCCTCCGCGGTGCCGCTCACGATGCTCTGCCCGCCGAGGATGCTGTCTCCCATACTCTCCGCGGCGTTGTCCTTGTACTGCGCGCGCACCAGGTCCTCGGGAGACAGAGCCACCTCCACGAAGTTTTCGGGATCCAGACGCGACTTCGGCGCGGACGCCTCGCCACCTTTGGACGAAGGCGGGTCCGAGGAGGCGCGCTGGGACACGTCGCGCGCGCGCGCGCCTCGGCGCGTAGACGCGGCGCCTGCGGCGCCCAGGGGGAGGGACACGAGCGAGCTCATCGCGCGTGGACGGGCGAGCGCGGTCTGGCGGGTCTGGCTCGGATCGGCTGACGTAAAAGACTTTTTCTATCATCCAGTCCAGTTGTCCTGCTTTCGTCGATTGGCGACATTTGGGCGTGTCTCGCGCGCGTCACTTCGATTTGTGGGCGACGACGATTCTCGCGAAGGGCGAAGGGTGGCCACCTCGAGGTGTTGAAGTGGGCGCGCGAGGACGGCTGCCCGTGGGACTATACGACGTACACGTGCGCGGCAGAGGGCGGTCACCTCGAGGTGCTTCAGTGAGCGCACGAGAACGGCTGCCCGTGGGACTATACGACGTGCGCGTACGCGGCGGCGGGCGGCCACCTCGAGGTGCTTCGGCGGGCGCGCGAGAACGGATTCCGTGGAACATTTGGACGCGAGCGCACGCGGCGGCGCGCGCCACCTCGAGGTGCTTCGGCGGGCGCGCGAGAACGGCTGCCCTGTATAATACCGTAAAGAGACGAAGACGAGATCGACGAGGAAGAAGAGGGACGGCAAAACCATTTTCAATCGATATCGACACGCGAACCGAACGACGCCGCAGAAAACGTCATCACGCGCCGAGCGCCTCGAGGGCGAATTCCGATGCGCACCGCACTATGCCTCGCAGAGAGGCCACCCCGAGCCCTTTCGGCGGGAGCCCGAGCGACACGAGCACCTCCTTATCGATCCCCCGGCCTTTCAGGACGTGTGCTATCCGCCTAGCCGCCGCCTCCAGCATCTCGTCGTCGTGCCGCCCCACGAGCACGCGCACGTCGGGCGGATCCAGCCCCGCGGACGCGCCCGCGGGACCCGCCGATGCGCCGCGCGCCAGGAACATCGTGCCCAGTTTCCCGATCTGCGTCACCAGCACGAGCACGCGCGTCCCGTAATCCGTCACGAGAACCTCCGTGTGCACGCCGTCCACCTCGAACGCGCCGTGCATCGACGAGGAGGCCATGCTTCGTCGATCGCGCCGCCCGTCGTTCTCGCGCGACACCGGCGCGCTCCACACTGCTGTCGACGCGGCCGACTTTTTTAGCGGACGTCCGCTAAAAAAATCGTCCCGAAAAAAAGCGCGCGCTTTTTCCGATATCACGAGTCCGAATCGGCATCACTCTCGCTGCCCTCGCGTCTTCGCGCCTCGCGAGGATATCCCCGAACGCGATGCCCCGCTTCGCGAAGACGACCGCGAGCGTCGCGAAGACGACCGCGAGCGTCGCGACGACGAAGATGTGCGCGTACGAGAAGGAGCGCCTGGCGAATATCGCGCGCAATCGGGAGCGCATGGCTGCGCTCGGCGTGCTCGACGCCGCGCGCGACATCGCGCACGCGGCTCACGCCGAGCGCCTCGCCGAGCGCGAGAAGCGCGCCGCCTTGACGACCGCCGCCACCGCGTCCGGTCGCCAGATCGCGGCCGCGCGCTCGGCGGCTCGGCCGCGCGTGGCCACCAGGCGCAGCGGTCGCCTTTCCGGCTCCGCCCCGACTTTGCGTTTGGACAATCTCCGGGACGGGCTCGACGCGCCCGGCGAGACGTACGCCGCCGAGACGTACACCGCCGCGCACCGCGCGGCGCTCGGCTCGGCGGCGACGCCCTGGACTCTGTTCGTGGACGGCTACGACGAAAGCGGCGTCCGCATCTACGACAAAGGTCCGAATGGCCGGACGTGCCATCAGTGCCGCCAGAAGACGGTGTGCAAGCACACGTCGTGCGGCGCGTGCGGCGCGGCGCGGGGGCAGTTTTGCGGCGACTGCCTGTTCATGCGGTACGGCGAAAACGTGGACGAGGCGGCGCGGGACGCGGCGTGGCGGTGCCCGTCGTGCCGCGACCTGTGCAACTGCAGCTTCTGCAGGCAGAAGAAGGGGTGGCCTCCCACCGGCTCGATGTACCGGCGCGCCATCAAAGAGGGCTTCCAGTCGGTCGCGCACTACCTCGTGCTCGGCGGCGATTGCGAAAACGCCAGCGT